>Ga0105046_10005854_pt1 | contig 19425 bp, 18 predicted proteins | sample MAT03_FD_78385 | JGI IMG/M metagenome (GOLD analysis project Ga0105046, IMG submission 78385) | Freshwater microbial communities from Lake Fryxell liftoff mats and glacier meltwater in Antarctica - MAT-03 (megahit assembly) | ecosystem: Environmental > Aquatic > Freshwater > Ice > Liftoff... | reverse complement strand
TGACGCAGCGGGGGCGGGGGGATGCCCCCGCCCCCGCACCCCCACCCCCCGCCCCGCAACATTCGAGGTGCCATGCCCAAACGCCTGCGCCTGACCCGCCGTTTCGCCGCCGCGATGACCGAGGATGCCTATCGCCGCCTGACCCGTTTCGCGACCGAAGCCGGGTTGGACGAGGGCGAGGCGCTGTCGTTCCTGTTCGAGAATTTCGATTCGGTGATGCATGCCGAGAACCTGACGGCGCGGCTGCGGCTGTTTCTGATGGAGCTGGAGGCGCGCAAGGCATGAGGCACCGGCACTTGGCACCTGCAGCACGCCTCCGGCGGGGGGGTATTTGCTGCAAAAATGAAAAGGGCGCCACTTTGGTCTCTGCAGCCGCGGCAGCGCCCCCCGGGCAGGAAGGCCCCGTTTCACCTTTGGCGGTCATCGGCTCCCCAGCCTGTACCGCACCGGGAAGTTCGCAGCTTATGGTTAAGGAATGATTATTCATTTTTGTACAAGTACCCCGGGTCCGGGCAGAGCCCGGGGGTGGCCAAACGCACGACGACAGGAGTGATGCGATGACAATGACGCTCTATTGCTTTGGCGAAAGCGGCAACGCCTACAAGGCGGCGCTGACGCTGGCCTTGACCGGCCTGCCCTGGGTGCCGCGTTTCGTCGATTTCTTCAACGGCGAAACCCGCACGGCGGCATTTCGTGCGCTGAACGTGATGGGCGAGGTGCCGGTACTGGTCGACGGCGATGTCACGCTGAGCCAGTCAGGCGCGATCCAGTTCTATCTGGCCGCCAAGGCGGGCCGGTTCGGCGGCACCACCAGCGCCGCGCAGGCAGAGGTGCTGCGCTGGATCCTGTTTGACAATCACAAGCTGTCGGCGATGGCGGGCAGCGTCAGATACCAGATGAACTTTCTGCCGCCCGACCGGCGCAATGCCGATGTCATCGGGTTTTTGTCCGCACGCCTGACCGGCGCGCTCAAGGTGCTGGATACGCAGTTGCAGGCAACCGGCTGGCTGGTTGGCGATGGCCCCACCGTTGCCGACTTTTCGGCCTGCGGTTATCTGTACTATCCCGAACCTTTCGGTTTCGACCGCGCCGCCTGGCCCGGCATCGACGCCTGGCTGTCGCGCATCGCGGCCTTGCCCGGCTGGAAACATCCCTATGACCTGATGCCCGGCAATCCGGCCGACCGGGCGCAAGAAAGGACATCATGACCGACGCTTTCATCTATGACGCCATTCGCACCCCGCGCGGCAAGGGCCGCGCCGATGGCGCGCTGCACGAGGTCACGGCACTGCGCCTGTCGGCGCATGTGCTGAACGCGCTGAAGGCGCGCAACGAGTTGACCGGCCACGCGGTCGAGGATGTGATCTGGGGCAATGTCACGCAGGTCGGCGAACAGGGCGGCTGCCTGGCGCGCAGTGCTGTGCTCGCCTCGGAGCTGGACGAGTCGATCCCTGGCCTGGCGATCAACCGGTTCTGCGCCAGCGGGATGGAGGCGGTGAATCTGGCCGCAAATCAGGTGCGCGCCGGGGCCGGTCAGGCCTATATTGCGGGCGGGGTCGAGATGATGAGCCGCGTTGCGATGGGCAGCGACGGCGCCGCCATCGCCGTGGACCCGTCGCTGGCGATGGACAGCTATTTCGTGCCGCAAGGCATCAGCGCCGACATCATCGCGACCGAACACGGCTTTAGCCGCGATCAGGCCGATGCGCTGGCAGTGGAAAGCCAGCGCCGCGCCAAGCGGGCCTGGGACGAGGGCCGCTTTGCGCGGTCGATCGTGTCCGTCACCGACCGCAACGGGCTGACCATTCTGGCGCATGACGAATACATGCGCCCGCAGACCGACATGCAGGCGCTGGGTGCGCTGGAACCGGCATTCAAGGCGATGGGCGAGGTGATGCCGGGTTTCGACAAGGTGGCACTGATGAAATACCCGCATCTGGAGCGGATCAACCATATTCACCATGCCGGCAATTCCAGCGGCATCGTCGATGGTGCGGCCGGGGTACTGGTCGGCAGCCGCGCCTGGGGTCAGGCAATGGGTCTGAAACCGCGGGCCCGGATCCGTGCGACCGCCAAGATCGGCACCGATCCCACCATCATGCTGACCGGCCCGGTTCCCGTGACGCAAAAGATCCTGGCCGACAGCGGCATCGCCTTTGGCGACATCGACCTGTTCGAGGTCAACGAAGCCTTTGCTTCGGTCGTGCTGCGCTTTCTGCAGGCCTTTGACGCCGATCCGGCGCGGGTCAACGTCAATGGCGGGTCCATTGCGATGGGCCATCCGCTGGGTGCCACCGGGGCCATCATCATCGGCACCCTGCTGGACGAGCTGGAGCGGCAGGACAAGACGATGGGTCTGGCGACGCTGTGCATCGCCAGCGGCATGGGGGCGGCCACCATCATCGAGCGGGTATAGGCCGATGCCGAGGATCGACCTGTCATCCGTGCCCGTCCGCACCGGCACCATCTATCCCCCGCCCTACGACGCGATCGTCGCGGGCCGCAGTTCCCTGCGGTTGGGCGAGGCCGGGGGGCTGACCCAATTCGGGGTCAATCTGGTGACGCTGCCGCCGGGGGCCACCTCGTCCATGCGGCACTGCCACGAAGCAGAGGACGAATTCGTGATGATCACCGAAGGCACCTGCATCATGGCGACGGGTGCAGGCGAAACCGAAATGGCCCCCGGCGACTGCGCCGCGTTTCCGGCCGGCGATGGCGACGCGCATCATTTCCAGAACCGAAGCGCTGCGGTGGTGCGGTTCCTGGTCATCGGCTCGCGCGCCCCGCGCGAGGTGGTGCATTACCCCGATCAGGGGCTGAAAGTGGTGCAGGAAGCTGGCAGATCCGCTTTCTACCACGCTGATGGCCGCCCGCTGGCCACTGTTTGACGACCGATGACCGCCCCATTCCCGTTACCAAAGGATCACCGCCATGACCGCTGATTTCATCCTGACCACCGATGCCGATGGGGTGGCCGTCATCACCTGGGACGTAACCGGGCGCAGCATGAACGTGATGAGCCTGCAGGGCTTTGCCGATCTGGATGCGCTGATGGCGCAGGCATTGGCCGACCCTGCCGTCAAAGGCATCATCATCACCAGCGGCAAGGACAGCTTTGCCGGCGGGATGGATCTGAACATCATTGCGGGGATGCGCGACGCGGCCGGCGACGATCCGGCGCGTGGATTGTTCGACGGGGTGATGGGGATGCACGCCATCCTGCGCCGGATCGAACGGGCCGGGATGGACCCCCGGACACTGAAAGGCGGCAAGCCGGTCGCCGCCGCCCTGCCCGGCACCGCGCTGGGCATCGGGCTGGAGATTCCCTTGGCCTGCCACCGCATCTTTGCCGCCGACAATCCGGCCGCCCGGATCGGCCTGCCCGAGATTCAGGTGGGCATTTTCCCCGGTGCCGGCGGCACGACGCGGCTGGTGCGCAAGATGGGCGCGATGGCTGCCATCCCGCTGCTGCTGGAGGGCAAGTCGAACGATCCGGGCAAGGCGATGGCCGCGGGCGTGGTGGACGAGGTGGTCGCCCCCGATCAACTTCTGGCCGCAGCCAAGGCCTGGGTGCTGTCGGGGCCCGATATCGTCAAGCCCTGGGACCGCAAGGATTACAGGATGCCGGGCGGCGCGCCCTATCATCCGGCGGGCTTCATGACCTATGTCGGGGCCAATGCGATGGTGAATGCCCGCACGCAAGGCGTCTATCCCGCCGCCAAGGCGCTATTGTCGGCGGCGTACGAGGGCGCGCTGGTGCCGTTCGACACCGCGCTGCGGATCGAGGCGCGCTGGTTCACCAATGTGCTGATGAACCCTTCTTCCGCCGCGATGATCCGCTCGCTGTTCATCAACAAGGAGGCGCTGGACAAGGGCGCCAACCGGCCTGCCGGACCGGATGAAAAGGTGCGCAAGCTGGGGGTGATCGGTGCGGGCATGATGGGGGCGGGCATCGCCTATGTCAGTGCCAATGCCGGGATCGAGGTGGTGCTGATCGACGCGACCGAGGAGGCGGCCGAACGTGGCCGCGCCCATGCCGAGGCGCTGCTGGACAAGGGCGTGGCGCGCAAGGCGGTGACGGCCGAGAAAAAGGCCGCCGTGCTGGCCCGGATCGCCGCCACCACCGATTACACCGCCCTTGCCGGATGCGATCTGATCGTCGAGGCGGTGTTCGAAGATCCCGCCGTCAAGGCCGGGGTGACGGCCAGGGCCGAAGCGGCGGTGGCGGCGGACTGCATCCTTGCCACCAATACCTCGACCCTGCCGATCACCGGCCTGGCCAAGGCCAGCGTCCGGCCCGGCCAATTCATCGGCATCCATTTCTTCAGCCCGGTGGACAAGATGATGCTGGTCGAGATCATCAAGGGCGGCGCGACCGGCGAACGGGCGGTGGCCAAGGCGCTGGATTTCGTGCGCCAGATCCGCAAGACGCCGATCGTGGTGAATGACGCGCGGTTCTTTTACGCCAACCGCTGCATCATCCCTTACCTGAACGAAGGCATCCGCATGGTGGCCGAAGGTGCGGCCCCGGCGCTGATCGAGAACGCGGCGCGGCTGGTCGGCATGCCGCTGGGGCCGCTGCAACTGCTGGACGAGACGAGCATCGATCTGGGGGTCAAGATCGCACGCGCGACCAAGGCGGCGATGGGGGCGGACTATCCCGATGGCGCGGTGGATGACGTGCTGTTCTGGCTGGCCGATCAGGGGCGGCTGGGGCGCAAGGCCAAGGCGGGGTTCTATGCCTATGACGGGGCGGGCGAACGGCTGGGGCTGTGGCCCGAACTGGGCGTGCGGTTCCCGCGTGCGGCGGTACAGCCCGCACTGTTGGAGGTGCAGCACCGGCTGCTGTTTGCGCAGGTGCTGGAAGCGGTGCGCGCGCTCGAGGCCGGAGTGCTGACCGATATCCGCGAAGGCGACGTGGGCGCGATCCTGGGCTGGGGCTTCGCGCCCTGGTCGGGCGGGCCGTTTTCGTGGCTGGACATGCTGGGTGCGCCATATGCGGCCGAGCGGGCGGCGGAACTGGCGGCGGCGCATGGGCCACGTTTTGCCCCGCCCGCCCTGCTGGTCGACATGGCGGCCAAGGGGCAGAGCTTTTATGGCCGATTCGGGGCAACAAAGGCCGCCTGACCGCGTTCGAGGTCGGGTCAGGTGTAGGGTGCGCTTCAGCGCACCTTCGGAACGGCTGTCAAGGTGCGCTGAAGCGCACCCTACGGATCGAACCGATACCCGAACCGCGCAATGTCGGGCGCAGCCAGATCGGCCAGCAGGGCTGCATCGGCACCGGTGTATTGGGCGCGCCAATCGTGCGGGCGACGACTTTGGTTGACCTGCGCCAGTACCGGGACAAAGCCCAGATGCCGGGCCAGCGGCGTCAAATCCTGCCCCAGATGCTCCAGCCGCAGGCACAGGGCAGGGTGCTGGACCCCGCGCGCGTCGGTAAGATAGCGGGCCACCGGGTTCAGCCGCAACGCGGCCCGGGTGGCGGCGGCATTCAGAAAGCTGCTGAAATCGCTGGCCTTGGCCAGATGCACCGCCGGATGGTCAAACCGCTGGTCCCGCAACCAGTGGTAATAGCTGACCATCCGGTCCCACGGATTGCGCACCAGGGTAAAGACCAGCATCCCGGCCATGTCCGCGGCCGCCACCACCCCGTCGATATCGGCCAGAGTTGCATGTTTCCACAACCGCCCGGCCGGCCGCAGCCCGGCCAGCGTCGCCTTGCGCGCCCGCGCCAGCGGCGTGTCGCCGATCAGGATGTCACCCGGCAAGGCGTGCGCCTCCAGCGCCAGCGCCATCGCGGTGCCGCCCGTCTTGGGGATATGCACAAAGATATAGCGCCGCCCGGCCGAGATGATCATGGCGGCAAATCTAGGGAGGAACCGGCCCTGCTCAAACCCGCCACTATGCCGGGGCCGGCACCGGCCGGGCCCCCAGCGCGATCCAGATCCCCGCCGCCGTCACCATCGCCAGACCCAGTTGCGCCAGCGGCGTCGGGTATTCGGCCCACAAGATCATCGCCCATACGGTTGCAAACACCAGCAGCGTGTTTTCGCAAACCGCCACCATCGTCGGCTCGGCAATCTGATAGGCGCGGATCGACAGGCCGACGCCGATCAGGCTGCCGACGGCCTGCACCCCGATCATCACCGCGAATATCCCCTGCGGCATCACCCAGCCCCGGGTGATGAACCCGTCGCCCCCCGGCGGCACCGACAGCGGCCACAGCGCCAGGACCAGCACGCCCAGCCCGCCCCACAGCGCCATCATCGCAAAGAAACTGCCCAGCAGGACCAGCGTCCCCTCGGCCCCGCACCAGCGGCGTGTGACCAGATTGCCAAGGCCGTACAGCGCGCCCGCCACCACCGGCAGCAGCGTCCAGCCTGACAAGGCCCCGACGCCATCCCACAGCGCCAGCACAATGCCGCCAAAACCCAGCGCCACCGCGCTCAGTCGTTGCGGGCCGGGACGGACGCCAAACAGCAACACGTTGAACAGCACCACGAACAGCGGCGCGGTGAACAGCCCGGCCGCGACCTGGGCGATGGGCATGAAGCCGAGACAGCCGAAATAGATCACCATCGCCAGCGAGTTCAGCGTCGAACGTGCCAGCACCCGCCCCGGCGACAACGGGCGCAGCCGCGCGCCGAACCACAGCGCGGCAGGCAGCAGGATCGCCACCGCCATAAGCCCGCGCAGCAGGTGAAACTGCCACAGACCGCCGGTTTCGGCCGCAAGGCGCATGAAATTGTCGATCAGCCCGAACAGCGCCATCGCGCCCGTGACCATGGCCGCCGCCAGCAGCGGCTGTTGCTTGTGATATGTCATGGTCTTGATGCACTGCCTTTTTACGTCCAGCATCGCAGGATCCGGGGCCTGCCACTTTGCCAGCCGCAACACGGCGCGGCATATGGGGGACATCGGTAAGGGATGCGCGCGGTCAAGGCCAGCCTGTTCAACCCGCCGGGAACCGGATAGGATGCGGTCAAAACAGGCGGCACGGGCAGAACCGCAGGGACAGATGCGACAGCAGCACATCACCGCACTGGCCGAATATGCGCGGCTTGAATCCACCGGCCTGTGGCGGTCGGACCCAAAGGCACAGCGGCGCGAGGTTGCGGTGTCCTTTGGCGAGGCGACGCTGGTGATCGCCGATACCGCCGGGCGGCCGCTGACGCATTGGTCGCTGCCCGCGGTGACTCGGCTGGATGGCGGCGTCGGGACGGCCTGTTACAGCCTGGACGGCAGCCCCGACGAAACGCTCGAGATCGAAGAACCGCTGATGGTGGCCGCGATCGACCGGGTACGGGCGTCGCTGGCGCGGCGGGAACCGCGCCCGGGGCGGCTGCGGCAGACGGGAATCGCGACGGTGGCGCTGGCGCTGATCCTGGCCGGAACGCTGTGGTTGCCCGGCGCGCTGACCCGCCAGGCCGAGGCGCTGCTGACCCCGGCCACCCGGATCGAGATCGGGGCGACCCTGCTGGGCCATCTGCAGCGCCGGACCGGCCCGGTCTGCCTGGAACCGCGCGGGGTCGAGGCGCTGGACCGTCTGGCGCTGCGGCTGTTTGCGGGCCAGCGGGTGCAGATCGTGGTGGTGGGCGCCGGGCTGAGCGGCCCGCTGGCTTTGCCCGGCGGCATCGTGGTGGTGCCGGTCAGCGTGATTGCCGGCGAGGGGGCCGCAGATACCGGCACCGCACCGCTGGCGCTGGCGGGCCGGATCGTGGCGGCGGCGCTGGGGCCAGCGGGTCAGGATCCGCTGACGCCGATGCTGGATTCCATCGGCCTGTCCGGCACGTTGCGGGTGTTGGCGACGGGTGCCATCCCGCCCGAGAGCCTGGCCGCCCAGGCAGAAGGCCTGGCCGCGACGGCCCCCGCCTTGCCGGGCTTTGATGCTGTCATTGCTGCCTTTGCGCTGGCTGATCTGCCACTGTCGCCCTTTGCCTATACGGTTGATCCGACAGGCGAAACGGTGCTGCCACTGATCGAGGCCGATGCAACCACCGCCGCCCCGCAGGTGCCGGTGATGAGCGATGCCGATTGGCTGGCCCTGCAGGGCATCTGTTCGATCTGACCGGCGGCCCGGTCAGCGCCGCCAATCAATCGCGCACGAAAGCGTCGCCAAACCCCGCGCCATGCGCCGCGCCAAGCGCCGCCTGGGCCTGCGCAGAACTGTCGAACGGGCCCGCCGCGATGACGCGCAAAACCTGGCCATTGCGGTTCACCTGCATCGTGCCCACCGGCAGGCCCAGCGACTGCAACCGGGCAATGGCACGGTCGGCATTGGCCGGGTCGCCAAAGGTACCGACCTGAACATACAGCCGGGCCGCAACTTGCGGCGCGGCAACCGGGGTCGCCACCTGCGGCACAGCGTCTGGAACGGGGGTCACAGTCTGTGGAGCCAGCGCCCGCGCCACCACCCGGGTGCCGCCATCGGCCGCCTGTATCACCGTGCCGGGCCGCAAACCACGGTCCGCATTCAGCCGCCCGTCATCCCAGACCGCGCGATAGCCGGGCGGTGGGGCCACCACCGCCGGGGCCCCCACGGGGTTGGATGCTGGCACCGGGCCGGGGCCGAACAACTGGTCAAGCGCAGGTGCCATCGTGGCGCGCGCCAAGGGGCCGGTGCCGTAATCGACGCCACCGGTCATGCCGCGCTGGGTGCCGACGCCAGGCGCACAACTGACCTCGGCCCCCGAGGTTGTCATCAGCCTGGCGCCGGTCTGGCGGGCATAGGCGCACAAGGCCTCGATCGTCATCGGCCCGGAATAGCCACCGGTTGTGGCGGCAGGCGCGCTCAGCGTCGGGGCGCGCGGCGCGGCGGCCCCACCGGGTGCCATCGGTCCCATCGGGGCCGCAACAACACGCGCGGGCTGGGCGCAGCGCAGGTCATAGGACGCCCCACCGATCAGGATGCCCGGGGCGCACAGGCCCAACCCGTCGGCCAGCGTCGCGCCGGCAAGCTGGGCGGCCACCGGGGCTGCGGGGTTCGTCTGCACAGGTGCCACGGTCGCCACAGGGGCGACGGCGGCAACCGTGGCCACAGCAACCCCCGGCCCGCAATCAATCGGCAGGCCGGTGCTGGCCGACACCATGTTGGGCTGGATGCCGGTCCGGCCGGCGCAGGCCTGCGACATCGTCATCCGGCGCGGTTCCGGCGCGTCGACTGGCGCAGGGACAGCCACGATCCGGGGCGATGGTGCCGGCACCGCGCCCAGATCGGGTGGTGTGGTCAGCGAGGCGACGGTTTCCATCGGCGCACCGACGTTCGTGGCCGGACGCGGCGCGACGGGGGGGCGGACCGGTTCGGCCTCGGCCATCACCGGTGCCGGGGCGGCGGCGGCAGGGGCAGGGACAGGGGCGGCACCGCCAAACGTGGGCTGAAATCCGCACAGCGGCGTGCGCTCTCGGGTCAGGCGCGGCACCCAGTTCACGCTGCCCGACAGCTCGACCCGCAGGAATGCGCAGCCAGTGCTGTCGACATACTGGGTCGAGGCATAGCTTGCGGGCGGAATTTCGGCCGGGCCGTTGGCGGCGGCCTGGGCCAGCACAGGGCCGCAAACCACACAAGCGACAAGCGCGGCCCAACCAAGGACGCGTGATTCCATGACAGCTTTCCCCCACAGGATGTGGTGGAACAGTGCCGCAGCGACGATTGGCTGTAAAGGGATTGATGCGCGTTCGGCACCAATCGGTTGCCGGAACGGCGGCCTATTTGGTGCCGAACATCCGGTCGCCCGCATCGCCCAGCCCCGGCACGATATAGCCGTGTTCATTCAGGTGGCTGTCGACTGCCGCCGTCACGATGGGCACGTCCGGATGCGCCGCCTGCATCCGGGCGATGCCTTCGGGGGCTGCCAGCAGGCACATGAAACGGATATCGCGCGCGCCCGCCTGTTTGACCAGATCGACCGCCGCCACCGACGAATTGCCGGTGGCCAGCATCGGGTCGACGATGATGACCAGCCGATCCTCCAGCTCTTTGGGTACCTTGAAGTAATACTGCACCGGCTGCAGCGTGTCAGGGTCGCGGTAAAGACCGATGAACCCCACCCGCGCCGCCGGGATCAGATCCAGGATCCCGTCCAGCAACCCGTTGCCCGCCCGCAGGATCGAGATCAGCGCCAGCTTCTTGCCCTCGATCAATGGCGCATCCATCGCGCAAAGCGGGGTTTCGATCCGCCTGGTCGTCATTGGCAGGTTGCGTGTCACCTCATAGGCCAGAAGATGGCTGATTTCATGCAGCAATTGCCGGAACGATGCGGTCGAGGTATCCTTTTCCCGCATCAGGGTCAGCTTGTGCTGCACCAGCGGGTGATCGACCACGGTGACAGTGGCGGGCAGGGTCATCAGCGGGCCTCCAGGCGTTTGGCGATGCGGGCTTTGGTCGCGGGATCGCAGAACGCGGCGTCCAGCGCGGTGCGGTTGACGGCGGTGAACACCTCCTGGTCCCAACCAAAGGTGCGTTCAAGGTTCTGATACTCCGATGTCATGGTGATGCCGAAGAACGGCGGATCATCGGTCGAAACCGTCACCTTGACCCCGCGTTTGCGCAGCTTTTCAATCGGATGGCCCTTCCAGGTGCGCGTCGCGGCACCCAGAAACACGTTCGACCCCGGGCAGCATTCCAGCACGATGCCCTGTTCGGCGATACGGTCCACCAGGGCCAGGTCGCGGATCGCGTTCACGCCATGGCCGATGCGTTCGGGGGCCAGATCGCGCAGGGTATCGGCCACCATGTCCGGCCCGCCCCATTCGCCGGCGTGACAGGTCAGCCGCAGCCCCGCCTCGCGCGCCATGTCGAAACTGTAGGCAAAGTCGCGCGGACGCCCGATCAATTCGGCCCCGGCCATGCCAAAGCCGGTGACGAAATCACCCATGGTTTCAACGGCACAGTGCGCCGTTTCGCGCGCCTTGTCCGGGCCGAAATGGCGGATGCAGGTGACGATGCCGCGCAAGGAGATGCCCATCTGGCGTTCGGCCTGATCGGCGGCATCCTTGATCGCGGCCAGATAGTCGCGCCAGGCATGCAGATCGCGCCCGCCACAGAAATCGGGCGACAGAAAGCATTCCGAGTACACCACACCCTGCGCGGCACTTTGTTCCAGCACGGCCAGCGTCAGGCGGCGATAATCGTCCGGTCCGGTCAGCACGGTGCAGGCGGCTTCGTACACGGTCAGGAAATGGTCAAAGTCGCGATGGGCATAGCCGCCCTGATCGTCGAAAATCCCCCTGATATCAACGCTCTTTTCCTTCGCCAGCCCGGCGATGAACGGCGCGGGCGCGCCGCCTTCCAGATGCAGGTGCAATTCGACCTTGGGAAAGGATTGCCAGCTCACAGAAAACTCCGTCCCGGGCCCTGGGCGGGAATGCCCAGATGTGCCGCGATGCTGGCCGCCACGTCGGCAAAGGCCAGATGCCCCAATGCGCGCGCGCCGATGCCATGGCACAGCACCGGCACCCGTTCGCGGGTGTGGCCGGTGCCGATCCAGGTCGGGTCATTGCCATGGTCGGCCGTGACGATCAGCAGGTCGCCCGGCCGCAGGCGCGGCAGGATTGCCCCCAGCGCGCCGTCACACCATTCCAGATGCCGGGCATAGCCGACAGGGTCGCGGCGGTGGCCGTAGTCGCTGTCGAACTCGACCAGATTGGCAAAGACCAGCCCGCCATCGGCGGCGCAGTCCACCAAGTCACCGAGATGGCCCATCAACGCGGCATCCGTGCCTTTCAGCACCCGGTCGATCCCGCGCATGGAAAAGATATCGCCGATCTTGCCCAGCGCCGTCATCGCCCGGCCCGCCCCCTGCACCCAGTCGCACAAGGTCGGCGCGGGGGGCGCTATGGCATAGTCATGGCGGTTGCCGGTACGGTGGAAATCGGCGGCACTGGCCCCCAGGAACGGCCGCGCAATGACGCGGCCCACCTTCATCGCATGCAGGGTCGGGGCCAGATCGGCGCACAGCGTCAACAACCGCTCCAGACCAAAGACCGTTTCGTGCGCCGCAATCTGCAGCACGGAATCGGCACTGGTATAGCAGATCGGCCAGCCGGTTCGCAGATGCGCAGCCCCCTCCTGCACGATGATGGCGGTGCCGCTGGCATGGCAGTTGCCCAGAATGCCGGCGGTCCCGGCGCGAGCGCAGATATCCGCCGTCAGCCCGGGGGGAAAGGCCGGGTGCGTATCGGGGAATGTGGTCCAGTCCCAGGGCACCGGCACCCCGGCCAATTCCCAATGGCCCGAAGGCGTGTCCTTGCCGCGCGATACCGCGGTGGCGGCACCCCAGGCGCCGGTCGGCGCGGCCCCCAACCCGCGCGGGGCCTGCCCGCTGGCCAACGCGGTTGCAGCACCCAAGCCCAGACCATCCAGCACCGGCAGCCGCAGCGGCACCGCCCCGGCGATATGAGCGATGGTGTTGGCCCCGGTATCGGGCACCAAGCCATTGAAAAAGCTGCCCGCATCTGGCGCGCCGCCGATGCCTGCGGAATCCAGCACGACCAGAAACGCCCGCATCAGGCCACCCTTGCGCGGATCAACGGGCCGATGACAGGGGCGGCACCGATGGTCAGCGCGGCCAGCACGGCCTGCGCGGCACCTTCGGCAGCATCGGCGTCGCGCGCATGGATGGTGGCAATCGGCTGGCCACGTTCGACCCAGGCCCCCAAGGGCACCACTTCGGTCAGCCCCACGGCGGGGTCGATCCGGTCGGTTTCCACCCGTCGCCCGCCACCCAGCGCCACCACGGCCAGACCCAGCGCCTCGCCATTCCAGGCGGCGACATGTCCGGCCTCGGGGGCCACCACATCGCCGATCACCGGGGCTGTGGGCAGATGGGTGCGCCAATCCTCGGCCATGTCGGGCGGGCCGCCAAGTGCCGCGATCATGCGGGCGAAATGCTCCATCGCCCGGCCATCGGCGATGGCGGCGGCGATGCGCTCCTCGCCCTCGCCCTGCACCCCGGCCAGCGCCAGCACCTGCCCGCCCAGCGCGACGGTCAGGTCATGCAGACGCGGCGCGGCCAACCGGTTGCCCGACAGCACCTCCATGCACAGCGCGACCTCGACCGCGTTGCCCAGCGCGGGGCAAAGCGGTTCGTCCATGTCGGTGATGCAGGCCACGGTCGGGCAACCCGCGCCTTTGGCCGTGTTCACAAGGGCTTGCGCCAGCTCCATCGCGTCGGCATCGGTTTTCATGAAGGCACCCGAGCCCACCTTGACATCCAGCACCAGCCCTTCCAGCCCGGCGGCGAGTTTCTTGGACAGGATGCTGGCCGTAATCAGATCGACCGATTCAACCGTGCCGGTGACATCGCGGATCGCATAAAGGCGCCGGTCGGCGGGCGCGATACGGCCCGTGGCCCCGACAATGGCGCAACCGATATCGGCCACGATCTGGCGCAACCGCGCCTCGTCGATCTGGGTCTTGACGCCCGGAATCGCCTCGATCTTGTCCAGCGTGCCGCCGGTATGGCCCAGCCCCCGACCCGAAATCATCGGCACTGCGACCCCGCAGGCGGCCAATGCCGGGGCCAGGATCAGGCTGACCGCATCCCCCACCCCGCCGGTGGAATGTTTGTCCAGCACCGGGCGGTCCAGCCGCCATGCCAGCACATCGCCCGAATCGCGCATGGCCTGGGTCAGCGCGACCCGGCCCGCATCGCCCAGACCGCGCAGGCAAACTGCCATCGCAAACGCCCCGGCCTGCGCGTCGCTGACCGCACCCGTGGCCAGGCCATTGGCAAACCACGCGATTTCGGCCGGGATTGGCGGTTCGCCCCGGCGCAGGCGGGCGATGATGGCGCGGGCGTCCATTCAGCTTTGCCGCAGATGTTCGGGCAAAAACGCCCCGGGCAGCAGCGCGCCCATGGTGGTGGTATGGGTCAGCCCGGCCATATTCGCCATTTCGACCGGCACATCCGGCGCGGCGAACTCGGCCAGCTTCTGGCGGCAGCCGCCACAGGGGCTGACCGGCACCGGCGCGTCGGCGATCACCGCAACCGCGGCAATCACCGTGTCGCCGCCCAGCACCATGGCCGCAATCGCCCCCGCCTCGGCGCAGGTGCCCTGCGGATAGGCGGCGTTTTCGACATTCACCCCGGTATAGACCCGTCCGCTGGCAGCCCGGATTGCCGCCCCGACCTTGAACCGGGAATAGGGCGCATAGGCGTTTTCGCGCGCGGCGCGGGCATCGTCGATCAGGGTCATCGGCAGGCTCCTTCTGTCTGGGTGACTGTGATCCGCGCCCGCGCCCGATGCAAGATCAGGCGGTGGTGCTGAACCGCCCCGGCAGCGCAACCTCCAGCAGTTCCAGATCGGCCGAGGCGTCGGCCCAGCGCGTTGCCATCCCGGGCGGGATGACAAAGGCGTCGCCTGCGGCCAAGGTGTGGGCTGCCTTGCCCTCACCCTCCAGCCGCATTGTGCCAACCATCACAAAACCGAATAATATATCGGCATTATGCCGCTGCCAAAGCGGTTCGGCTTGCCCTTTTCGAACCACGGCCACGCCGGCCACGTCTTTGGTATTGGCGGCAATGGTGGTGTCGCGGGCGTCAAAACCGGTCAGGCGGTGCGGCCCCCATTGGCCATCGCGCCCCAGATTATGCACGAAACGCTGCCCGTCCCACTCTCGTTCAGGCCGCAGATGCGGGGTGGGCAGGGTCATGTCATGGTCGATTTCGGTGACATGCTCGGCCGGGACGCCGATTTCGATCACCTCGATCCCGTCCGAGGCGACCATCACCCGATGCCGGATCTGCGGCGGCTGGATAAAGCAATCGCCCGCCGCGATCCGGCGCAACCCGCCCTGATCCTCGTACAGCACATCGACCCAGCCACGGATGCAAAAGATCAGCTGAAACCCGACCTTGTGGAAATGCACCATGTCGGGCACCGGGCCGCCATCGGGAATGCGGATATGGCTGGCGATGATCGCGCCACCCAGCCGGTCGGGCACCAGATCGCGGTACTGCATCCCGGCCCGCCCGATCACCCAAGGCGCCTGGTCGGCCAGACGGCGTACCACAAAGGCGTGCCGCGTCGGTGGCAGGATCAGCGGCGGGTCCAGTGCGTCAACCTCGACCATGGTGCCGCCGGGCGCGGTCAGACGGCGCGCGCCGCCGGCAAAACCCTGATCATCCGTCAGAATCCGGATCGTGCCGGGCGCGGCCTGCCAGCCCTGATCCAGCCGCACCCGCAAGCCATGGCCAGAGAAAAGCGCTACGGCCGGGTCGTCGGCGGGATAGATGCTGTCCAGCCGCATGCCCAGAACCTGACCGAAAAAGCCCAGGTCGGCACGCAGATCGCCGGTGGGAAGCCGCACTTCGGCGCGGACCGATGGTCGTGTGTTGGCGGGGGTGTCAGGATCATGCAGCATGTCGCACAGCCAATCGCGCTGCGGCGCGGTTTGCAAGGGGGCAGCAATCGTGCTTTACCTTTGACTGGGCGGGCATCCGGTTTTGGCAGGATTGTTCAATACTAAACAATTCGGAGCGCGGGACATGGCCGACATCACCAAGGACCAGAACCTGCGGCAGGAAGCGCTGGATTACCACCGCTTGCCAAAGCCGGGAAAGCTGGAAATCAGGGCCACCAAGCCCCTGGCCAATGGCAGCGACCTGGCCCGCGCCTATTCTCCCGGCGTCGCCGAGGCCTGTCTGGAGATCAAGGCCAACCCCGCCACCGCGCATGATTATACGGCGCGCGGCAATCTGGTGGCGGTGGTCACGAACGGGACTGCGGTGCTGGGACTGGGCAATATCGGCCCGCTTGCCGCCAAGCCGGTGATGGAGGGCAAGGCGGTTCTGTTCAAGAAGTTCGCGGGCCTTGACTGTTTCGACCTCGAGTTGAACGAACCCGACCCGGTCAAGCTGGCCGCCATCGTCTGCGCGCTGGAGCCCACCTTTGGCGCGATCAATCTGGAGGACATCAAAGCCCCCGACTGTTTCGTGGTCGAGGCGATCTGCCGCGAAAAGATGCGGATTCCGGTGTTTCATGACGACCAGCACGGCACGGCGATCGTGGTCGGCGCTGCGGCTACCAATGCACTGCGCGTGACGGGGCGGATGTTCGAAAAGATCAAGATCGTTTCAACAGGCGGTGGTGCGGCAGGTATCGCTTGTCTGGATATGCTGTTGAAACTAGGGGTGAAACGCGAAAACGTCTGGCTTTGCGATTTGCAGGGTCTGGTCTATCACGGCCGGGAAAAGGACATGACGCCGCAGAAGGCCGCCTATGCCCAGGGCAACGAACCGCGCGACCTGGCGCAGGTGATCGGCGGGGCTGACCTGTTTCTGGGCCTGTCGGGGCCCGGCGTGTTGACACCCGCGATGGTGGCCGCGATGGCCGCGCAGCCGATCATCTTTGCGCTGGCCAACCCGATGCCCGAGATTCTGCCCGATGCGGTGCGCAGCGTCGCCCCCGACGCGATCATCGCAACCGGACGCAGCGATTTTCCCAATCAGGTCAATAACGTGCTGTGTTTCCCGTTCATCTTTCGCGGCGCGATGGATGTCGGAGCCACGACGATCAACGACGCGATGGAACGCGCCTGCATCGACGGCATCGCCGAACTGGCGCGGCAGACCACCTCGGCCGAAGCCGCGGCCGCCTATCGCGGCGAACAGATGACATTCGGCCCCAACTATCTGATTCCAAAGCCGTTCGACCCGCGCCTGATCGGTGTCGTGGCCAGTGCGGTGGCGCAGGCGGCGATGGATACCGGCGTTGCCACCCGCCCCATCGCCGATATGAAGGCCTATCGTGAACGGCTGGAAGGATCGGTGTTCCGCTCTGCGCTGATCATGCGCCCGGTGTTCGACGCCGCCCGCAGCGCGCATCGCCGCATCGTGTTTGCCGAGGGCGAGGACGAGCGCGTGCTGCACGCCACCCAGTCGATGCTGGAGGAAACCGGCGACCGCCCGATTCTGGTCGGCCGCCCCGAGGTGATTGCCGCGCGCTGCGACAGGGGCGGGCTGAAAATCCGCCCGCACGTTGATTTCGAGGTGGTGAACCCCGAAAACGACCCGCGCTATCGCGATTACTGGACCAGCTATCATCAACTGCTGGCGCGGCGCGGGGTGACGCCCGATCTGGCCAAGGCGATCCTGCGCACCAATACCACCGCGATTGGCGCGATCATGGTGCATCGGGCCGAGGCCGACAGTCTAATCTGCGGCACCTTCGGCCAATTCTTGTGGCATCTGAACTACATAGCCCAGGTCCTGGGCACAGACCGGCTGCATCCGGTCGGCGCGTTGAGCCTGATGATCCTGGAGGACGGGCCGCTGTTCGTCGCCGATACCCAGGTGCACCCCGAGCCGACGCCGCAACAGATTGCCGAAACCGCCATCGCTTGCGCCCGCCATGTGCGCCGCTTTGGCGTGCAGCCGCGTATTGCGCTGTGTTCGCATTCGCAGTTCGGCAATCTGGATTGCGATACCGGGCGGCGGATGCGGGCGGCACTGGCGATTCTGGACGCCATGCCGCGCGATTTTGAATATGAGGGAGAGATGCATATCGACGCGGCATTGGACCCCGAATTGCGGATGCGCATCTTTCCCGGCTCGCGGTTTCAAGGGGCGGCCAATACGCTGATCTTTGCCAATTCCGATGCCGCCTCTGGTGTGCGCAACATACTGAAAATGAAAGGAAATGGCATCGAAGTCGGACCGATCCTGATGGGCATGGGCAACCGGGCGCATATCGTGACGCCATCAATCACGGCGCGGGGATTGCTGAACATCTCGGCCCTCGCGGGCACGCCGGTCACGCATTACGGCTGAACCCGGTCGGTTGCGCAGCACAAAGGTTCCGCCGCTGACGGCAAAGTCCCGCACGCAGTTTTCTGCGCAAATACCGTCGCACGCAATGCCATGCTCGCTTGCCCGAATGACGCCGGGCGGTCCAGGTCCCAGCCTCTCAACACCGTCTCGTGGGCCAAAGCGACCCTGCCGTCACGCCCGGGCAGCCAGAACTCGGTCGCACAGAAGCCTTTGCCACAGGAAAGCTGCAAAGTCTGCGGGCAGGTCAAAGCGCCGCTGTCCGGCCCAACATCGTTGCGGCCCGCGCCGTCCAGATCGGTCATGGTCACCGATCCAGCGCCCGTTATCGGTTCGCCGGCGGACGCGATACAATCCTGGTCATGCAGTGCGATCAGGTCGGCGGCGGGGATGTGTGTGGTCTGCGGCGCCGTCGTCCCCACGCATTGCCCTTGCGCCGCAACGATGGCACTGGCCGAACCGCGCAGACGGAAGCGCAGGGGAATGCCATCAGTGACGCCGGAAAGTATCAATGATGACGACGATCCCTCCCGCACAGCGGCAAGGTGCAGGTTGATCTGGGCCCGGTCTGCCATGCGATAGCTGAACTCGGTTTCCCGGGACGGCAAACAGATCGAGCCCGCGAAGTTGCCGCCCATCGACATGAAAGATTGCAAAGGCCTTGACGGGTTCGGCACCCCGACAAGGGCCGAAACGCCAAGCCGCAGCATCGAGTCGCCCGGCCCACAACCGATCTTGCTGCAAAAGCCGCCATATTCGTCGGCATCCACATCCCGGCTCTGGCTGCCCACCCGTCCGCTGGACGGCTGGACCACGTCATCGCTCAGATACCACGTGCCCTGCGCAGAAAGCGCCTTGGCCGGCACAAGCAGGGCCGGGGTGATCAACCGCAGTTCGCGACATCGCCACACCTCTGACCAAACGGCGTGACCGGACGAGCCGTATTTCAGCGTCGCCGGGGCGAAAGCAAGAATGTTGGGTTGGCCGCCATCATTGCAACGCCCTTGCGTCGTGGCGGCGCCGGGGGTGCGATCGTGATGCCGTCGACCTTTTCGCACGGATAGCAAAACGCGGGTCTGGCACGACACCTGAATTGGCCAGGGCGGCACCCGGGGAAAGGGGCCGCCCTTTGTCTGACGCTTCGGGTGCGGCGCGGGGGGGGGCGGAGGCCGCGCCCGGCCCGAGGTCAGAACCCGTACTGGATCGTCACGCCGGTGCCGTTGCCGGTCTGGGTGACATGGGCCTCGGTGCCCTTGCCGCGCTGGAACAGGGCAAAGGCGTTGCCGCCACCCTGCTGGTCCAGCGTGCCGGTATGGCCGGTGCCGCGCTGGTCGATCAGGCCGAAATTGCCGCCGCCGCCCTGGGCCAGCGCAGCCGCATTGTCGCGGCCGAATTGCTGGATGGTGCCGCCGCCGTCGATATGACGGTCCAGCGCGTACAGCGCCAGGCCCAGGCGCAGAAGGTCGGCCTCTTGCTGGTTGCGGGGGCTCAGGTTCAGGGTCAGCACGCCGTCCGCAGCAGCAGGCATGGCGGCGGGCAGGGTGGTCAGCGCGATCATGGTGGACAGGGCAAGTGAGCGGAACATGGCAGGGATCCTTTGGGGGCAAGGGGTTGGGGTCACGGGGGCGGGAGGACCGGGGGTGTCAGGCGCGGGGGT
>Ga0105046_10005853_pt1 | contig 19426 bp, 14 predicted proteins | sample MAT03_FD_78385 | JGI IMG/M metagenome (GOLD analysis project Ga0105046, IMG submission 78385) | Freshwater microbial communities from Lake Fryxell liftoff mats and glacier meltwater in Antarctica - MAT-03 (megahit assembly) | ecosystem: Environmental > Aquatic > Freshwater > Ice > Liftoff... | reverse complement strand
TGGTGGTGGACCGGGCCCGAAGGTAGAGCAGCTGGATTTTGAGTTCGTGCTCTTCGCTTCCGCTGTCATTGATTACGACTACATCATGGGCCTCATCTCCCGGTTCTCGCAGCAGGAGCCGGGCAAGCAGAAGATGAGCCGGGAGCAGCTTATTGGCCTGATCCAGTCTGACGCCAAGTTCATGAACGAGGGCGAGGACATCGCCGCTTACATCAAGACGTTGAAGGCTGGCGAAGGGCTGAGCGAAACGGCGATCCGCGATGGCTACAAGCGCTTTAAGGCGGAGAAGGCGGCCGCAGTACTGGCCACCATAGCGGCGAAGCACGGCCTTGCCACTGCGGCTCTGCAGGGCTTTGTGGATGGCATTTTGGGCCGCATGATTTTCGATGGTGAACAGTTGAGCGATCTCATGGCTCCGCTGGACCTGGGCTGGAAAGCCCGCACGGAGGCGGAACTGGCGTTAATGGCGGAATTGCTTCCGGTGCTCAGCACACGGGCGCAGGGGCGCGAGATCTCGGGACTCAGCGCGTATGAGAGCTAAGAAAGCAGGCACATCCACAACGAAGAAACCGGACGAGTCTCGCCTGTCACGTGGGCGATCCCGGCCGGAGGCCATTTTTCCGGTTGCACCGTCTGCTGCGTCGTTGCCGGAGAGCTACGCGGCCACGCTTCAAGAGATTAAGACGCACCTTCGCAGTGCGCGGGTCCGTGCGGTGCTTGCGGCGAATCCCATCGTCATCGAGGCCTACTGGCATACGGGAAACATCATCCTGGCCCGCCAGCAAGGGGCTGCGTGGGGGGCGAAAGTGATTGATCGCCTTGCGGCCGATCTGCAGGAAGCTTTCCCGGACATGGGTGGTCTGTCCTCTCGCAACCTGCTGTCCATGAGGCTCTTCGCTCAGGCTTTCCCCGACGGTTCAATTGCGAAACAACCTGTTTCGCAATTACCCTGGGGCCAGATCATTCGGCTCATTCAGATCGCCGACTGCCTCACCTCCCTCGACGACCTCATCGCCGCGCAGACTCAAAAGCTCGAAGCCCTTAAGACCCACAAGAAAGGGCTGATGCAGCAGCTTTTCCCATCCCCGGATGAAGTTGAAGCATGAGCCTCATCCTCTACACCTCCGACGACGGCAAGAGCCGCGTCCAACTACGGGCAGACAAACAGACGGTCTGGCTTTCCCAGCGGGAAATGGCGGAGCTGTTTGCGGTCAGCACGGACAACATCAGCTTGCACCTCAAGAATATCTATGAGGATGGGGAGCTGTTCCGGGAGGCAACCGCCGAGGAATCCTCGGTAGTTCAAATCGAGGGCGGTCGCGAGGTGCAGCGTCCCGTCACGCTCTATAGCCTCGACGCCATTCTCGCCGTCGGTTATCGCGTGCGCTCACCGCGGGGCGTGCAGTTTCGCCGCTGGGCTTCGACCGTCCTCAAGGAATACCTGCAAAAGGGTTTCGTCATGGACGACGAGCGCCTGAAGAACCCGGACGGTCGTCCGGATTACTTCGACGAGATGCTGGAGCGCATTCGTGACATCCGCGCATCCGAGAAGCGCTTTTACCAAAAAGTGCGCGACCTGTTTGCCCTGTGCACGGACTACGACAAGACCGACAAAACCACCCAACAATTCTTCGCCACCGTTCAGAATTACCTGCTTTTCGCCGTCGCCGAGAAAACCGCTGCGGAACTCATCACCGCACGAGCGAATCCCGCCGATCCCCGTTTCGGCCTGCTCGCTTGGCCTCGTTGTTGTGTTCCTCGAAACCGCCGAACTTCGCGCCAAGAAGCGGCAGGAAACCCGTATGAACTTCTGGAAAGAAAACGTCGATCAGATCATCACCTCAAACGGCTTCCGGCTCCTAACCAACGCCGCGTCCATCAGCCAGGAGCAGATGGAGAGAAACACAAGCTCCCTCTACCTTGACTATGATCAGCGCCGAAAAACACAAGAAGCGTTGGCAGCCGATCAAGATGACGACGCCGACCTCAAGGCCCTCGAAAACCAAATCAAACGACGCCGAAAGAAATGACCGAGACGTGCTGGGGCATTGAAGGAGGACACTGATTTATGAACAAAGAACTTATCATCCAGATGCAAAGCCAGTTCGATGCGCTGGCCCAGAGCCATCCCGATGCGGTCGCGTTGGAGTTTTGGTTTGCCCGCGACTTACAGGAACCCCTCGGGTACGCCCGCTGGGAGAACTTCCTCACTGCCATCCAGCGCGCCATTGAGTCCTGCCGCACAACGGGTTACGAAGCTGAAAACCATTTTCGTGGCGTCACGAAAATGGTCGAGGTGGGCAGTGGGGCGAAACGCCCTGTCGAGGACTTCATGCTCACGCGCTATGGATGCTACCTGATCGCCCAGAACGGCGATCCGCGCAAAGAACCAATCGCCTTTGCCCAGAGTTACTTTGCCGTGCAGACGCGCAAGCAAGAGCTGATCGAGGAACGCCTGCAGTTGCTGCACCGGATGGAAGCACGCGAGAAGCTGCGAGCCTCTGAAAAGGCGCTTTCCGACAACATCTTCGAACGAGGAGTGGACGATGCTGGCTTTGGCCGCATTCGCTCCAAAGGCGACGCCGCTCTTTTTGGTGGCCACACCACGCAGGCCATGAAGGAGAAGTTCGGCATCACCCAGACCCGTCCGCTGGCCGACTTTCTGCCCACCCTAACGATAGCCGCCAAGAATCTCGCGACCGAAATGACCAACCACAATGTGCAGCAGGCCAACTTGCACGGAGAGCCCGCGATCACGCAGGAGCATGTGTATAACAACACCAGCGTGCGCCAAATGCTCGGCCAGCGAGGCATCCGCCCCGAGACATTGCCGCCGGAGGTGGACATCCGAAAGCTCGAACGCCGGGTCAAGACCGACGAAAAGAAGTTGGAGAAGCAGGCCGGACGTTTGCCAAAACCGCAACCAAAAAGATGAACCAGCGCTTAACTCAAGACGACAGAAAAGAACTTTAGCAATAGTGGAAGAATTCGAATTAAGAAGCCAGATACTGCTCGGCAAGGACAGTACCCGTCAGTTCAAGCGCGAGCCTTCGGCTGACGCGAAGATGGCTGGCGAGATCGTCGCCTTCGCCAATAGCGGCGGCGGGCGTATTTTTGTTGGCGTCGAGAAAGACGGCACGATTCAAGGTTTAAGCGGCGGTGATGCGGAGAAGGTCGTCGAGGACATGGCGAAAGTGGCTTGGGACAGTGTTCGTCCTCCATTTTCTATTCTCTCGAAATCGGTTGCCACGGGTGACGGTATTGTTATCGTCCTTGAGATTCCCGACGGAGCGTCCAAACCATACTGCGACAACAAAGGCACGTATTGGGTGAAGAATGGCCCGGACAAACGCCGCGTGCAAAGCCCCGAAGAGCTGGCGCGATTGTTTCAGGCGGGGGGGAAGCTTTATGCAGAAAGCCAAGTGGTCTCAGCCTCGACATTGGAGGACTTTGATTACGAGCGTTTCGAGAGGTTCTACGAGACGAAATACTCTGAAACGCCGCCGAATCGCAGCGAGGAGGGCGAAGCCTACCAGAGGACCCTGGAGAACCTGGAGTTGGTGGATTCCGGACGCGTGACAGTGGCTGGGCTGCTGCTGTTCGGCAAACGCCTTCCAGTTCTACTGCCGGAGATGAAGGTTGATGCCGTTTGGTTCAAAGGCACCGAGCGCGCATCCACCGAATGGCACGATCAACGCACGATCAGCGGAACCTTGGCTGAGCAATATGACGAAGGCATGGGCTTCTTGAAGCGATGGAATGCCCGGCATCGGAAGCGGCATTGTCCGCGCTCTCAAAATTTGGCCCGCGATTTCCTGGGTTAATGACACGGAAAGCGAAGAGGTCGTGGTGACCATCGCGTTGGCCCCAGCGGTGTCCACAACGGTACCAACGACATGACCGAAACCAACCAAAAACAACTGGGTAAGACGCTCTGGGGCATCGCCGACCAACTGCGTGGCGCCATGAACGCGGACGACTTCCGCGACTACATGCTGTCCTTCCTGTTCCTGCGCTACCTCTCGGACAACTACGAGACCGCCGCGAAGAAGGAACTGGGCAAAGATTATCCCAAGGTGGGCGCCGACCCGCGCCGCGTGCCGCTGGCCCTGTGGTACGAAAGCAACCCCGACGACATCCCCGCGTTCGAGAAGCAGATGCGCCGCAAGGTGCATTACGTCATCCAACCGTCGCACCTCTGGAACAGCATCGCCAACATGGCCCGCACCCAGGATGCCGAGCTGCTGAACACGCTCCAAGCAGGCTTCAAATACATTGAGACCGAATCATTCGAAAGCACCTTCCAGGGCCTGTTCTCCGAGATCAATCTCGGCTCGGACAAGCTGGGAAGGACTTATGCTGACCGCAACGCCAAGCTCTGCACCATCATCCAGAAGATCGCGGAGGGCCTGGCGGCGTTTTCCACGGACATCGACGCGCTTGGCGATGCCTATGAATACCTGATCGGGCAGTTTGCCGCCGGATCCGGCAAGAAGGCGGGCGAGTTTTATACCCCGCAGCAGATCTCCGATATCCTCTCCACCATCGTCACGCTGGACAGCCAGGAGCCCAAAACCGGCGTGAAAAATCGGCTCGAAAGCGTGCTCGACTTCGCCTGCGGCTCCGGGTCCCTGTTGCTCAACGTGCGCAAACGCATGGGGCCCCAAGGCATCGGCAAGATCTACGGCCAGGAAAAGAACATCACCACCTACAACCTGGCCCGCATGAACATGCTGCTGCACGGGGTGAAGGACACCGAGTTCGAAATCTTTCACGGTGACACGCTGACAAACGAGTGGGACACGCTGCGCGAGCTAAACCCCGCAAGGAAACCCAGCTTCGACGCCATCGTCGCCAATCCGCCGTTCAGCTACCGCTGGGACCCCACCGATGCCATGGGCGACGACGTGCGTTTCAAAAACCACGGCCTGGCCCCAAAATCCGCTGCGGATTTCGCTTTCCTGCTGCACGGCTTCCACTTCCTGAAAGACGAAGGCGTGATGGCCATCATTCTTCCGCACGGCGTGCTCTTCCGTGGCGGTGCCGAAGAACGCATCCGCACCAAGCTGCTGAAGGACGGCCACATCGACACCGTCATCGGCCTGCCGGCGAACCTCTTTTACTCCACCGGCATCCCCGTATGCATTCTCGTGCTTAAAAAGTGCAAGAAGCCCGACGACGTGCTTTTCATCAACGCCGCGGAGCACTTCGTTAAAGGCAAACGCCAGAACCAACTGACCGAAGAGCACATCGCCAAGATCATCGACACCTACCAATTCCGAAAGGAAGAGGACCGCTACGCCCGCCGCGTCGGGATGGAGGAGATCGAAAAGAACGACTTCAACCTGAACATATCCCGCTACATCAGTACGGCCGTGGGTGAGGAAGAGATCGACCTGGAGGCGACACATGCTGGCTTGGTGCAAATCGAGAGCTCGATCCTTGCGGCAACGGCGAAGCATAACGAATTCCTAAAAGAGCTGGGCATCCCCCCGCTGCCATCGCCAGAGTGAGCGGCAGCAGAAACAGTTCTGATTTCCTTCGTTGATTGTCGGCTGATGCTACATAGGGCGCAACCCGGTCGACAAAGGCATCAGTCCTAGTCGGTAGCCTAAACTACCGCTCCACGGTGCACTTGTGCGCGCGCGCCACCCAGGCCGACTGGGGTTCGCCGAAGCCGCCTTCGCGTCCGAATCGGGGTTGCGCACGCAGGCGACCGATGACCTCGATGTCGCAGTGGGCGTCGAAGCGGCGCAATTTTTCCTTTGGAATGTTCTTCGGCGGTTCCTTGGCGAGGCGTGCGGCGATCGCCGGCTCGTCGAATAGGCCCGGCATATAAAGCAACTGGCCGTGCGCGGTCACGTAAGCGACCAGCGTTTTTGCGTAGGGGGGTGGCGGCGTGACGGGCTTGCCTGGCTCTTCGTAGGCGCAACGCAGATCGCCGATCGATTTTTTGGCGGCGCACCAGATCTCGTAGCGATCGATCGTGATGAGTGAAATGGTGGATCGCACGCGGGTACCGATGCGCATGGGCGTTCCCCGTGTGTAGAAGAAAATCGGGATTGCCAGGATGACGCTGAGGCCGATCAACGCCCATTCGAGGCGCAGGGACGGGACAGTTTTTTCGGGCTCGAAAGTTAGAGGATCCACGCGGGGCGGAATTGTCGCATAGAATCGCCGCGCGATGCGCGTCCTTCGTCGAACCCTGTCCGAACATGGCCCCCTCCTGGCTGCGTGTTTCGGCCTGATTGCCCTCGGGATTGCTCTGCGAGCCTTTGGCCTTGCGCACCCCCCGGAGATGACCTTTGATGAAGACCACTTCGTCAACAACGCCCGCAACTACATCGGTGGCCTGCGGGACAACAACGATCACCCGCCGCTTGGAAAGCTTTTGATGGCGGTTGCTATCAAGGTGATGGGTGACAGCAGCCTGGGCTGGCGAACGGCGCCCTACCTCTTTGGTCTGGGCAACATTGGCCTCGGGTTTTTGTTGGGCCGAAAGTTATTCGGAACACTCGTCGCGGGCTTGATTGCAGCAACCCTGATCGCGACCGATGGATTTTTCATCTGTTACTCGCGCTGCGCGTTGCTGGACGGCATGTTGGTGTTTTTCATGCTCGCTTCGGCCCTTTGCTTTGTGCGTGCCGACAGGGTTTGGAAGCTATCGCTTGGGGCCTTTCTGGCAGGCTGCGCCGCCACGGTGAAGTTCTCCGGGGTGGTGATGGTGATTCCGCTTCTGCTCACCTGCTGGACGCAACGCAAACACCTGCCGTGGTGGTCGCTCTTGACGACCGTGACCTTCCCGGCGGCCTATTTCCTGTGCTACGGAACCGGCCTCTATGTCTCGGGGCGCCCTTACGGGCCCCGGGGCGTGGTCGATGCCAGCCTGGATCTGTTGCGCCAACATGCGGGCGCCAACACGAAGGCCCATCCGGCCTCCTCTCTTTGGTACACGTGGTTTGTTCCGATGGAGCCGATTACCTTCCGCTACATCAAGATCACCGATGACAGGATCCGTGGTCTGACAACACTCGGCAATCCCCTTTTGTGGTGGACGACGCTGTTGTCACTGATTGCGACGGGCGTGACCGGTGTGCAATGGCTCTGGACGTGGATTCGCAAGCATCCGATGGATGAGGGACGCAAGAAACACACCGGCGCCCGCTTGTGGTTGGCCTTGTTGTGGTTGATGCCGATGGTGCCATGGATGTTCACCAGGCGAGATTCGTACATGTACCACTACTTGCCGTGTTACGGATTTGGGCTTGTCCTCCTCGGCAGCACCGTGGCCGATCTCTACCAGCGTCGCCGGGCCTGGGTCATCGGGGGCTTCGCGGTGTTGGTGCTGGTCGCGGCCTTCTACGGGCCGGTCGCGGGACAACTTGAGGTGACCCACATCGGCTGGCGCCACCGCCTGTTTCTGCCGGTGTGGGACTGACCGTCGCCGGGTCGGGCCCGAGCGCGTTGGCGAGGATAACCGTTCGCAAGGCGTTTCGCGAAGGCGGCGCTTGAAGCGTTCCCAACTCTGCGGCAGGGTGCGGATCATGCGTCGACCTTGTCTGTTTATCTCTGTTGCGGTCGTTGTCTTTGCCCACGTGACGGGTGCCCGCGCCGACGTGAAGGTGCCTGCCATTTTCGGTGACCACATGGTGCTGCAAGAGGGCCGCGACTTACCTTTTTGGGGCAAGGCCACGCCGGGTGAAACCGTCACGGTTCGCGCCCATGACAAGGTGGGCAGTGCGGTCGCCGATGCCTCGGGTCGATGGCGGGTCGACCTGCCCCCCATCACCGCAAAGGGACCCTTCGAGGTGGCGATCCAGGGCGCGAACCGTATTGCGTTTTCTGACGTGGTGATGGGCGAGGTTTGGTTCGCCTCCGGCCAGTCGAACATGGAATTTGGTCTGTCTGAATCGGATGGCGGCAGCGAGGCCGTGGCGGGTGCGGCCGATCCGGGCTTGCGCTTGTTTCGAGTGAACCGGGCCGATCGCGTGCCCGCGGCCTCCGAGGACGTGCGTGGCAACTGGGCCGTCTCGGCGCCCGAAACGGCAGGAAACATCAGTGCGGTTGGATTTCATTTTGCGCGCTTTCTGCGCAAGTCCCTGCAAAAACCGGTGGGCATTGTGCACACCGCGTGGGGCGGCACACCGGCCGAGGCCTGGACCCGAACGGCCTCCTTGCAAGGAACGCCGGAGCTGGCCTCGATGGTAGAATTTCCCGCGACGGATCAGAAGACGCTTGCGGCGATCCGGGCGCGCTACGAGAAGGCAGTAGAAAAGTGGGATGTGCAGCACCGCAATGCGAATCCACCCAATCGCGGTGAAAAACTGGGTTTTGCCAAACCCTCCGCATTGCTGCAGGGTTGGACACAGGTTTCGGTGCCAGGCATCTGGGAGGATCAGGGCCTCGTGATCGACGGTGCCGTCTGGTACCGACGCGAAGTCATCGTCCCCGAAGATTTTGTCGGCAAGACACTGAACCTCTACCTAGGCGGCTTGAATGATTGTGGTACGATTTATGTCAACGCAGTGCAGGTGGGCGACGGTTGCAAGCGGGTGGAAGGTCGATTTTCGCAGCGCGAGCTCTACGCGATCGATGCGAAAATCGTAAAGTCCACCACGCTGACGATTGCCGTACGCATCTTTGATGAAAGGGGTCGGGGCGGATTCCGGTCGGCTCCCGGGGCGATGGCCGTCATGCGTTCGGATGCGCTGACCGGTGTCCGTGTGCCGCTTGCCGGGCCCTGGATGCAGAAGGTCGAGAAGGCTTTGCCACAGATGGATCCAGATTTTTCGTCACGGCCGGTTCCACCCGCGGGCATGGCCGATGCACAGGCACCCGGTGCACTGTTCCACTACATGCTGGCGCCCATGATTCCGTTCGCGATGCGCGGGGTCATCTGGTATCAGGGCGAAAGCAACGCTGGCCGTGCGCGCCAGTATCGTCCGTTGTTTGCGACAATGATTCGCGACTGGCGCGATGCCTGGGGTCAGGGCGATTTCCCATTCCTCTTTGTACAGCTTGCGAACTACGACTCGGGCATGGGTCGTGCCGATCACGACTGGGCCGCGTTGCGCGAGGCGCAGTCGATGGCCCTGTCTCTGCCGAACACCGGTATGGCGGTGGCCATCGACATTGGCAATCCCACCGACATTCACCCAACCAACAAGCTGGAGGTGGGCCGTCGCCTTTCGCTGTGGGCGTTGAACCAGGTTTATTCGAGGGAAGCCGGCGAGTACTCCGGTCCGCTGTTCGCGGGCTGGTCACGCGAGGGCAAGACCGGCCGTGTTGCGTTTAGCCATGGTTCGGGATTGCGTCCGGCGTCGGGCAAGACCCTGGTCGGCTTTCAGATTGCGGGTTCGGATCGCAAGTTCGTGAATGCACAGGCCACGGTCGACAAGGGAACCATCGTGCTTTCGTCGCCGGAGGTTTCAACGCCCGCGGCGGTTCGATATGGCTGGTCGGACGCGCCGGTTTGCAACTTGCAGAATGCGGCGGGCCTGCCGGCATCGCCGTTCCGCAGCGACGACTGGCCCTACGCCCCCTAAAAATGGGATTCCCTCTAGCCACGCGCCCGGCAAACTGGTAGTTGCCTGGCATCGTGAACGAAGCCTCTTTGCTTGCCGAAGTTGGACTGCAGATCCCGCGCATTCTTTTGCCCGCCCCCGGCGTGGATGCAAGCGCCTGGGCCGTCGTGGCTTGCGATCAATACACGTCGGAGCCGGAATACTGGGAAGCGGTCGACCGACGGGTCGGGGCCTTGCCATCGACGCTGCGTTTGATCTACCCCGAGGTCTATCTCAACGAGGCCGACGGTCAGGCCCGCGTCACACGCATCAACGCTTCGATGCGACAGTACCTTGAGACGGATGTGCTACAAATCAGCGAGCCGGGCTTTGTCCTGGTCGAACGCCACTTGCCTTCGGGTAAAAAGCGCCTGGGACTGATGGTCGCGCTCGATCTCGAGCGCTACGATTTTAGCCCTGGCTCGACCTCGCTTGTGCGGGCCACCGAGGGCACGATCCTCGATCGCCTGCCGCCGCGCATTCAGATTCGCAAGAACGCGGCACTCGAATTGCCCCACATCATGGTGCTCATCGACGATCCGGAACGCACCGTGATCGAACCCTTGCAGCGGGCCGCGCTCGACCCGGCGTACGACGTGGCGTTGATGCAGGGTGGGGGCCGTTTGACGGGGCGTTTTGTTCGGGCCCCGGCGTTGATGGCCGGCATTGGCAATGCGCTTGCTGCACTGGCACGGACCGAACTGATGGTGAAAAAGTACGGAGCCGGCGATCGCGGCTCGTTCCTCTTTGCCATGGGAGATGGCAACCATTCCCTCGCGACAGCAAAGGCGATCTGGGAAGAGATGAAAAAATCCGGCACCGCGACGCCGGATCATCCCGCACGTTTTGCCCTGGTCGAACTCGTCAACCTTCACGACGATTCACTCGAATTTGAAGCCATTCACCGGGTCCTGTTCCATGTGGATTCTGCCAAGCTGTTTTCAGAGATGGAAACCGTGTTGGCCCGAAAGGGCGCCAAGGTTGCCGTGACCCTCGAATCGCATGACAAACTTTCGGCGTTGCTGGCCGAAAACGATGGTTCAGGAGTTCAGGTCATCCCGTTTGTTTCGGCACAAGGTTGGGGCGCGCTGCGCATCACCCATTCGCCACACACACTGGCGGTTGGTGCCTTGCAGAATTTTCTCGACGGGTATTTGAAGGCGCACGGTGGCGACATTGACTACGTTCACGGTGATGAAACCGTGGTGCGGCTTTCCTCGTCGCCGGATCGGCTGGGGTTCTTCTTGCCGAGCATTGCAAAACACGATCTTTTTCGAACGGTGTTGCGCGATGGTCCCTTGCCACGGAAGGCGTTCTCCATGGGTGAGGCCCACGAAAAACGGTTCTACATGGAAGCGCGTCGAATCACGCCGTAGCGTTGCTATCGGGTCCGGATGTCGACGGCGATGGGCCGATCCGGTGCAACGGTTACCCAGATTGGATTGGCATCGCCCGGCGACGCGCCTCGGATTGCCACGGGATCGAGCATCGACGGTTCGCCGGTCTTGAGATTGGCCTCGGGCCCGCCGAGCAGGTGCGCCTCCAGTCGGTGTCTGCCCGCGCAGGGACCGGTTTCGAGATCAAAGGCAACACGGCCCTTCGCGCCGGAGTCGATCAACCTTGCGGCAATGGGAAGGTTGGGGTCTTCCGGGATGAGGGTAATCCAGCCCCAGTACAGCGGTTTGCCGTCGATTTGCACCGCGACCTCGACCGGGATCCGTTCGGCGTCGGTCAGAAATCGCTGCCGTTTCAGCCAGTCGAAAAGCAGCACGGGCCAGCGGGCCAGATCCGGATCGCCTGTGCCCATGCCCATGCCATGCGCGCCATGTCCAAAAACATGCAGCGCTGCCGGAACGCCGTGTTTGTGTAACGCTTCGTAAAAGCGAAGGCTGTGCAACGACAGGAGGCGATCGGGATGGGTGTGGACCAGGAATGCGGGGGGCGTCTCCTCGGTCACGCGTTCGTCCGTCGCAATGAACGCGCCTTTTTTGATAAACTCGTGTGAGATGGCGGGATAGACGGGAACAATGAAATCCGGTCGTGACGACACGCGATCGATGGGATCGATGGCATCGGGTGTTTCCATGCCCACGTGGGTAGCGGCTGCGGTGGCAAGATTTGCGCCTGCGGAAAAACCGGCCATGCCGATCCGTCGCGTTGAAATGCCGAACCGCTGTGCGTGGTGTCGGACCCAGCGGATTGCACGCTGGGCATCGACAAGTGCGAGTTCCGGTGGGTAGGTCTCCAGTAACCGGTATCGCAATACGAATGCTGTGATGCCATGGCGGGCGAACCAGCGCGCAGCCTGAGCGCCCTCGTGATCGCCCACCAGCACCCGGTAGCCACCCCCTGGATTCACGATGATTGCCGTGCCGTTGCCCGTGCCGGGCGCAGGCCTAAACGCCGTGATGGCGGGTTGATCCGTCGGGTCCTCGCCCCGGGCATCCGGCGCGCCTTGCGGCCACAGGCGCGCTTGTTCGGGTGCGGGGAGTTCCTTTTCGACGGTGGCCGGGTTGGGCGGCACCACGGTGGTACGCGCAGGCTGCCCGGCGCAGGCGAGGGCGATAAGGGGCAAAAGTGGGACAAAGGACCGTTGCATGAATCCCGCGATTCTATGTCGGACGGGGATCCCGGCGCGGGCATTATTTTGACATAATATTGATATTACATATGAGTCTGTCGGCCATATTGTCGTAAGCTACTGTAACTAAAGCTAATCTTACTGGCACGCCGCGTGCAGTGATCCCGGAACACACCCCGAAAGGCACTGTTCCCATGACCTTGATCAAAACCGTACTCGCGACCCTTTGTCTCTATGTTGTGGTTCCCCGTATTGTTGTCCGGGCGGCCGAAAAACCGACCGAGCCGGTGGTTCTGCTCAAGCTTGGTACGGCGATCGAGGACCGGAACGTCCTCGAAACCACGTCATTCGCAGCCGGCGAGACGGTGTTTGCGTGGACCCAGGTGCAAGGCGTTGCCGACGGCGCCCTCATCCACGTTTGGTACCGGGATGGCGTGGAGATCGCACGACACACCCTCGACGTGAAAAGCGCGAAGCGTTGGCGCACCTGGTCTCGTATGCGGCTTCTTCCGGGCGTCTACAAGATTCAGATCGAGACTGCCGACGGAATCAGGCTTGGCGAGACAGGTTTTGAGGTCCCCGAAGTTCTCGCGGAGGACGAGGGCTGTTGAGGCCGAGGTCCTGCACGTTGTGTAATCGTCCTTGCGATCGTAACGATGGCCTCGGGTCGTGGACTAAACTCGGGTAGAACCCCACCTTCCCGTGCCGAACTGCAAGGAAATATCAGGCCTCGCGACCGCAATGGCGGACGGCGCGCTCCCATCCGAGACGGCTCGGATGGTGCGCGTGCATCTTGGGGAATGCGAGCCATGCCGCAATTTTTTTGCGGGCATGAACGGGGTCGGCGTTGCGGTCAAAACGGCGTTGCGACGAGAGCCCGAGACCGCGTCGCCCGCATTGCTTTCGGCCTTCGAGAGCTGGGCGTCTTCACCACAACGCCTCGCCGCGACCATACCGGGTCGCGTTCTAGGCTACGGTGTGGCCGCGGCCGCCTTTGTGCTTTCGCTCGTGCTTGCGTTCGCGACCGCGCCGAATTCGGGCATGGGGCCTGTGGGCTTCGGTCAATCGCTCATGTGTTCGGGCGTACACCTTGCAGGCGCGATGTTGCCCGCCGCCCTCGTTTTCGCACTCGGTGCCACCCGTTTTGTTGGGCGCGCACCGGGTCTCGTGGGAGTTGCTGCTGCCGCCGGGGCGCTCGTCGTGCAGATCATCGATCATTGCCCGGCAAGCTCCCACCTGCAACACCACCTGGTCTTTCACACGGGTGCCGTGCTGCTTGCCGTCGCGTCAGCGGTTTCTGTGACACGAATGTGGACAGCGGGCCGCGTTCGCATCGGCTAATCTTCCCCTCGGTACACCTTCTCAATCGCATCTGCGAGCTGAAATATTGGGACCTGGACGCTGTCTCTGGAAAGAGGGCGTTGTTCTCCTTCGAATGTGACGATCCAACGCGCGAACAACGGTAGGCCTTCACCTTCCAAGCGCTTCGGCATGACGAAAGGCTGCGGTGAAAAGGACCCGAATTTCGCTTCGAGCGCTATCCACTTTTCACCGTGCGCGGTCTCGAGTCGAACAAGAAAATCCACCTCGTCACCCTCCTTCGTCCGCCGTGGAGGACCGAACGCCGACCTGGGCGGCCACCTCGGAGTGATTAAGCTGTTGGCCCGTCCGGCCTGCCCACAGCGACAGCAGACGCGAAAACTCGCCAAGCTTCTGGATGCCCGCAACAAGGGCGATATCCTTCTCGAGGAAAGTGCGTCCATAATCGTCGAGGTAACGGGCTGGATCGAGAAGGGCGTTACCCTCGGGCGATTGCGGCTTGTAGAGCTCCGGCCAGCCGCCGCGAAGGAATACGTCGCGGGAAAACAGGTTGGCTCGCTTCAGCTCTGCTGCCGCGCACGTGTGAAGCGAAACGTAGGACGACCGCCCAGCACGACCTTGCCGACGAGCCTCATCCACTTGTCGTTTGATCTCAGGGAAAAGTGCGGGGGCGTATTGGGCTTCGTCGATAATAAGGGGCTGTCAGTCTTCGCCCAAAAGAAGGCGCGGATCACGTTCAGCGAGTAGCCGAGTCTGAAGGTCATCAAGACAAAGGAGGCGGGCTTGCGGGACCACTTTTTCAGCGAGTGAGGTTTTCCCGCATTGCCGTGGACCCGTAATAATCCTTACGCATTGCAGCGCCGTTGAATGGGCGTAACGCTAAAAATCCCTTTCAATCCAAATGGTTGACGATTTTACGTTCACAGACGAAATTCGTTAACCCGGCGTTCTACGTGAGGGTCGCTCCGGCGAAATGACGATTCCGATCGAGCGTATCGCAGCTTTTCGTGTAGCCTCGCGGCGTAACCAACTCACGCTGGCTTTGTTTGGGGGTGCTTGATGAAAACGTCCGTTTGTTTGTTTGTTTCTTTGTAACACGGTTGCGAAAGCAGACGTTATTCCGCTGAAATCCGTTACGGCAGTGTCCGGCCATTGGACTAACCAATGGAAGCCGGACGAAGCGTTCATGGCGATCAAGGAACTGGACGCGCCGGATGGGAATTTTAGAATTTGGCGTCAAGACAAAACGCAGTTCTCTCCCTGGGAGAATCGAACTTGTTATGCGCCGACGGGTGATCTTGTGAAATGCGAAGTATGGGAACCGATTGCCGGGACGGAGTCCGCGACCGAGATCGCATTCGCGACGCTGGATGGAACGATCTACGCAGCCTGGACGACGCCGTCGGGGTTGATGGTCGCGCGATCTGAGGACGGGGCGTATTCGTTTGGACCCCCGTTGCTCGTCTCGGATAAGGCTGCTGGTCCGCCCGCAATGGCCGTCATGGAGCGTACCCGATACATTGAGCAGTATGTGGGTGGGCAGGTATTGATCGTTTTTCGCGACAAAAACGACGATGTCCGGATTCTGGGCGTCAGCTCTCGGCAATTTGCCCGCGCACAAGAGGATGGCTTACGTAACTTCGTTCGAGCAGTTCCGGTTCATTTGCTTGACGATCCGGGGCAAGCAATCATGGGTAGTCAGCCAAGCGTTGCGGCTCTACAGGATGGGCCCAATGGTACTGCGACCGCTATTGTCAGCGCGGGTTTTGTACCGGCCAGGCGCGGAACGCTTTGTCCTGCAAATCTAGTCGCCATTCGTGGTTTCGATCTCGGCGGAATCACGTACGACTTTTGGAATGAGGTCCGTATCGATCATGCTGATTTCAATATCACCGACGGTATTCTCGCGCCGAACCCAAACTGTCTGCTGAACCCTGTTGTCCGACCCGTTTCAACAAGTGATTCCTCTGGGCGGATCGTCATGGCGTGGAGCACGCCCGAGGGCGTTCAGGTATCGGTATCGGACAAGACGGCCACGCGATTTGCTGCGCCGTTTCGCGTCAGCGATCCCGGCAACGCGCCATTCATTGGCTTGGGCCGACCTTCGCTGTTTCAGTACGATGGATCGGTGGCGGTTGCCTGGGTGGGCGGCGAATTTTCGGTAAACATCGAGCCCAAGGTGGTTGAGGTGGCGGATTCGCGTAGACCGATCGTGTTTTTACCTGGGATGATGGGGTCGTATCTGCGCGAGGGAGGGGATGAACTTTGGATTGGTTCACCTACGACAGATCGTGAACGGCTCCACAACGTGCCAATTCCTGCTGGGGGGTATCGGTCGAAGTACCGCGGCGTCTACGCCTCGTCGATCATCATCAGGGACAATGTTCTGAACCAGCAGGTATCTGATTCGTTCACGTCGTGGCATTGCGTCACGAATCCCTTGTGGTGCATAGGTGTCGCCGTTGTGGCTCCTCTCGTGACCGAAGCCTTTGATATAGACACCAGTGTAATCGTCTACGAGCCGACGATAAATCATCTGACGACGCGTTCCGGGCTCCGGCTCTACGATGGTGCGGGTGATCCCAACCGACTCACCACTTCGGGATGCGACATGGCGCAAGCGGCCTCGAAACCGCAGCTCTTCGCGTTTCCGTACGACTGGCGGCAGGATATCGCAGAGACATCCAAGAAATTGAAAGACTTTATCGGTTGTGTGCGACGGATCCACCCCGACACTGACGTTGACATCCTCGCGCACAGCATGGGCGGTCTTCTCGCGCGCCGATACGTTATAGAAAATCCAGACCACCACGTCGCCCATATTGCAACCGTCGGAACGCCATTTTTGGGCGCTGCCAAGTTTCCATATGTTGCGTTTTCTGGGGACTTCGAGAATCTTCCGAAGATTCTGCAGTCGCACAAAGAGACCCGCGATATGGTCAAGTACTTCCCCGGGGCGCACCAGTTGATGCCATCGCCTGCGTATTACGGAATGATTGGTGGAAAGGCTGATAAACGCTATTGGTCCGATTCACCGTGGCCATTTGCCGAGAACGGTTGGGACCTGAACGGCGATGGCGAGTCTCAAGGGGTGGACGAATCAGGCAAGGCAACGACACTGCCGTATTACACTTTCTCCGAATTCCAGTCGACTGTCGACGCCCAGTTCATCTCCGACGCGCACCCAGTCGCCAACGCTTCGGCGTTTCACCAGTACCCTGGGCAGGACGATTGGACCCACGATACGAGTGGCGTGAAATACTTACACTTCGTGGGCATCGAAAAGCGCGCGAAAACGATCGAACAAACGACCGTTGAAACTGCATTGAAATGCGACACAAAGGGTATTTCCGGCCCCACCCATTGCGTTGAGTCGAGGCGGATTTCATACGTGCGAGGGCCCGGAGATGGAACCGTTCCTGTCTTGAGCGCGTCGCGCATGGGCGGACAATTCGGAAGGGGCTATGCTCTTGGTCTTCCCAATCTAGCCTTTCCACCAATCGGTCCGGATAATTTGAATGCGCCCAATGCGAAATTTCGATTTCGCCTCGGTTGGCAGGACGAAGAAGCGTCACACACCGGAATGATCCAAGACCCTGAGGTCCTCGATCTCGAGCTCGCGTTTTTCGCGGCCGACGGCGGCCCTGCAGCACCGCTGGCGATTGAAACGACATCGCACGCACTGTCAGAAAATACCAGCCAGCAAGGATATCAAAAGAGCCTCGATTTGCGGTTGGATGGATTTTTGAAAGCAACCCTGGTCGATGAACAAGGGCGTAAGCTGGACCTCACAACGGGAATTCCGGAGGGTGCTTATCCGCCCCCGTTCGCAGAGGTTAGTGGCTTTCTGAACGGAGAAAACGCACTCCAGATTTCATTGCCGTCCGATCGCGGGTACCAGCTTTTTGTATACGCGGACGGAACGCCCGCTGCGATCACCACGACCCTCGGTTATCCCGGACAACCCGAGCAGCTTGTGCGCTACATTGATTTGCCGCTCACCGATGGCGAACCTGGAAAAATCAGCATTTCGCCTGGCGATTCACCCACCTTTTCGAGAGATGAAAACCGCGACGGTGTTTTCGAGTCGCCGACTTTGCCGCGGGTCACCGCATCCGGAACGGAGGCTTTGGATTCGACGGGTCCCGCCATTGGCATCCTGCGCGAGCCCGATGATAGACGGATCTCGATCCTTGCCCGCGATCCTGCCGGAACCCCTGAGCTTCTATATTCGTACGGCGATGATGACTACTTTGACTACATCCGACCGGTTCGACCTGAATTGTTTTTTGACGCGAGTGTGTCAATCGTAGCACGGGACGGCGTGGCAAACCGTTCGTCGCGTTCGACAGCCACGTTCTTCGTCAGCTCAAGTTATCGACCATCGATGCAATCGTTGCCAGCAATGCCTGTGCGGTTTTCGCAGGCTGTACAGGTCTATCTGCCCGAAGCGGCCACGGTGTCGCGCGGTAACATTGGAACGGGCGCGGCACACATTGCCCTTGAAACCGCTGACGGCACCTCCATCACATGCACCTATCGCGGACGCGGCTCGGCGAATCCGCAGGGATGGTATGATGTTGAGGCGGGGAAACGCATTTGGTTCGTCGGATGCACCGATGGAAGTTCGACCCAGACGCGTTTTTCGGTTCGCTCGATTGCTTTACAGATCGAAACATCCGATTGGCTTGAAGAAACGACGCGCATCGATGCGCTATTCACAGGGGATGCCGAAAACGGGCCGGTTCCGTTTGTAGCTGCGCCTGCTGACAAGGCAGTCTTCGGAGTAGCTGACACGATCCCGGTATCCGTCACAGTCCCGGCAGACGCGCAAGGGCAATTGCCTGAAATGACGGTGACAATTGACGGCAGGCCGACGTCGGCTACGGCGGCCATCGCTGCCGTGGATCTGCTTCCCGGGCCACATCGGTTGGTGGTTCGGACGGTTAACGAACGCGCTTCGGGAAGGATAACCGATCGCGTTTTCGAGGTCCGAGCGACCATCGATGGACTGATTCGTCTCTTTGACAATGCAAACGCTACTGGTGCGTTTCGCGATAAACAACCGTTTCAACAGTTGCGACGGAAATTGGATGTGATACGGAAGAATCCAGGTAACGCAGCACGGCCGTTGCTTGAGTTGGTGATCGGAGGGCTGACCGAGGAACTCGGTCGCTCGTGCACTGGCGCGGCGTTCAGACTTGCAGGTAGAAAGTGTTCGAGCCTCGATCCAATCTGGGGACGAAAGTTGTTGGCGGTAGCCTCAGATATACAGGCGACCAACAATATTCCGGCCAGTCGATTCGTGGCCCTCGCTCCCATCGTTTCGGTATGGCGCTATTTCAACCGCGGCATGGTTGATGGCTTCATGGTTGTTTCTCAATACGATCGCGTTCGGCGGAAAATGGGCCTCGCGATTCAGAGCGCCATCAATGGGCACTCGCTTATCGAACTGGGCATACTGGATAGCGTTCTCAGTGAGGTTACGGACAATTGTTTTGTCTGGGGCGCCGGAGCGCCGACGGATTTCGAACGCAGTGCGATGGCAATGCTGGCTGAAACGATCTTCAACCGGGCTTTGATCGGGCACGACATGGACCAACGTGTTGATGGCGTGTATGCGCTGTTGCAAGATGTTGTTGGCGCCTTCGAGGACCAAGATATCCAGAATGCTGAGTTGTTCGACAGTCTGCGTCGTTCCTTGACGGTGGCGGGTCGAGCAATCGGAGATAGGAACACTTTTGTGGGGCGCGCCGCGATTCGAGCCTTCGTGGAGTGGCTTGAAGAAGCCACCGGAATTGAAGATCGAACGTTGGAACAATTGTTGGATGCAGCAAACGCGGTGGAGGAGGCGCTATGAAATCCCTTTGCCTTTGGATGTTGCTGCTTGCTGGTGCCGCCGTCGCACCTGGGTGCAGCAAGGGACATTTCACGGCATCACTCAAGAGCCTGAAGATGAAGC
>Ga0105046_10005851_pt1 | contig 19429 bp, 14 predicted proteins | sample MAT03_FD_78385 | JGI IMG/M metagenome (GOLD analysis project Ga0105046, IMG submission 78385) | Freshwater microbial communities from Lake Fryxell liftoff mats and glacier meltwater in Antarctica - MAT-03 (megahit assembly) | ecosystem: Environmental > Aquatic > Freshwater > Ice > Liftoff... | reverse complement strand
GAGGCATGCTTCTCCATTTGATATAATCAAAACTCCAGCGGTAATTTTGGTTGAATTGCTTACCATTAACAAGCCAAGCGCCGTTTACTCCGCCGGCAAAGATTTGATCAGCTCTATCACGAAAAAGTGGATTCCCCGTTTGATGCCAGAGCCAAGCGTATACGGGCGCAATCAAGAGGTTTAAGTCAGGTGCGGCTGCGGTGCCGCCAGAAGCGACGACACGATCTGTGTATTGGAAGGACTGGCTAGATGGTAACCAGCAATGATCCCAGATCCAGTTTGCGCCGGTAATCAATCCATCAATTATACGGGTGTTATCTCCACCAACTTGCGAATCATAACTGATCAAAGCGTGTGCAGTTAACGCGAACATGAAGGGCCGCACATAATCAGCAGTTTTAGCCACAAACCATTGATTCAAATGGGATAACGCTTGTTCTGCCAATAATTCGGTGCGTGCGCGATGTGGCTGGCCAACATGCTCAGCATTTATGTAACTCATGATTGCATATGCCACTTCCCTGCTCATACTCGCATCTGTTGTCCAGGAAAGAGGGGTCCAGTCTGGTGTATAAGCAGCGTGTTGCGAGAGCATAACTACGGCATTTTGAGAAACGCTGTCGCCGGTGGACACGTAATCTCGCGTTGCACCATGACTGAAGTTCCAATAACCTGGAACGTTGCCATTATTAGGAACTACATAATCATCTCTGTAAACTGCCTCAGCGGCTTGTGCGCATGTGAACCAATAACTATCACCTGTGTAGTCACCGATTTGATAAAACACCCATTGAGCGTCGTAGTAGCTAGCCGCCAGGCGTGTATCAAAAGGGATAGCGCCGTTTGAAACGTCCTGACAATGAATCTGTCCATAAGAAATCATTTGTGCCTCCCACTGCGATAAAAGTGGAATCGGAATGGTGGATGTCGGTATAGGCATGGAAATTGGCGTAACCGTTTGTGTAAATGTTGGGGTAAATGTTGGCGTCGATGTTGGCACCACTGTGGGGAGTGGTTGTGCTGCGGTTGGTGTGGGGCTCGGAACAACCTCTACTGGGGCGGTCGCTACTGGAGTGGGTGCCATTGTAGAAGTTGGGGTGGGCGTTGGAGTACGCCTACGTTTGAATGAAAGGCGTACCGTCCGGGTTTTAGGCGAAACTGACGCGATAATGTTTGTTTTACATTCATGAGAAGCCTTGCCTATAGCTTGCTGCAATTGCGGCAAAAGATTCCTTGAGGCGCGAAACGATTTTGCCACCTCTCTCCTAACTAAATGGGTAAAATAGGGACCCTTTATGATTCCTAGCTCCGACCCCCCACCTTTCCAATGGCAGGCCCCGCTTAAGCCAAATTGATCGAGGTTCGATATGTTAATGAAAAGATTCCGGTTATGGCTAGTTATCCGCACCTTTCGAGACGTCGCGAGTGCTTCAGAAACCAGGAAAAAGGAAGGCAGAAGACTTGAGAGGAGGATAGCTAGAAAAGTAAGTACACGTAATCGCATGGGAAATTGCCCAGGAAAACCTATAAAATTAATTTTTCAAAACCTGAGCGCATGGATTTGCAACAATTGGAACTAGCGCAGTACGGAATTCTCTAATTTTTGATGCAATAGAAATGCCACAATGATTTTTGTCGGCAGCTTGGGGCAGGAACTAAAGAGAGTAAGGCTCGAAATGAGCTAACAAAGTTACGTTATGCTGTATTAGTCAATAATGTTAGGTTCCAACACTGTCCAATAGGATTAAAAAGTGCCGCTTCCCGGCACTTTTTTGAAGGTTTCTGCGCAGCAGAAACCTAGCGCTATGCAGTTTATGCCTACTTGATGTGGAGCCGTTTGCCGTATTGGTGAATAATTGAATTGATACCACTCAATTTCCAAAGAACGCCTTCTAGCGTGTCATCGTAGTTAACTGAAATGCGAGGCAATCTATGTAGATACTGAGAATGTTTTGAATGTAACTGCCCGGGCGAGGTCGTTACCGCTGAAATGAATTTGCATATTCGCGCAGCATCAAATTCACGCTCTTCCACCTCACCTTGTCCGCCAAAGGGATAAGCTAGATGAGCTATTGGATGGCCAAGCTCCTGCTCAAGACGAGTACTTGAATTTGTCAGTTCTTCGAACAATTCATTACTTTCAATCTGTGAAAGCATAGAATGATTAACCGTATGCGCGCCGATAGTTATAAGTGGGTGCTTATCAAGTTGTCTTACTTCATCCCACGTCAGTAAATCGCTATCGTATGAATAGGTATTCGGGCACTCTAAGCGACACTGTAAGCGACACTGTAAGCGACACTGCAACCGCAAAATGTGCATGAAGCTTTTCTGCCTTAAAAGAGAAAGTCCCTTAAAAATCTGGTTAAGACTCTGGATAGCAATATATTTCTCGTCCGGAGCGACAAGAGACCACCGGCAATGCCAATCCTCCCACTCAAAATCAAAAGCTGTGCAATTTTTTACAATGAATTCATGTTCGAACCACCACAAATCTGCGGTACGATCAATTAGTCCAGTCGTAATATAGATGGTTGCGGGAAGCTCATATTTTTCCAGCAGAGGTAGTGCCTCGGTCAAATTATCTTTGTAACCATCATCAAATGTAATCATTAAGCTTTTGCGTTGAAGTGAGCCGCCCTCCAGCTGCGCAATCGCATCTGAAAGCGAAAGTACGTTAAAATTCTGTTTAAAATATTGCAGTTGTTCGGAAAAACTTTCTCTTGTCACCATTAGGCTGCTATATGGACTAAGTTCATCGAATTGCAATCTCTGCTTACCGATGCGGTGATAAAGTAAACAGCTACCAAGTCCATCATAATATTCGCGCAAAAATCTAAGCGACCGGTGTTCCCACATCGAGCGAATTTTAGATTTCCAACTGCGTGCGACCATTCCTCCAGTATTACCAACGTAATCACTAATCCTGAAAGATGTTTGTTCCATTGGTAAAGCTCTACTACTGCTCATCTACTACAGGCTCCAAATAGGAGCTCCCCTTACCGGTAGAGCGATTTGTTAAGTCCTTAGTTTGTGGCGACTGACTACATGAACAAGCTCGAAAAATCTTTCCGATCAGCGGTCCTAAGGGCGTAGAACATACGAGTGCTGGGAGCCAATACGGCGTACCGATTGATTTAGTGTGGGCAAAAGCTTTCACAAGGCGACGAGCCTTACGCCAATAACCCCAATACCCCAACATGCATGCAGTTTTAAAAGCGCGTATCGTCAAAACCTTTTCCAACAAATCCTGTAGATGAGCCGGGCACTCGTTTCTAATTTTTTCAGGATACAGAAGAAACGGTTCAATTGGATGAGGTCCGTTTGTAGCCTTACTAAGTTGTGAGGCCTCTCGATGGAAATTTACTAATGGATTAAGATTAAAGCGAACCGTTTCATTCAAAAGTATCTTAAGCCATAAAAATGAATCTTCAGCGTACCTACAATGATTATCACTAAAAAATCCTCCAAAACGCAGCAGCGTGTTGCGCCTCACCACAACTGACCACGAAGACATAAAAGCTAATAAATGCACCACCAACATGGGTGATATTCGAGGATCAAGCGTAACTTCTTTTTCCCGTATGCCACGCCGATACCACATACTCTCAGTTGATTTGCCCTGCGGATATTCAAAATAGCCTGAGGCAACAGCGACCGTATCTTTACTTGCCGTATCTAAGAGAGCAATGCTCTCAGACAAATAGTCAGGCAACCACTCATCATCAGCGTCCAAAAATGCTACAAGCTCTCCGTTCGAATTCTTAATTCCACAATTTCTGGCGGCTCCTGGCCCGGCATTACCTTGTGAAATAATTGTTATCCTTGGATCGTCGAATTGTTTAAGCAACTCGCCGCTACCATCTGTTGATCCGTCATCAACAATTATCAATTCAAATTCCTGGTACTTCTGGCGCAAGATTGAATCAATACTACGCTTTAAATAGCTGACTTTATTGTACACCGGAACGATTACTGACACGCGCATATCAATGACCTGCCGAAAGCTTAGACATGAATTCGCCCACTTTCTCACGTAACTGCTGATATTTTGTGTAGTCACGTGACCAATCTGTAGTTGAGTGTACCAGCGCTCTAAACTCAGGTTCCCACCAGGAAGGTTTATTCTTCACATCCATAATCCATTTTATATATTGTGCATCAAACGAACTCTCCCTCCACAACTTTAAACGCAACGAAGCAATCGGTGCCTGTTTTATTAAACCATGCTCTCCAGGTCGCCCAGGATAAAATAATGTGCCATCACCGTTGCCAGAGAAATCCCATAAACTCTGCCAAGGGTCACGCTTTGGATAAAATTGATAACCGTAATTAGAGCTATAATACAGAAAAGCATCGATGTGATAGCGCATTGAAAGCCAGCCTATAGAGCGCACATAACTGGCTGGGCGATCCAGAACCATGTCAGGAACTCCCGTATCAGCCAATGCTTCGCAACCGTGACTCATACAACTGACATACCACCAAACTTCATGACCTTCTTTCTGCAATTTTCTGTAAACATCAGGGGAAGGAAAGTCAGCGTTATCGAATTGATCTATTACTGGAGCAAAAATATCGACAGAACTTGCAAGCTCCGGAAGATACGTAATAGTAACCATTTGCTTGAGAGACGGTGCGTATTTTTTTACTAGTTTGCTAAGTCGGACAAGCTCAGGGTATGCAGTTTTTTGCGGTTCATCCCATAAATATACCAGAGATTTTCCAGGGCGCTTGATTAGTGGGATCGTATTTTCTGCCGCACGAAAATAGGTTTGCGCCTTAGAGAAATCGATCGGTTCAAAGCCCGAGGATCCAACTGTTGGAAAATCGAAGTATGCCCACGCAGGGCGAGAATTGACCACGATTGAATTAAACGAAGTTTGCGGCGACGGTTTATCGCTAATTTCTAAAAGAGGCAGTGTTGATTCACCAGTGATTTTAAGCGGCGCCACTATAGATTTTAAAGGGTATATCCTGTGTTCAATCATGGCAGCGATATATTGCTGCGCCAGTTCCCCCTCGCTATCGTGCCATTTTCCGTAATGTCCCAGCAAAGCAAACCAGGGCGTAAACTCGGAATATGCTGGCAAAGCCGGCTGCTCTGGCATAGTCATTGCCCAAACACTTAACGCAAAAGAGATATTTTTCTTACCCGAAGAGATAGAAAAATCATAGCTGCTTGGCTTGGTATGAGGACCTATCTTCAACTCACCTAAAAACCAATTTTCTTTGAGCTTTGGATCGAGACACAAGGAATTAGAGGAAAGAGGCACAGCTGGATCGAGATGAGCTCCAATAAAAGCGCCTGGGAATGATGGGTGCTGTGTCTTAACGGGAGGTAGTGAATACAAGGTCACGTTGAGATCGGGTTGAACCGCTTGAGGCATTTTCACTGCAAATGGGAAGCACCCATTGCCGCTCATTTTCAACATAAATAATAAGGTCTCCGCGCGCGAGCCTTTGAGAATTACATGTTCTGAAGTTGACGGACTGTGATTACCAGTAGGTTTATTGGCTCCAGCCGAGGCCTCAAACACTTGAAGATCCTGTGCTCGAACGTAAGTCACACAAAATAAAACGAGGAAGATTGCCGTCACCGGTCTCGAGAAATTGCGAACAAGAGATGGTTTTGGGAACCGGCTTGAGCGTGTCTCAAAAGAGGGACTCTCTTTAAGCGCGGGGATACGTGCGGCAGCCAAAACAAAGGCAAACAGCACATAAGGCAAAAATAAATATGTATGCGACAGAAAACTCATCACAATGCCATAATTAATTATCATCAGAAGATATTGCGGAGAGGAACTTCGTATGCGCCATGCGGCGCGCAAAGTAGTTAAAAACAAACCTAGAAACAAAAGGAATCCAACCACCCCTGCTTCAGCTAAGATTAAGACCCAACTTGAATGCGCCGTACGCTTTCCCCACTCTAGGAAAGCAGGAGTATATTGCTCGTAAAGAAGTGAGTAATTATTGGGCCCTACTCCAAATATCGGGGAATCTTTGGCCATACGAAGTCCCGCTATTAAATAATTAGCTCGTGAACTTGTAGATCCAGCAAGATCCATCTCGTCACGCTGCGGCATTACGAATAAAACAATCAATAGAAAAATTGTTGCAACGGAGGTAAAAAGTAGTGCTTTTTTTTTCTTTGTACAGGATATCAAGTAAATTATCGTACCAACCAGCACGGCAATTTGTGCGCCGCGTGATTGAGACCACAGTAGAGAAACTAAGATAAAAATACCAAGTGCCAGTGATACAAGTGTCGCACTAGCTCCTTTTTTTCTCTGCAGTAATGGGGCGAGTGCAATCGGAAGTATGATTACCATGAGCGCTGCCAGATCGTTAGCGTTGCCCCACATACCCCTTGCATGTAAGCGAAAAAAGCTTGGATCAATTGAATAATCTTGAATGGTCGTATACACAGCGACACTGATTACGCCTAAAACCGAGATAACAAGAGTTCGGGAAAAAAGCTCAACATCCTCACGCTTCGAAATTACATTTGTAATTAAAAAAGCTATGACAGTTATCGGGAGGAATGTGTCGCTAAAAAATGAAAGAGATGTGGTCATGGATCTCGAAAAGAGACAACAGAAAAAAAGCCAGATCACAAAGGTTGCGTAGCACCAACAAGGGAAATTCCACACTACGTGCGTTTTACGAAGACGAATTGCGTATACGAGCCATGTGAGGACTGTTAGTACCGCCATCAGACGCGGTAATGCCATAAGTAAATGATTTTGAGGAATAGCTTCCCAGGGTCGCGTTAAAAGGATGGCAACAAAAAAACTAGTTGCGGCAACAGGATGCAATACACTGAGACCGATTCCAAGCGCCAACGCACATGCAAGAACGATATTTCCCACCCCCAAAAACAGAGCGAATAAAGCACTCAGCATTACAATAGGGATACTGATACACATGAATGCGGCTACAGAAATCCGTGCTGGAACAGGGGAAGAACTTCGTATCGTTTGCAATAAAAATGGAATTAGCAGACAAGACGATAGCAATAAAAACATAGCGCTTATATTGTTTGAAATTCCATCACCCACAGCATCAGTTCTCCAGCGACGGAGGCGGCAATGCAAAAACCTGTTTTGACGGAGCATCGATTAATAGCAAACGCTCTCTAAGCGTAAGTTTCGGTAACTCGCCAAGTAGTTCAATACCTAAAAATTCAGCAGCTTGATCAGGTGAAAGAATATCCCCTCTCCTAAGTTCGCGCACGGTAACCATAATACCCGCAAGTACTAACCCGATTACTGAACCGAGGAGTGCAAATCGCACCGGGTCTGGATAAAAAGCTTTGGTAGGAAGACTTGGCTGTTCGATCACCCCTAAATAAGAAACATTTTGACGGTCTCGTTCCATCTCCAAGACGATGTTTAAGTGACTCAGTTTTTTTAATAGGTCGTCAAAGATCTCTTGAGATGTAGTGCGTGATGAAGGGCTTAGAAATATCTTTGTGTAGTCATCGGCATCCGAAATCTGCCTATCAGCAAGGCCGTCGATCCGAGATGCCAGCGCATTCGTAAGATCTTTTACTTTTAGAACATCAGGATGAGTGTCAGCATAACGAGTGCGTAAAGCTTCTAAATTTAACTCCATCGTGGAGAGTTTTGCTTCTAAGGTTTCCCGAAGGGGCGCCGTTTTGTTTGCCGCTAGAGTGCTGCTTAACATTTGTGCTTGAGTCAGGATCGCTTGGCGGGCACGCATTAGTGCTTGAAAACGCTTTTCAATCACGGTGTCGGTCATTTGTGCCAGTATGTCCTTCATTGCGGCAAATGCAGTGTTCGCATTCTCGGTCACAATTGAAATCTGAAAGTTACTTGGACTCACCGAAAAGTACTCGATACGCTTTAAGAAAAGTTCGCGATTTAAGACCTGCGAAATCTCGTCATCCGAAGTTTCATAAATGCGGTATTTGTTCGCCAGTTTATCCAAAAACTGATCGGTCAGAGAAAGCCTTAGAAGCGATAATCGCAACGCACTCATTTCACTTGGATCTTGAACGTTTGAAAGAACATCGCTCACCAATGGATGTTGGAAATAACTAGACTGAATGCTCAGTATAGATTTCGATTTATATTTATGGGACAGGAATGATGCGGCACACAGAGCTACAATAGAGCTTAGGCAAATAAGAATCAGAATAAGCGTTCCATTTCGCCGTATGACAGCGCCGATCTGACCTACACTAAGCGTTTCTTGAACATTATCAGTGTGCATTGGCAAAACCTGAATTAACGACTAATCCTAATGGTGCAATACGATGCCGTTGTAATTGGCGGGATAATTTAGACAGCTCTGCTCGGTCCAAATAGTCGGGAGAAGTAAAAAGAATAGATGCGTCGGCATATTCTGCCAAGATTAAAGGGTCAAGAGACGTTTTATTGACTTCGCTTAGCGCGCATGTGTCCATTAATATTAAATCATAAGATCCCTTCATGGAATCAACAAATGGGTTAACTTGAAAATCGGCGATATCAAATTTGAAATTACTTTGATAACTGACGGGCGCTAATGAATCAGTTTCATTGTTACTTTGCACTAAATTTTTTCGGCTTAGATTTTTTGTCGTTATTAAGTCTATGCAGCCCTGGCGCTTTTCTACTTCGTTTGATTGGTTCAACTGTTCTTTGAACACTTCACGAAAATAAAAAGACTCGTCACAGCTTTGACTAACGGTATCCATAATCAGAACCCGTTTGTCCATTAGCTTCATAAAGCCTAATGCCAAGGAACAGATAAAGACGGCTTTGCCTTCACATGGAAATTGACTCAAAATAGCAACACTTTTTGCGTTTGCTTCCGACTGTGCAATTGAAATGCGATTGAGAAGTCGCTTACATTCCGGATTACGGATGTAGTCAAGTAATATGGCGCGAGTCTCATTTAGACGTTCCATTGAATCATCTGCGGGAAATTTTTTAGCGGGATACAAATTCATAATTATTCAGTATTATTTAATTGCTATTATTATGACCCCAATGGTCGCCAAAATGTTAGCAAGGTTTGCACCTAATCGACTTTTCTTCTCGAACGGACTTGCGTTGTCAGCATTAAAAATTATCGTGTCACCTGATAAAATTTGAGGAATATGCTTAACATCTTGCATGTCAAAGCTTAGAGCGTTGGTTTGATTTTCTTGAAAACGAATTACGGTGATATTACCGAGATCGGCTCGGTCATTTGGACCACCTGCTTTAATCATATAAGTGAAGAAATCAGCCTTATCCTCAACTGCATAAACGCCCGGATTTTTCACTTGCCCCAACACATGCACTAGATTAGCGGCACTCTTGCCGGCATCTGCTAATGGTCCGCCTTCACTTTGAAAAAATAGAGTTTCACCGCCCTGCCAAGATGAAATGATGGTTTTTACACCGGAATGATAATCAGCAAGTCTTATCGTTCCCGACCCACTAGTTCCCTTGATCGTCACATAGCGAGCAACTTCGTCTCGATTATTACTCACACTGAGTCCATCTGCCTTAGCTATGATTTCGTCTAGACTTCCATTCTGTTGCACCGCGTATTGACCGGGCTTTTTGACAAGTACCTCAACGTCAACCATGTATTCTTTTTTTGCTATACTCACTTTGATTGAAGATGGAGATCTAAAATAAGATTGGTAAGCACTCCTTATCTTTTCTGTCAGTTGACTCTCAGTGAGGCCAGCGGTGTCGATACGAACGTCGTAGGGAAGTTTCAAAGTATTATCAAACTCTATTAGATATTCGCCCTGAACTTTTGGATCAGGCGTGTCTAGCGCGATTAAGTGACCGGGAGCGATCTGCCCTGAAGGCCTGCGATTCCACTGGTATGAGGCGCTTTGGCTAGAACCGACACCATCATTGACAATAGGATATTTAGGAACTGCAACCCAATTAGATGAAGTAGAGCAAGCTGAAAAACACAAAATAAATGGGATAGAAAATGCAGATCTGCATAAATTATAAATTAGGGATTTGGACTCACACATACAGGGATAATCTCCGGCACAAAAAGGCTGATTCAGTAAATAGATTTACAAACGAGGTTTCAATCTTATAGCCGATTTGTTTCGCGATACGGTATGATCCAGGTCATATTCAGAGCCGCTACTAAGAAGCAGGTGAAGTCAGGCTTTTAACCACTTTTGCGGGATTTCCGGCGATTAGACTATTTGCTGGATAATTACCTTTAAGCACTACCGCTCCAGTTGCTACAATTGAGCCTGCGCCAATCTGCGCACCTTTTAAAACTGTAACACCAGCCCCCAGCCACACATCATCCCCAATGATTATATCCTCTCCTGGAAAGCTCCATTCTTCCGGAGCCAATTTGATTCGCCTGAGTGTATTAACAAACCGAGGTTGAAAGGAGTCGATCATGCCCTCAACTTGACGCTGACGCAGCGATTGCTCTGTGGGATGTGAGTCATAGTCCTGAATAAAAACGTTCCAACTAGATAGAAAGCGTTTCCCAATCTGCACACTGTAACGGCAGACTATATGTGCATCTCCGATAATCGAGTCCGCCCCAATTGAGATTGCTCCGCCTCCGTAAGCTTCTATCCGTGCATCTTCATAGATTATACTATTTTCGCCAACTGTAATTTTTGCTGATGGACTCTCAGCCATAAGACTTGAATTTTTTTGTAGCCTTACATTCTCTGCAAGCGTGACGCCATTGAGCGCTACTACATTTCTCGAACAACGGGACCAATGAAAAAGAATAAGTCCACGCGCGGTCTGATATAGATGTCCTGGGCGATGCTTAAGCAACCACAAAATCTTTTGAGCAGTGCTTTGCGTGTGGCTCTTATCCAAAAGACTTCTCCCGGAGTGACTCCTCCAAGAAGTACCTTGAACTTGCGTCTGCTGCGATGCTGTCGGCATATAGCAGTGAATATTTGCGAGACATTCTTTCAATCGAATATCTCTCGCGTAAAGCTCCCCCGCGATCCCAAGCCTGCGCAAAAAAACTATCGCCGTCTTTGTTTATTTGAGATAAAATATCTTCTATCCGCTGAGCCCCATCTTTATAATCACTGAAGTTATACTGTATGCTCATCGGTTTAATGAATTCGTGACCCGCTATATTAGAAACTACGCTTGGCAAGCCAGTGCCCAACGCTTCAAGAGGCCCGAGAGGCATTCCTTCAAACTCAGAGCAGGATAAGTAAACATCCCCGGCGCTCAGCCAACGCTGCGGTTGGCTGCTAGCCCCTAACATAAAAATACGTTCCTTATCCGGGCTTTTTTCAATCAATGCATTAATACGATCGTACTCTCCATCGGCTGATTGTGGCCCGACAAAACACAGAACGCTGCGGCAACGTAGCTCTGGATCCAATTCGCCCCAAAGTCCCAACGCGTGATCTTGGCCTTTTCCCGGGAAAAACCTTGCCAAGTATAATATCCAATGATCTGTAAGGTAACCCTTTAGACCCGCTTGTTGCATCGCTGGACATTGATTCAGCAAAGCTTCTCTCGCCGCTAACCGCTGCTCACGCGCTACTATCGGAAGTTTGGGAAATGCTACCCCATTTTCAATCAAATGAATTTTACTTTGGTGTATGCCCATATCCAGGTAAGTTTTTTTTGTATCCTCTGAAACAACGCTTAATTTATCAACAAAACGGGTTAGAAATTTCTCATACAAACGGTACCGTTTTGCACGATCAAGATGGATAAAACTATGCTGCGTATGGACGATGGCAACTCGACCAAAACAACATAATTTTGCAAGGGTTGCATACATAAGACTACCCAAATCCTGTGAGTGTAAAATTTGGATATCATTGCGGTAAATACTTCTCAAAATACGAGCAACAACCAAGATTGAGAAACGTCCTGGTTTTTTAAATGCTTCTACTGGGATCTCTCTAGCTTTAAATTCCGCAAGTAAAGTGCCAGATCCTGAATTAGCTGGTTCAGGTTTCTGATCGTACGCGAGTACATTTATGATCCAGCGCTTCTGAGATTGTAAATTTTCGCATAGAAAAAGCACCATCCGCTCAAGTCCGCCTATGTTAAGCGATTGGGTGAGTATCAAAACCCCACGAGCTGGTTGACGTATTCGCTCACTTCGATTTTTGATAGGAAGTGCAATGCCAAGATACAGTAACGCAAAAATACTGCCGCAGACAATGAACCAAAGATGTCCTTCGCTAAATTTATCGCGCATCAAGAGTGCCCAACCTCCTAAGACGACCGATAGTAGAGTGTATTGGAAACAGCTCCCTACCGGCAAAAATTTTCTTAACCTCAGCCCAGTCTGGCTTTGAAAGTATATGATTGCATATATTCGCATCGCGGCGCCCGAGATCAAAATTGCACTGAGTGCTCCCATCGGTCCATACAAGCGTGCTAAAAGATATGCCAAGCTCAGCGCTAACAAAGCAAAAACCACAAATGTCCTCAAGATCCAATCAGATTGGCCTTTAGCTCTTGGCAGGGCATCGTAAGGTATGATCAGAAATAAATATGTAAGTGCGTACAGCCTTAAGTATTGTGCTGCCTCAGCGTATTGTCGGGTAAAACATATTTCAATAATAGGAGTGGAAAATACAATCAGTCCTACTACCGCAGGAATGAGCATAAAGCCTAAATTTTCAACCGCGCCTTGATATAGAATAGCAGCACGACTCGGTTGCCTTTGCGAGAAAGCCTCCGACATTTGCGGGATTATCACGCGAGTGATTGAATGTTCAAAAATCAATAAGGGCGCGATCGTTAAACATCCTATTGAATAAATTGCAAACTGCGCGGATGAGATTGTGCCGGCAAGTACGAATTGGTCTGCGGACCCTAAAAATATCCCGAAAACCCACGCCAGCGAAACAGGAAAAGCGTAACGCCACACCGCTTTTATACTAGAGGGGTCAAAAATAAACCCTACCAACTTCAATCGGTATCCGTACACATATCCGAAAATCAGTTTAGTCGTGACAACAATGGTATGTGCCCACAATATTGCGGTAAGATCCTTAAATAACAAAAGTGCCGCCAAGATTGCGCCTGCACGTAGAAGCTCGAATCCAGAATAGACTAACGCTCCGGTCCAGATTTTTCCTGTAGCAATCGCGGCTTCCTCAAAAAAGGAACCCGCAATGGCGCCTAAGAGTGAAAAAGCAAAAAGATAAGACTGTTCGTCAGTCCAGCTAAATGCAACGGCAATCGAGGAACGAAAGACTAAGATGAGCGATACAGAGATGATCGCCAAGCCGAGGATCAGCGTCGATGACATCTTTAGATTTCTTTCCGCTTTTTCGCCCTGACCGACCCAGAATGCTAGTCCATTCATGATTCCTGTGGTCAATGAAAACGCAGGTAGAATCGTTAGATAAAGGAAAAATATCTTAAAATGTCCGACCTCTGCTGGCGGCAGTACGCGAACTAAGACAAGCGGGAGTAAAATACCAAATACTGTCGAGATAGTTGAAAGAATAACTATTGGCCAATGCGAACGACGGGTCATATCACCTTCTGTAACCCCTCTAGCATTACTGGCATTTCCGGCATTTCTGACCTTGCTGACATTGGGTGAGGAACACTCACTTTATGCGCACTTTCGTCCCCAACAAAAGCAATTCTCACAGTTTTGAGCAAAATATACAGGTCAAAGCGTACAGACATGTGCCGGATATAAAACAAGTCGTATTCCAGTTTCAACAATGACTCGGCAGACGAAGCTGCGTACCCGGCTCTCACCTGAGCCCACCCAGTAATACCCGGGGCAACCAGGGTGCGCAGCGAGAATAAGGGAACTTCAGTCTCTAATTTTTTATATATTTCAGGCCTTTCCGGGCGCGGCCCAATAAAACTCATTTCACCCCTTATGACATTCCAAAATTGCGGAAGTTCATCCAACCGAGTCCGTCTTAAAAAAGAACCAATTCCCGTAACGCGGGTATCCTGTAAAGACGACCATTGAGGACCGTTTTGCTCCGCGTCAAGTCGCATGCTTCGAAATTTTACTAGTTTGAATTGCCTTCCCAAATACCCGGTGCGAGTCTGCAAATACAGTACAGGCCCCGGACTGAAGCACTTAATAAGAATGGCTATCAGGATCAATAGGGGAGCCGCTAATAGTGCCATAATCAGCGCTACAAACGGCTCAAGCGTATGTCTCGTCCGCAATAGAACCCGACATAATAATGTTTTTTGGGTAGCCCCCAATAGATAACTCGATAATTCAGTCTGGTTTAGCGAGATGTGCCCTGTAATTTTATTGGTAATCTCCTGAGCGTCTATAATCGGAACACCTGCGAGATGAGCCCGCAATAAAACTAGATCAGAATGAAAACTTCTTGCTCCTTCACGTGAAATAACTATTAAATCAATCTCATTCAAAGTGTTGTGGGCGAGGCGTTCCTCTAAATTAGCACGGGTTAAATATTGGATTCGATCGTCTGCCTGGAGGATTCTCAGGTCCTTCATTAGTTTAGTAGCTTGATCGTCTGTGCAATCTAGAACGACTTTCTTCTTGCGTTCATAGCGCCACAATAAGAAAGCAGATAAGCCGTATCCAGTAATAATCACGAGACCTAATCCAATACTCGTTATCATTGCTGGTGTTGAAAAATCTTCCGACGCATTCTGAAGATTAAGTCGCAAGAACAAATCACTGGCTATAGTGGCGATTAAAAAAGCCATCGTCATTGAGAAAACATCTCTTTGTTTGGTGAGTACCGGCAGTGTATCTATATCTTCAAAGCTTTTGTAAATTAAAAGCGGAGCCGCCCCTACTCCTACAAGAAACGTCAACTCTAACGCAGTAAGTGAGTAATTAGCACTTTCAAGCCAAATTGATAAAACGATCCACAAGATCATCGTCAAGCAAAACAATTGATAATCTTTCTGGTGCCTTTTTGTGATCGCAGTTTTTAGCTCCATTTTTAGCTCCATTTTTAGCTCCATTGTATCGCTGAGCCTGACTGTGAAGAGTTACCAGAGCGCGAAGAAACACCAGACCGCGCAGACTTAATAATGCCGGAGATAAAATAATAAGGCGCTAACAGCGAAACAAAAGCCGATTGAGAGAGATATCGTCCAGGTTTACTAGCAAGCAAAAGCAGCATTACCGCCGACAGCATTAAAAGAGCAGCAACCGCCACATACGGAGCAGCATACAGACTAACTAAACTTGTTACGGTAGCGGCAGAGAGAATCAACCAATATGCCCATAGCAGTCTAAAGATTCGTCGGGTTGCAAGTAGTGCTGCAACGGGATTTTGCTTGCAAAGCGGAACCCATAATTGTTTGATCCACTCAATATTACCTAAGACCATTCGTCTACGGCGCTTGAAATTTACTTGCGAGACCGGCGGTCTGGATATTTCGCGTACTTCAAGTTCCGGTAGATACAAAATCTTACTGTCAGGGAAGTTTCCACGCATTGATAATGGCAATACTACATCGTCATTAAGCCAATTGCTTGAAGGCAGTTTTGTTAGGGTTGAGATAAACTCCACCCCTCTGTAGCAGACCGTAGCGCCGTGAACACTTACTGGACCACCACTTAAGGCCTCAAGGGATTTTAGCTGACGCTCAATCCACCACAAAACTTTTTCAAACGTTCCACCATCTGGATTAACGTATGTTGGCGCGATCCCAATCACATTACGCTGTTCGCAATAAGGTAGTAGCTTGCAGAGAAAATCTTCAGACCAATACACACCTGAATCTGCCAAGATAAGCCAATCACTTTCTTTACAATGATTTGCTAACTCACAAAGCGTTTGCCACTTGCCGCAGCGCACCTTTGATTCCAATACCTCTACTCCGCATGAGCGTGCGACTAGGGCGGTATCATCAGAGCACCCATCGGCACCTATGCAAATGCGACAGTTAGCATTCAATTTATTTTTTGCCTCAGCAACAGCGGCAAGTATACTTTCAAGAGTTCGACTTAAAACGGCTGCCTCATTATGTGCGGGGATAAGAATTGCAATAGATTTTAACGAAGGCCTGCGCGATAAATCGGATTTCGAATTGTCCTTGATAAAAGTATTTCGCTTAGAGACCGAAAATCCGGAGAGTAAGCATCCGACGGGGAATAACCAGGTCATGCCTAGAAGTCCTATCGAACTTATTAGAATTAATGAAACAATTAACATAAATTAAATCTCTGCGCCGCCTTGATTTGGCTAGCCTGTTATTAGCGGCAGGGTGATTTTTAGCTTTTCGCTCCACAATATAGTGGGCGTCGTCGACCCCACTTCCTCGCTTGACTTAAAGCAAAATACGAATCGAGAATTAATTAAAAATCTAAGGAATGTTTTTCAAAATTTTGGTGCACCGCATTGAACCATTTTCCCTAGATTCCAAAAAACTCCCGACTGTATTGATAAAAATCACTCCGCCACCAGGCGAAACTTTAGCTGTAAAGGCTTAAAGGCCCTATGATCAGGCTCATATAAGTGCAATGGAGAGCGTCCACGGCCATGAAGCTTAGGACATTTAAAGATAGAACCTCGCTACCTAGCACTCTTCTATAGACTATATTCAAAGTCAGTCCCCTTTGCGTCCGTAGCGTTTTGTGGTCCAAAAAATCTTCCATGAGTCCCTGAGAAATCTAAGCAATATCCCATGAAAAACCCATCTTTTTAAGTTTTTTCCTTTTTCGGACCACAAAAGACTCCAAGGACGCAAAGAGTTAGGAATCGAGCCACAGCGAATACGGAAAGGTGATTGAACTTTGGAATTGGCTACACTCCCTCTTAAAGTCCTTAACTTAATGGCCGTGGGAGCGCGTCAGATTTTTGAATTTGCGGCTAATTCGTGCGCATGCATTTATGGCCTTTGCTATGGCGGTTCTAACCGTTAGACGAAAGAAATTTATTTCACTTAGCTCGCGCTTGCTGGTCGCAAACCTTTCTTTATATGCGGTTTCACCAGTTAAAAAATCGTAGGTATGGACTGTTTCGCCCGAAGGAATTCTTCGATCCGAGAGATGCTGGATGGTCAAAAGATGCGCGAGAATACCCGGGCTCTTTACATGCACTTGCTCGATATCTATGCCGCTTTGATAAAAATCAAATTTCCCTTTTGTTATAAATCCATACAGAACTCCAATGGTTACCCCCTCAAATGAAAGCTTACTTAAAAGCACCTCATGCTTTTCTGATAAAAGCTTAATCAAAGCCTGATGAAAACGTACAATACGCTGAGAACTAAATGCGCCGGGCATGCCAGCCTTGTTCCAACGATTCTGATGAAGTTTGATGAGGTCGTCAAAGTAGTTAGAAGCTTCATGCGGAGAAGCTGCCAAAGTAAATTCGAAACCGTTAAGATTTGCCTGTTTAAGCAGCTTTTTAAAGTGTTGCCGAGCGTTGGATGGTAAGAGCTTTAGATACTCTTCAAAGCCTTTACTTATGTCAGCCAAGTAAGCTGTATGTTTAATCTGCTGCAGTAACATTGGAATACTGCGTAACGGCTTTACAGTAAGCCCCAAAAGCAGAGATTGTGGCGCCTGAATACCCAAATTAAATTCATCCCATTCTCGCGCAAAACCGCTAAAAATGTGGTCTGCAACAGCCTCCATACAACAATCAGCATCTACATTACGGCACAATAGATTTAAGTACTCAGGCAGCGTGCTTTCGTGACTGTTTTCGCACGTTGAAATGAATCGCAATGTTCGAATCGAAAGCCCGCCTCGCGCTTGAATGTAAAGGGGTAAAAGCCCAATCAGCTGTTGAGAGCGCTTAAGAGCAATAATGTGAAGTTTCCCATTTGGCTCACTGTATTCATCTTTAAAGATTCGCCACCACTCACGCAGCCACTCCCATTTAAGAAATATGGTTGCATTGCCGGCTACTTCAAATAACTCACGCCAATCAGGTTCGAGAGCGTCAAAAGCCTCATCGTCTTCAATAATTTCAATTCGAATGTTATTCGCCAAGTTGGATTTGATTTGGCGTATGACGGTGCTCATATCGAATTACTTGTAGTTCATGCGCTCTATACAGGTTAGGAAATTTCTAAAAAACCTTTTACTCTTTGGCCTTGGTGCTCTTGGAGGTGGAAATGGTAGTCCGAAATGCTATGCTTTTGTTATTGCACCAAAAAGACCACCAAGACCACTAAACAATTAGTTGTGAATCGATAAAAATATATAGATGCGCTCTAAACCCATCATCCTTATAGACACCGGAATCATCGGTGGGCCGGGCCGCGGACTGTTTCAATTACTTCGAGAATTAAAGCAGCAATCCAGTGACTACTTATTGTGCAATTTTCGTTATCGCAAACCAAAAAGCGAGGAGTTTATTAATGAGGCTAAGAAACACCAATTTACGCTGGCTCTCTTAGATCAACGTTTTCGATTGGACCCACTTCCAATATGGCAATTTTTCAAATTACTAAAACGAGGCCGCTATAACATCATCCAATCGCATGGATATAAAAGTCACCTTGTAGCGGCCATCGTATCAAAATTCACCGGGGTGCCTTGGGTGGCATTCACGCATGGCTCTACACGTGAGGATCTCAAGGTAACGCTGTATCACAAACTCGATCAATTTCTTTTACGTTTCCCAACAGTAGTAGTAACAGTTTCACCACTACTCACTAAGACATTCTCAAAACTGCGAGGAAAGCATAAACGCACCGAATTGATACTAAATGCGGTAGATTCCGCAGATATTGCAGGAGAACGTGGTGGCGAGGCTGTACGGCGCGACTGTGAAGCGCCGGCAGATACTGTATTAATTGGTTGTTTTGGAAGATTAAGTTTCGAGAAAGGTCAGGATATTTTATTGCAAGCCTTTGCGCAGATACATGAGCATTTTGCGCACACTAAACTTTTAATTCTGGGCAGTGGCCTTAACAAGCCAATGTTAGAGTCAATGTGCATAAAGCTTGGAATCAAAGACAAGGTGTATTTTACGAATCATAGCAGCGCGATGCGTGATTACTATGAAGCAATCGATCTGTTAGTTCTGCCCTCTCGAAGTGAAGGTTTACCTAATGTTGTGCTTGAAGCTATGATATTTAAAGTGCCAGTTCTAGCAAGCGATGTCGGAGCTATCCGAGAAATCATTTCACACGATATAAATGGCTGGATTGTTGAGAGTGGCGACCAAAATGCACTAGCGCTGTCTCTTAGAAAACTTCTGTTAGATAAATCTCAATTAAAGAGAATGGGGAAGATTGCACACGATTCACTAGGCACAAAATTTTGCCCTCGAATACGAGCCAAGAAAATCTTAGCCCTTTACGAAAGCGTTTTATGAGCAAGTCAGTGTTTGGCTCGGTATAGCATTTAAGTTTACTGAATTTTGCTTATTGAAAACGGCCGCCCTGACAGTATTTGACGCAGCTGTCCTCTTAGCTTTTCGCGCGTCCCTCGTGATACGTCTCAAAGTTTTAATATATGACCGTATTAAACTGTCGAACTTCTTGGATGCATCAATAAATACTTTTCG
>Ga0105046_10005850_pt1 | contig 19433 bp, 10 predicted proteins | sample MAT03_FD_78385 | JGI IMG/M metagenome (GOLD analysis project Ga0105046, IMG submission 78385) | Freshwater microbial communities from Lake Fryxell liftoff mats and glacier meltwater in Antarctica - MAT-03 (megahit assembly) | ecosystem: Environmental > Aquatic > Freshwater > Ice > Liftoff... | reverse complement strand
TAACTGGCACCAACGGCTCGCCAGGGTCACCTGGGCCCAGCGTGAAGAACGCAATGATGATGAGCGATGCTGTCGTCGCCGCTGTTGCCAGTCTCGCGTGTCGTGTCGTCATCTCGGGGAAGAATTTCATCCTGGGCATTGCGGTGGCTTCCGTCCGCTCAGCTCACAGGGTGTGTGGCTTGGACCGACACAGATGATCGGCTTCAGCCGAAATCCGCACTGGCCGCCAACGTCGACGCCACGTCAGAAACTCGCGCCCGCTTCGTAGCCCGGGCCCACTGCACGTGCATCTCGATGGCCCGCTGCTGCAGCGTCGGATCGGTGATGATGTGATCGGCGCCGCGCAGGTGAGACTCCGTCAGGCAGTCGCCGAACGGGACGTCCCGGAACGCCCGGCGGTGCTGTCCCTGGTGGTTGTAGAAATCAAGGCCATCGGTGAACACGTACAGCATATTCACGCGGCGTAACGCGATGGTGCGCAACTCGGCGGCCAATACGTCGCGCGACGGGATGACCCGCACATACGCGGGGACCTCGAACGTGGAATCGTCCGGTCCGCCGGTCAACGACGGTGGCCCGTTACCGCCAACACGCAGGCTCACCCACCGCACCCAGAACTGCGGCTTGAGCAGTTTGAGCTTGTAGTTGTGCCACCAGTAGGCCGGCGTCACGTGTGTGCGGGCATCGATGGATGCCATGCCCACGACTCGCGCATCGACCACGGCGGTCATGTGGGCCACGTCGGCACCTGAGCACAGTCCGCCCAGCTGGAACGCGCTCCAGCCTCGGAGCCGCGTGAGGTAGTCCATGGCCTCCTGCGTTTCCGCCACGGCGCTCTCCTCGAACGGGAGTGCATCTTTGCGCACGTCGCTGTCGCCGAGACCGCTGAGGTCGAAGCGCAGGCTCGCGATGCCGGCGTCGGCGAGTGCGCGCGCCAGTTTCACGTACAGCCGGCAGCTACCCACCTTGTGCAGGATGCCCGAGTTGATGAGGAGCACCGGCGGCACATCAAGCACCGCCCGCCCTGACTTGGGCTCCGTAAGCACGCCTGTAAGGCTCGCCACCGACCCGAACTGTACAATCCGTTCTATCATCACCGCACCTCGCTTGAGATCCAGCCCACGATGGACTGGATGGCGTCCTGGGGAATCATCGCCGACCCCCAATTGTCGACCTCATCCCAGCGACCGGGAAGCGGGGCAATCAGGGTGTCGACCGTTCGTCCGCCCGTCCCGAGCCAGGCTGCCAGAGTCTGGGCGTCTGCGCCATCGCTGTCGCTGACGACGAGGGCTCGGAGCGCCTTCGTCGGCGCATCGGAGTCGATTTGCAGCGCCGCGAGTTCGTGCTGGAGCGCCGGGGCCACAGGATACCCCATCACCCCGAACGTCCACGGCCCCGTGCCGCCCTGACCAGCACGGTTTGGCTCAGCCGCTGCGCTTCGCAGTTGACGCAGATATTCGGCTCCGTCGGCGAGGGCGTCCCAGAGCACGAGGTGCGTCACGTCGTCGGCCTCCTGTGCCGCGCGGGCCGCGATCGACCCGCCGAGCCGCAACCCGAAGAGCGCCACGGTGTCGACGTCGGCCATATCCCGCAGCTCTTCAATGGCGTGACGGGTGTCGTCGACCGCACTCGCCAGCGTGAAATCCTCACCGTCGCCCGAGGAATCGCCCGTGCCACGGTAGTCGAACCGGAAGACATGGAAACCCGCCTTGCCCAGCAGCAGCGCGACCTGCCGAAAGGCGCGGTGCGCCCGCATGTATTCCTGGCCGAACGGATAGCACAGCACGACGCCGGTGCTGCGCCCCGTGCGCGCCTTTGGGGCGTGGTATACGCCATACAGCGGGCGATCGGACGAGCCGAAGAACAAAGGATTCATGGCGTCCCAGCCGGCACCGACGACGTGCGCTTCGCGCATTCGGCCGCCAATTGCTCAAGTGTCTGGAGGATCATGTTGGCTTGGTTCAGGCGGACGCCGACGCGCTTGTCCAGCTTTGCGATGGCGCGCACCGCCAGCAGTGAATGCCCGCCGATATCGAAGAAGTTGTCGTGAACGCCGATGCGCTCGATGCCGAGCACTTCGCGCCAGACCTCGGCGATAGCCACCTCGAACGCCGTGCGAGGCGCAACGAAGTCGTCGGCAGCGCCGAACGGGTCGGGGAGTGCATCGCGGTCGACGGCTTCGTCACCGCGCTGCGGCCAGATGTCGACCAGCAGGAACACCGACGGCACGAGGTGAGCGGGCAGCGTCTTCTTGAGGGCGCGGCGAAGCTCGGATACGGTGGCGCGGGCTGATGGGTGCAACTCCACGTACGCGACCAGCCGCACACTGCCGGTGCGATCGGCGCGCTGCATGACGACTGCGGCATTCACCGCCTCGCTGCCCAGGAGTGCCTGCTCCACAATGCCCAGCGGCACCACGGGGAGCGCAGGGGCGCGGTGGGTGCTGGTAGCCGCGCGGAGCGAGGACGGTCCCGCGCCCGTCGTCAGGCGACGGAGCAATCCCCGCAGCGGGAACGGTGACACGAGCAGGTGCGGGTGATCGACCGCCAGCCGCAAGCCGAGCCCGAACGCCGTCCCGCCTTCGGCCGGGCGGATGGCCTCGGCGTACCACGCGGGCTCAACTGCCGCCCGTTCCAGCTCCCGCTGCTGGTCGAGATCGAGCGTACTGCGCCGCCGCCGACGGCGCGGATCGCTGGTTGTCATTTGTACCTGATCGCGCACCCGCGTCATCAGGAACTCCTCGATGTCCACGAGCACGGCGCCGCTTGGGTCGGTGATGACCACGTCGAAAGCCGCCAGATCGGGCTCGACCGCACCGCCGTCACGCAGGGTGACCACGCTCCGGACGTCGGCGGAAAGCGGCGCATGCACCGTGAGCCGCGCGTACGACAGCGGCACGAAGAAATCGCGCGCGGGGTCGTACCCAGGAATGAGTCGCTGCGCACCCGCAGTGGCCATGTCCATGAGCGCCGGATGCAACTGGTAGGTCGCCAATTCGCTCCGGAAGGGTGTAGGCAGTTCGAGGGACAGGAGCGCCACACCGGGCCCCATCCGCACCCCTCGGATGTTCTGCCAGCGCGGCCCGAAAGCGAGATGTGGATCGGCATCGGGCACACCAAAGTCCAGCGGGCAGAGGGCGGCCACCGCCGCCAGGTCGATCGGGGGCGGGGCAGCGGTGTCGGCGCGGTGCGCGCGGCCCACCACGTGCTCCTCCCAGACGCTGCCATCCTCGCCCGGACTCACCGCGCCGGCGATTACGAACTGCCCGTCGCGCTCTCCGGTCTCGATCGCCACGCGCATTTCGCGCGGGGCGTCCCGGTCGAGCGCCAGCGGGCGGAGGAAGGCGACGTCGCGCAGTTCGAGGGCACTGCCCAAAGCCCACGGGGCCAGCGCTGCGCGCGCGATCTCGAGATAGCCGGTGCCCGGCACCAGTGATGGTCCGTTCACCAGGCGGTGCTCGTCCATCATCCAGTGGCGCGACGGGTCGAGCACGGTGGCGAAGAGGGCGTCGTCGCCGTCGCGGAGTTGGCGTTCGAGCAGCGGATGCGGGGTGCGCGCACTGGGAATGGTCCCGCGGGCGCGCGCCACCATTCCGGTGTCGCGCCACGCGCTCCACGCCAACGACAGCACCGGGTAAGAAACCTCGGCGGCGCGACGCACAGACCACGCGTCGAGATAGGCATTGGCCGACGCGTAGTCCATCTGGCCGGGGAGCGCTGCCATGGCGCTTACCGACGAGCAGCAGACGAAGAAGTCGAGCGGAGTGTTGCCAAGCGCCTGCTCGAGCGCCTGCACGCCCCGAACCTTGGGGGCGAGGATGGCGTCCATGTCGTCACGCGACTTGAACGCCAGCAGGCCGTCGGCGAGTGTGCCGGCTGCATGAATCACGCCGTTGAGTGACTCATGCTCGCGCTCGAGGGCGCCGATGACCTCGGCCACCTGGGCAGCATCGGTGATGTCCACAGCCTGCACGCGCACGGTGGCACCAAGCGACTCGAGGTGCCGCACAGCCGCCTCACGCTGGCGGTCGTCGGGGGTCGCGGCGGGCCCTGTGGTCAGGCCGCGGCGCCCGAGCAGCACGAGGTGAACGCGCGCCTGGCTCGCGATCCATTCCGCCAGCGCGAGACCAACACCACCGAGACCCCCCGTGATCACGTACACGCCATCATCGCGCACCTGCATCGAAGCGCGGGCCGCGGGCGCGGCGACCGGCCGAGCCTCGCGGAAGGCGCGCACCCATCGCCGTCCGCGACGCCATGCCACGACCAGCTCGCGCGCGCCGGCGGAAATCTCGTGCGCGAGGTGGCGCGCGGCGTGCGCCACGGCCGCGGGCGTGGTGGGTGCCTCGTCGAGGTCCACGGCCCAGGCGGTGAGTCCCTCGACTTCCCTTGGCAGCCCCTGCACAGGTCCCAGCACGAGGGCGCCGGTTTCGCTCGTGAGATCGCCGCCGGTCACATCCTGAGCACGGCGGGTGAGTGCGAGCAGCTGCACTGGCACTGCAGGATCGGACTGTCCGAGCGCCTGCCCAAGCGAGGCCAGCGAATGGAAGGCCGCCACCTCGCCATCGAGCACGGTGGGTGTGATAGTCCACGCGTGGACAATGTGCGACGGCGTGGCACCGGCAGCGGCCGCCTCGTCGAGCAGCGACCGCCAGTCGTCTGGGACATCCGTGCGCACGGTGGCGTGATCGTTGGCGAGCGCCACCCGGCCTGACCCGGAGTGCACACGCACGATGCGCGTGCCCCCTTCCCGCAGCCGCTCGCACACCTGCTCGAGGACGGCGTCCGACTCGTCGGCGAGCAGCCAGAGCGCGCGGACCGCAGAGGGGTCAGCCGCATCGCCACGCCGCCAGGACGGTTCGTGAAACCACTGCGCGACATCGGGGCGACGCGCATCGCCCTCGGCCGATGCGTCAGCGGTCTCGCCGACGCCGTGGGCCGGCATGGTCGCGACTGCGGCATCGGGCTCCATCCAGTAGCGCTGGCGCTCCCACGGGTACGTGGGGAGAGGCACACGCTGTCGCGGTTCGTCGTGCAGGGCGCGCCAGTTGACCGACACGCCGTGCGTCCACACGGTCCCGAGGGCCGCAAGGAGGTACGCCTGGTCGTCGACCGCGGGCGCATCCGTCAGGGCGGTGGGGAGCGAAGGTACGAGCGCGTGACTCTCGCGGCGAGCTGGGTGCATACTCACCAGCTGCGTGAGTGTGCGCCCGGGGCCGACCTCGATGAGTACGCGGTCGGGATCGTCGAGGAGCATTTCGAGCCCGCTGGCGAAGTTCACCGTTTCGCGCAGGTGGCGCACCCAGTAGATGGGGTCCATCGCCTCGGCAGCGGTGATCCAGCGCCCCGACCGGTTGGAGACGAATGGAATGGTGGGCGCGCCGTAACGCACGGTACGCAGGAACTCCTCGAATTCGCCGAGGATGGGATCGAGGAGGGCCGAATGCGCAGCCACGGCGATTCGCACACGGCGGCAATCGACGTCGCGCGAGACGAGCGACGCTTCAAGGGCAGCGATGCCCTCGGTGGGGCCCGAGGCCACACACAGGCCCGGCGCATTGATCACGGCAATCGAAACGGAGGGCGGCAGCAGCGGCGTGAGTTCGGACGCATCCAGAGTCACGGACAGCATGCTCCCCCGCGTGACCTTCTCGAAGAGCCGGCCGCGCAGCGCCACGAGCTTCACCGCATCAGGCAGTGAGAAGACGCCGGCGAGATGCGCGGCGGCGTACTCGCCCATGCTGTGGCCAATCATGGCCGACGGTTTAACGCCCCAATGCTCCCAGAGGCGCGCGAGGGCGATCTGTGTGAGCAACAACGCGGGCAGCCCCACTGAGGGGCGCTCGAGCAACGCGGCAGCCGCCTCGGGGCTCGTGGACTCGGTGAGGAGTGCGGTGCGAATGGATGCCACCAGCCCAGGGTCGAGCACCGCCAGCCCCGCATCGAAGGCCGCCGTGAAGCGCGGCTCCCGCTCGTACAGCGTACTCGCCATGGCGGGGTGCTGGGCGCCGCCACCGGCGAACAGAAAGGCGGCGGTGCGCGTGTTCCCGGAGGCCTTGGCGGTGGCGCGGAAGGCGAGGTCGGCGCCCTCGAGCCGGTTGGCCGCATCGGCGTGCGACGACGCCACCACGACGCCCCGATGCTGATACTCCAGTCGCCCTGCCTGCAGCGTGAAGGCCGCGTCGGCCAGCGGGACGTCGGTCGCGTCGCGCAGGTGGTCCGCCAAGTTGGTGGCCATGGTGGCCAAGGCAGTGTCGGTGCGCGCCGAGTACGGGAGCAGCTGCCACGGCCGCGAGGGCGCCGGCGAGGGATCGCGCGGTGGCGCCTCCTCGAGCACCAGATGGGCATTGGTGCCGCCTACGCCGAGCGAACTCACACCGGCCCGCCGCCGATGCCCGCGCGCCGGCCACGGTCGACGCTCGCCGTTCACCACGAACGGTGTAGCGGGAAAATCGATGAGCGGATTCGGGGCCACGAAGTGCAGCGACGCGGGGAGTTCGCCGTGCTGCAAGGCCAGCACGACCTTGATCACACCGGCGACACCGGCGGCGGTATCGAGGTGGCCGATGTTGGTCTTCACCGACCCGATGCCGCAGTAGCCCACGGCGTCGGTGGTGCGACGGAACGCCTGCGTCAGTGCTGCGACCTCGATCGGGTCGCCAACGCGCGTACCTGTGCCGTGCGCCTCCACGTAGTCGATCGTGTCCGCAGTGATGCCTGCGACGGCGATCGCCTCGGCGATCGCCGCCGCCTGCCCGTCGACGCTAGGCGCGAGATAGCCGATCTTGCCCGCGCCGTCGTTGTTGACGGCCGACCCGCGCATGATTGCCAGGATATGATCCCCGTCGTCGAGGGCGTCCTGCAGTCGCCGGAGCACCACCACGCCGGCGCCGCTGCCGAACACCGTGCCGGCGGACTCGGCGTCGAACGCCCGACAGTGCCCGTCGGGGGAGAGAATCTCGCTCTCCTTGAACAGGTAACCGGCGGTGTTGGGCAACTCGAGTGTCACACCGCCCGCCAGGGCCACGTCAGTCTCGCCGCTCAACAGCGACTGGGCGGCCAGGTGCATGGCCACCAGCGAGGTGGAGCAGGCCGTCTGCACGTTGATACTCGGGCCACGCAAGTCGAGCTCGTACGAGACACGCGTGGCAAGGAAATCCTTGTCATTCCCAGTGTGCCGCACGAGGAAGAGGCCGACGTCTTCCATCAGCGCCCGATTGTTGAGCAGCGTGCGCTGGAACCACGTTCCCATACCCACACCGGCGAACACTCCCACGCGTCCAGAGACCTGGTCGGGCGCGATACCGGCGTGCTCGAGCGCCTCATAGGCGCACTCGAGAAAGAGCCGATGCTGCGGGTCCATTATGGCCGCATCCTTCGGGCTGAAGCCCCAGAATTTCGCGTCCCACCAGCCGATGTCCTCGAGGACTGCGGCCGCCTTCACATACTGCGGATGGGCTCGCAGCGCGTCGGGCACACCGGCGAGTTCGAGCTCGGCGTCAGTGAGTTGCCGGATGCTCTCGCGCCCCTCCCTCAGGAGGTCCCAGTACTCGGTCAGCGAGCGAGCGCCGGGAAAGCGACCGGCAGCGCCCACGATGGCGATTTCAATGCCGGTCCAAGGCTGCACGTCAGGCACGGGCACGGGAGGCGTCTCTGAAGCGGTCACAGGCGGTATGAAAGAACAGTCAGGTGCGAGAACGCACGTGGCGCTGGGTGGCTGAACGCCGGAGTTCGGCGCGGCGTGCAATGTCGTCGTGCGGCGCCGAACCGTTAGCGGAAGCGCCGTCGGTCGCCGATCCGCGCTTCTTCGCCAGATGCCCGGCGATGGCCTGTACCGTGGAGAAGCGGAAAAGGTCGGTGATGGGGAACGACAGCTGCAACGCCGTCGTGAGCCGCTGGTGCACCTGCACCACGAGCAGCGAATGTCCGCCGAGGTCGAAGAAGTTGTCGCGACTGCCCACGGCGGGGAGACGCAGCACTTCGCACCATACGGCGGCGATGGTGCGTTCGAGGTCACCCTCAGGGGCCACGGCCGGTGAGGCCGAAGCCACAGTCGCCACCACCGACGGTGCCGGCAGCGCCTTGCGGTCGATCTTGAGATTCGGAGTGCGCGGCATATCGGTCAGCACTACGTACTGCGACGGCACCATGAACGCCGGCAGGACAGCCTGCAGTCGCGCGTGCAGAGCGTCGACCGCCACCGTGGCAGAGGGGCGGGCGGTGACATACGCCACGAGGCGCGGATCGCCCACCACCTCCTCGCGCGCCACCACCACCACCTCCTGCACCGTGGAATCGCCGGCGATGGCGGCCTCGATCTCGCCCAGTTCGATCCGATACCCGCGCACCTTGACCTGGTGATCGATCCGACCGAGGAACTGCAACCCGCCGTCGGGCGTGTACTGCACCAGGTCGCCGGTGCGATAGAGGCGCGCAACGGCGCCCGAGATGTCGGTGGACTCGACGAACCGTTCGGCGGTGAGTTCCGGACGGTCCAGATAACCGCGCACCACACCGGCGCCGCCGATAAGCAGCTCGCCTGGTGTGCCAATCGGCAGGAGGGCACGCGTGGCCGGGTCCACCACCTGCAGCGTCGTGTTGGCGATCGGGCGGCCGAGGGAAACTTCCGCACCGACCGACATCGCCTGCACCGACGACCAGATCGTGGTCTCCGTGGGGCCATACATATTTGTTAATCGGCCGCGCAGCACGTCGTGCAGTTCGCTCGCGAGCGCCGGCGACAACGCTTCGCCGCCCACGCACATGACATCGAGACGGCGCAGCGCCTCGCGCGTGTCGTCCGCCGCCAGCAGCAGGCGCGCCATGGAGGGCGTGCACTGGAAGTGCGTGACTGCGTGCGTCGCCACGAGCGCGCTGAGCGACGCGTCGTCGGTGCGCGCCGCTGCCTCGGCGGCCGCCGACACCACCCCGGCATTCGCCGACACCACTGCGGCATTCGCCGACACCACTGCGGCATTCGCCGACACCACTGCGGCATTCGCCGACACCACTGCGGCATTCGCCGATACCACCACGGCATTCGCCGATACCGAAGGTTCTGACGCCGTGGATTCGTCGGTACAGTGGGCCCGCAGCGCGTTGAGGTGCGGCAAATGCGCCAGCACGGTGTCGGTGTCGAGCCCGAAGTCCACCAGACACGCCAGCTCGTCGACGCCGACGGCGCGCAGCGTGTCGACCATCGACGCAGCGGTCTCCACACTGCCGAACAGCGCGCTGGTCGCGTAGTAGCGCTCGAAGGAGAATTCCAGGAGTGCGTCCATCTCCTCGGGCGAGAGTGACGCGAAATCGAGGTCGCTGCCGTCGGAGTCGGGGCGCCGGCGCAGCGTGGGGAAGACCCCGGCGTACTGCTTCATGAGCCCGACCGATGTGCGCAGGTAAGCCGTCATGGGCTCGCGCACCAGCGCACGCACCTGGTCGTCGTCGGCCCCGATGAAGGTGTGCAGCATCAGGGTGACCCGCCCTTCACCCGCATGCCCCGCCGCCCGCCGCGCCGCACGATAGGCGGCGATCTTCGGCGCGAGCTCATGGACACTCTGCCCCAGCAGGTGCGTCAGCAGATTCCCCCCGAAGCGGCCGGCCTGTTCGAAGGTCTCGGGGTTCCCAGCGGTGGTGATCCAGACCGGTAATTCGGCTTGGATCGGTCGCGGCAATGTGCGCACCTCCACCGGGCCGCGCGGCCCCGGAAAGAGCAGCGTCTCGCCGCGCCACAGGCGCAGCACCTGCTCGATATCCCGGAACATTGACTGCTTGGCGTCGGCGTAGTTCTCGGGACGGAAGACGAAGTCGTTGGGCTGCCACCCCGCCGCGAAGGAAATGCCCACGCGGCCGCCGGAGAGGTTGTCCACCACGCTCCACTCTTCGGCCACGCGGGCCGGATGGTGCAGCGGCAGCACGCAGCTGCCGGCGCGAATGGCCACTTTCGAAGTGATGGCGGCCACAGCGGCGCTGGTGACGCTCGGATTGGGGTACAGTCCGCCGAAGGCGTGGAAGTGCCGCTCCGGCGTCCACACAGCCTCGAATCCATGGGTATCGGCGAATCGTGCCCCTTCCATGAGCAGGCGGTACTTGTCGCGCGCTTGCTCCTGCTCGTCGGCTGAGAAGTAGAAGAGGGAGAACCCCACGGGGCGTGCCGGCATACGTGTCGCAGCATTCGCCGCGCCCGCGAGCACCACCGTGAAGCCGCGCGTGAGCGTCCAGAGCAGCTCCAGCACGGAGATGTCGAACGACATGCTCGTGACCGCGAGCCAGACGCCCGGCGTGGTGCCGAGCAGCTCGTCCATGCCGCGGAAGAAGTTCACGACGTTGCGATGTTCGACCATGACGCCCTTGGGGCGCCCGGTGGAACCCGACGTGTAGATCACGTACGCGAGGTGAGCGCCGTGCACCGCAGGCAGCGACGCCTCCAAGGGCGGCACCGCGTGGTCTACGGCGGACGAGTGCGCGATTTCATCCATCAGAACGACCGAGACCAGCATCGGTGCGCCATCACGACAGAGCGTGTCCAGCCGCAATGCCTCGGCCACATGCCGCTGGGTCACCACGACCGTCGCGCCGCAATCCTCGAGCATCAACCCGACCCTTTCGGCCGGGTACGCCGGATCCAGCGGCACGTACGCGCCACCAGCCCGCAGGATTCCCAGCATTCCGATCACCATGTCGGCCGTGCGGCCGCAGGCGAGAGCCACGCGCGTATCGGGGCGCACGCCGAGCGCCACGAGCTGACGCGCCACGCGATCGGCACGCGCCAGCATCTCGGCGTAGGTCAGCGACTCATCGCCGGCGATGAGCGCCATGTGCTCCGGTGTGCGTGCCGCCTGCCGGTCCAACTGGGCAACAATGGTGTCGGTCTCGTCGATCGGGACGGTGGGACCGGTGCCCCAGTTCGCAAGTTCCGCCGTTTCGGCGCCATCCATGAGCGGCAGCTGACCGAGCGGGAGCGACGGCTGTGCCAGCGCGGCGTTTAGGAAGGCCTGCAGGCGCCGGTGCAGTCGCGCGAGATCGTGCGCGGCGCACCCGCCATGGGGCGCGTGCCAGGAAAGGTTACGACCGTCACCGGCAACGCTGATCACCAGCGCCGTCGCCACCTGTTCGGCGCCGACACCGTCGGCGAGCACCACAGACGGCCGGCGCGACGATGTCGGCTGGGCAGCAAGCACTGGATACCGCAGGTGCGCCGAGCGCAGGATCGGCGCACAGTCCGCCATCTCGCGCAGGCGGGCCACCTGAGCGTCGATCGCATCGCCGATTGCGGTCGTGGCGGCCGCCTCCACGCGCAGCGGCACGCTGGGTGACAGAAGCGGCGCGGCCGATGATGCTGCCGCAAGCGCCGGCGTCGTGAATCCGATGTCGCCGGCCTCTCGTTGCGACTGTCGGGCGACGAAGAGCGCGATGACGGCAATCAGTCGTTCCCGGGCGGAGTGCGCAGGATTGGGGGCAGGCACGTCGATCGCCCCGGTCCATGTTACCGGTAGGGCCTTCTTGGCCGCCCGGTCCCAGACACGATCGTCAGCCAGCGCCACGATGCCCGGCGCCGGCAAGGGGTCGATGGCGGTCAGACGGTCCACCCACTCCCGCTCGCGCAAGACGGCCGGCTTGACGGCCCGGTCGAGGGCTTCCACCCAGACCTGATCGACTGCCGGCAATACGGCGCCGCCACCAAGCCTCGCGGCCGTGAGCAGGCGCCCCACGTCGATCGCCACGCCGTCGCTGGCCCGCACGCCATCGAGGCGCACGCAACCGTCGGCCACCCGCACAGTGAGCGCATCACTGGCCACCGAGATCAGCGTCCCGGTCGGCAGGGCGCGCTGCGTTTCCGTCATGGTCAGCGGCGTGGCAAGCGTCGCCACCAGTGCCTCGTGACCGGTCCAGAGCCACGGCGCGAGGAAGGGATTGGCATAACGCCCGGTGTCGGCCACGCGAAACAGACGGAGCCAGTAGGCGATATCCTGCGCTGGATCGAGCAGTCCAAGTCCCGCTGGACGATCGGCGCCAGTGTAGTACGAGCGCCGATCGAGCGGCGACGAGGGCAGGGACGGCGGCGACGTCTCCACCAACCGCTCGAGCAGCCGCGGAAAGCTCTCAACCGCCGCCTCCCAGCAGCGCGCGTTCAGCGAAAGCGCCGTATCCGCCTCATCGATCGCAAAGGGCTGCTGGACCAGCACCTCGCCGGCGTCGACTTGCTCCAACATGCGGTGCCAGGTAATGCCGTACGACGTCTCCCCCGCCAGCAGCGCCCACAGCGGCGCATTGAGGCCGGCATAGCGAGGCAACGGCCCGTCGTGGAAGTTCACCGCTCCCTGCCGAGCGCGTGCCAGTACGGCCGGCGGCACAATGCGCAGGTTTGTGATACTGAACAGCCAGTCGAAATCAAGAGTCGCGGTGGCGTCGCCGAGGTCCTCGACTTTATGGACGGGGAGTTCCTGCGAGGCGGCCCATTGACGCACCGAGGCGGTGTTGGTGAAGACCCCACGCACCAGCCACCCCTGCGCCTGCAGCATGGCGCCGCACTGGATGACCAGCGACTCACTGCCGATGATAATGCATGACGGAACCCGCACGCCTGACAGAGTCGACACGGAGCTCACGAATTCACTCCGAGGCGAAGCAGTGGCGGAGCGTCTGCGACGACTCGGACCATGACGTCCAGTGCAGTCATAGCGGCGGCGGCATGGAACCTTGGCGGCGACGGCAGGTCGACGACGCGGACCATCTCTCCCCACGGCGTGCATATCACGGCGTTGGTAGAATCCGTGGGCATGAGAACATCCAGCGCCGCGAGGTGGTCGGGCAGCCCGGTGCCGAGCGCCTTGACGATGGCCTCCTTGCGCGTCCACAGGCGGATGAAAGCGGCAAAGGGATCAGCCTGGCCAGCCACCCATCGGCTTTCGCGATCCGACAGGGACGCCCAGTGCGGCGTCCGATCGGTCTGCATCCAGCCTTCGACATCGACGCCGATTCGGCCTCGATCGGTGATCCCGAGGAGCAGGATATCGCCGCTGTGAGAGATGTTGAAATCCGTGCTCTCCCAATCATTGTGCGCCGACACGAGGGAGGGCCGACCGGACGACGACCGCTGATATCGCACTTCGTGTGGGGCGCAGCGCAGGAACGACGCCAGTTGCTGCCGCTGGACGGCGTGGGCTACGACCCACTGGGCGCGGTGCTGGGCCGGACGAAGCCGGCCCGCGCGCCGTGCTTCGTCCGCATCGAGGAGCGACTCAGCGTAGTCGATCCCGCCACTGCGATCATCCGCCGCGTCGATCGCGTGGAACGACACCAGCGCCTGTGGGGCCACGCTGACGGTCTCGCAACGGCCGAAAGAAGCGGGGAACAGCATCATCGTGACTCCACAATATCGTTGCGCCGCCGCAACACCCTTGCGGCGGCCTGCGAGATCGCCGTGCCCGCGACACGGCCCTCTCGGACCCACCCCGGACTCTTGTTAATGCTGGTACGACATCCACTTACCATCGTCTGACGGCCACGCTGTGTCACCCTTAATTAATCCTAATATCGCTCCAAACTGATGCGACGCTGGATTTTGGACCATTCAGGGCAATCATTGTGCCGAAATCCGACATGTCACCGCATGCGCCAACCCGGATTTTTCGCAGGGCACTCGCACAAAAGCCGCCCCCACGTGGGATAAGGTATTTGTCGAGCACACCTTATGCTTCGCACAGGAGACGGCTGTTATGCTGACGGAGTGTACGACGCCGGTGCTGCCGTTACAAGGGGTGGCCGAACGCGAGATGATCGCGCGATATGATGGCGGCTCGCTGACCGCCGGTGGTGGTGCGGTGCTGCTGCGCAAGGTGGATCGGGCGCCGAACCTGCTGGGCCAGTTCGCGGCCTGCTTCACCGATGATCGGGATCCGACACGCGTGGACGTAACCTGTGACGCAACCCGTGGCGTCGCTGGTCCGGCAGCGCTACCATCAGCATTCGCTCAGCGGCCGTGCGGTCGAAATGTCATGGGCGTCGGGGGTCAGGCCAGAAGACGGATACCGAGGGACAGAATCGTCCCGGCTTTTCCGGAGGCTCCATTTCGTGAGAGAATTGAGCCGAAGTGATTATCGACAGAAGCGATGTGCAGTGACTGCACAAATGCTCGGATGGCCAAGAGATGACGAAAGTCCCGGCGCTCACCGATTACGAACGCCTTTGTCAATCGGGACGCCCGCTTGCGAGCTCCTTCCGCGATGAACGTTCGGACCGGCTTCCTCCACAAACGACACGGCCGTGGACGCGGCGGTGGCATGCCAAACAGTCGTGCCCGAACGTGCGACCAGACTTCTGAATCGCTCGCGATGTGAAGATTGTCAGTGGCGATATTTCCCCTCTCGTTCGATCGGCATACGACCGATGTTCCTGAACTATGATGGTCACGGCGTCAACACTGTCGACAGCGCGCTCAGGCGCCATCAGTGCGCACAAGCATGGCGACGCGGTGCCGGGTTGACCGACAGTGAGTGGTTGTCCCTTGCAGATCGTGGTCAGGTATCAGCACTTCGGCATACTGTGTGCGTCGACTTCCCGAGGACTGCAGTCGCATGACACGGAACCGCAACACCGCACGTCAGCAGTCATGACCGCAGATCGTCTCAGCGGCTCGAATTGACGGAAATTCGCGTGCCAGGTGGGAAGGAAGAGCCAAGCGCAAAGCGCGCCCCCCCTGGTCCGGTCCAGTCGACCGACACCACCTGACCATCCCAACTCCAGCCAAGGACTCCGTCCGGCAATCGCAGGCCGGAGATGCGTATCGGCGCTTGCAGCCAGCGGGCGCGAATCCCCGGACCAATGATCATGTGGAGACGACGATCGGCATCTTCCGACTCGCTCGCGAGCATGTCGAGCATGGCGAGCATTGTCAGGGCGGAGGCGCCTTGCAGCGGGCCGGACGTGCTCGACCGCGCGCCGCCGCGAACGCGGTCCCATGGCGTCAGCTCAACTTCACCACGCTCGGAGTCCCAGCGTCCAAACGCCCTAACTCGCGGATCAGCTTCCGTGAGCGCGAACGACGACTGGCTTCCCGTGCGCCGCAACAACGAGTCGACCAAGGTCCACGCTCGCTCAGGCTCGCCGAGACGGAGCCATTGCTGTGCAAGGCCGACGACAAACTCCGGCCGGAGATCGACCGCCCGCACATTCCGCCCTGCCGTCTCCAACAGTTGCCGGTACGAGGCGCTGGCGGGCGCCGCGATCGCCCCCGGCCACAGTCCGGTGCTCAGGGCGTGCGGCGTACCGCGATCAGGCGCGGTGCGAAACGCCTTGATCCAACGCGCTTGCAGAGTATTTGCGCTGGTCCGAAAGCGCGTCGCCGCCGCGTGCATCCCGAGAGCCTCGGCGTACGCGGACGCGCGGCGGAGCCCGAGGTACGACAGCGCGCCGCTTGCCACCACCATCTCTTGCGCGTCGACACGCGCAATCACCAGTCCGTCATGCAGTCCTCGACTCACGAGCGACAATTCGCGAACCGATTGCTGCCTGCGGCTCCAGTCCAACGGGCCGTCAGGCGTCTGGTACAGCGGTGCCGGATTCTGAACCATTCGCTCGATGAGGCGGGCCTTTCGTTCGACGTGCGGCCAGATCCTTGAGGCTTGGACGCTATCACCCGAGTAACGCCGGAGCTCGTCGAGCGCCCATATCGCCAGACCGGGGGCGTCAGCCTCGGCACCAGCTGGTCCACCGAAGTCGTAGCCTTCAATTGCCCTTGCGCGGTCGAACGCGAGCTTCAGGTCGCCGATCCTGGCGAGAGCAGCGACGGCATACGCACCATCCCGGTACCGCTGGAACGGCAGCACCGAGGGCTCGGAAATCTGCCCCTCGGCGGGGCGAAAAGGACCGTCGCTGCTGCGGAGGTGGAAGAGCTGTGCACGCATCACCTCGATTATTCTCGAATCAATGCCGCTCACGACAGGCATGAACTTGCTTGGTGACATCGCGGAGGCGAGCGATGCGGGCGCAGGGTGCATCGGAGAGACTTCAAGCACAATCGAGTCGGATCGCTCGGGGACGAGCACGGCCGCGCCGAAGCCGTCAGAAAATTTGCGGGTGGCTTGCCCCGCACTCGAGTCTGAAGGCCAGGCAACGTTCTCTGTCTCCACACCCAGGCTCACAGCAGAGACACCCGTCGTCAGACATACCTGCCACTCGTCGTTCACGATCACGCAGGGTGCCTGCCACCGCAAATGCCTGACTGTTGCCCCAGCCGGACCTGCGCTGCTGACGCGCACGGCCAGCGAACGCACCGCCGTCCCGTGCTTGAGCGCTAGCCGGAACCGGCGCCCCGGGAGGGCGGTCCAAACGGCGCCATACCACGGGGTCGTCGTGCCGATGCCGTCGAGTTCCTCTGAAAGCACCTGACGAATGCCAACGAGCGGGATGCTGTTCGATGATGAGATGGAACGGCCATCTTCGGAACGCACGAGGATGCTGATTCCAAACGTGCCGAAGGCTGGACTGAAGCTTCCGCCGGGCTCGAGGTATGCGCGCCACTCGGGTGGAGCACCTGGCAGGCCAAGAACGACGTGGCCCTCGCCGCGTGGCCAGTCTACCGCTGGGAATTCCTTCATAGCGTCGGACAGGACCTCGCGTTCCGGACGAGACGCCAGCATTATCGCATTCACTGCACCCTGTGCCGCCGTGCGCCGGCTGACGTTGCTTTGGAGCGAATACGCAGCCAGCACGACCGTCAGCCCGAGAATGACTGGCCGCGGCCCCGTGCGCGTCGAGTACGAGGAGAGCAATACGAGCAGCGGAATGAAGTGGAGACTGTACAGGAACGTCTCGTCTCCGAAGACCAGGTGCAGGGACAGTTGTCCCGCGATCGCCAGGAGAAGGATTGCCGGGAAGCTGCTTCCCGCACGTGCCCGTACGGCGCCGCGAAGGCCGAGCAGGAGCAGCAGACACCACCCGGCGAGACCGACGCCGTGGGCGAGTCCAACGCTCGACAGCATCGAGCGCTGCACACTCAGGCCAGCATGCCAGTAGAAGACCGTTGGCTCTGGCGCCGGCAGCAGCATGGAATAAAGGAAGAAGGCCCTCATGCGTTCCAGCACGCTTCCGATGTCCGGCTGCGAGATGAAGCCAGTCTCCATCGCAACGGAGCGAAAAGGCACACCGAGTGTCTTGATGGCGATGGCCTCGAGCCACCACAGCATGATGAACGCGCACAGCGCCTTGACGCCAACGGCAATCGCACGTCGAGCTGGAAGCAGGCTTGCCATGGCAGCCACGGCCACCATGAAGTTCGTCACGGTGATGCCGATCGACATCACGCCGCCGATGACCATCCACGATTCCAGCTGCGCAAGACGTGTCGCGGTGGCCGCGAGCAGGAGCGTGGCAAGGATCGACACCGAACCGACCAGCCACGTCTCCGGCATCGAGGTCCAGAAGACGGCTGCCGCCGAGGCCTGCATGAGGCACCAGAACACGATGGCATCGAGACGCGCCGTACCGATGGCGCGGAGCAGGACGAACACGAGTCCGGACCAGACGCCCGCGTACGCGCAGAACACCGCGTAGACAGCCGTTACCTCAGGCAGTCCCGCCTTGAGCAGCGCCTTCGTCGCCGGAAGGGTCGCAAGCGGGAACAGCGGATGCACGTAGTTCCGTGATTGATCCGACACCCGCGAGAGCATGTTCGCCACGACGCGAGGGGTGTCAGCGTCGAACCAGGCATTCATGGAGCGAACGAGGAGCCTGTCATCGAGGATGCCAGCCAAGCCGACGGCGGCCGCGAGCACGCCGAGGAGCACGACGCATGCAAGCAGCAGCACATCATTGCGGTGTGCGCCGGTGACGATCGCTCTCACGTCGCGGACCAGGTCTCGGGCAAGATTCATCTCGAACTCTGCATTTCTGCATTCCCTTTTTTGGTGTTCCGCGACGCATTCCAATTTCGACCTGCCCCCTCTCCCTCGGTCCGCAGCGGCCGCCAAGCAATCGCTCCCGGACCAGCACGGGCTTCTGCCCCCAGCCTCGGTGACTCAGGTCATCACGTAAGATCATGCGACACCCGGCTCCTGCCGCAGCACTGAATAGGGCGACCGGATGCGAGGCACCAGCACCGCGCCGTCGGTGCGTTGCTCCATCCGTCATCTTCCAAAGGGGTGACGGAGTAATGTGCTTGAATTCAGATATGTGTAACGCAGTGTTGGTAACGTTCCAGCCGAGCGCGAGGAAAAGCAATGCGTTCGCGATGGAGCCGACCGGAGAGGCCAGCCCACCATGCGGCCACGAAGACCGCCAGGATGGGAACAATGAGCGTACTATGCTTGGCCTGTCGCCAGTCGACCAGGGCAAATCTGTCTGCGCCAAGGACACAACACCAGAATGACGTCTTCGTCATCGCGCAGCCGACGCACCCCCTGCGCACGTGACAGCGCAGGCAACGAGTAAGAACGATCCATAATGCTGTATGAACTTGATCCACAGCCGGATTATCGAAGGGTACCTCTTGCCCGCGCGTAGCTGAACCGTTTCGCGGACGACGCGATCGAGCGCGCGCGCCCGGATGTGGTCCGCGACGAACTCTCGCGGAGCGACCGCGAGCCAGCAGGCCGCGAAACCTAGCCAACCGGGCTTGGAGCATGCCGACATCAGGACTGCCAGCTGCATTATCGCACTGGTGACCGAGGGGTTGTGACGCCGTTCAGACTTGAGCGTGACGCGGCTGGATCGATCGCAATGTCATGGTCCGGTTGCAACGTTCGCAACTCACGGCCCCGGCGATTCAAGTGGTGAACGGTATCGAATAACACCTTCTCGTTGAGGACGAGGGAGCCAGGCGCACTTGGAACTGAAAGCGCCGGGTCCGCACACAGAGTGCCGTGGGCGACGTCGATCACCGCCCGGTGTCGCTCGTGGAAACGACGCATGGGCGGAGTCAGCGACACGATTGTGACGACACCGCTCTCCGCATCGTACGGGAGAAGAATCGAACGAAAGTCAGGTACGTCGTCTCCACCGGAGGATGTAACAGGTCGAGTCCATCTTCCCGCTCGCGAGACCAGGTGACGCCGAGGAAGCGCACCAGATCGCCCGACTCCGTGCATCTCCGCAACGTTTCGATGTCGGCACCGCGAATCGAGCCGTCGGTGTCGTCGCCATCGATTGCTGGCGGCGTTCTGCTGACAGAATGAAAGCCGCCGTCCACCGCGTTGCGGAGGAATCGGAGGAACTTCTGCTGCCCGTATACGGAACGACACCAAGTACGCTGCCATTCCGGCCCCACGTCATGTGACGCAAGGCAACTCGGCGGAACTTGGCCGTCATCAGGAGATCAGCCGGCGTGCCATTAGTTGACTCCACCAGATTGTCGTACTCGAAGGCCAGCTCCCCGCGACACCCCGACGCAGCAGTGGCGACGCCTCCGCGAGCATGCAGCGGACGCCGGGGTATCCATTG
>Ga0105046_10005849_pt1 | contig 19434 bp, 15 predicted proteins | sample MAT03_FD_78385 | JGI IMG/M metagenome (GOLD analysis project Ga0105046, IMG submission 78385) | Freshwater microbial communities from Lake Fryxell liftoff mats and glacier meltwater in Antarctica - MAT-03 (megahit assembly) | ecosystem: Environmental > Aquatic > Freshwater > Ice > Liftoff... | reverse complement strand
CTGCCCATTAAGAAGATTATCAACCGTGATTTCAGCCAGAAAATAGGAATTGGATCGGTCAGCACCGGGTTCAGAAACAAATTGCTCAAACGTTTGGGTGATCATATCCTCCTGAACCAGGGTTGGTGGTCGATAGCTTCCTCTGGAAATCAGAATCGACTTCCTGTATAAAAATTCGCCTGCATGCTTGCTGTTTCCATCCGGACCAAAAATTGCGACATTGGTCAGATTGTGCTTCACCATCCAAAGGCAGATCAGGCGGTTGTCGATGTTTTCGAAATCGGCCCCAACCAGCCTGACCATATCGATGGCTGCCCGACCACGGAGATTATCAAGCAAACTCTGGATCAAAACTTCCGGATCATTGGCATAGCGGAAACATCCATAAAGCATATTCACTCCCAGAATTCCAATTGCCTGTTGCTGAAGCCGGTTGTCCTGATCAAGCAGTTTTACATGCACAATCAAGTCATTGTATCTTCCTCCGGGTGTACATTGAAACCGGAGTCCAAGCCAGCCATCGCCTTTGATGGTTTTGGAAAAATTAATGGCCGCCACGGTATCCGCAAATGCAAAAAAAGTATGGGTAGGTCGCTCTGAACGAAGCCGGGCTTCCATCAGATCGTATTCATGATCAAGCATTTTATACAATCTACTTTCACATACGTACCGTCCTTTCCCAAGTTGTTCCGGACCATAAATTTCATCGGATACCGTTTTATCGTAGGCACTCATACTTTTGGCAATGGTACCTGCTGCGGCTCCAACCTGAAAAAAATGGCGGGCAACCTCCTGTCCGGCACCGATTTCGGCGAAGGCACCGTAAATGGGTTCATCCAGATTAATTTCGAGGGCTTTCTGGTCGGTTTCTAAAATTCTGCGGGTCATATCAAGGCTTTGAATCGGGTTGCAAATATAGGCTCACGATAGTGATTAGTGAATAGTGATGTGTGATTAGTATTGTGTCGATGTCTAAAAACCGTAGACCGTTTTTCCATCTTTTAAACCGATGATTTTGTGGAAAATAAATCGTGATTTTGAGGCCTTGTTTGCAGAGATTTCCTGGTACACCTTGTCTGTTATCTTTTCATCCAGTGTCTGGTGAAAGCGATCTTTGTTATAAAAATTCGTCCGGATTTTCGTTCCTTTTTTGAGTTTCTGACCATTTTCAGGAGAGTTGAGGTAGAGATATTCATACTTATAGCTTCTCCACAGCCTTTCTATCATCACATTGTCTATAGCTTGACCTTTACCATCCATGCTGATATTTATGTTGTGTTCTTTAAACACGCTGATCCAATTATCGCCGTTGAACTGACGGTTGCCCACTTTTTAGCAAAGGATTCTTACCAAAGGAAGCCTCAATAATTGATCCTGGTTTAAGCATCAGGGTTTTATTGAAAATTTTTAAGGTATTGTTTCTGAGTGTGTTATTGAAAAATGAACTTTCGACTTAAACAGGCAATCAATTCCTTACCAAAGTCAAAATACCATGCCGGATTTTCTCTTTTTGTGTACTGGTGCGGTACCGTAAGGTCCAGAAATAGACACCCGAATTGTGGCCGTTTCCATCCCATCCTTTGGTGAGCACATTGTCTGTTTCGTGAATCAACTGGCCCCAACGGTTGTATAATTTCATCTCTGAGGAAGCAATTCCATGATAAAAAATAGGTTTTACACGGTCGTTTATTTGGTCAGAATTTGGCGTGAAAAGACTAGGCATTTCCAATTGTTCGCATTCCGTAATTTCTGCTTTGGCTGTAAACAGACAGCCCTCCTTTGTGATGGTAACCTCATAACTTCCAGGCTCATTTACCCAAAATGTTGAATCTTTACTGCCGTCCGGCCAAAGAAAATCAGCATCTGGAATTTGTGCTTTCAGCAAGATTCGGTTTCCATTACAAATCTCCTTTTTCTGAACCAATTCTAATTGAGGGATAGCCAAATTTGAAATTTGAATGGTATCGTTGGTTGTATCCTGGCGGCATGAATTCCAGGTTTTTAGCCAGTAAATTCCTGGATTTTGAATCGTAATTTCATTTCCTTTTTGGCCAGTAGACCATAAATAGAGATCAGAATCGCCGGGCTTCAGGTTTTTCAATAGGAGGGGAGAAAAATTACAAATGAGGGTATCCTTTCCTAAATCTGCTTTTAAAGGAAGTTCTCCACAAATGGTTTTCGATTTAGATTGGATGCCACCCAATTGCGGGTTGAAATTGGTAGTGCTGGTGTAGTAGGGAATGGTTTCAAAGGGTTCATTTTCTACTAAATAACTTCTTACGGAATCTGTAATCAAGAAAGTATCCGAACAAGCTAGTTCAAAAAAAGCACCCGCCCTTCCATAAAATACTTTTGGTGGAACCAGAGCCGTTTTGGTTTGCATTAAACCCGTAAACAGAATCGAACCATCGGTGGCCATTTCGTAGTTTTTGAGAAAAAACTTAGCATTCAAGCCCTCTATTTTAATAGCCTTGCTGGCAACCACATTGATGTCTTTATCAAACTCAACCAAAACAGGATTTTCAATGGGTCCGCTATTGGGGTTAAAAGCAACCATCCAGTTTCCATTAGGTATTTTTATCATAGGAGCCGGACTTCCATAAAAGTCAAAAATATGTTGGTTGCCAAAGATACCGTTTCCTTGCTTGTCAAGCTTTATGAAAAACTGCTTTCCAGAATTGGAAAAAGCACCGGAGTAGATGTATCCATCTTCTACCTCAATGGGTGAATAGTAATAATTGTTTGTTGTATTGTTGAGTTTTCTAGACCATTCCGGGTTGCCCATAGAATTTAACTTCATTGTGTATATGCCATTGCGGAACAAAAAACCAGTATCAGAAGTCGCAATACAACCACCCCAAACCCAGCCATGATCGTAAAAATTTGTCCAGACTTCATTTCCCTCTCCATTCACCTTCATGGCCCTTAAATAAGGCTTTCCTGCACCAATATTATAACTGGCAGTGCCAAAAACGACAAAATTTCCTTTCAAATCCTCTGTAATTGTATACGGGTAATGTGTATAAAAAGGGTCTTCATACGTTTTTGAAAATTGGATATTTCCGTTTCCATCCATCATCACCAAAGCCGGGAAAAAGAAGCTGCCAACCTTTCTTCGAAATAAAAAAAGAAGAGAACCTGTCTTAGTTGATATAACTTCTAAAGGAATATTATAACTCCCTTGCGTTTCTATGTTAAACCTTGATGCCCATAGCAAAGCACCACACCAGGTAAAACGATAAACTTTTTGACTGTCGGCAGCAAAAATCAGGAAGCCATTGTCGGCCAATCCCTTGATGCTGAAGGATCTGCCTTCATACTTTTCTTCAATGGTTTTTATAAAGCTGTTTTGGCCCAAACCGGCAATGCCAATCAGAAAAAATTGGAAAAAGACCACCGTCTTAATCCCTTGAAATAAAGCTGTTAAATTATTATTCGGCTTCATTCTGTTGTCAATTCCAAAGAGGTAAATTTTAGGTTTCAGGTTGGAAAGTAAATAAAATTGTTTGATAGACGCTTGTCCATGTTGGTGGGATTACCAAAAATTAATGGGATACCTTCCATGGATTATATTCTAAGCTTAAGATATAAACCAAAATCATTTTTTTTTGGACCGGTCGAAGCCTAAATCACCTTACTTTCCAGGTCTTTCAAAAAAATGGAAAGGCTGGGATTTGTTTTTGAATATTTTAAAAGTCGGCCATTTTTCTGGTACAGTTTTCTCATCGTTTGGTAATGATCCCGATTTTTGCAATCCACATATTTATATATTTTCTTTGTTCAGACCAGACAGATTTTTTAAGCTGATGGGTCCATTTTATCAATTCCTAAAATTGAATACTTTTACCCACTATGGCATTCGAAGGCACCTTTTCATTGGAAATAATTGAGGAAATGGAAAATTTCCTGATTTGGAAGCGACCAGAACCGGAAATCAGACATTTGCTTGATTTGGGATACCGCATTGAAAACCAGGATGTTTTTGTATTTGAAATTCATCCCAGATGGGTACTCCTGAGGTGTTCTACCAATACGATATGGCCAAATGCACCTATGTTCAAAAGGCATGTCTGGAAGGTTTTCTGGTTACGGGCCAGTGGAAAATGGGACCCGTATCCACCTGCGCCAAGAGTTAATTCAATCCGATCGTTTCTCGACCTGGTGGAAGAAGATCGTCACCACTGTTTTTTCGGGTAGTAAGGAATAATTGATTGAATGAAGGCATCTGATTGATTTTTAGAAGATGCTTCTTTATTTTGCTCATAAAATTTTAAGAATTTATGGATCTATCAAAAGGAGATAAAAAAATAGCCCGCGAAATCATTGATCGGGGTCTAATAGTAGAGTTTGAAGAAGGCATGGAGAAGTTTGACCAGATCATGGACAGTTGGAGGGCAGGCAAAACGGAGACCAAAGAAGCTTACTACGATCTCTTTCAATCGGTGAAAGATTTTGATAAAAACATCAGCTATCGGTACGATGGGCTTTCCGGCTCCAGATATTTTCAAACAGTGGTTGATTTGCTGGTTGACAAGAAAATTCCCGAATCTGAAATCAATCGTTTCAGGCCGGAGGTTCAGGAAAGGTACTACCACCTTATAAAACCATTTGGAGAGGATTGAGGGTTTCCGTTGCTGATTATAGCTCGTTTTGAAATGTACATACTCCCCTGAAATGGGCAGTCCATAGATTGTTGTGTAGGTTAAATGCCAATCGATTTTCAACCCAGAGGAAGCAATAATTTGAGAATCAATATTCAGAGTCGAAACTTCTTAAGTAGAGCAACATCTTTAGAGTAAAGGGCTAACATTGAAAATCTCCTCTCATTCCTGCAACTACAGTAGTAATAATCCATTTACCGGGAACTATCAATCGCCCGATTTAACGAATATTGCAGACTTCCAGTTCTCCCTCCGGTCAGCGTTACTCTAGCATGGAAAGCATTCTAACTGTAAACTGTCAACTTTTTTCCCATTCTTGTTCACGTTTTGAATTGCATCCCCTGTCACACATACAAATCCTTTAACGAATACGATTATGATGCCATTTAAACCCCGCTACTTTCTTATTTGCCTCTGTCTTCTGATACTTGGAATCGTTCAAAACAAGTCTCAGGCCCAAACCCTGGGCGGAATTCCGGATCCCACTTTTAATACAGGCGATTCTGGACTTGCTGTTGTGCCACTAAACCGCAGCAACCAACAATTTTATCCAGGTCCGCAAGGAGGGGTGTTTGTTTCGGAAAGCGATAAATACCGGATTTCGAACCTGCCTAAGCAACAACTCCAGAAGAGTACTGACTATTATTTTAAGGACGGAGCTCCCAATCGGTTTAATCCATGGATTCTTGATGCTTTGCGTAGGGGAGAGATAATGGATGCCGGAAACCATAACTATTATAAGGTGACCAACTGGATTTTAAATACGGATCCGTTTGGGTCCGATTCTCTGATGGTTACTCGTCTCAAAGTGAGTAAAACTATTATCCTTCCTTTACAGAATGTATTTTATTTTAAAAAGCCTTTGAAAGGTGAATATAAAACAGGCATTGTGCAAACCGCACCCAATCGTCTTGCTTTCTGGTTAACGCACCACCCTAACGATTCAGTAGGTGACCAGGCTCATACGCAGACATTTGTAAAATCACTTGATACCAGTGGGGCGCCACTGCCAGTCACTATTACCATTCCCAATTTCAGAGCAGTAAAAGCCAGCTTTTCGCAAGACAAAATCTATTTTCTTGGATTTGACCTTAATTCCATTCCTGTACCGACAACCAAAATAATCGTAGTTGATGCCAACACATTCACCATTCTGCCACAGTCCTTTCCCGGATTGAATGCTAATTTGATGATTGGTGAAGTACAGGTTTTCAAAGTGCTGGATGATGGTAAAATATTGGTTGCTGGTTTTGTTTACAATGGATCTTCTGTATTTGAGCAAGTGCTGCGGCTCAACAGCGATGGTTCGCCCGATAATTCGTTTGCTTCTTCTTCTTTAGGATTCAACCGCACCAAGTGGGTGATCGACCAAACCAGTACCATTCGCTGTGGCAGAATCCGGCAAAACGGACTCAACCTTCAGGCATCTTTGGGCATTGTTCAACCAAACGGAGGCATTACAGTAACTTCTCACACAATTGCTAACGAATTGGGCCTGGGTCAATGCCTGATGTATCATCCTGACTATAATGCCTTTCTTTTCGAAAGCAGCAATATTCGACCCAAAATTCAATATCGGTACATTTATGGAATTTTTCCTGATACAATTCATGGTTCAAATCATCGGTTTTATGTCGGATTCAATGGAGCCCAATGGCCACTTGTGAATCATGACGGTGTCGGTTTTTTCGGAGAGCATATCAAGTTGGATGTAAACCCGACCATCAGCAACCGTTTTCTGGTTTATGGCGATTTTTCTCAGATTAACAGAAAGGTAATGCCGGGGCTGGCAATTCTTACGCCGACAGGTCAAATTGATACTACGTTTCAATCTACAATGAAGTTGCCAAACGATTCTTTGAAATTCAATATTTTTAACGGTACACACAATGCCCACCTCACAAATTTGGGTAAAGTTTTATTGAGCTATTCTGCCTATCGTACCTGGATAACCTATACTGGCCGCAATGTGTATCAGGATACCCTTAGACGGTTGCTGCAAAATGGCTCTAAGGATCCTTTTTATGGACAGCCATGGCACCATGGAACGCTTACCCGCGGCAAAGGTGGAAAGTACTATTCGGTTCGATTTTATGAAAATGGTGTTCCTACGGCCATCCCATCTCCCGGACCTTTTACGACAGTGAAAGTGTTGGTATTGGATGAAGAAGGCAATTTTCTGGAAGAAAGAGGTTCCTACCTTTCCAATGGTTTGTACCCGGATACAACCGATAATTCATCCCTTAGATACCGTGATTATTATTGCCAGGATGAAGCCGGTGGGGTATGGGTTACGGTTCAGTTCACAGTGCCTTCAACTAATTTAGGTTATGTGAACCGTCAATATTTTGTACGTACGGATACGAATGGAAATTCTCGTATTATAAAACCCGTTTTCATTTGCAGGACGGTTCCATTGAAAATTGAAATTCTTCCCGGAAAACGAATGCGCTGGACAGGTGCCTTTGAGTTGGCTGATACTACTTTATATGGAAAAGTTGTAAATGTGATAGAAACCGATAGTGTAGCAACACTTGATCCTACAGTATCCCCAAAAGTATTTTATGTGCCGGATGTGTACGGCGGAAGAAACAAACTCTTTGCTGCGCCCAACCGATATCTCCCGGATGGGAAAATATTAACCAATCTTACCAATTTATCAGGGAATTTCAGCAGGATCTCAATTCGGCTGCAGGCATCCGGAAAACAGGACAACAGTTTTATGCCCATTCAAGGAATTATTTACAATAGTACTCTGGGTGTGATTGGAGACAGGCTGCTTATGGGTGTTTGGAATTATAATATGTCTGGTTATCAATATTCTCCCCGCATTTCTTATGTGATCAATTCCTTTAAAAACGGGGTTCATTCATTTGGTCTCAAATCTACTCCCGCAAATACCGGCTATGTGCAAGGTCGTGTAACACAGGTGGTTTCTCCGGCAACAGGTTGCAGCCCAACAGTTCCACAAAAATCAGTGAATGGTATGATGATCCGCTCTTTGCCCAGCAACCGGATGGCCTTAACCGATACCGGTGGATATTATTCCATTCCAGTACTTGTTGGAAACCATTCGGTAAAACAAACCATAGAAAATAATTTCCTGCAAAGACAAGTTTGCCCAGTGCCTCCGCTTGCTGGTCATGATGTGTTAATTCCATTTGCCGGATCGGCTGCTTTGGGAAACGATTTTATCAACCAGACCTACGATTGCCCACGTTTGGATTTGAAAATTTTGGATCCAAGGTTCCGCCTTTGCTCTCGAACGAGCTTCGTCATAGAATACCAAAACGACGGTGTTGCCCCTCAGCCCAATGCCCGAATTCGCATGAATCTTCCCGAAGAAATCCGGATTCTTTCTGCCAGCCGTCCGTTTACAAAAGATGCGGATTCAAGTTATGTATTTGATCTGGGAACACTTAGCCCTGGCCAACATGGAAAAATCACTACGGTGGATACCATAGCATGTCCTTTGACTCCGGATTCACTGGCAAGAGCCTGTTTTTCAGCACGAATCGAGCCTCTTTCGCTTTGTTCGAATATCAATCCGGCCAGCATTGCCTGGGATGGAGCATGGATCGATGCTGTTGCCAAATATAATCCAACCACAAACAAAGTGCGGTTAGTTGTGTACAACAAAGGGAATTCCATGGCTGATTCAACAATGATTCGGTTGACAGGTCCTGGTGTGATTTACAAGGAAGGAAAGTTTAAATTGGCAGGTGGCGATAGTCTGGTATTTCTTGCCGAACCTGCCATCACCGGTTCCATTCAATTGCGTTTGCAGCAACCAAATGCTTGTCCATTGGGTTCTGCTTCTTCACTTAATCACTCAGGTAGGGGACTTGCCCGTGCTTTCCTAAACTTTGGTTCCGGGTTACTTGAAACCTACACCGTGCAGTCTTGTCCTGTATTCCGCTTCAGCTATGATCCAAATGAAAAGTTAGTTGATCCTCAAGGCGATATTGAGCCGGGTACAGAACTGGATTACACCATTCACTTTGAAAACTTTGGAAACGATACAGCCTATGCGGTTACAGTGGAAGATTCTCTGCCATCCGGACTAGATGTTTCTACATTGAAACTGGGTGCCAGCAGCGATAAATACCAACTCGAACTGGGAGGGGATTTAAACCAACCTGTATTGTATTTCCATTTCCGTGAAATCAAATTGACGGGTAAAAAACAGGATTCCATCCGAAGCAAAGGTCAATTGAGTTTCAAAATCCGCTCAAGAGAAAATGTGGTTCGGGGATCTAAAATCTCCAACCGGGCCCATATTTACTTTGATCGGAATGCGGCGGTGATTACGGAATATGTGCATTCGCCCATTGCCCAGCTTGGTACTCCAACTGAAACCCAATCCAGAATGCATTCTAAAAACCGGATGATTCTGGCCCCAAATCCGGCCAGTGGAACAGTAAAAATCTGGTTCACAAATTCAAAAGCGATGGTTCAGAATCCAATTCAGGTTCAGATTATCAGTTTGGACGGTAGAGATGTGAAGAAGATTTCCTACTCGGGTGTTGAAACAGAGGTTCGTGGACTTCGTCCCGGCGTGTACATTGTGCAATCCGAAGGAAGCAAGCCACAGAAACTGATCATCGTTCAATAAAAATTTTCTGAAACGATCATCCCATATCTGTATGAAAATGATGTCATTCAAGGACGGAGCTATTCAAAACCAAAAGGAAAACCAGAGCCTGTTCAGGGCTTTGGTTGCCCTTCTGGGTTTATTGTCGGCGGTTTCCTGCTCGTCTTTGCAAAAGGAAACTGTGAAGCCGGTTGCTATTTTCGATCAGCCCATTGGCCGTCTGGAAGTGCAGGCCGATACTTCCGGAATCGCCATAATTTCTCTCCGAAGATTGAAAGTGGATCAATCCAAACCTTTCCTATTTAAAACCCGCGATTTCAAACATGGGGGATTTGAACCCTACCAGGATTCTCTTTTTCAATACGTTCCTGCCTCGTCCATTGATTGGGTTGCAGATTCCGGAAAGGTGATTTTAACTCAAGAAGGAAAAACAAAGGAGGGATTTGTAAAGATTAACAACAAGAGGAATATACCAAAGTGGCCTGTGACTATTATTGCCGGAACACCTTTGACTGATATGCCGGTGATATACATGGAAGCAGGTGATTCAAAAAACTTCGATAATGTAAATGGTTTATCTGAAACCGGTGCCATCATTGATTCTGTCTGGGGATTTATTCATTTAGCCATCATTGCCAATTCCGGGACTCGCATTACCTATCTGGCGCAAGGTGGGCTTGGTAACTTTATTAACTTCGGAACCGATTTTATCTATTACCGGATTAAGAGAGCCAACGGATTGTATTTCAGGGGAATGATTCCGATTATTATTGGAGATACCTGTCTGGTTCGGGCGCAAAACGATGAACAATTCCTTTCATCCGGCTCTGGAATTCTATCGCTTTCAACTCTTTCTGCCAACGATCTGGGATGCAATAATGTAGCCCCAACTAGCCCGGTTTTGTATCGGTTGGAGCCTTTAACGTATGCAGGTAAAAAACTGATCTACACCACATTCGGCCAGATTCGGGACACAGTTGATGGCAGTAATAACAAAGCGTTTTACTACAAACGATTCGCCACAGGAACGCAGCCCGATACCACATTCATCTATATGGAAGAAGGTCCGGAATTGCGTATTACCCGCTCACGTCTGATCCTAAAAGTAAACTAAATATTCGACGTGAAAGACAACCCGATTTCTGTACATACAATTTAAACTGATTCTCTTGAATAAACCACCATTGCATGATTTAGAGTTGGTTGAAGGCTGCCTGAAAGGGCAGTCTTCGGCGCAATACGGCCTTTATCAGCGGTATGGTTCTCAAACATTCGGTATTTGCAGAAGGTATTCATCAGACCAGATGGAAGCAGAAGATTTACACCAGATAGGTTGGATGAGGGTTTTTGATAAACTTTCATTGTTCCGAAATGAGGGTGTCCTGGGTGCCTGGCTCAGAAAAATATTTGTTTCGGTTTGCCTTAATGCCTACCAGAAAAAAAAGTCAAAGCTCCAATGGTATTCAATCAGTAACGAAGACAGCGCAGCCATTCAAGTGGCAGATCCGGCAATTCCTACCGATTTTCTGGAATTAGAACAACTGGCTAAACTAATTTCTCAATTGCCGGAAGGACCAAGGCTTGTCTTTAATTTATTTGCCATAGAAGGAATGAACCATAAAGAAATTTCACAAGCACTTGAAATGTCGGAAGAAACCAGCCGCCAGCAATTAAGGAGGGCAAGAATAACCCTTAGCAAACAACTCACTTTAACTAAAGAAACCACACAGCCGGTATTTTCAAAAGCCGACAATTCAAAAACCAAATAAGATCATGAAAAACGAATTTGATAACCTCCCTTTTGAAGACGGAAAGCCCGGTAGTTTGGGTGAGGCTTTCGGAGGATTTACCCCTGAAATGCCGGAAGGAAGCTGGGAAAAGCTAACCGCCCGAAGGGAGCGAAAAAAGCGCTTGATCTTCTGGTGGATTTTTCCCGTTTTGATCATGGGAGTGGGAATCGGATCGTTCCTTTTGTGGAAATCCAATCGAATAAATTCGGAAGAGGAATTGGAAGTTCGAAATCAACAGATACCATCTAAAATCCAACAAGAAAAGGGAGGAAATCGGATCCTGGTTCCAGATTCATTTGTACAAGAAAAAGAAACTGTCTTTGCACCAAAACCAGATAGCCCACTCTCGGTTTCGTCTCCTTCAAAATTGAGCCAAATACCAACGCAATCGGAAAAATCACAAAAGCAAACTAAGGCAGTATCCAAAAGATTGACTTCAGTTAAAGTCGAAAATCCGGCGAAGCGATATGCTGAAATATCTTCACAGAAAAAAAGAACAGATACAAAAAAGAATTGGGGTTTCTATCCGAATGCAGGTTCTTCTTCATTCGTCAAAAGTGAAGTTGAAACAAAATCAAGAATTAATTTCAAATCGGTGAAAGGTAAAATTCTGGAAGAAGCAAATGGCCCTAATGATCTGGTTAAGAGTTCTAAGTCGTCCTTCATTGAAGATAAATCTGCAATCAATCCGATGGGATTTTCTGGCAAAGCGGATAAAGAAGCTGAAACATCTTTGAAACCTGAAATTGCTGGTATTCTGCAAAACCCTCCATTGGAAAAAGAAGCAACAGGTTCATCTGTTAATCCTGAAACGCCATCCGAAAGAACGTCTATTTCTTCTCAGGAGGTGAATGCAGCAAAGGTTGTTTCTTTAGATTCTACTGTAGTTGTAAAAACAGACTCACTCACTTTAGTAATGAAAAATGAACCAAAGGATTCTGTTGCCGGGGAAAAGAAAGCCCGAAAGAAAATGGGCCTTGAAATTGGAATAACAGCCAGTTATATCCGGCAAAGTATTTCAGTTCAATCGCCATTAATTTCGGGTGGAGAACAAATTCTGCAATCTCCGGTTTCGGTAAAACCGATGTGGGGTGGAAATCTTCAGGTAAAAGTATCCATTCCGGTTTGGAGAAAAATCTCTCTTTATCCTTTGCTCGAATGTGGTGCTTTAATTCAAAAGATGGAATTCAACAAAAATGCAGGTGCATCGGCACCGGTTAAATTGATAAAAACAGCCGACGGAATCTCCGGGTCGCCCATCCAAAAATCAGAAAATTATTTTCAGGAATCTGTTTTTTATCTACCCGGAATGGGGCTTGAAGCAGGATTTTCATTTACTGAATCATTCAATCTTCGGTCTGGATTCGTTTATTCAAGGCTTTTCTCAAGTGGTGGTCAAGCGAATGCTGTCATTTCTAACCCAGCGATGTGGTTGTCTGCCCAATACCAGATTCGTAAAAAATGGTCTTTAAAAGCAGAGATACGGCGATTTGAAATGAAATCTCAATTGCTTTCGGATACACCTTCTTCAAGCCAAAATCTGCAAATCGGGTTGGGTTTGGTTTGGAAACTGAATGATGAGTGAAAGTTGGTTAGTGATTTGTGGTTATAGGTGAATTCAAATAATGAAATTGAAGCTATCACCAGGGAGGGATTTTCAAATAGGCACAAAATTCTGATTACGATAAATAGGCAAAGTTTACTTTGGCTTTGACTTTAGAAGCCAATTTCTCTAATAATTATTTTGTGGTGTTAATGCAGAAACCTCTAAATATAGTATAAATCACAAATCACTAACCAATAATCACTAACCAATAATCACTTATCACTTTTCGCCAATTCTCAACAGAAATCACCAACCACAAATCACACATCACTAATCATTCATTTTCCTTTCTTTTTCTTGCTCATTTTTGCCAAAGGATTGTATTCCAACGCCAATCGAATCCAGTATTCCAGGCGATCAGAGCGATGAATCGAATCTCCATCCACATAAACAAAAGCTTTCATTGTCTTTCCGGTAAAGTCCATTGGTTGGCAACCTTCCATTTCCAGCATTTCTTCCTGAATTTCAGGGTTGAGGCGAACCATAAGATTTTCTTTCATGATGCCTAAACACATCTTATCATTTACCATAAAACAGAGTCCGCCAAACATGGACTTTTCGGTGGTTTCAGGCGCCAGTTTTACAAGAATTTCTCTTGTTCGGTTTGCCAGGTTTTCGTCGTATGCCATGCCAACTTATGTATAAAGTGTGATTGCTTTCTTTCTGCTCAACAAAAAAACTACTTTCGCCCCTTGAATCCTAAAGCGCTAAATTCTTAAAAAGAAAGTCTCATTTCCAGACAACGTATCTCCTTTGTTTTTGGTAAGACAGAAACAGCGCTTTCAAAGTGTATTTCCGTATGGTAAACAGTCAAAATGAAATGTGGTTCCGGTGGGCGATGGTGTTGGTAATAACCGCATTCGCCGCCCCGGTTTTAGCCGGTCTCTTTTTTCCTTACGCGTACGATGATGCGTTTATTTCATACCGCATTACAGAAAATCTGATTCAAACTGGAAAACCCTTGTTCGACCCATCTAAATCGGTTTACACCTCTACTTCTTTAATTTACCCGTATTGGAACGTGATTTGGTGTTTAATTTTCGGAAAAGATTGGACGGAATCCATGGGTGTGGTTAATGGATTTTTGCAATCATTGGCTTTAGCAAGGGTATTTTGGTTGGTTAAGATTCAATGTAAAACGAACCGGAGTTTTTTCTTTGCCGTTTTGGCCATTTTGCCTTTGGCTCTGGGTCAAACCAATATTGCCATTGCCAATTCGGGTCTTGAAACCGCTCTTTATCAATTGGTTTTGTCCTGTACCATTCTTGGAGTATCACCCAAATTCCTGAGTTGGTTTGCAGGAATGATCCGGCCGGAAGGCTTCATAGCCGGAATTGCCGTTACTCTTGGATCTGTCTTTACCAATGATATTCGCACTAAGTCTATTCTTCTCTTTTTTAGCGGTGTTTTTGTTTTTCTGATTTGGGTAGGATTGGGTTATCTTTTATTCGATTCGCCTTTTCCTCAGAGCATTGTCGCTAAATCGAATTACGAACCAGACAGGATTCATGAACTGCACACCGGATTTCTCCATGTCTTTCTGCAAGGATATGGACTGTACACTTTTCTGATTGGATCCACCTGGTTCTTCTTTCCTGAAATTAGAAAACAGTTTCTGGTTCCTCTGCTCTGGCTTGGGGGATATTCTCTTTTTTTTAGTGGTATTGCTTCCTGGTGGCCCTGGTATGTTCCACCCATTCTTATCCCACTTTTTTATTTATCAGGAACATCGGCGCTAAAATGGAGCGAGTATTTTGTTGCCCGGAAACTTCCTGATTCCTACTCTACGTACGCCATCGGTATTTGTCTGTCCATCACTGCATTGGAAGCATCAAGGTCCATCCGACGGATTAATTCTCAGTCTTCTGCCTACAGCATTCGACTTGAATCCAGTAAAAAAACAGGCCAATGGTTGGATCTGAATATTCCTCAAGGCAAAACAATACTGTTTGAGCCCCTGGGGTTATTTGGATATTTTGGTCGAAAAACGAAAGTGATTGACTATCCGGGTCTGGCATCCCGGGAAATGTCGGATTATATTAAAACACTGCCTTGGAAGATTCCGGTTCAGTTGACCGATCCACGGACCGATTCAGCCGTCATTGGCCATTTTCAGCCAGATTATCTGCTGCTGTTTCCTTCGGAGGTCCAAGCCCTTAACCAGTCTGCTTCGCTTCAAAAGCACTACACCAAGCTGGATTCGATCCTTTATTATCCTTTGGATGAGCGTTTTAAGCAGGTCATTATTTATAAAAAGGAATTTTCTCCCAATTGAAAAAAGGAATCGGATGTTGCTGTTTTTCTATTTCTTTCACCAGAATCTGTTAACAAACCGGCGCAATCCATTTTATTTGAATCAGACTTAATTCACTCAACTTGATATTCAATTTTCAAAATGCACATAAAAGCCAATTCCATTCGTCCTTTCATCGGAGCAAAAAACTTCGAAACATCCAGAAGATTTTATTCAGATCTGGGTTTTACAGAAAGTGTACTTTCGGATGGAATGTCCTATTTCTGTTCCGGCAATTTTGGATTCTATTTGCAAAGCGCCTTCGTAAAAGATTGGGTCGACAATACCATGGTTTTCATGGAAGTGGAAAACGTGAACCAATTCTGGCAAGAATTGGTGGCACTTGATTTGCCGTCTAAATATGAAGAAGTCCGGATTGTGCCTGTCCGTGAATTGCCCTGGGGCCGGGAATGCTTTGTGCACGACCCATCAGGTATCCTTTGGCATTTCGGGACTTTTACAGGCAATGAACATCTGTTATAAACAGTCTGAGTTTTTTAGCAGGAAAACAGTGATCGTGAGGCATCGACAAACCGTTAACTACTAACCTAAAATCAATAATCACAAACCACTCACCGCAAACCACTCACCACAAACCACAAAGCACTAATCAATATGAAACGTAAAAGATTTTTATTCACTGCTGTTGCCGCTTTGCCGTTCTCTGTTTTCGCTTCGTTTAAAACCATCCTGAACAAACGAACAGAGACAGGATTTAAGGTAGCCTCCGGCGATGCTCGATTTGGTGTTCATTACAAAATGAGAGGGGTTACTTCCAATGCACTTGATGTCAAAATTTCGGGCAAAGACACCGAAAACGATCTGGCTGTTTTTGAGCAAACCGGGCTGACGCCGAAGGGTGGTCCGCCTTTGCACATTCATCCCAATCAGGACGAATGGTTTTATGTGGTGGAAGGGGATTACATTTTTCAGGTAGGGGAGGAGAAATTCTCCTTAAAACCAGGTGATACCATTTTTCTTCCCCGTAAAGTGCCGCATGCATTTGTTCAATTATCAGAAAGGGGAAAAATGATTGTGTCTTATCTGCCTGCTGGCAAAATGGAAGAATTCTTTTCCGTGACCGATAAATGGACATCTCCACCCACCAAAGAAGAAATGATCAAAGCATTTTCAGATCATGACATGCAAGTAGTTGGGCCTCCGCTTAAAGCAAATTGATTTGATGATTCGAAATCATGTCTATATGATGAGTTGGCTTTTGAATGGACTTTGTTATTCTAAAAAGATTATCAGCTAATAATTAAAATTCATTTTTCAGGATGGTTTAATTAAACAAAAATGGTTCCTGAAAAGGATCAGGAACCATTTTGCATTGTTCGTTTTTCGAAATGGAGAATTAAATCAACTCCACGTTAATCTCAGCCTTCAACTGAAGTTGACTTGTTTTTCCATCGAGTTTACTTCGGAGTTCTTCAAGCTGTTTTTGCAACTTCTGAATCTTATTTTCACGCATTTTGATGTCTTCTTCAGCACTGAGAGAATTGATTTTATCTTCATGAAACCTGATTTTAACTTCCAACAACCGGGAAATTAGTGTAAGTCCATCGGCCACATCAAATTGGCCATCTACCAGTTGAATTTTCATTTTCTACGTTGTTTATAATGAGTGCATTTGCATTAAGTAATTCCAATACTGATTATCAAAACCCTCCTTTTCGTTAGATATTTGTTGGTTCTCAACTTTTATATCTGAGAAAATCTCAATGATTATTAGAAACATCGCTTTCATTTAGCGGAGTTAATTTTATTGTCCCTGGCCCAAAGAGTACCCGGATTTCCCATCGAATTCATACAGGTTTTCTGTTTTAATCGCATCGATTCCTTCCTCATTTGCCTTCGTAAGCACTTGAATAATATCTTCTTTACGAATCGTATGAGTGCTTGTGGGCTTAAACCGGCATCGCCAGTGATCGGTGCAAAAAGTTTCTTCAAAACCTTCAGGCCACACTTTAATTCCCCGGTTTGTTATCATGGAAAGTGACATGTTCTGACTGTTCAATGCTTTTACTTTTTCTGCCAGCTCGTCCGGATTGGTACCCGGCCAATGAACAAAGACATCGACCCCAACCAGGTCTTTTTTTGCTGGTGCTTTCCGCATAATTTCTGGTAAATTGAACTTCACATCTTTTGCGAATGAGACCGGTTTCATTCGGGTTGGTTTTTGTCCCAGATTTGAGATTACGGCTTGGGCAAATTCTTTTGTCCCTACTTTTTGAGAACTGGTGCCTTCTTTGAAAATGTCGTATGTATGGATGCCATCTTCGATTGTCTTTAACCAGGCATTCTGGATATTTTCTGCCACATCATTCTGCCCAATGTGGTTGAGCATCATTATGGCTCCCTGAAGCAAACCAGATGGATTCGCAAGGTTTTGCCCGGCTCTTCGTGGCGCAGATCCATGAATGGCTTCAAACATGGCACACTTTGGACCGATGTTGGCCGATCCGGCAAGCCCAACGGAACCGGCGATCTGTGCAGCCACATCCGAAAGGACATCGCCATATAAATTAGGCATCACCAAAACATCAAACATCTCCGGTGTGTCGGCCATTTTAGCCGCTCCGATGTCGATAATCCAGTGTTCGTTCTCAATTTCAGGATACTCTTTGGCGATTTCATCAAATACCTGATGGAAAAGACCATCCGATTGTTTCATAATGTTATCCTTTGTGAAACATGTCACTTTTTTTCTTTTATAGTTCCGTGCATATTCAAAGGCATAACGCACAATCTTTTCACAACCTGGCCTGGAGATCAGCTTCAGGCATTGAACTACCTCGTCGGTTTGCTGGTGTTCGATGCCGGCATATAAATCTTCTTCGTTTTCCCTCACAATCACTATATCCATCACAGGATGTTTGGTCGCTACAAAAGGGTGCATGCTTGTGCATGGGCGCACATTGGCGTACAATCCAAGGAATTTTCTGGTGGTTACATTGAGGCTTTTATAGCCTCCTCCCTGGGGTGTAGTAATTGGCGCTTTGAGGAATATTTTGTTTTTGCGAATCGTGTCCCATGATTCTTTTGCTATTCCGGCCATATTTCCTGCCAGGTAAACTTTCTCTCCAACCTCAATTTCATCGATTTCTATTTGTGCTCCTGCCGCTTTTAGAATATCAAGAGTGGCATCCATGATTTCCGGCCCAATTCCATCTCCTTTTGCTACGGTTATTCTTGTCATTTTTTTTTATTGATTGTTTTATTTGGAGATGCAAATTTGAGGTATTGAGCTTTAATATTTTTATTTATGTTTGATATGGAAATGATAAAATATTTTAATGAATTATACCCTCCATCAGCTCCGGGTTTTTCTCAAGATAGCTTAAACACAAAGCATCACCAAAGCTGCTGAAGAACTGCACCTTACGCAGCGTGCTGTTTCAATTCAGCTTAGAAATTTTCAGGATCAATTTCAGATTTCTTTGACAGAAGTAGTTGGTAGAAAGATTTTTATAACGGATTTCGGAAAAGAAATTGCCGATGCTGCTGAGAAAATAATCAATCAGGTAAATGCCATCACTTATAAAACCATGGCTTTCCGTGGGCAACTTTCTGGTCGGTTAAAAATATCGGTCGTCTCCACCGGAAAATATGTAATGCCCTATTTTTTATCCGGCTTTTTAAAACTGAACAGTGGAGTGGAATTGATTCTGGAAGTAACCAATAGATCAAAGGTTATAGAAAGTCTGGATAAAAATGAAGTCGATTTTTCCCTTGTTTCTGTTTTACCTGATAAGCTTCCGATCCAATCTGTGGCCTTGCTTCAAAACAAAATGTATACGGTAGCGGGTATTGAATCGCAGTTTGATGAGCCTATATATAATAAGAAGCTGTTCAATCAATTGCCATTGATATTCAGGGAAAAAGGGTCCGGAACCCGATTGGTGGTGGAGAATTTTATGGACAGAAATGGGATTCCGATTCAGAAAAAAATGGAATTAACATCCAATGAAGCCGTGAAGCAAGCAGTGATTGCCGGTTTGGGCTGTTCAATAATGCCCATGATCGGAATTAAAAATGAATTGGAAATGAAGGAACTCCAGATTTTACCGGTGAAAGGATTTCCGATCATTTCAACATGGAACCCGATCTATCTAAAAAGTAAACGATTTTAACCCGTTGCCCAGGCATTTCTCAATTACATTGAAATGGAAAAAGACAACATGAAAGAGGATCGCTTTTCCTGGTATGAGAAATACGAATAACCAGCTCGAAATTTATGCAAACAGGTTTTTATAATCCAAAGTTTCTGTCACCTAAGTGCGAATCTGGTACCAGGGCTTGAGTCTGGTGCATGCGTTCGGTGCGTGGGTTGGGTTAGGGTCACTCGAACCAACACCTTGCTTTTGAATAAAAGATTTTTGTTTTTCACAAATTGACGGAAATGGTAAAGACTTGAAACCTGTTAAATTTCAATTCATTTATAATCTATAAAGAATTGCTCTCAATTGAAAGCCATTTTATTCTTT
>Ga0105046_10005846_pt1 | contig 19437 bp, 18 predicted proteins | sample MAT03_FD_78385 | JGI IMG/M metagenome (GOLD analysis project Ga0105046, IMG submission 78385) | Freshwater microbial communities from Lake Fryxell liftoff mats and glacier meltwater in Antarctica - MAT-03 (megahit assembly) | ecosystem: Environmental > Aquatic > Freshwater > Ice > Liftoff... | reverse complement strand
TGTTGCTGCCATTTGTGTTTGAAAAATTCTTAATCGCACCAAAATATCCGCACGCATTTTTCAAGTATGTCAAAACCTGTGCGGTAAATATCCGCACTGAAATTTGCGCACAGTTTTTTTACGTGCGGATAACTAAGTGCGGATAATAGCGGTTGCATTTTGTGCGGAACACAAATGGTCCCCTGCTTAAAAACAAAAAATAAAATGAATTGGGAACTCAACCCAAAATCAATTCCTACCTACTTTAGATTATGATAGACCTTTTGAATATCATCATCCTGCTCAAATTTCTCAATAAGCTGGAATATTTCATTTTCCTGATCTTCCGTTAATGCATCCACATACGACTGCGGAATCCGTTCCAATTCAGAACTAAGCAATTCAAGCCCTTTAGCCTCCAATGCTTTTTGCATTGTGTCGTAATCTGCCAGACTGGAGTAAATAATAAGAGTTCCTTCTTCCGGGTCTGAAAAAATATCTTCCAATCCTGAATCAATTAAATCCAGCTCCAAATCCTCCGGATTAATCCCCTTATCTTTTATCTTAAAGACACCTTTCCTTGAAAAAATAAAATCAAGTGAGCCTGTTTTTCCCAAAGTGCCATCGCCCCTATTGAAAATTGTCCGGATGTTAGCTACGGTTCTGTTAATGTTATCGGTAGCCGTTTCGCATAATATGGCAACTCCGAATGGACCATATCCTTCATAAACTACTTCGTCATATGTTTTCCCTTCCTTACTTCCGGATCTATCTATGGCATTTTCAATTAAATGCTTGGGCATATTCACCCCTTTTGCTGTCTGCATGGCTGCCCTTAGTCTTGGATTGTTTTCAGGCAACGGTCCGGATTGCTTTACAGCAATTGCAATTTCCTTTCCCAGTCGACTGAATGCCTTCGCCATCCTATCGAAACGGGCAAACATTTTATGCTTTCTTTTTTCAAAAACTCTTCCCATAGTGCTTAAATCGGCTGGCAAATTCTATAACTCCTGACGAATATCAAAAAGCTTTTCTAATTTTTCAGATGTGATGACCTCAAATCAAAAAATTCCTTTGAGCAGGGCAAAAAAAAATCCCCGGTTAAGGGGACTTTTAAAAAACTATTGTTTCCATTTAATGGCACAACCTACCGCTTTGGTGAGTGACTTCGTAACCTGCTTTCCAGCAATTAATTCATCCACAGCTGCTTCCACATATTTTTCCTTTTTCTCTTTCTGGTTTTGAACATCATCATCAATGGCGCCTATATATGCCACTTTATATTTACCGGCTTCCTTTTTAAGAACATACGCATGAGGGGTTCTTTCTGCGCCATAGAAGTAGGATACTCTTTGAGTTTCATCAACCAGATATGGAAATAAGAATCCTTTGTCTTTGGCTCTTTTCTGCATGTTTTCAAAACTATCTTCCGGCTCCCTTTCCGGGTCATTTGGATTGATTGCAATTACTGGATATCCAAGTGCCTCATACTTTTTGTTTAATGCAATAATCCGATCTTCATATTTTAGGGAGAAAGGACAATGATTGCACGTAAAAACAACAATAAAGCCTTTTGCAGAACTGTATTTTATCATTCCAAGACTGACCTTATTTCCGTCTACATTTTTAAGTTCAAAATCTGATGCCTCGTCTCCGATTTTGTATCCATGTTCCATTGGGCGCATCGCCACAAATACTGAGCAAAAAGTGATTCCGATGAGAAAGATTACAAGTTTAAATTTCAATTTCATTGTTAAAAGTGTTTAAATGAATTACAAAGAAGAACTAATGTTTTGAACCAATTGTTCAAAGGTCAGTTCTGTAGGTGCAAATATTCGGAATTTTTTAGCATTATTAAGAAATAGGGTAACCGGGATTGCACCTCCCCATGTAATATCAAATTTCTCAATCCAAGTATTATAATCGGTTTCATCCAACAACCACACATGCGCTCCTGGTAATTTCTTTTTAATAAATGGATCTAACCGGGCAGATTTATCACTTGCAAAATCGAGACTTATATAGCGAAATCGAACTGGCTTACCCTTGAATTGCGCTCTTGCCTGTTCAAAATGAGGAAGTTCCTTAACGCAAGGCTTACACCAGGTAGCCCAAAGATTAATTACTGTCAATGAATCGGTAGAATCAGCCAGCAATTCCTGGACTTCATTCCATTTCACAATTTTTGCTTTTTGAGCATAACCAAACGTGGGTAATCCAAACAAAAGTGTGATAAAGAGAATACACGAACGTAACCTTTCCATAATCAAAAATAAGTTTATCATGCAAATCAACCAACTTACGGATCAAACCACGAAATGAATTTGGTTTTTATCACATTTGCATAAATTCAGACACCACCTCAACACCTTGGCAATAAGTAAAAGGTCAACCTATTTTCAAGCCTTAAAAGGACACTTTCAGACAATCTTACCCTATCTTTTCCGAAAGATAAAGTTGCCTGAATCCGAAAAAATAGAAATTGGGTTAGCCGATGACGATTTTGTGGATGCTGAGTTTTGGAGAACCGACGGCGATGGTTTGGTAATAATTACACATGGTTTGGAAGGGAGTTCGAAAGCCGTTTATGTAAGAGCTTTGGCCAAATCCTATCTGGAACAAGGATGGAATGTTCTTGCATGGAATTTCAGAGGATGTTCAGGAAGACTGAACAAAAAAGAACGATTATACCATTCCGGAGCCTACGAAGATTTAATGGAAGTGATACAGTATTGTGATCTGAACTTTAAGCCAGGTAAAATTCATTTGGCAGGATTTAGCCTTGGAGGAAATATGACTCTATTGTGCCTTGCGAAGGAAAATGCCTGGCTAAAAGCAAGAAAAATAGAAAAAGCTATAGTGATTTCACCCCCTATAAATCTGGCGGCATCTTCAAGAAAACTAGAGAATTGGTGGAATCTACCATATCAAATTAATTTCCTCAGAGATTTGAAAGCTAAAATCCTGCGTAAAGAAGAGCAGCACCAGGGGCACTACAAAGTCTCAAAATTATCGCAATGCAAAACAGTTTTTGACTTTGACGATGCTTACACCGGTCCTCTGCATGGTTTTGAAGGAGCCTCCGATTATTATAAAAAATGTTCAAGTGTTTATTTTCTTCAGGAAATCGAAATACCAACCATGGTCATCGTTGCTGAGAATGATCCTATGTTGGCTCGGGGCAACTATGAGGAAGTTAAAAATCAGAATCCTAACCTGAATTTTCTGTTTCTGAAAGAAGGTGGCCACTGCGGATTTTGGGGGATGAATGTTTACTAACAGCAACATCAAGACTTTCAAAATTTGAATACCTGAAAGATTTTTGATTAACCAGGCTTGTGGTTCGGGCATTTTTGTGAATTTTGCGGGCAATTTAGAATACACTATGAATATTTTGGTTTGCATCACTTCGGTGCCAGACACAACTTCCAAAATTTCCTTTTCAGATAACAACACCAAATTTGTTTCGGCAGGAATTACCTACATCATTGGCCCTTATGATGATTATGCATTGGCCAGGGCAGTGGAGTTAAAAGAAGCCAAAGGCTCAGGGAATATAACCGTTATTCATGTTGGTGAAGCAGATTCAGAACCTGTAATCCGGAAAGCTCTTGCCATTGGTGCAGATGATGCCGTACGCGTAAATGCAGCAGCAACCGATGGTTTTTTTGTTGCAGAACAAATTGCAGCCTACGCCAGATCAAAAAACTTTGATCTGATATTAATGGGACGCGAATCCATAGATTACAATTCCGGAATTGTACATGGGTTGGTTGGAGAATTGATGGGAATTCCCTCCATTTCACCTGTGATGAAACTGGAAATCAATGGAAATGAAGCAATAATGGACAAGGAAATTGAAGGTGGAAAAGAGACTCTTTCCGCCCCTCTCCCTCTTGTGCTTGGCTGTCAGGAACCCATTGCTGAATGGAAAATTCCTTCCATGAGAGGGATTATGAGTGCACGTACCAAACCATTGGTTGTGATTGATCCTGTTACACACTCAAAATTAATTGAGTTTGAAAAATTTGAGCTACCCGCTCCACGCACGACCTGTAAAATGGTTTCTGAAACCAATGTGGAAGAATTAGTTAATCTATTGAAATCAGAAGCTAAAGTTATTTAATCACCTAATTACCTGTAATACAACGATATGTCTGTTCTAGTTTTTCTTGAAACTTCTGATAATCAAATAAAAAAATCATCTCTCGAAGCTATGGTATACGGGAGATCTATTGCATCAATGAGTGGTGGGACGGTTTCGGCCCTTGTCATGGGGAATCCGGACAATCTTTCCGAAGCAAGTCTTTGTGGTGCGAAACGTATTTTCCAGATCAAGGATGAAAGATTTACCTATTCTGATGCTCAGGCTTACAGCGAATCTTTGATTGAAGCTGCTAATCAATCTTCAGCTACAGTGATGATCTTAGCAAAATCTGCTTTCACTGATTCCTTAACCTCAAAAATTGCGATTCTTTGGAAAGCTGCTGCTGCCACAAATGTAGTTTCTCTTCCAGATTCTGTTGAGAACTTTATTGTAAAGCGGAGCATATTTACCGGGAAGGCTTTTGAATACATCAAGTTAAATTCTGGCAATAAAATCCTATCCGTCAAAAAGAACGCAGTAGAACTTACGGAAAGTCCTTCTGCCGGAGAAATTATAGCATTCCAACCAAATTTATCTTCCAGAGCTTTTTCTATTAAATCAATCTCAAGCGAAAAAGCAACCGGAGAGGTTCTTCTTTCGGATGCGGAGATAGTTGTAAGTGGTGGAAGAGGCCTTAAAGGTCCAGAAAACTGGAGTTTGATTACCGATCTGGCCAAAGTGCTTGGGGCAGCTACAGGATGTTCAAAACCAGTTTCAGATTTAAACTGGCGACCTCACCACGAGCATGTTGGTCAAACGGGTATTAAAGTTAGTCCCAATATCTATTTTGCCATTGGCATTTCAGGTGCTATCCAGCATGTGGCCGGAATTAGTTCCAGTAAAGTGATTGTGGCTATTAACAAAGATCCTGAAGCACCTATTTTCAAAGCAGCAACTTACGGAATTGTGGGTGATGCTTTTGAAATAGTACCCAAGTTAACGCAAGCCTTAAAAGCAGTTCTTTGATTTGGTGAAATTTGTTGCTTTTTTTACAAACGGTTCAACCAACTCGTGTTAGCAATAACATATTGTCCCATTCATATTTGATTTCATAGTGCAGAAAATAAAACTTGAAATTCTGGGCTTAAGCTCAAGTCAATCTCAATCAGGCTCATTTGCTTTGGTACTGGGTGAAGAATCCGGCTACAGAAGACTTCCAATAATAATCGGAATGTTTGAAGCTCAAGCTATTGCAATTGAAATCGAGAAAATCATTCCTAATCGCCCAATGACGCATGATTTGTTTAAATCATTTGCAGAATACTTTGATTTTGGCGTTGAAGAAATTATCATTTCAGACTTAAGAGAAGGGGTGTTTTTTGCTAAAATCATTTGTTCCGACGGGCTCAAAAAAGTAGAAATAGATGCACGTCCTTCCGATGCGATTGCAATTGGACTCCGCTTTGATGTTTCTATTTTTACCTACGAAAACATTCTCAGTGAAGCTGGAATAGTTCTCTCTGACTTTGTTGAAGAAGAAGATGCTTTTGATGAGAAACTTCCTGCGCCCGTACCTGGAAAGAAAAACAAAGATTGGCTTAAAGATGTCAATACAGACCAATTACGGATAATGCTTGAAGAAGCTCTTGGGAATGAAGATTATGAAAAAGCAGCTCAAATCCGGGATGAATTGAATAAAAGGAATTGAAATCCATATTGTATTTAGCATTCTCTGTTAAGAATTTGTAATAGAAGTTATTTGAAGAACTATAAACTTGTAATAAAGATTGCCCTGCTTGATTTTTGGCGAATTAAAATTGAAATGAAATGAAAAATATAAATTTTCCAACCATACAGGTCATTATTCTTTCAATGATCCTGGTTACTGCAATTCCTTATTTGTCAATGGCTCAGAAAGGATGTGTAAAGCCAGTTTCACAGGAGCAGTTTGAACCCTATAAAGGAGCCATTAAAGGGGAGAGCTTTTCATCCAACCAAATGGAAGTGGCCAAACAAGTGGCACTCTGTTTAAACACCACCCAAATCAGAAGTATAATGGACCTGTTCAGTTTTGAAGATTTAAAGCTTGACTATGCGAAATGGGCCTTTTCAAATTGTACTGACAAAGCGAATTATTACCTGTTAAACTCAGCTTTTAGCTTTTCATCTTCAAAATCTGAGCTTAGTCAATTTGTCAAAAGTAAACCGGCAGTAGTCGAAGAAACTCAGGTTGCTGACGCAGATGTGAATGATCAGGAACCAGAGCCTGCTCCCTCCCCCACTAAAAAAGTAAATCCACCTAAAAAAACCGGCTGGGAGCCAAAAAAACAAACTAAAATGGCTGAGTGGGAAAAGCAAAACCAGAAGTCAAAAGAATTATACAATGAACCTTTCAAAAAGGCTCAGGATCAAATGCAAGCCTTTTTTGTAATGACTCTGGGATTAGGAGAAAATCAAATTGATCAACCCGCAGATGTTCATAAACCAGAAGAAGATGAAACCGACCTTCCCGCAAAAGCTCCCAGGGTTGTAATCACTCATCCGGAACTATCGCAGGAAAACAATTTTACGGCTACCACGAAAGACAAAAAAACAACAGTTTCAGGTGTTATTAGCTCATCAGTTGGTATTTATGAAGTTTTTATTAATGAAACTGAAGCTATACTTAACCAGAAAGGTGAATTTTTCGGGGATGTATTTTTAAGTCCTGGAGAAAACCAGATTGCGATCAGAGCAAAAGATACGAAAGGTCAAAATTCGAAAATCGGCTTTAAAATAATCCGGGAAAACAACCGAACCATTCCTGAACCACCCAAAGAAGAAATTAAGAAGGACAATTTGCCGAGCCCTGTTGTTCCACCGATACCTTCTACTGTCTTTGTATCTGAGGTAGACAAGGATGTTCCGAAGCTAAATAAATCTAATAAAGATGCAATAGCCGTTGTGATTGGAAACGCCAAATATTCTAAAACCAAGCCTGTGGATTTTGCTGAGAATGATGCAAGATCAATGAAAAACTATCTTATCAGTATGCTCGGTTTCAAAGAAGGAAACATTCTTTATTATGAAAATGCAACTCTTGGGGATATGAATACCATATTCGGAACTTCCGAGAATCCGAAAGGAAGATTATTTAATACAATCAAACAAGGGGTTTCAGACGTAATTATTTTTTATTCAGGCCACGGTGCACCCGGTTTAAAAAGTAACAAAGCGTATTTTGTACCTGTTGAAGCGGATCCAAACTACATGGAAAACAGTGGTTATTCTTTGGACATATTGTATAGAAATTTAAAAAAGCTTCCAGCCAAAAGCATCACTTTTTTCTCTGATGCCTGTTTTTCCGGAGCAGATGTATTTGACAAAATAAGCCCGATGGTTATCCGGTCGAAAGAGCCGGTGAAAGATGGATTAAAGAATACAACCCTCATTAACTCCTGTACCGGAACAGAAGTAAGTTGCTGGCACAGTGATGAAAAACATGGCCTATTCACTTTTTATCTATTAAAAGCACTTAAGAACTACCAGGAAACCGATTTGAATAAAGACAGGCAGGTTACTTTGGATGAAGTATTCAAATCGGTAGCCGACAATAATGAAGGTGTTCCTTACTTTGCGAGAAGGCAGTTTGGGCTTAACCAAACGCCTGTTATTCAAGGGCCAAAGACTAAAATATTATTTAAATATTAAAATAGAAATTGACAACATCAAATAGTATTCAGATCGTCGATCTTCAAAACCAATACAACAGATTAAAACCTGAAATAGACAAAGCAATTGAGGAAGTACTTACTGAAGGAAACTTTATTAATGGTAAACAAGTAAGTCTTTTTACTGAAGAACTTTCAAGCTATCTCGGTAGTAACCATACTATTGCATGCGCCAATGGAACGGATGCCCTCCAACTTGCTTATATGGCTCTAGAATTACAACCTGGAGATGAGATAATTATTCCGGCATTTAACTATGTTGCTGCAGCAGAAGCAGCCCGTCTACTGGGATTAAAGGTAGTTTTTGCCGATGTTGACCCTATTAGTTTCAATCTTGATCCATTGGATTTAGAAGCTAAAATATCGCCGGCAACAAAAGCGGTTGTTGCAGTTCATTTATTTGGCCAGGCTTGTGATCTTGAGCGTATTTCAGAAATCTGCAAAACCAATCACTTATTTTTGATTGAAGATAATGCCCAGGCTATAGGAGCGGAAATCACAGAAGGAAAATATCAAGGAAAAAAGCTTGGAACCATCGGAATTATTGGAACCACCAGTTTTTTCCCATCAAAGAATCTGGGATGCATGGGAGATGGTGGAGCACTCTTTTGCCAGGATCCGGAACTTGCCACACGAATTCGAATGTTAGCCAACCATGGCCAGAAAACAAAATATCAGTACGATTATATTGGGATCAATTCACGGCTGGACACCTTGCAGGCTGCAATTTTACGGGTAAAGCTCAGGCACCTGGATTCATTTACAGCTACGAGGCAAGCCGCTGCAAGAGGATACAGTCAAAATCTAAACAAGATAGATGGAATAACAACACCTGAAATTTCCCGATTCAGCACACACGTTTTTCATCAATACACGATTCAGTTTCAAAATGAGGCTATCCGAAACCGTGTTAAGCAAAATCTGAATGAATCGGGAATTCAGTCAATGATTTACTATCCTGGCTGTCTTCACATTCAAAAAGCATATGCATCAAAAGCTGTACCTGAAGGTAGTTTCCCGGTTTCTGAGCATTTATGTGAACGTGTATTGTCATTACCAATACACAGTGAAACAAATGCGGAGCTGGTTTCCTATATTTGTTCCAAAATAGAATTCTGATTTAATTTATTAGCCAATTAGCCCGAACTAATTTCTATCGTCGGGCAACAAAAATGTTCTTCGATTTATCCTGTAATTTACTCGCTACAAAAGAGTTGGATGGATAAATCAGGTTTTCATCTCAATCATTGCAACATCATACAAATACATATAAAACAAATGAGCTTTATTAAAATAGGGGTTTTTTACGACGGTAATTATTTTCTTCAGGCAAGCAACTATTATGCGTACGGCAATAGCAGAAGGAAACGGCTAAGCGTTTCAGGAATACACGACTTTATCCGCCACCAGGTTGCTGAATTGGAAAACATGGATGTGCGCTCCTGCAAGATTGTAGATGCACATTATTTCAGAGGAAGGCTCAATGCTTATGATGCATCACAACGGGGAGATCTGCTGTTTTGGGACAGGGCCTTTGATGATATTCTTATGGCAGAAGGTGTGACAACCCATTACATGCCCATCAAAATTAACAGCGAAGGTCTTAAAATTGAAAAAGGAATCGATGTCTGGCTTGCTCTTGAAGCGTTTGAGATTGCGGGACTTAAGAAGCTGGATGTGGTTGTTCTGTTGGCAGGGGATGGTGATTATGTTCCTTTGGTCCGCAAACTTAATTCATTGGGTGTAAAAGTAATGGTATTGGGTTGGGATATAGAATACGTGAATGAAAACAACGTTCGCATTGTGACCCGATCTTCACAGGAGTTACTTGAAGAAGCAAGCTATCCGCTTTCAATGCATTCAATTATTGAAGACAGAGCTAAAAGGAATGAAATGTTGATTAACAATCTGTTCGTTGCAAATGAATCACGCAAACCGGTGATTGGGGAACAAATGGAAATGGGCGAAGGGAAATCAGGAGAAATAATGAGTTTGAAAAATGGGTTTGGATTTATTAAATTCCCTCCGAACAATGTATTTTTTCATTTTTCCAATTTAATGGATAGTGATTTTCAGGATCTTCAAATTGGAGATCCGGTCGTTTTTGATCTTGAAAAAAGCGATGAGGGCCAGGACATTGCAAAAAATGTACGGTTAATGGCTACTTATTAATCAGAACCATGTTCTATGAAAAAGCCGGTATACCAAAATATACCGGCTTTTTACTTTTTATACAAAAAATAAGGCCAACATTTCTGCTGACCCTTCTATTAATTTCGTTGAATTAAAAAATTACGCTGTAGCTATGCTCACGTAACTTTTACCTTCTGCTTTTTTGGAAAACGTTACGGTTCCGTCAACCAATGCAAAAAGTGTATGGTCTTTCCCTAATCCAACTCCTGAACCAGGATGGTGTTTTGTGCCTCGCTGACGAACCAGAATATTTCCTGCTTTCGCAACCTGACCACCAAATAATTTTACTCCTAATCTCTTGCTATGGGACTCACGGCCGTTTTTCGAACTACCAACCCCTTTCTTATGTGCCATGGATTATGCTTTTATTTTTTCGATTGAAACCAAAGATAAATGTTGACGGTGACCCGCAAATTTGCGGTACCCTTTTCTTCTTTTCTTTTTGAAAACCAATAATTTATCGCCCTTTGTATGGCGTATAACTTTTGCGGTAACTTCTGCACCAGCCAAAGTAGGCGCACCTACCTGTACAGAACCATTATCGGAAACGAATAGAACATTTTCAAGAGAGAATGAACTACCCTCTTCGTGCGGCAGACGATCTACGAGAATTTTCTTTCCCTCTTCCACCACGATCTGCTTACCTAATAAATCTACAATTGCGTACATACTATTTTCAAAAACGGAGTGCAAAACTAGAATAAAGATTTTAGTGAACAAAATATTCTTACAGCTTTGATACTAATATCTCCTGAAGTGCTTCAATTGTGAAGGCTTTTTGGTCCAGTTCTCCATCTTCAAACAGCTGTTCATTCATTGTATTCTTCTGATTCTGAAGCTCTAATATTTTTTCTTCTACTGAATTGCTTGTAATAAATTTATACACCGTAACCCGGTTTTTTTGCCCGATCCGATACACTCTATCCATTGCCTGGGCTTCTGCGGCAGGATTCCACCAGGGATCAAGCAGAAAAACATAACTGGCTTCAACGAGATTGAGGCCAACTCCTCCCGCTTTTAACGAAATCAGAAATACATTCCTGTCGCTATCTGCTTTGAAGTTATCCACTTGTTCTTTCCTATTGAGTGTCTTGCCAGTAAGCTTTGCGAACTTAATGTTTTCGGAATCAAGGTAAGCTGCAATCACATCCAGATGTTTTACAAACGAACTAAATATCAACACTTTGTGCCCCTCTTGCAAAACTTCATCCAGTTTTTCTTTAACCAGGTCAAACTTTCCGGAGGAAGCAGTGAAAGCATCATCCATTAAAACCGGATGATTAGCCAATAGCCTCAATGCAGTCAGAGCTTTCAGGATTCGAACACTTCTTGAGGCTGCATTTCCATAAGCAAGGTCACTGAGTTCACCCGATACTAATTGATTGTAAGCTAGATACTCTAACTCCTGCTCATCTGTCATGGTACAGTGAAGAATGGAAACGGTTTTCTCCGGCAGCTCAGTCAACACATTCTCTTTGGTTCTTCGCAAAAGGAAAGGCTTGACCAATGCCTGCATTAAGGTTAAGTTTTGTTGAAAGCGAGCCACATTCTCATTTCTTTGAAGAGTTGATGGCTTAATTTTCTGACTTAAAAGCCCGGGATTACATATTTCAGACAAGGCCCATAAATCAGCGGGTGAGTTCTGAAGAGGCGTGCCAGTAAGGAGAAATACATTTTGCGCCGTGAGGCTTTTCACTGCCTTGTATGCTACCGTAGTTGGGTTCTTAAGATTATGGGCCTCATCAACGATGATTGCATTGAAGTTTAACCCAGAAAATTGTTTGATGTCGCGAACCAAGGTTTGATAGGAAACAAGAATGACATTGTAAAACCGAAAGGATTGCTTAAGGTCGTGGTTACGGTTTGGACCGGAATGCACATATACCCTGAATTCATCCGAAAATCGTTTCAGTTCGTGTTGCCAGTTGAATATCAGCGTACTTGGTACAATAATTAGAGAACACCCTTTTTCCGCCGATTGGGTTTTCATCAAATAGATTAAAAATGCAGCAGCCTGAAATGTTTTTCCTAAACCCATGTCATCCGCCAGAATTCCTCCCAATTTATTAACAGACAAATGTAAAAACCACTCGACACCCTTTACCTGATAATCTCTGAGGATAAAGTTTGGACTCAGAGATGCGACATCCGGCAATGCTTCTGTTTTTTGCGAGGCGAGAAGCGATGTTAGCTTGCTCCAACTCTCTGCAAATAATCCTGAATGATTTTCCTGAATAGCCAAGGCAGTCGTTTTGGAAATTGCCAGTTCTTTGGTACCCGATGACATAATCATTAACTGGCTAAGAAACAGCTGGTCATCGTGTTCAAGTGGCATAAATTTGTCGCCTACCCGCAACCACCCATGTTGCAATTGAAATTGTGACCGAAGTTTGAGAAGATCGAGTTCTTCGCCATCCCAGTCAATGGTTCCTTCTATATGAAAATAATCAATTTTTTCAAAGATCCGAATATTGAACTTTGACTTTTTTAAGGTAAGCTGGTTAAATTCCGGAGAGAACCGGATTTTGACATCAGGCCCTAAATCATTTAATGATCCTAGAATTTCGTCTCTTAATTGTGTGAAGCTAATCTTTGTCGTACCGTTTTGAAAACTGATTTTCAATGCATTTTCAAGTCGATCCTGGATATTCTTTTCACGAACCGGATCACGCTCAAGCACCTGAAAAGTAGCTTGTTCCTTGTCTTCAAAAATCCATGTAGCCTTTTTGGATAAAACATCTGCTTTCCATTTTCCGTAATACCATTGAATCTCGGCTGTGAGGAACGGTGGAAGTTTAAAATCAACATTTTTATTTTCAAAAAGTCCAAGTTGTGATCCTTCAAACTGAAATGAAAAATATAAATCGACATAAGAAAGTGGAATCTGATCCAGAGTATACTCCCCCTTTAGTTTAGCAATTCCCAGTGTGAGATCGGGAATGAGAATTTTGCGTGCAAACTCTGCCGAAAATTTCTTTTGTACTTCAATAAATCTTTTGGCTCCGAACGGTTTCAGCCGATTTGGCCTTAGTCCATCCGGGAGACGAACCAATTGCTGGCCCACCAGAATTACAGATGTGCTTTCGTCAAAAACCTGAACGGGTAGACCTCGTAATGAGGTATCCGAGAACAAAGGCTTCACATCTATCCCTTCCGGATGAAAAGTATATTCCAATTTAAGGCTTGTGGCAGGATGAAACGTGATTTGAGATAGGGCTGGATAACCGTCTTTTCCCATTTCAAACAATTTTTCGGTACCATTCAATATCCTGAAAAATTCCTCTTTGGCCTCTGATAAACGAGTGCAGACATGCTCAAAAAGATTTTTGTTTTTCACATCTTTTGCATCGGAAAGCTTTTGAATATGAGCCTCCAATTTTACCGGAAGCACGCCAAATTCTTTGGCTAACTGTTGGTTAGAAAGACGTTGAAGAATCTTTATTAGCTTTTTTTCATGAGCACTTACCTGCGGATAAAAATCGGCCACATTTGCTTCCGCTACTTTCTGGTACGAAAGCGATCGGTTACCGTTGTCAAGCAATTGAACCAGATAGGGCTCAAAAAACACCCCGAAGAAAGGATGAGAATAAAGAGAAAAAATGAGTTCAAATTCCTTGGCTACCATACAACTGAATAAAGCAAAACCCCAAAAGTAGGCAGGTTTTCAGGGATACAAAGAAAAAGTTACGATTCGTCTTTTAAAACCGGGAATTTACCAAATTCTACCTTCAGTGAATTGAATGATTTGACTCTATCATTTCTTATGGATTCTCTTCAGAATGATACCGGAACTGGCATTTTTTGTAGAGGAAAGAGTTACTGTATAATGTTTATTTCCAGTATAAATGGTGAGTTCCGCTGTGTTTGGTGGAACCCGGCCTTCGCTTTCTGAATGCAGAATAAATGTTGAACCATCATCCCCAAAAGAAACCTTCAGAAACAAACGGATTGGATGTTTGGTCACCTGAATATTTTTTCCAATCCATTCCCTGTCGTAATACAAGGAAACCATATCTCCATCTTCTTCCTGATCGTCTTTGAGTTCGAGATAGGCCGTATCGCTTTCGATCGGAATCTCTTTGGTATACGTAACCGGACGGCCTGCAAGCTCGGGTGGACGGATGCTTCGTCTCAGATATTTTAATTCAAAATTAAATTCATTTTGGTTGGGTTCAGCAATGAAATTCAATACATTCCGGTTCAGTTTCCAGGTTCCTTTGCGGTTGCATTTAAAACTCACAGGTTTCATCGACGCTGGGAAAATCCATGCTCTGGCATAATTTTTAAAATCGCCGGGATGCGTCCAATCAAACCGTTTTCCATAAGGATTGTCGATCCCATTGGTATCAAAAGGAATAATAATTGTATCCCCCTTATGCTTCATCACTTTAGACCAGTTGAATGCAGAAAGAATATTTTCTCCTCCGGGCGGATAAATGGAAATAATGCCGTTGTTCCGCTTGTCTACTGAATCCTTTATTGGTTTGGGAAATTCATACAGATAACTCAAAGTATCATTTGGAGCTTTCCAAAATGCATCGCTTTCAAAAGAAGTTTTTTTACTGGTTTGGAGTTCGTATCCTGTGATCCCATCCTCGTTAATGAACTTCACTTTCTGATGGTAATCGGATTTACCAAAGATTTCTTTCACCTGTTTAAGCACTTCAACTGCACCCGTTCGTGGATGAGGGGCAGGTTCCGGCTTTTTAGCCTGACCGAACAAATCGGTGGAGACAAGGATCAAGAGACAGAATATAATTCGGATCATTATCAAATAAAATACGTGTGTAGAAGTCGGAAAATACGCACATCCAATCGGGATATGAAAGAGGTCTCTCATAATCGATTGGATATTATCTGCAGTTTATCCGATAAAATAACCTACCCCGTCACGCCTTGAGGAATACGGCAGATGGTTGAATGGCATTGATCCTTAGATTTTATAACTCATCCTCACGATCCAAAACCAAAAAGCATCCGGGAGAAGTTTGCGGACAAGTAAAAGAATCGGAGCGGGAGAGCCGGTTGCATACCTTAATTTAAACGAAGAATCATTGGCTGCTTGAAAAATGGTTTTTGCTACAACATCCGGTGATTCACCTTTAGCTCCTGTTTCCTGATTCAGCTTATCCACCTTATCTGTGAATGCTTTATAAGGCTCAAAGTCCAGGCCTACAAATGAACGGCTCCTTCCATAGAATTCTGTTTTGATGGCTCCCGGTTCAATGATTTTTATGCGGATATTGAACTGTACTAATTCAAATTGCAGTGCTTCACTAAATCCTTCAACAGCCCATTTCGTTCCGTGGTAAATACTGAATAATGGAAATGTGAGTCTGCCACCCATGCTTGCCACCTGCACAATAACGCCTGCTTTCTGTTCTCTGAAAATTGGAATGATGGCTCTTGTAACCCTCATGAGCCCGAATACATTGGTTTCAAACTGGGTTCGAATGAAATCGTCGTCCATCAATTCAAATACCCCATCGGCACCAAAACCCGCATTGTTTACCAACACATCAATTTTTCCAAAATCCCGGATGGCAGATTCAATGGTGGCATCAATGGTATCGGGTTTGGTTACATCCAGGGCATATAGCTTTACATCAGACTTTGCTGAAAGTCCTTTTTCGTTTTCCGGATTTCGCATGGTGGCTGCCACATTCCAACCCTGAGCCGAAAAATAAAGAGCGGCTGCCTTCCCTATTCCGCTGGAGGCTCCGGTAATTAAGACGGTCTTTTTCATTTTAACTGAATTTTTATTCATTATTTTTTATAAAAAATTTACTTCCTGATGCTGTTCCACATCAATTCAAAGAAAAGTTCTTTGTCTTTGACTGTCACACTTTTTGATTCTTTGTGAAGAAGCTTCACTATTTCGTGTAATGAACCCTGGATATGGGCTTTGAGAATTTCTATATCCATGAACCGGATCACTCCCTGGTCCATTGCACTTGCTAAAAATTGATTAAAGGGAGCCATTTTGCTTTCGGTCATATCCAGATTAGCTTTTGAGACAAGTCCACTGTAAAGGAATTGCTCAACGAACATCATTTTCTGTGGGTTATGAAAACAGAATGAAAAGTACGCAAACCACAGATTCCGAATGGTTTTATACACATTTACATCCTGATGCCCTGTATCAAGAAGAACAGAAATTATTTCCATCTTCGTCTCCACGTACAATCCGTTGATAAGTTCTTCTTTTCCCGGATAATAAATGTACAAAGTCCCGGTTGCTATACCGGTTGCTTTGGCCACCTCCGCCATTTTTAAACCTGCAAAACCGTTTTGAATGACGAGACGTAAAGTGGCTTCGTGAATCTGTCTGGTCTTGTTTTCGTCTTTTGGTTTTGGCATTTGTTTTTGATGGGAAAAAAATAGATGAACATTTATTCATCTACAAAATCAGGGATGAAATAATTGTCATTAAAAAAACAAAGCAGGCACTTTCATACCTGCTTTACACTTAGTTATCAATGTCGTTTAGTCAGGCTTTTTTTGATTTACCTCAACCCTTCCCTTCTCCAAAGGAAGAATGGAACAAGGTCATAACATAACAACATTGACTTATAAATAAATAGATTTCGATGCTAGACTCCTACCGCCTTCTTCTCATCCCTTGCTGCAACATACTCTTCAAAGGTTCCCAGTTTGTCCATCGTAACCCCTTTTCCAATTTCCAATACCCGGTTCACAACCGTATTATTTAGTTGAAAGTCACGGCTTTTCATGAGAATAATTCCTTTGAATTCTGTAAGTCCATTGTTAAGGACGGTGATACTTTCCAGATCCAGGTGATCGGTTGGCTCATCCAACACAAGCACATTGGCTGCTTCCAGAATCAACTTACTGAACATACAACGCACTTTCTCTCCTCCTGACAATACGTTTGATTTTTTCAAGGCTTCTTCGCCCGAAAACAACATTCTTCCAAGAAATCCACGGATGTAACTCTCGTCCTTTTCTACCGAATACTGCCGGAGCCAATCCACCAGATTCAATTCCGGATCTTTGAAAAAACTGGCATTGTCGTTTGGCAGATACCCCAGTGATGTAGTTACACCCCATTTGAATTCTCCCTCCGTGGGCTTCAATTCTCCCACCAATACCTGAAACAAAGCTGTACTACCCGTTGAACTGTGGCTTTCGAATGCTACTTTCTCGTCACGCTCCAAAGTAAAAGTGAGGTTTCGGAACAACCACTCCCCTTCCGGATTTTGGTAGCCAAGATTTTTAACAATTAATACCTGATCACCAACTTCCCGCTCTGCTTTGAAAAAGATGTATGGATACTTCCGGTTGGATGGTTTAATCTCTTCCGGCGTGAGTTTAACCAGCATTTTCTGCCGGGCAGTTGCCTGTTTGGATTTGGAAACATTGGCCGAAAAGCGACGGATAAACTCTTCCAGTTCTTTTCGCTTTTCATCCATTTTCTTGTTCTGGTCAGACCTTTGACGCAAAGCCAGCTGACTGGATTCGTACCAGAACGAATAATTCCCCGGATAGATCTGAATCTTACCGAAATCGATATCTGCCACATGCGTACAAACCTCATCGAGGAAATATCTATCGTGAGAAACAACAATCACGGTATTTTTAAAATCACCTAAAAAGTTGATCAGCCATTGAACCGTTTTTAAATCCAGGTTGTTGGTTGGTTCATCCAATAAAAGCACATCCGGGTTGCCAAACAATGCCTGGGCAAGCAATACTTTTACTTTCTGGCTACCATCCAGATCTTTCATCAGTTTGTAATGGAGATCTTCGCTAAAGTCCAGTTCGCTCAGCATGGTTGCCGCATCGGATTCGGCATTCCAGCCCTCCAGCTCTGCAAACTCTGCTTCCAGATCGGCTGCCCGATTGCCGTCTGCTTCAGAAAAATCTTCTTTGGCATAAATGGCATCCTTTTCCTTCATGATGGAATAAAGGCGCTGATGTCCCATAAAAACCGTTTCCAGAACCGGGAATTCATCGAAGGCAAACTGGTTTTGGTTCAGTACCGCAAGTCTCTGTCCGGGTTGCATACTAACATCCCCTGTTTGCGGCTCAATTTCGCCGGAAAGTATTTTGACAAAGGTTGTTTTTCCTGCGCCGTTGGCACCAATCAGGCCATAGCAATTGCCAGGCATGAACTTAATGGTTACATCTTCGAACAAAAGGCGCTTTCCAAAGCGGAGAGATACGTTACTGGTTGATATCATTTTCTTAAAATCGGGCCGCAAATATAGGCTTTTTGAAGCGCAAAGAAGAGAAACCATCCAATTTGAATAGAGAAACTGATCCGGAATCCAATTAAAGGCTTTCCATTCTAAAGAAATCGCCGTATTTCGGGGCCGGATTCTTTTACAATTCAACTGTCAATCTACAACTATGTTTCTCAGCATTATAGGTTCTCTTCTACTGGGTTTGGTATGGCTGAAATTCTTTCGAAAAATCGATAGTTTTGAACCTGAAAGCTGGAAAGCCACTTTTTTATGTCTGGGAATGGGTGCCGTTTCTCCATTACTTCTTGAACCATTGGTGGGACTTTCCCCCTTTCTAAAAAATCTGGATCAAAAATCAACCGGTGGCGACTTATTGCAATTCGCTCTTTTCAGGGTGGCTGCACTCGAAGAACTGGTGAAAATCCTGCCGTTTATTTTGGTGCTCAATATTACAAACTGGGTTGATGAATCGGTGGATTATATAAAATATCCTGCTCTATCGGCTCTGGGCTTTGCCACTATTGAAAACATGATTTATGCCCATTCGTATGGAGTGGATGTACTGCATATCAGAGGCATATTGTGTGTTTCAGGTCATATTTTTTACACAGCACTTCCAGGCTATTTTTATTGGATCAGTCGAAATAAATCGATGCAAACAAGGATATTGTATAGCATTTCAGGATATAGTATCGGATTGCTGAGCCATGGTTTTTATGATTATTTTATATTCGAAGACCAAAATTCAGGAACGACTCTTGGTATTCTTTCAGTTCTTCTTTGTGTGGGCTTTATGTATGCATTTAAGAGAATGATCGTTGAAACGATCCGGAAGTCTCATTTTTACAATCCACTTGTGCTTGCAAAAATCTATTCAGCCGGATATTCGCTTTTCTGGGGGCTTACCGGCATTTTTGTGTTTATAGGAATCGCTTTGGGAATTGAAAATGGCAATATTGCATCTTCCTTCGCTTACTGGTTAGAAAATGGCCTTTTTGCGTTGGTGGGAATTGCTATTTTGTATGGATTACTCGCGATTGATACAAAGGACGTTGTCTCTCAAAAGGAAGATGCGGAGAGGTGGTAGCGGAGAGTTGATAGCGGAGAGCGGATAGCGGAGAGTGGAGAGGTGATAGCGGAGAGCGGAGAGCGGATAGGTGATAGCGGAGAGCGGAGAGCGGAGAGTGGAGAGTGGAGAGTGGAGTGCGGAGAGCGGAGAGCGGAGAGCGGAGAGCGGAGAGTGGAGAGTGGAGAGTGGAGA
>Ga0105046_10005842_pt1 | contig 19442 bp, 27 predicted proteins | sample MAT03_FD_78385 | JGI IMG/M metagenome (GOLD analysis project Ga0105046, IMG submission 78385) | Freshwater microbial communities from Lake Fryxell liftoff mats and glacier meltwater in Antarctica - MAT-03 (megahit assembly) | ecosystem: Environmental > Aquatic > Freshwater > Ice > Liftoff... | reverse complement strand
GGAAATCTTCTTATGTTAGGTAACGAATTAAATGCCTAAACTACATAGTCACAAAAAGATTACTCCTAAATTTGGTATAGTGATACTATCACATAATAAACATAAGATCCGTAATTACCAGTACCAAATTACAAGTAGATGGGGACACACTACAGTATTTCACTCTGGTTACTTCATTAGCCTGAGTGCTTGTGTCTTAGACGGGTGTCTAAAGGTATATGACATGAACATGAAAGCATGATACGCTACGAAGAAACCTTTCATGTCGTAGGGTCTGATAGTTATGAATTCACACTATGTATTCATCTTTTAAATGATACCTACGTAGGCGAAATTACATTCGAGACAGACACAGTGTTTTTTAAAGACGGCATTTCTTTAAATGAAGTCGCCTTTGCTACCTTCACAGAGAAAGAAGAAATGTTTAACCAATATAGCTATGATTAAAAGTATATTATGCCTTTCTTTAGCGAGAAATATTAACGCCCAGGCAATTCTCGAGTTAATTCTTCGTTCTAATAACGAAGAGATCGTAGAACTGGATGACCTCCTTATTAAGGAGAATCTAATTAACGATACTCGTGAGTTTACTGAAGTGGCTTACGATATTTTGGCATCCTTACATACTAATATAACCCCTTTAAGATTTGAAGAGTTTTGGAAACTAATTCCTTATAATGATAGTCATTCTAATTTCCACGCTTCTCGTATTCTTAGAACCAACCGGCAAGAAGTAGCCAAATGGTATGAGATTTGTATGTATTCCTGTCAAGAGCAGGAGATGATTGAAGGACTTAAAAATTACATCAATCAATTAAAAGCAGATCAGACAACTAACCAACTATTGTACATGAAACCAATAGAGAAGTTTCTTATCAATCAGGAATTTAAAAATTACTCTAACTTAACGAAAGCACTTAATGTATTACTCTAACGGCGCAAAGCATATTTCAGAAGGAGTTGAGAGTTACCTTTCTCAGCAGAGAAATCAAATCCCTCCTGCGAATATCTTTTGTTTAAAATTACATAATCTGTTTAACGGGCTTCCCTGGGGTAGAATATTATCTATATCAGGGTTACCTTCATCTGGCAAATCTCTTTTCTTAGAGATGCTTAAATCAGAGTTTCTAAAAGATGAGAGTATAGAAATACTATCCTTTGAATTAGAAATGTTGATTGAGGATCAGATAGAGAGAAGGGCGAAGTATAATACTTTAGATGCTATTTCAAATCAAAATTTGCACTACATAGATAAGTTATTAACTCCTGCTCAGATCATAGAACAGATAACAGCGTTTGCACAATCTTATGTCCAACCCCGGGGAAAGAAACTAATAGTTACCTTAGACCATACCCTTATGATAAAGGGTGATGATGAAAAGAAGAAAATAGATGCTCTAATGCAAGGATTAGTAGAACTCAAAATAGAACTACATACCCTTAATATTCCTGCATCTTTTGTGATACTGTCTCAATTAAACAGGGATATAGAAAACGACTCTCGGGTAACTAATCCCTTTTTACATTACCCGAAGAAATCTGACATCTTCGCAGCGTCTTCAGTATTCTATTGCAGTGACTATCATTTCACTGTTCACAGACCTAAAATAATTTCAGGGATAGGAGAGTACTACGGACCTCCTATGGAAGGATATCCAAGAGGGCTTCCTACTACCAAAAATGGTAAGGACGCTGTTTACGTACATGTACTAAAAAATCGATTTGGCAGATTGGGCGTAATTGCTTTTTACGAAGATTACGAAAATGCTAAAATTATAGAATGGTAGAAAACGAACCCGATAATCAGATATCATACGACTCTATGTATAAGTCCAAATTACACTTTGGACAGAGCATAAGAACTCGTAATAGAATAGGTAGAGTGTCTCTAAAAAGAACCTTTCCCTTTTGTAGATTTGACACAGAAGCAATATCATCCTTCGATGGAATGTTACGGTGGGCTATGCACAATTTATCCAATTCCGCTTTCAAAGCCTTCTCAGCACGTTTGGAGCAGAGAGATGGAATATGGCACTTTGATAATCAGCCCACATATATGGGGTACTATTATGCAGTACTCTTAGAAAAAACGAAAATACAATTAGTACCAGCGGACGAGTTTTCTCGAATGTTCGCATATACAGATTAATTATGAATATTATACATACACTACCTAAAGTAACACCTGCATCATTTCTTATATTCAGTCTCGAAGATATTGAAACCTTAAAGAATGATCCCCGGTATAACATATACACTTCAACCTGGGATAATGAACTTGTTGGACACGAGTTTGTATTCCCAGAAGGGAAAGTGCAAGGTCCTCAGTACGCATTGCTACTGGATTCACAGGCTCTTGTGGCTTTAAAACATAGCCCCGTCTATTCTTTATCGGATGTGTTGAATTATAACTACGTTTACCAAAATGAGACACACCTGGATAATACTGGTACTACTCCTGTCGAGTTGCCATTATGATAGATACTACAGAAGCGACTACCATCTACATAGTTATCTAACGAATAGTTCCAACGGTAAGGTTTTCAAGGTAAATGGGCAACTATATACCTTGAAAGCCTCTTATGGAGTAATGGACAGTGTGTACAGACGGTATTATCCTGATGTACGACTGGTTAAGAAAATAAGGAGATCTAAATGTAGGAACCTAAGTCACGAAGATCTACCATACTTATGGTTAGAACTAAAATAAAAAAGTACGAAATGAAGATTCCACACTCTATATTAGAAGATGAAGTAATTCTCATGAACCCCTGTGGGAGGAGAGTTACTTCTTCAGACGACTACCCATTCTTTCCCAAATTGGAAGAGTTGGTAGAAGCATTATTACATACCACCTGGGACCAAACCTTTACTATGGTCAATAGCCAGATAATCATACCAACAGACGATGAAAAATGTAAAAACATTGCCGCCAAATACGGATACTGCACTTCCTGAGATTAAATCGAATAATCAAGGGACGAGTAAAACTACACGTAACTGTTCTAAGTGTAAGGGTACTGGTAAAAGCATGACATTCGATGATCTTATTCTTAACTGTATCAAATGTGGAGGGGCAGGGTTTGTTACAATAAACCCCGAACTTGTCTAATGGACTTATTTACTTTTATAAACTCAAACAAAGAAAAGTTTTTAGATGAACACGATATGAATAAAGATGTTCGTGATTGGTGGGACACCCTGAGTTCTAACGAACAGTTTCGCCTCGCCCAGCTGATGTACCCCAATGCCAACGCTGCTCTGTCAAACGTAACGATTAGCAAATCCGATAAGGTCCGCATGAGGAAGTTGTATACCAACGACCCTACTATAGGAGGAGGATTTGGAAACATGTCATCGTTTGATATATATGGTACTAAGGAAAAGGAAAAGAAAAGGGGATGGTTTTCTTAATATGTTTTAAGGCGTCCATAAAGGCACTGCAGACGGCAAAGAAAATACTCCCCAAAGATGTAGTGATTAAGATCCGACCTGCCCTGTTAAAGGTTAATGAGGTAACACTTGATCACAACAAAGAATACGTTATCTTTTCAAAATATGGCGATGAGCCAATACTGACTCGTAAAGAATTATACGAAAATATATATGGCAATATTAGTTCAAATTACTGGGGATCCAGCCTCACGAAAAACGACTGGTGGGTCCTTTTTGGTCCCAAAAAATACGTTCTGGATTGATGCAGACGGCAAGGGGTTACCGTGGACTAAATGGAAACGGGATTATGTAAAAAATGTAAACTACTTCGTGCCTAACAGTACGGAGCAGGCTATTAATGTAATCAAAAAGATTGCTCAACAGCCTGAAATAACTGCTATAGTGGTTGACACTATCAACGCACTAATGACCAATGCGGAGATGGATATCTACAAGAACCAAAATAGTAGAGATGCCTGGTCTGACTTAGCAGCAGATATCTATGAACTTTACAAAGTTGTTAGGGAAATCCAGAGGGACGATTTAGTTGTATTTGTATTAGCCCATCCTGAGTACTACGACGTTAACGGTATTACAAAGGTAAGGACTAAAACTAATGGAAGGAAACTAAGTAAGATTGTACTTGGTGCATTTCTGAATTACAACTTCAGAGCAGAGTTAGTACCAACCGGAGACTCAGGACAGTTTGATGCTATCCTGAGAACTCAAACAGATGGTCAGGATGAGTCTCGATCTCCCCATAACATGTTTGAGTATAGAATTCCTAACAATTTAGAAATAATAAGAAAAACAATTATCGAAAATGAGTAGTTATCAGACAACAATGTATCTCCCGCAAATAAAGTCGGCGGGACTTACTCCGGGAGTACATGAAGTAACAATTAAAGCAATAACCGTCGACCGCCAGTTTATTGAAATCAGTTTTACCTCGGCTAAAGGAGGGGCCAGAATGCGTCTCTGGACAGAGCCTAAGATTTGGGGTAACGAAACTTTATTAGAGGCTGTTGCGAACCGGGATTTGAAGAATATCCCGCAGTTAGTACATATCGCAACAACAATTGTTGGGATAGAAAAGGTATCCAAGTTACAAGCGGAGACTTATGAAGACTTGATGGCTCTGCTCGTCAAGGAAATTAATGTGGCAGGCCCTAAGCCTTTCCTGCTAAAAGTTGTTATGGATAAGGATAATAAATACAGTGTCGTACCTTCATATTTCCCCTTTACTGAACCTATAGGGGGAACTACTTTAAAGGTAAACCCTAAAGAAATGGGTGAGCAAAAGAATGCGGTAGTTGACGACTTCCCATTCTAAATAAGGCGGGAGTGCAGTGTACTGCTATATGGGGGTTCATTACCCCCACTCCCACATGGATATATTTGGGTTGTTCAATCTTTACGTCAGAAGTAGTCATCAGCAAAGAACCAAAATAAAAGAATCGATAGAGAAACGATTAGAAGGTATAGTTAGAGTAAGTTTTGAATGTGTTATAGTTGTACAAGACGTCTCAACGCCGTGTAAAGGAGAGGTTAATATAACATTACATATAGACCAAGTATGGCAAATAGAATGCTACATCATAGAACAAACTAAATGCAGCACTATTAAGGATCTCAAGATTAAGCATATAAAATTATAATGTTATTGGCAAAGAACTTCGTTCCCTTGGGAGAACGGCAATTAATGGAATACTTCGGAGGACCAGTAATCTTCGGAGTTAATATAGCAAACCCATGTAGGAAAGATAGTTCAGACACCTCATCTTCTTTCCTGCAAACTAATACCGGAGGAGTAGTTATTATGGACTACGCACGTGCTACTTTACATAACTGGAGAGATGTAGCAAGAATGAAATTAGGGACTGATAATCTTGGAGTAAGGAAACACGTACAAAAGCACTATGACGAGATTAGTCAGTACTCTAATGCAATAGTCGTGCCTTCTCGAAAGGAATTTGATTTTGTATTCAAGCCTTTTAGTAAAGAAGAATTGGATTGGTGGAAAGCCCAGGGTATAGAACAAGATACACTTCAAAAGTTTAATGTACGCAGTGTAAAAACTGTCTACATAGATTGCCAAGTGGCTTACAAGAGTACTTCTATAAACCCCATATACTTATACAAGTATAGTTCAGGAAGTATAAAATTGTACAGGCCTTTTGCTCCGAAGAAAAATAAATGGGTGTCTACTACTTCTGTACAGGATGTAGCGGGGCTACCTCAGTTACAACCAGGTAGATTACTAATCATTACAAAATCCCATAAAGATGTAATGTTTCTTAGTAGTCTTGGACTCAATGCTATCTCTTTTCAGGGTGAGAGTGTAGGTGTAGGCAAGAACGAGGAGCCATATATAAAGACTTTAATATCATACTTAAAAACTAAATACAAGTATATAGTGTGGCTATATGATAATGACGAGACCGGTTTGAAAGCAGCGATTAAACTGTCTTCTTTATACGGAGGAAATTATCTGTTGTTGCCTGAAAAAGATGCTACCGATACTTACAAAAAATACAAAAAAAAGACATGGAAAATCTTAAAAAGGCGTTTAGCACAATGCTTGCGCCATTGATATTGGTATTATGGTTGCTAACACTGTTTATTATAATTGATTATAGGTTAACTCGACCTATACCTAAATCCTGTGGATACTATCTAATCTACAATAAAGGCTCCAAAGGATTTATGGATAGTCAGGCAGAGTTTTACCCTTCTATGCCTATAATAGATGCCAGGTTAAAAATGCTTCAGGAGGCCGTAGATTATCCCTCCGACGATAGCATTAAGTACGAGATAATCCCATCCTGTGATAAATAGGGCATCAGTACTATATGCCGAGTATCAGAAAAATGCAGATAGTTCATATATGGCTTACCTGCGTCAGAGCGGTATTACTGAGGATTACCTGGTATTACTATATAAAGAGTTTGAAATATTAAGCACCTTAGCAATTACTAAAGGAATCCCTGTTGATCCCTTACGGGCATTTAAGACTACAGATGTAAATGAGATTAAACGGGTTATTGTGGGTTTGAGGCCTTCTATAGGATGCAACGGCATAGCGTTTTCTAATATGCCTTACAACAGGTTCCTATATAAAGGAGTGATATCAAAGAGTGACTATAATGAGTTCAAAGATTTACTATGGGTGAGAGACACTCTTTATCTTAACCTGTCTTTATCCTATCGTGTAAAGACTAATGATAACGAAACTATATGGTGGGGGTTCACAATCCCCGTACTGCAACGTCTACACACACTTGGGTGCCCAATAATAACTCTTCATAGTGAGAGTACCAGCATCTTAACAAAACACAATATCCCATGTATTAAGAAGCATTGGGAGGATGTACATAAAATATGCCTTACTCAATAAAATTAGAAACCCCAGGAGGAAAACGACTACCCTTGGGCGATTACAAGCAAAATATTGCAGTTCTTTTTCATTCAACTAACGATGAACCGAACGGTATCCCCTTCAACTCCAACTCAGGACTTAGAACTATTGAAAACAAACCAAAACTATTTGGTCTGTTGAATGACCTAAAGATTGAAACAGTACCCTACGGTACGGTAATAAACGCAGAGGCGGATGGGACTGCATTCTCCTTCTTAGAAGGAGAGTTTCTGTCTAATGACGGTATGGTATATCCCTATGGTAATAGCAACGACCTACTGGCGGAGATTTATAAGCACTTTTTCCGTAAGATTGATGGTGTGTACACAAAGAGTTCAGGACAAACTTTTTCCCTCGAAGCAGCACCCCTAATCCAAGGTAGTTCTTCCCTCTTTGAAAACCCCACTCATATACCTCAGCATGTTATAGATTCCTGCATGAGTGATATTTATACTCTTTTCTCTTTTTTAGGCATCCACGTAGGGAAAGTGACATACCAATATGATGGAGGTCACTTTGCTTATATCAAGAATGTCAGTGTATCATGTGACCCCAAGTTAAAAGAGATGTATAAGGAAGTCTTACGTCTACTTGACAGCGGAAAGAGATACCCCACGCCATCAATTTAATAAACAACATTCGTAGAGACTTGTAATAGGTCTCTACGAATCAATTTTAATAACAATGAGAAAGATAGCAAACATTTTCTTAATGCTGATTTTCACCTTCTCTACCATAGATATCTGCTATGCTACTTGGAAGGGCCATGAAATAGAAACCGGTTGGTTCGCAAAAACTTTGGTAACGCTGGACGTCGTAAAATGGATCATATTATTAGGTATGCTATACCATCAATTTAATAAACAATGAGAAATATAAAAAACATTTCCTTAATGCTGAGAAATATAGTAGGCATTTTCTTAATGCTGATTTTCACCTTCTTTACCATATATATCTACTATGCTACCTGGAAGCAATGTAAGTTAGAAAGCGGCTGGTTGGCAAGAACTTTGTTAACGCTGGACATCGTAAAATGGATCATATTATTACGTATACTATGCGGCTAAAAAAGCCTAAAGAACCGGGTTTAAAAAACCCTAAAGAAAAAGACCCCAAAACCACCAAGTTTAACACTAAGAAGGGCCAGTATCGATCTAAGTTAGAAGAGTACGCAGCCAACCTTCTTAAGGAAAGCGGAATAGAATTTAAGTACGAGAGTCCTTGTATACAATTACTTCCCCCAATTAAACCCCTTTCTATATTCTTAGAAGGTACGAAGAAAGGTATGCAGCATAAAGATGGAAGGGCAATGACTTATACTCCTGATTTTACAGGAGTAAATTGGCTAATAGAAACCAAGGGTCATCGTACTCCCGATTTTGACATAAAATGGAAAGTTTTAAAAAATACTTTAGGTCTTCCTTATGACTTCTACTGCATGCCAAGAAATAAAGCCCAAGTAAATCAATGCGTAGAATATCTTATGAGCAATATTATCAAAGTACGAGAATATCCAATTCGACCCTCTCCCGATTAATTAATCCAGCAGTAGTTTCTAATGGGAACTCTTCAAAAGGATTTATTAAAACAGGCTCATTAGTAGATTATCTTCTTACCGATAAAAGCCGAATAAAAACAGATTTTTATATTACCTCTGAACTTATACCGACAGGAATGATGAAGGTGTTTATTGATAACATGCCTTCAGAAGTTAATGCTGCCACTGACCTGTACGCTGCTTACAAAGCCTCAGGTTACACGATAAGTTATACGGTGGCAGTAAATAAGTTCTTCAAAGAAGAGCCTTTACAGAGGTATTACGCACTCCTGAGAAAGAGTGCTGGTAAGACTATTGTCAGCCGGTCAGAGTACATAAAAGCAAAAATCATTGCAGACAATGTAATCGAATTTGCAGGGCAATATTTTACCGACAAGACAGAGCATCAAGTTGCCGTATTCTTTGAATACTTAGGAGAAGACTGCAAAGCCTTACTGGACGGGGTTATTATCAATCATGAAGAAAAAACTATTCTTCCTTTTGATTTAAAGACTACGTACTCAGTGAACAAGTTTCTTGATTCCATTTTAAAATATGGCTACTACAGACAAGCAGCCTTTTACTTATCGGCTCTTTTCTCAGAAGAGTCTCCTTACTATACACTAATAAAAGAAGGGTATAAAATACTACCTTTCAGATTTGTAGCAGTGCAGAGCGAGTATCCTTATGACGTAAGGATTTTCGAGATGTCCGAAAACGATATAGTTTGCGGACTGGAAGGAGGATATGTAGGTAAGACCCGATATTATGGTATTAATGAATTGATGGCTGTGTATGAGTATAGAAATAATCCTTTTATACAGCCATATACTCCTCCTTACATAGGAGATTACACAGTAACGAAACTTTTTTTATGATCCTACGAACTTACAATCAAAGTACGTATTTCTTATTACCAGCTGCTGATATAGTGTTGCCTAAGGCTCATAAAGAGTACTTACTCAATACTTATATTACGACTGATAGTCAACATCTTGTTGTGTCAACACGGCAAGGTTACTTAGAAATAGACGCTACGCTTCGTAACATTCCTTCTTTTGTACAGTCTAATCAAGACAAAGAAAGTATACAGTATTTCTACAAAATAAAAGAGGAACTTAAACCTACCGTAGTGCAGCCGTTTCTAAACGGGAAATACTCTGAAATTGATAAAGAGTATATTAAGGATTCGTTCGCTGAAAATTCTGCAGTGCAACGAATAGTATCTAAAGACAGTGCATATAGAACACATTGGGAATCTCTAATAGGACAACCTCTTCCGCATAACGCCGAAGTTTGGCCTATCGCGGATTTAAAACAAGAATTATGGGACAAATTGATAAGAAGTCAGCACTAGAATTCTTAAATCTTAATGACGTGGAACTACTCATTATCCGTGAGATACAACAAGATGGCCCGACTAAGTGGGCGACTAATTATATCCAGAAGGAAATTCCCAAATTAGATTTAAAGAAACCCACGTTTTACGTATCAGAAATATACAGACTATTAAAACTCCAAATGAGTTTGAAAGTGGTTACGGACATTTCTGTAAAAGTTGACGCTTTAAAACAGTGCTTCACTACCTAAACAAGTTGGTTGTTAGTAATAGCAACCAACTTTAATTTTATTATGGATATCATCAAGGCAAAAAGAACAAAATCTGGTAATTACCGCGTCTACGGCCAGTTCGGTGTATACGGGCAAGTAGGCACTCCCTCAAGAGTATGGATAGGAACTCCTCTGAACGAAGGGCCTTTATATGCAGATTCAATTATCAAACTCCGCGATGCACGCGGTTACACTATCGAAGTGTTTGCTGGAGAAGCAGGACTTCAATTTGATTAATCACAACAATAAAAAAAATGTTAGACATATTCAATCTAAAACGTCCACTGGCAGTGAACGTCCCTAATCCTGACGATGAATACTCTGTCACAGGTAAACGTAAAGAACGGACTCTCGCTGTATTGCTTGAGGGCAAGGAAAAGGCAAAAACTTCCTCTGGAAAATTAGTAGCTTTAGTTGATGAAGAAGGTAATGTGTTAGACAGCATTAAATTCTTTTAATATTAAAAGGGGTGTTAGATCTTAGGATTTAGCACCCCTTTTTGCGTATGGTTAAGTACATACCACATTATACACGTCACGCAGTAGCGTTCGATAAAAACACTACTTATGTATTTAATGACAATAAAGCAGATGCAGATACTAACTATTCTCCGAGATCAACCCAAGCGGTAATCAGAGGATTACCTAATGCCATAGGGATTTGTACAAAGAAGAACAGGTTTACAAGGTCGTCTTCTTATCTTTCTAATGCGGACTTCGAGTGGTTTAAACACCACGTTGATTCAGTTTTAGAAAAGTTAAACCAACACGAGAAGGTTTGTTTGCCTACTCTGTATTTAGGTACTGGTAATGCTGAATTAGATACGAGGGCTCCTGTATTGTTTGCTTACTTAAAGGAATCAATCGACAATTTTGTCAACAACATTAAAATAAAATAAATTATGATTTGGTTTTCAATAACAGTGGTGATCATGATCTTACTGAGTATGATCCCATTTAAGTGTTCGATAACTTACTATACTCTAAAAGGTGATGAAAGAAGTGTAATAGGTTTTAGTAAAGTTCGGGTTACGGTCTGGACTGTCCCCAAAACACAGGATCCCGTACGGATTGACGAGATCAACTACCTTATCATTTCCGTCAAAGCACCGTCTGTTGGAAAAATTGAATGTATATGTCTAGAGGTAGTATGAAGTTTGCTGTAATACTTTTAGCCTCGATTATCGTGATTCAATGTTCTCTGTACTGGTTAAAGATTTACATTAAGGACTATAGTTTTGCACCTCAAAAGGAGTACTTTTGGTACTGTACTATTGCGGTACCTAAGGGCAGGGACTATTGGCATAAAACTACGAGTTTGAATTCTAAAGAAAAGGCAATACGAGATTCTTCCTACTATCGAACAAAATACAAAACTGCTAACATAAAAATTTACAAAAGTGAGTGAACAATATCGTATAGTCATCTTTGTGCTAATACTAATAGTATTATATGTATTACTTAAACACCTGTTTTTACTGGTGTTTGCCTATCGACTTGTAGATACTACTGGCCGTTGTATGGGGATTGCCCACTACTTCAGAACGCTACGCGTAGGAAGTTGTATAGAGATTGATAACGAAACTTATATGGTGGTCTCGGTCTCATATCGGGATATCTTTTCCACGCGTCTAACGATAAAAAAAATATAGCATGACTATCTTAATAGTAGTTCTGCTTTTAATAACAACAAATTCTAATACAGTATGAAAGTTTTTGGAAATACATTGAAATACCTGGCTGGAGTAGTCTTATGTGGTTTTCTGGTTTTGGGGGCGACCTTCCTCTACGAAAATTACAAGGAATCACTTCCGAGTGAATGTGAGTACCTTTATAATATCTACACGATTGATTCGACTGATTCGAGTACAGCGACCATTCTTACGTCCAGTATGAACTTCGTTTTTGGTATGTACCCGACTGAAGAAGGTGCCAAACAATCGGCATCTACTTACGCGGGTCAACTCTATAAGGATGGTTTTAAGAGGCTTAGGATAGTCATAATAAATCGTAAAGAATTTGATAATGCTACGAAGTCACACGCTTACTTTTACATACTTAGTAACGATCATGGTATCTGGTTTAACAGTATATATCGACGAAGAGTCTACCCTACTAAACAAGAGGCTACTGACGCTGGTTGGGCGCATGCTATAATCCAGGGAATCCTTACAAGAACGACGAGCGACCTTGTAATCGGAGACTTGTATAAACCGTAGAAGGTGATTTACGATCAACATATAATTACAAAAGGGGGACCCTGTCATACGACGGAGTCCCCCTTTTTTTTGTATACTGCCTAACGAGAGGTAGTAGACGATGGTATTAAACCGAAGATTAGTCCATCTTCGGATGTTTTTTTACTATCAAATAAATCTAATATAGCATTTGGATTGCCAAGTATAGGAACTGAAGATAAAAGTGTTTTGGAACCTTTATAAGTACCCTCTGAGGTTTTCTTTAGGGAAGCAAATTCAAAGAATGCTTTTCCTATTTTGGATACTCTGTCTGCAGCCACAATAGGCTTCTCTATGGTAGATAGTACGTCTTTAGGTAACAACCCGAGTGAAGAGTCTTCTACTAACCTTCTGAATCGAAAGGCTGCGTAAGTATCATCATCATCGTCATCAAAAGCAGCAGAGTAGATTAAAAGTAACATTGCAAACCACATTGCTGTGTTAGCAAGTTCTACAAGTCGTGATACTCTGTTTGTTTGCTCTAATGTTCTATTACCTCTTGTACCGTAATATTCTTTACCACGTAAACCAAGTAATACTTTATCTATCCCCTGAGCAGCAAGAAAGCCGGAAGTAAGTACGGACAAGCGTCCTTGCATAACCTCCTCTTCCCATTTAAATACCGGAACTCCGTCAGGTCTGTTTATGTTTTTATTTAAGACATACCTTCCTACTGTCGTGTCCTTATAAGGAGACGCGTACAAGGTTTTCATGTACGTATAAAAGAACTTCTTAAATTGAATTAAGAACTCTCCTAATACGGTAACTTCGAGAGCAGTCTTTTCTTCCTGACGATAGGAACCATGTAGTTTTTCGTAAGCACGTTTAAGATTCTTAATTTCAAAAGTATCTAATTCATTTAAGGTTTTAAATTCCCCGGGGGCAACCTCTACCTTACCACGATCTCCTCCTGTCCAGTTGCCTTCTCTGTCATATAAGTCCCAAAGTTTCTTTTTGCCATCAGCAGTATCCACTTTAATGGAGTTCATCATTATACCTAAGTGTGTTAAAGCACCGTAAGATTCTACGTAATTATGAAACATGAAAGCAAAGGAAGATAATCCTTTTTGAGTAGTATCATATAACAGATCCTCTTTATTGTCTCCATAACCATAATTATCAGGCATCCAGTCAAACTTTTTAGCAATATTCCATATCTTGGATTTCTCAGGAGTTCCGAGCATACTGTTCTTTAGATAGTCAGCATAGGCTGCAAAGCCAAATGTAACTGCTCCTTTAGAAACTTTAACATCTTCAGGGTCAACTCCTGCTATGGCAGCCCATACGTACTTGGTAGAGTTCATAGCATTGGTTATAGTAATAAGTCCGGCATTAAATGCTGCACCCACTACCTTAAAGCCCATTACTGAGTACGATACTCCTGACTTCAATACTCTAAGTAGTTTATCCTGATTTATCTCAATAGGAGAATCATTACCAAAGAATTTATTTGGAGGAAGGATGATAGGAGATTTTTTAAATCTTATTTCCTTAGGCCGTTTTAATATTTGGTTATGAATAGTGTCATCGACAAACTTGGCAAGATTATCTTTATCCTTACGGCCTGCTTCGTCAGTAGATAATTCATAGATATTTTTTAAGCCTTCTGCTAAAGTGTACATGTCATCCATGTACTTCTTAGTAATCATATTACCGGTAAACTTTCTAAATGCGTCGTGAACGTTGTAAGAGTGATTTGCTGATTGAACATTCTGAGATCCGTAGTGAGCGTAGTATTTAACCGGAATACCACCTTTATCTTCAGAGTAGTAATTACCTTCTATGAAGTTTGATAACGTTCTCTTAGTCCAGTTTTTAACTCGAGTTCTTATTCCGAAAAGATTAGCGGTATAAGACTCTTCTAATCTGATCTCATCGACCTGCTTAGGAATCCGAGGTAAGAAATCAGAAGGTAATTCGGCGGGAAGCCCTGATGCCTCAGCCTTGCTTATTTGCTTTCTACCAGAGGCACTTAGATGAGAGGGTGCTCGCATGGTCGAAGAGTATACCTCTGCCAGGGAGGCTTTAATGAAGTCTCTGTATGCTCTCTGAGCAGCACTCAAAGTCTTCATACCGGAATTAGACAAATAGACATCGCTATTGTTCAGATAGTCACCATCTTCCTTCTTAGTCCACATAAAGTCAAATACGTCTTTCGGAGACTTCTTAAAGTTACGAGTAATAATCGAACTGACTATTGCAGTACCGGCAGCAAAGAAGATGTTACCTGCGATTGCTGCTCCTCCTATAAGGACAGTCTTTATAATATTCCCCATAGTAACTCCCCTGCCATCATTAGCACCTACTTCTTTTAAGACTTCAGCAAGTAACTTGGCTTCTTTCTCAGCATACTCATCGTATTCTTTTTTAGCCTCAGACTTTGCTTCTAATAACTGCTGATGAAAAACTTGAAACTTAGGGTCACTAATATCAGACATATTTTTAATGGAGCCTAAGAATCGATCTATATCTCCGGTATCTCCCTGTAAAGAAGTCCCCGGCATTTTAGATAGTTCTAATCTAAGTTCTGCTAATGCTGCTCTTTGTTTTTTAATTACGTCAGATTCAGCATCAATAGTCTCCTTAGATTTCCCTAAGGTTAATTCATTAATCTTATTCTCTACCCATTGTAATCTTTGTGGGTAAGGTAATTTCCCTAATACCGCCTGGTATTTAACTATCTGAGAGTTAAGACCAATGTACTCTTCTTCTGAAAAGAGATTTTTCTCGACCAACTTCTTGTAAGCAGCAGGATGCTCTTTCATATAGTAGTTCTCGGCTAATTTAAGAAATGGTCCTAAATCTAAATCAAATGCTTTATGATTCGCGCTCTCTGAATTATCTATCTTGATGATTTTAATTGCTCTAAACTTAGCGTTAGGTAGTTTTTCTTTAATAAGTATTGCTCTTAATGCTAATTCAAGATACGCTTTATTAAGTTTAGAGTCTGTTATATTTAAATCCTTTGAGTAAGCCATCAAAGTATTTACATCTATATCAGATACTATATTACCAGTTTTATAGTCTACTAATGTTAACTCTCCGTTAGGATGGCGTATAAGCCCATCCGCAGTAGTAACTAAGGGTAAGCCTTCGGGAGTAAGCAATAACTCGCTCGCAAGGGTAAGTTCGGGAAAGAAAGTGTCAGGAATAACATTCGGACCAGAAATTTCCTCAGGAGTAATTCCGGCTAATTTAAGAATTGACAGGTAATCATTCTTGATTATCGTTAATTGCTTTACCTCATCAATAGTCGATGCTCCTAACTGCTTAGCATATAACAAGGCTTCCTGCAGCAAGATATTCTTACGGGCAGGATCCGTTTCTGTAAGATGCGCTAAGTAAGCATGCTGTGCTTTACCTATTATTCTATTCTCTGAACGAGATGTAGATATGTATTCAGTATACTCATCTAAGGTTAAACTTAACTTACCATTGTCAACTACTATATTAGCATCCTCTCGTAACCCTGCCTGAGCAAATTTACGCAAGGCAATTTCCCTATCAGATAATAATTGCTTTCCTTTATATCTGACAGAGAATACACCAGATTCTCTATCTCCTACAAAATAAGTCATCCTCATACCCACCTTGTTCCCATTCTCATCTAAATAATAATTGGACTCGTCCGAAGTAGTCAGTTTGGTAGCCTGCTCCTGCAGTAGTTTTATACTATCTACGTCTACTCGTTCTCCTGCTCTGTTTTTAAATTTGCCATCTATCCCTGTTAAAATTTGATTAACGAGTTGATTAGCAGTAGTAAGTGTATTGTCAGTAATCTCTACCTTTCCTGCTAAGATATCAAGGATAACTTTCATCTTTGTGTAAGGAGAAAGATCCGATAAGTTTACCTTATAGTTTTTAAGAAAAAATGATTTGACAAAGTCAATAAATTTATTTAGGTAAGAAGAGGGCTTTCTACGTACTGCTGCTTCTCCTAAGAACTGAGTAAGGGCTTCTTCCGCATCCTCAATGTTATTAGTGTTCTGAGCATAGACAGCAAGATTTGCAAATAGGTTAGGATTCTCTACTTTTAGTGCTCTGACGAATGGATGAAAGTATTCATGAAAAGGAGTATCATTTGTGGCATGAGCAGTATTTACATAAACTCTGCGAGATCCATTTTCATTAGCGTAATAGCCTCTCCTTGCATCATTAATATCGGAGTACACTTCATAAGGTATTCCGAATCTACTTGCCAGGTCTTCTAAGACAGAACCAAATTTAGGTGTCTCTGCAGAGCGAGGAGGTACTTTATTTAAAATCGCAACTGCGATCTGGGTAGCAGGTAAATCTCCATACCTGTCTTGGTAAGCAGATAGATTTTGGCCGACTTCCATCTCTATGCTACGAAAATTGGCTAACCCCCCCTCAATGGGGGAGGAAGCCGTCAAGTTACTTTCGTTTACATAAAGATGATGTGCAGTTACTTCTCCGTATTTAGATTTGTAGTCTAAGTATTCTTTTGAATTTTTAAGCGCACAAGTCATTAGCAGGTTTGGTTATATAGGTCATCAAAATTATCGTCGGTTAATTTATTAAATATGTTAGTACCAAAGACTTTAATATAATTTTTATCTAATATTATAGCAGTTATTTTTCCAAATACATACGCTCCTTTAGAGTTCTTACCTAATTGAAGTATGTCCCCCATAGAAAAATTACCTTTTACATAGGGGCCTTTTTTGTCGAGTCGGTAAGAAGATAATTCTCCTCTTACGTCTTTCCTGTATTTCACTACGTCTAAAGGGCTTTCAGCATCCAGAATATAATCTCTATAACCTGTTTTGTCATAGAGTGCCTGAGCAATAATTATAGCGCTCTCAGGAGCCGTTTGGTACAACTCTGTGAATATGTCCTCGCTTACAACTATTTTCTGTAAAGCCTCTATCTGGGCAAGCGCTGAGGAGGTTGTAGTGAGATCTAATCTGATTAAGTTTTTGTGTTGAACATTGCTGGAATGTAATCCTAAAAGATTATTCTCGCTAACGTATTCAATAAGAGAGGCTACATCAAAAGCACTTTTAATTTGTATTGGAGCACTTGCCGCAGTAGGAGTGTTAAAATTAATAACTTCCTCCTTTTCAATTGTGTAAAAGATTTTACTTTTTAGTGTTCGTACGGAACCAATCTTACTCTTGGTCATATGTAAAGGAGCACCATTCTTATTATCAAGAAGATATACTATATCATTTACATCATATAGTGCTACACCCGTCTCCTGAACAAATTCTGTTTCCGAACGATTAGTGTATTTGTAATCCTGAATAACCGCTAACTCAGGCTGCATGGCTTGAGAAGCATCGTAAATAGAAAATAAATCTTCAGATCTAAAATCATAATATTTAGATTTTTTCCCTGTCGTAAATAATCTGTAGTAGACAAAATCTGTATCACTACCAATCCTTTTGTAAGTATTTTCTCCGTAAGTTTTTATAATAGTAGGGTACGTAGAACTAACATTGGGGTACGCCAAGTCGTAGTGGAAGCCGTTTTTATTATCGGCATAAGTCTTAACCACAGTACCTTGAGAATTTAAGTAATAACTCGTTTGTTTGGGCTTGGGATAGGCTCCCTCCTTATCTTTGGAAACAAATTTAAGTTTGGCATTATTGTTTCTGATAAACTGAGGGATAAATCTATTCACTATTGATGTAGTACTCCCTAACGCATTTAAAGAGGCTAAGCGCTCGTCTAACTTCTGGGTAAGCCCTGCTATAAAAGCAGGTGGAAATACGCCTGAAATAGAAGTACGTCCGTACAGTAACCCTCTGTTAACTACCTCGTATTTAAGAAAGCCTAAGGCAAGTTCTTTTGTTTCGGGGGAGTTATAGAGGCTTGCAAAATCTCTAATTAAAATTAGATCTATCTCTTCTTCATTTGTTTTGTTAGCAGTCAAAGCCAGAGTCTTCGTAGAGTCACTCATCGTTCTTACTTCTAATGAATTTAAAAATACGTTAGATGGGTTTAATGCTGCTGCCTTAATTACTTTTAATACGAATTGTTGTCCAAACGCATCGCTGCCATACACTATTTCACCATTGGGTAATGTAAATGATAAGTTGGTATCTACATTTAAGTCAATAACATCAGATCCTAAATTTAAAATTAAATCTGCGGATAACATTTTAAGTACTTCCATAGATATTAAATGTGCATTTTCATTCTCATCTTTTGAGAAACTAATGGAAACTTTTTGTCCTACTGCTTTAGCAAGATTTACTATTTTGGGTTTATAGATATCTATTACTTCTTCTAAAGAAGCATATACTGCTTTGGAAGTTTCCACTGCTGCTTTTATATTAGGGATTTTATCAAGTTTTACGTTAGTAAATGTTTCATCGACTAAAGACTCTTCATATTTTTCTAATGCACTTCTGAGTTTCCAGCCCTCATTTGAGATGCCTTTAAGTAAATTGATTGGTCGCGAATTTCTGAATAAAGCGTTTCCTATACTGGATAATTTCTTTATCTCCTTCAGAAGAATAATCTTATTTAACACCCGTGCCTTTTCAGACCCGTTTCTAAGAACCTGGGTAGACACAGAACCTTTGATCAGTAAAAGGCTTACTAATTTGGAAGTTATAGTCTTATCTTTAGAAGTACCTGCTTTATCCATGATCTCGCTGGTAATTGACCCTGAGTAATCTAACTCTCCTATTACATCCAGATAGTCCCCGGTTACAAGTTGATCCAAACGGCTCATCTCCAGATCAATATTTTCCTCTTGGAATGATAAACCTTCCAGTTCTCTGAACATTAACATTACGTCAGTAAAGGGTATTCCTATGGCAATAGCAGCAAGATACAGGCTGGCGTTTTCATTTGTTATTGCCAGGAAAGGTAACTTCTGCTCTTTCGTATTATCTATTGCAAGGTTGAGAGCAGTATCTAAAGTTTCAAACGTATTAACCTTACGATACCCTTCATAAACCGGTCCGGACTTAGTTAATTCTTCCCGGGAAAGGGTACTATATACGTGCTTATCAATCTTCACCCTTGTATTTTCATTTAACGTAGGTAATTCTCGCTCGAGTACCTCCACATTAAAGTCAAAATCAACGAGGGCTTCCAACGAAGAAACTCCATAGAGAGCGAGTAACTGTTCCGTTTCTAAAGTACCTTTATTGTAGGTTATCTTATTAAGTTTGATCTTAGTTATCGGAGTACCACTATACATATACCCCAGTACTTTAGTAGTTGCT
>Ga0105046_10005839_pt1 | contig 19446 bp, 13 predicted proteins | sample MAT03_FD_78385 | JGI IMG/M metagenome (GOLD analysis project Ga0105046, IMG submission 78385) | Freshwater microbial communities from Lake Fryxell liftoff mats and glacier meltwater in Antarctica - MAT-03 (megahit assembly) | ecosystem: Environmental > Aquatic > Freshwater > Ice > Liftoff... | reverse complement strand
TTCCTAGCTGCGAACCTTTGGCTCCGACGAGACGAGCTCGTCGGGGGCCAGTGAAAACGAAGCTGAGAAAGTGAGACGGCCTCCTTGCTCACGGGTGAACGAGTTTTGAAATTAGATTCGCAAAACTTGGGCTCATGCCAGACAAGCTGGCATGGGGCCAAAGCACTTTGATGTTGTGGGGTATAAAAAAGGCTTCCAGCCTGTCGCTTGTCACAGATCAATTTTCGTAACCCGACGCCTAAGTGAGGGATTGGATCGCCGGTCCCTCGCTTACGCTTCGGGTTATGAATAACCGGCGGCTAGTACCGCCTTGCCGCACCTAACCCTACGATAAATCATTGACAAGTGTTACGGGATGCGAAAACCAATTCGCATTTGCTAGCTATCGCTTCCGTCCATTCGTCTTGTATTTGAATAACAAATTTGATAACCAAATGATGTATGTCAAACCCGTCCGACGCAAAAGATACAAATCCCGCATCTCAAGAGTCATTGGCCATTGAGTTAGGGAATCTGCGCGGCCACTTTTCAACAACTTCCGTGTTTGGCGTTGGCATGCCGATGGGAGAGCCGCTGGTCGATAGACGGAGTCCTTTGCAACTGGACAATGCGTTTGTTCAACAGACAAAGGACCAGATTCGAACTGTCGTAGAGAGTATCGCTGCGCTTGTCAACGCACCGATGGAGCCACATTACTTTGTGCAAGCGGCATTGCCAAAGATCGCTAGCGCGATGGGAGCTTCGGCGGCCGGGCTTTGGCAGCATCTTCCCGACTCAACTTGGCGTTTGATAGGAAACTTCAAGTTGCCAGCGGTTTTGTATGCTGCGAATTCAAGCGAAGGTGATAACCAAAATTCAGCCTCTCGTACAAGTTTCGAACAGCTCGACTTCATCGAGTCCCAGTTAACGAAAGCGACCCAGGCAGCCATTGAAACGATTGACACCGATCAAGCAGTGAATGCGGCATCGTCCGACAACAGATCACCAAATGGCTTATCGACACATGGCGAGGCGGATTCGTGGCTGCAACCGTCGGCATCGCACATATCTGTTTTGGATGCGGTGGAACGTGAGCGCCAACCCATTCTCGTACCACCTAGCGACACGCTGCTCAATCGCGATCGCCCGTCCAACCCAACTTCCGAGCTCTTGATCTATGCCCCATTGCCGATTCCCAAAGAATTAGGGTTGTTTTGGTTGCAGGTGGTTCAGTCGCCAAGCGGCGGACCTAGCAGTCAACGCGGATACTTGCGGTTCGTGGCGCAGATGGCGGATTTGATGAGCGACTACTTTCGTTCGCACCGCTTGCGAGTCTTCGAACGCGATCGTGAATGCTTAACCCTCGCTGAACGAACGATGAACGAATTGGCAACTGGCCTGACTCCTCGGCTGGGTATTGCCAAACTGATGAAGACTGTCCGAGAAAACGCTCGGTCGGAGCATGCATTCCTACTGCGACGCGATTCGTCTTATGGACGATGGCGAGTGGTCGGCGCGGCCGGGCTGGTTGACATCGATAGAAAAGCGGACGGGATTGGGCAAATCGAACGCGCCTCAACCCTTCTGCACTCCATGTTTGGCGAGGGTGGTTCACTGACTACCACCGACTTAGTGGGCGGTGTGGATGAACGCGACCCGGACTTGACCCAACTCATCAACACATTTGCGATCACGGAGCTGCAATGGATCAAGCCGTTGATGACGGATTCCAATCACCCGATGAGGCGATCTCACAAATTAGATGTCGCGGTCTTGATTACCTGGTCAGGCATGGACAAGCCGCCGTCCCGCTGCTTCGAACAAAGCGCATTGGTCTCAAGGCTTGGGCTCACGGCTCTGCAAGTCCCCTGGTGGAAGTCGGCGTTGCTTGCCAGTCAGCACGACAAGCCTGATCGACTTGCTATTGTCGATCCAGCTACATGGTCAGCTACCATGAAATGGGCCGTTGGCATGTCCATTTTGGGACTGATTATGGCTTTTCCCGTACCGATCCGTTTGCACGCAACCGCTGTACTCGTCCCCCTTGTTCAACAGCATTTGCACGCGCCTATGGATGCGACAGTTGACAAGGTCTTTGTCGTTTTCGGCCAATCGGTAAAGCTCGGCGAACCATTGCTTCAGCTAAAATCGCTTGCATTGCAAGAGGAACATGAACGGTCTATCGCCGGGCAACGCCGCAATTCTCAGCGCCTCGAGGAACTAGAGGACTCACTGCTGCGGGACCCCAAATTAAATTCAACCGAACGCGAGAAACTGGAAGCGGAACGCAGCACGATCAAAAGTACCCAAACGCCTGACGCAAATCGAATTGCAAGGCTTCAGAGCCAGCTAGATTCGCTCGTAGTCCGGGCCAATCTCGACGGCGTCGTTGCTACTTGGAATGTGCAAGAGAGTTTGAGGGACCGCCCATTGCGAGAGGGGCAGCTGCTCATGACCCTACACGAATCCGAATCGGCCTGGCAGTTTGAGGCGGCGTTGCCGGAACGCGATGCACAAGAATTTCGAATCGCAATGGCAAAGAGGGATAACTTAACTGTCGCAACTCTGACCAATTTCCCACAATCTCCGGTTCCTGTTCATCTTCTACAAGCCAAGCAGCCGAGAATTGAGAACTCACAACAATCCGGTAACGGTACTGCAAACAGCACAGCCATGCTTCGCATTCGGTTTGAAGTAGACGACGATTCGATGCCCGCCGAAGCGGCAGTGGCCGGTGCGACCGCTCGCATTAGCATTCCGATCGGACGTGGGCCGCTCATTTGGGCACTTGGAAAGGATTTCGCAACCAAGGTCTGGTCGCGAGTACAGCTTTGGATCTGAGAGCTAGCAAAAGAAACATGAGATACGGAAAAGACTCGATCCTAAGCGCGTTCATCTTGGTCCTGACGATCCTCGCTGTCCAAATGGACGCAATAGCTGACGAACGAGCCAAGGACCCCGGTAGCGGTTGGCTGATCATTGAGCGAGCCGTCGTTTTTGCCGCGCAGAGTGTCGAGTTATCCTTTCAAGACGAAGGTACCATTGCCAGTTTGGACGTTCGCAAAAATCAACGTGTCAGCCTCGGACAAGTGCTCGGTAAACTGGACAGCGAGATCGCCGAAAGCGAAAAGAGAATTGCTGGAAATCAAGCTCAAATGGCATTGGAGGAAGCAAAGGACGATGGCGAAGCGTTACTCGCGGAACGCATCGTCGAGTTCGCAAAATGGGAAGCCGATCAACACGAAACTTTGGTATCCAAAGGGAACGCTGCCTGGAGTGACTCTCCCAAAAAGAAACTGGCCGTTAAGCAAGCAGAACTAAGTCTCAGCAAGAGCATATCGGCCAAGGCCACGCGCGTTTTGAAATCCCAACTCGCCCAAGAGGCAGTCAAACTATGCCAACATAAATTGGACCGATTGAGCCTTCGCTCACCGATCGAAGGCAATGTTGATAGCGTCGATCACCAAGCCGGTGAGTGGGTAAGACCAGGCATGGCCATTCTCAAAGTCGTTAGGCTGGACGAAGTGCGGGCGGACTTTCTGGTCAATTTGGATCAGTTCCCGCCCAGTCAGCTGGTCGGGAAAAAAATTGACGCCATCCTGAAAATCGGAGCAACCGAGTCTACCTTCTCTGGTCGAATTACTTCGTATGATCAAGAGGTCTCGTCGTCTGGGCAAGTTCGAGTGCACGCCACGGTTCAAAACCAAAAAGCCATCGACAAAACGAACCAGAGAGAAAAACAGCACCAGAGAAATGGTGAAGACTGGTTGCTGTTGCCTGGCATGAACATCTCCATGCGATTACAAAAACCCTGATGGCAGGTTCGGCTTTGGAATCAATCAATCCAAATACCATTCCGATCGGTTTTCGACTTCGGAAAGATATCGTTTGGCATGTTCATGCCGACGGACAAACCGCGCATCAAACGTGGATCGCCGAGGATCCGTTAACGCGGCGCATGTTCCGTTGTGGCGACCGCGAATATCAAATCCTTCAGTGGCTCGATTGCGATTCCACTGTTGAAACAGTACAAGAAAAATTCCATGCAGAATATGCACCGCAGACGATCGATGCACAACCTATTCGAGAGCTAGTCGCTAAGTGCAACCATAGCGGTTTGCTTCGTCCAGTTGTCGGCATGAAAGTGTCGTCGCCGCAGAACATCGATTTGTGGCAGCAGTCGTCGAGCGCGATGACGCTTGCGTTGCATCGTTCGCGATCGGTGGCTCAACATGTTCCGTTGAAAAGCCCGAATTGGATGTTGATTTTTCTTCGTTGGCTTGGTACCGCGATAGGAAAAGCGACGCAGATGCAGGTGTCCTTGCTTTCCCCGGACCGATGGCTTCAAGTTATCTCGCCAAAGCTTGGTTTCCTTTATTCTGGTGCCGCCGCTTGGTTCTGGCTATTAGCGCTTGGGATCGTAGGCTCGTTTATCGGAATGCGATGGGCAAGCTTTTCGTCCGAACTACCGGACTTTGCGTCACTGCGATCGCCCGCGCTTTTGGTAGGTTACGGGGTGGTCTTCATTGTGACACGGATGATTCATGAGTTCGGGCACGCGGTCGTTTGTAGACGAGTCGGTGCCTCATGCAAAGACGCAGGTGTTATCGTCAGTTTCGGTATGCTGTGTCCCTATGTCGATATTACAGACGCATGGAAGGTCGGAAGCAGACTGAACCGCATGGGAGTTGCGCTGGCAGGCATATACTCGGAATGCATACTGGCATTCTTCGCCGCGGTCATTTGGTTGTCGACACACCCGGGATGGATTCACAACTTGGCGATGCAGATTCTGTTGGTATGCACGGTCACGACTTTGCTATTCAACGCGAATCCGCTCATGAAATACGATGGTTACTTTGTTCTTTGTGATTGGCTCAACATTCAAAACTTGCGAGAGAAATCCTTTGAGACTTTGGACGCTTGGCTGGATGGGCGCGTTCGCCGCTATGGCGTTGGCTTGTCTCTCTTCCTTGTTTTCTACTTTTTGGCATCAACACTCAATCGATTGGTTCTAGTCATTGGTCTTGCATCCATGGCGTTCTATGTTGCTACTCAGTGGCAGCTAGCAGGACTGGGTATTGCAATGATCGTTCTCTATGGGTGCTGCGCTATGGTCACCACGATGGCCGCATGGACGATGAACCTGACCACAGTCGCTGCGACAAGAAAGATTGGTCGCCGAGCGGCATGGCTGGGCTGGGCTGCCGTCTCGCTCTTGATCGCGTGGGCCGTGAATATGCCTCTTCCAATGAAGGTTTCTTCGATCGGTGCCTTTCAAATTGGCGAACGCCAGCCAGTGTATGTCAACATGGCTGGGCAAATCGACTGGACCATCAATACAGAGGATAGGACGCAAGTCGATAGCTTGACGCCGATTCTTTCCTTGACCAACTTGACGCTCGAACGAAACGCATACGAGCTTGAAACGAAGCTCTTATCGCGGAACCATGAGATGGAAATGCTCGACCGTTTGGAACTCCTTGATCTGCCTCGCCAAAATCGCAAAACGGAACTCGATTCGGATCGCCAAAAACTGACGAAGCAGTTTGAGTTTGTAAAGAAGCAACAAGCGCTTCTGAGTGTAACCGCACCGGCCACGGGCTGGTTTGAACCCGCCATCGCCAAGCCAGCTGATTTCCATGCAAGCCCAACGGATGTTGCGCTCGGCTTCGTTACAGCAAGTGCAAACTCGGGTTCAACCTATTGGACATCGGGCGCGTCGATCGGCAGAATATTGGAAAACCGAACACTGATTGGTTGGATCGCGATGGATAGTATCCCCAGGATTGAGTGCAAACTGCTCGAGGAGCAACTGGCTGGGATCGGAATTGGTACCGAAGCTCGAGTCTGCATCACGCAAATGCCGACGATGCTCTTTGCCGGCAAAGTCGTGGAGATTGCCCGGTCAAGTCAAGCAGTCGAGATTGCAACCCAGTCTCGCTCGAGAGAGGATGAACTGCGCCGGATGAGTTACGATGTACGGATAGCGCTAGACGAAGGTCCAGAGTGGAGTCTGTACTTAAACGGTAACGCTGAAATTGTCTTTATCAAACCGAATCAGTCTATACTAAAGCTCGCGATGGACACTTGGATGCGCGACAGCAAAATGCGATAGAGAGGAAAACGATGGGGACGCGACTCGGTATTTTTGGTGGCTCATTTGATCCCATTCACAATGGCCATTTACTCTTGGCAGAGCTTTGTTGCGAATCGCTTGGCTTAGATCAGGTTCGTTTTTTGATCGCAAACGTGTCACCATTTAAAACAGGCACGAAGCCTGCGAGCACAAAAGATCGGACTGAGATGGTTAAGCTTGCGATCGGAGGCAACCCAAAGTTTGCGATCGACACGCGTGAGATTGATCGCGGCGGCGTCAGTTATACGATCGATTCGGTTCGTTCCATCGCAAAAGAGAATCCTGAATCAAGTTTATTTTTTCTAATGGGGGCGGATGCGATTGTAGACATCGCCAAGTGGCGAGAGCCGGCGGAACTGTTTCGGTTAGTGACGCCGGCAGTTATTTCCCGCGGCGGCGTCGGAGAGCCTCAATGGGATCTTCTACAACCGTATGTTGAACCGAGTCGACTCAAGGAGATTGAGAAAGCGAAAGTCGCCGCGCCGCAAGTCGAAATAAGTTCATTTGACGTAAAGACGCGAGTCATGCAAGGAAAGAGCATTCGGTATCAAGTCCCGCGCTCCGTCGAAATGTTTATTCAGGAACAACAGCTATATCGAGCTTAGCTTCGTAACCAGACGTGTCTGGCACGCCTTGAGGCACGAAGGGCGAGAATCGAAGTCTCATTGAATTTGAACGAGACCAATGCGATTTCTCCCCCTCGCCCCTAAAAAGGGGCGAGGGGAGTAAGCACAAAAATTTGGGCAAAGATGAGGGATAAACCCGTAGGCTTTCTTCTCTGTTCAAAGCAAATCATCAAAGAATGGCTAGCGGATTTCTTGGTTGCTCGAGTGTTCCGCGGGTTACCCCAACTCGATTCTCCGCCTTGAGCGACTTCCAAACGGTGGGGCCATCGATCTTGCCAGCAAGCAAATCGGTATAGAGGCCGAGCAATCGCGATATTTCGCTTGCAGGGGCATCGCGTAGCAGCTCAATGCGAAAGTGCTTAATACCCAGTCGTTGTAGTTTTGGTACCGCCTCGGCTCCGCTTTGCGCATGGCCATTGTAAAGAGTGTTTCTACAACCGATATCCGCATGCAACACGTGCTCGACCCCGAGACGATCCCGAAGCTTTACTTCATGGCGATCACAGGGACGCCCGCAGTTGGATTTGTTTGTTCCCGGCGACAATACTGTACAAAAGACACAGTGCTCCATATGAAACATGGGCATGTGCTGGTGAATGACTACTTCGAGCCACGAAGTTGGCAATCCGTTCACTAGTTCCGTCAATTGGTCGCGATTCAAATCGTAGGAGGCCGTGACGCGCTGGAGCCCTCTGGACATCAACCACTCGGCGGTGATCGGATTGGTTATATTCAAAGAGAAATCCCCAACTGCGGGTATCTCGTGTTCGCGAGCAAAGTCTAATGCTGCTAGATTGCGTACCAACCAACCGTCTGCCGGGTGTTTTGCAATGGCCTTGAACAGTCCCATCTCACCCGGCTTCTGGATACGGAGCGTTGCGATATAAATGCTCGCCCCCGATTCGTGCGCTGCGGCGACCGCATCGCGGTATTCCCGGATGTCTTGGAATTCGACGTAAATGGTTTTTTCACCATGCGCGAGCACTTGTTGCAACTGCTGCATCGAACGCACCAACACATGCAAAATGGGGCCTGCGCCGGAAACTTTTGGAACTTGCTCCAAGCTAGACAACATCCGTTGCGAAGTGCCTGGCTCGGAAATCGTGAGCTCTGGCAACTGCATCCTACGTGCATCCAATTCGGCAACCATGGTTTTTCGAAGTTCTCCCAGCACACTTAAAGGAACCATTGGGTTCCCGATCAAATTCGCGTTCACGCTGCGCAACTCATAAGGTGTGTTGCCCAACCGCGACATCTGCTGACGAAGCTCGTCCTCTGTGATGAAGTGTTTTCGCGCTTCAGCAGGTATGTGTTCCACCTTTAGCTTGATTGCGTTTGCATTATGTCCATTGCTCGTAGGCCACTGCACTTCTGCTTCAATAGGACAGCCGACCTCGATCCGTAAGGATAGGTCGATAGGGACTTTGCGTTGGTACTGTTCTGTTGCGAAACTTGCACGCAACCGCTTAGTCAACTGGGGAGAATCGGTTTGCCAAATCGCTTGCCCGGCTTTAATCGCGATGTTCTTAAATAGTCCATTTTGGAATGCAAGTTCGACACGACCAGAGGCAGGCAAGTCGGTAGCAACCCCGTTGACGAACACTTGGAATATTCGTCCGCCAATTTCGGTTCCTGAAATGCGGTCGCCTTGCAAGACGACCCCGTCCCCTTTAATCAACGGGGATTCCAAATCGGCAAGGAGTCGTTCGCCTCGCACGGCAATCACTTTGCCTACCCGAACACCTTGCTTAGCGCTTGTGATTCCGGGCACCAATCTTTTGTGGTCGCAACCCTCGAGCCAACCTGGTGAAAAGCCGCGCGAGAAACTCATTTCCATTTCACGTTTGGCTTGGTCTGTCCATTGGATTTCTTTTCCGGCCATTGCTGCATCGATCGCGCGACGGTAATGTCCGACAATATTCGCTACGTACTCGGGTGTCTTGAGCCTACCTTCGATTTTAAGAGAACACACACCTGCCTCGATCAAATCCGGAATGTGGGCGTAGCCTGCTAAATCTTGAGGTGAAAGCAAATAGCGATTGTCACCCAAATCGCGATATTCACCATCGCATAGCAAGTCATAGTTCAGTCGACACGCTTGAGCGCATTGGCCCCGGTTCGCACTGCGTCCTCCAAGAGATTCGCTCGTAAGACATTGACCGCTGTAGGAAACGCACAATGCGCCATGCACAAATGTTTCCACCGGCATGCTAGTCGCGGCTGTGATCTTGCGAATCTCTGCTATCGAAAGCTCGCGAGCCAGCACCACGCGATCGACATGGAGCGATTCAATTGCCCGAATGGCCTCGGCAGAGACCATCGTCATTTGCGTGCTGGCATGTACGCTTAATTGGGGGCAAATCTCATGGATCAAACGCACCGCACCCAGATCCTGCACGAGAACGGCATCGACCCCTGCTGCCGCAATCTCTGCCACATGCTTCTCAAACTGAGCGAGTTCATCGGTGAAGATGAGTGTGTTTAGAGTGACGAAGCCAACTAAGCCACGTCGGTGAAGCAATTGCATCAAACTCGGCAAGTCGTCTAACGAGAAGTTGACGGCCCGCGCTCGCGCATTAAATCCCGATTCCAGTCCGAAATAGACGGCATCCGCCCCGTTTTCGATTGCCGCATGGATACATTCCCAATTTCCTGCCGGGGCTAGCAGCTCGGGCGCTAGCCTCGCGGAGGAGGATTCGTTTGTCATTTCAAAGAGCTTTGCTTAAGTGTCATGAGCCGCTAAGGGTCAGTCGATCAATAAATGTCCGATTTTTGAAGTGGGACAGGCTTCTAGCCTGTCATTTTTAATGCGACAGGCTGGAAGCCGATCCCACCAATTGATCGAAACGCTAGTTTACTTCGAAATTCATCGCGAGTCGAGCGCTTTGGCATGCCCTGAGGGGTGGCACGCCCTGAGGTACGAAGGGCGTGTGAGTCGCTCGAAATCTACGCAAAGATTTCCACGCCCATCGCTATCGCGCTAAGAGGCTCTGATTTTTTCAAATCCGAAGAAAGTACCCATCACACTCCGTGTGATGTTGCCTCAAAAACCAAAGGTTTTTGAACTGCGAAAATCACACGGAGTGTGATTAGTACTATAAAATCGCAGCCTCTGAGCTATGCTATCGAGAGCGGTGCCATTGTTGATTTGTGTAGCGTTCTGAAAGCAAACGTAGAGCTTCCGCATCGGTTTTGTTTCGCCACGGACAATTCATCCATGGCTGATTCGCATCCCAAACTATCGCCAACTGCGACTCCAGTTCTTGTCGAAAAGCGATCCGATCGACTGCACTAGCGTCATCAAGGATATTCGTCACGAAGGACCCGTGCTCTCTTTTTTCTCGGTAAGTTGGCTGGCGAGGCGGCTCCCGCAAGTAAATCGACAACCATTCCAGCGGCATGGAATACAGGATCGTCCCGTGATAGAGCATCCAATTACGTTTGCACCTGAGAGCGTTTCCCGAGAATTTGCGGCCATCAATCGTTAAGTCGCACGTCCCCTGTATGGAAATCTTTAACGGCATTGCAAAGGTGCCAACAGTACTCTGTACCGCATCGCGAATACGGCTCATGACTTGTTGGTGCGCGACGTCCAAACCTCGCCAAGCCGGCCTGTGTTGATAAGAAATTAAAACCGAGTACATCAGGCAGCCGGGGCCAGCCACGATGGAAGCTCCACCGCTCGCTCGTCGCAAAACAGGTACATCGTCTCGCTCACAAGCAGTCTCGTTGACTTCCTCAGTCCATTTGCTCGCCCGCCCCAATACAACGCACGGTGACGCAAGCTGCCAGACTCGAAACACCTCGTTGGCGGAACCAAAAGCGAACGCAGATTCGTCAGTAACGGATTCATCACTCGGAAGCGTATCCGCAATTTCGACCAATGCCTCATCGAAGGCCAAATTTTCCTCAGCCGTCGAAAAGGAATCGTTTTGGAAATACATCCTGCGTTTAAGCCTAAACCAGCGTCAATAGTTTCGAATCGATCAAGGTGACGACCAAGCAATTAATCACGAGGCACGACATTATAGTATTGCACAAAGCATTATCTACGCGTGCTATCTTCCGTCTACGGCTTGACTAACGACTGTTTCAAAGTTTGCAAACTTTCTCGAGCCTCGGCCCAGTCCGGCAACAGTTGAGTTACTCGTTCCAGATAGGGTATCCCGTTCTCCGGACGCCCGCATGCATCCCATGCCGATCCAATCTTCAACAGCAACTCAACGCTATCAGGTTCCGATTGAATCGAAATTTCATAATGCTGTACCGCTTCCATCGGCTTGGTTGCCATCAGCATGTCACCCATCGTCCGGTTGTAGTCGAACGACGTCGGCTCAATGGCAATCGCACGCGACAAAAGCTCCATCCCTCTTTCTGGTTCGGGCACAATCATTGCCAAAGTTGCATAAGCTGTTGAAAGTCCGGCATCCAATTCGATTGCCCTCTCGCAATATTTGATAGCCGTATCATTGCGTCCCAATGCAATCAAACTTGATGCGTGATCGACCTGAGCCTTTGCCGATTTTGGGCGACGCTCGAGATTGGCGAGGCTACAACGCTCAGCTTCGGATAACCTGCCACAGCGAATGTAAGACCCGATCAAACAGCTCTGAAGTTCCTCATTATTGGCTTGCCCAGCCACCGCAACTTCGTAATACTTGGCCGCTTCGCTGAAATTCTCAAGACGTGTTTGCAAATGTCCCATGTTCGTGATCGCGTCCAAGTCCTTGGAATTGCTTTGAAAGGCACGCTCCAAGTGCTTACCCGCTAGATCATATTCCTTTAGTTCAATCAATAGGCCTGCGAAGTTAGCATTCGCCTTGGAGTCGTCCGGCGCGATTTCAAGTGCTCGAACGAAATGCTTACGTGCGTCATCGTATCGCTTCTCCTTGGCAAAAAGTCCGCCGAGCCCAACCCAAACTTTACCATTTTGAGGCGACTTCACCAGGGTATCCTGCCAGACTGAAATTTCCGAAACATAAACCATGTTTCGCTCATACGACGTAAGACCCAAAGCAATCCCGATCAATAAAGCAATTCCCAGATGCACTCGAGTGGCCACATTCTTGCTTATGCGGATTTGTAATAGGAAGGCATAAGCCGCCAACAGTACGAAGGCAACCAAAGCAGCCAGCGGCAAGTACATTCGATGTTCAAATGCAATATCTTGGATTGGAATCAGGCTCGATGTTGGCGCCAAAACCAAGAAGAAGCAACCGCCCAAGAAGCCCCATCGAGGCTGCTTAAAAATCGCCCAAATCGTCGCGAGCAACATCCCACCGATCACCACAAATTGCGGCCAAACCTCCAGCATCGACCTAGCGATCGGCCAAGCCGGATAGACACACTGACCATTTGGCCAAAACGACAACGCTATGTAATGAACCAATACCGTCGACTGACTGAGCAGGTAGGTCCAAGGCGTTAGCCCCTCGACTTGAAACAGCGAACCGCTCGTGTAGTCCAATCGATAGTGCAACATCGACCAAACCAACACGCCCCATGTGGATGCCAACAGCATGTAAAAGCCTTTGCGCCGAGCAATGATCTCTCGCCAACTGCTTGAAACAAAAGCGCGGTCATACCAAAGCACGATCAGCGGTGCAGTTACCATTACCTCTTTGCATCCCATTCCAAATGCGCACGCAACAACCGAACACAACATCCAAAATGAACTGTGTTTCGAATCCAGCGATCTTACAAAGAAGTACAACGTCGCAAGATAGGCGAGTCCCATCAGAGACTCAAGCCGCTGTATCACATACGTTACCGCTTGCGTGTTCAGCGGATGAACTACCCAGATTAGCGCGACCGAAAAGGCAACAAGACCAGCAACTGCTTGGTAATCGGTACCGCATCGGCGCAGGGTTCGCTTTGTAAGCCCGAACAAAAACAATGCAGCGGCGACATGGATGCCAAGATTCACAACATGGTACCCAACCACGTTGTAGCCATCAACCGCATAGTTCATCGCAAACGTATACTGTGCAAATGGCCGATTCGAATTCTGCATCGCGACCGATGGCGGCCAAAGTGTTCGAATCGCCGGCTCATCGACGATCCTACCCACGTCGTCAAATAGAAACGGGACCTGCATGGTATTGCTATAGGATGCAATTCCAGCTGCGGCGATGATCACAGCGCATAGAATCTCAAAGGCTGAACTTCGAGTACTGTACCGTTCTGGCATATGGTTACGTCGCCAATCTGTAAAAGAATCCCGTGTGCGTATCCACCAGAATAGACTGTCTCGAACGATCCATGCATCGGATAGTGGACATCTGATTCATTTACTCCGTTGGGTCGTATCGATTGAATCGAAGGTACCGGTCTTAGGCCAAATGTCGATCGAGCGATGCCATCGAAACCCATAGCGAACATTGCTCCGACGACGGGATTCAAGTAGTCTCAAGAGGTTGCCACAAGGGCGGTTCGTTTCTTATCCGAGATTATCTATGCCTCAACAACCCACTACTCGGAGAATCGCGGTTGTTATTCCTTGCTTCAAGGTCGCGAACCATTTGGCAGACGTACTCGCTAGGATTGGCTCAGAAGTGACTCGCATTTACTGCGTCATCGATGCCTGCCCGGACGGAAGTTGCGCGGTCGCAAAGAAAGCGCACTCGCTCGATTCCAGAATCCAAGTACTGAATCTTGACCGCAACTCAGGCGTCGGACATGCTTTCATTACGGGCACTATCAAAGCGCTGAATGACGGGATGGAGATTATCGTCAAGCTGGACGGTGACGGACAAATGGCCCCTGAGAAAATCCCAACCCTCGTCGAACCATTGCTGTCTGGCGAAGCGGATTTTTCCAAAGGCAATCGCTTCTTTCATCTTGAAGACCTGCAATCCATGCCAGTGGTCCGGATGCTTGGGAATGCTGGCCTATCCTTCTTTTCGAAACTCTCAACGGGCTACTGGAATCTATTCGACCCAACAAATGGTTTCATCGCGATTCGAGCCGAAACGGCAAAACGAATTCCCTGGGACAAGATCCATCGTCGCTACTTCTTCGAATCGGATCTACTGTTCCGTCTTTACACGCTACGAGCGGTGGTTGTCGACGTACCGATGAAGTCGCACTATGCCAACGAGCGCAGCAACTTGAGCGTGATGAATGCAGCGATCCAGTTTCCGTTCTTCCATTTTCGCAATTTTCTAAAGCGTATCTTTTACTGTTACTTCTTGCGCGAGTTCAACATCGCGTCGCTGCACTTGATGTTGAGCATTGGATTGATTGGATTCGGAGCAAGCTTTGGGTTGGTGAATTGGATACGGGGTTACGAATTGAATCAGCTCGCATCCGCTGGAACGGTGATGTTCGCGGCGTTGCCACTCATACTAGGCTGGCAGGCATTGCTGTCCTTCTTTGCTTTTGACGTTGGCAACGTACCAAAAAAACCGACCCGATCATCAGCCGCTTCCTGATGGTGGATCTACTCCGTTGACTCGATGAAAGCAAAGGCAAGCCTTGCCTCGCTCGATGCACGCGTATCGTTTCTTGGATGTGGCTTGGAATGTGCAACTGGACTAAGCCTGGGCTGCTCATTTTGCCTTTTTTTCATTCGGGACTATTTGTATCCACTGCAGAGCCGGAATAACCATCGGGCAAGCCGATGGTATTTTCTTGTGAATCCCGCTGGCTTGCCCAGCGGTACTTTCGGTTTCTCACTACAGACCCTCGCTTAGCGGATAAGCTTTCTCACAAGAAAAACCGACATGGGACAGATCACTTGCTCATATCTCTATGGCAAATCCTTAACGCATCGAAAGCCGACGTGTGAAGCACCCGTCTCGACATCACCTTTGCCTCGCGTACCGATCATGTATCGAGCGCAGTATTCACTACTGCAAAGGAAGGAGCCACCCCGGTGCACGCGTTTGACAATTCCCGGTTCTTCGGGGTCCCAGCTACTGATCGGTCCTTTTGGGTTCTCGATAACCTTGCCAAGTTCAGAGCGATTGCGATAAGTATCCGGGTGATAAAAATCGCTGCACCATTCCCAAACGTTGCCCGACATGTCATGCAAGCCGTACTTGTTTGCCTGATACTTGCCAACCGGCGAAATTCCCTTGAAGCCATCGGTTCCAAGGTCGAGGTGCGGAAATTCTCCTTGATATACATTGCACTGCCATTTGCCGTCCACCAACAGTTGATTGCCCCATGGATACGCTTGTTCATCCAGACTGCCTCGAGCGGCCCATTCCCATTCAGATTCAGAAGGGAGCCGTTTTCCGGCCCACTTTGCATACGCCTCGGCATCCGCATAAGCGATGTGAACGACAGGATAGTCCATCACATCTTTGATCGTGCTTTTGGGTCCCTCAGGGTGATTCCAACACGCGCCCGGCACGTAACTCCACCACTCCATAAAATTTTGCAATGAGACCGCTTTCTTAGGGGGCGTAAACACCACCGCGCCGGGCTTCAATTGGTCAATGGGAACGGTTGGGAAGTTGGCAGGATCGAGGTCTCGCTCAGCAATCGTTTTGTAACCCGTCGCTTCGATGAACCTAGAGTACTCTCGATTAGAGACTTCGGTTTTGTCCATCCAAAACGAACGAATCTTGACTTGGTGCCGCGGACTGCAATCCTCAAAACCCTTGATGAGCCCCGTGCAACAGGGGCGGTTGGCCTGTATCGTTAGGCGAACTTCACGGATCGCCTCAGACGACGGCCCACCCATGAGATAGGCACCTGAGGGAATCAAAACCATTCCTGACGAATCCTGGCAAAATCCACTTGGCGTATGGCACATCGCTAACGAAAAGACCAGCGAGACCGCCGAGAACAAGACTGGAAGTCTGGTAGTAACGATTCGATGCATCTTCAAGTGTTCCTAGAAAACGCCGTCACCAAAATTTCGTTTGTCCAGGCTATTGGCTTGATTGGTGCTGTTTTTTTTCTCAGCATCCAAAAAGTGGGGCTTTGGAACGGAGGACGATTCGGCTGGACTGGCAGGGGATTGGGGTTGGAGGTCTGACTGAGTTGATTCGATATACTCATCATCATACCTCGATTTGTAGTCAGGTTGCTTGGCACGATCAAGTTCTACCGAATACTCTCGAATTACGGCACTTTGTATTTGATCGCGACATGCCTGATTGATTGGATGTGCGATATCCGCGTACATTTTGTTGGATCCACCACCGCTTTCAACTTCTCGCACATCCTGAGGACCCCGCAATCGGGTGCCACATTGATTGCAGTAGCTGCTCCGCAAATGGTTCTTGTTCCCGCACTTGCTGCATCGAGCCGACATTTTTCGGCTGGGCATGGCGACAAATGGTCCGTTGACCCCCTCTATGATCTTTAAGTCCCGAATAACGAAACAAAAGTCAATCGTGATGGAGCAGAATGCCCGAAGCCGATCCTCGGACTCCTCCATTAACTTGATGCGAACCTCGGTGATTTCCATGGCGTTGACTACACTCCCTTTTTACATGAGCAAATTAACTCACGATTCGTTTCGAATTCTATTGTACTGCTCTTCGATTCCTAATGACTGCCACGACTGTGCGTAATACGCCCGCATCCCTCCGTTTAATTGCAACTCATTAACTATGTTCTCGGCTTGTTCGCGGCTACTGCACAAACAAAATCTAGCTGATCCGCTACCTGACAGGCATTGACCATGATGGTCGTATCGATCAATCCGTTTTCTCGACCTATCGATCCAATCCGTGATCTGCATTGCCGGCTCCTCAAGCCGATTAAACATCTCCTGCCCCACTGTTTCAATATTCACCTCATGGAGTCCGGATATCAATCTATCCGGCTTCCGTTGCCGCCATTCAGAATTCCCTCGTTTTAATGCCGCGAACACTTCCCTGGTGCCACATCCTCTGGGTGGGTGGGCAATGACAAAATGCAACGGTTTGGGGCAATGAAGCGGTTCGATTTCCTCCCCCCGGCCCGTGCACCGAGCAAGCCAAAAGCCATCTCGTTGCCCATCCAGGAAAAAATTGATGTCGCTACCAAGTTCACTTGCAATCCTCCTAGCTATTCCAAAGTCGTCGATTGTCCCCCACTTAAGTAGGCCTAGCACCAAGGCAGCGGCTGCATCTGCACTACCACCACCCAAGCCTGCCATGGCTGGGATTCGTTTAACCAACCGAACATTGACTCCGGAAGTTGATTTTCCAAGAGCAATTCGAAGCCTATCCAACGCACGAACCACTAGGTTGTTTTGATCCGCTGGAATCTGCCATGCACGATCATCTCCGTCGAGCGATTGACCGGAACACTCTGGAAACTCAACAGAAAGTTCGATTCGATCATCGTTTCGATCGGTTAACTCCAACTCGTCTACCAAGGAGACAGCCACCATCAGAGTATCCAAGGAATGATAACCATCACCCCTTTTGCCTAGCACTTCCAGGTAGAGATTCAACTTACATGGGACCGTTGCTCGAAATCCGCCTTGCGACTTTTCGATAATCATGGACCCACGCTGATGGCAAGCTACTTGGAACGCTAGTTAACACCTTTGCTAGACCACACAATGTACGCAGTTTGCCTATTCGGGTCAATTGCGCTATTCCACCACTGCCCTTGCTTGTGCCACTGCCGTTCTAGCTCCGAGTTAAACCTTATCGAATGATCCGTTTCTTTCGCGAATGCCTGTTTTGCGTTGCCAAAAAATGGATTGTGCCCTACGCCCATCGGGCTTAATGGAGCGGTTGTACTTCGTAGTCCGATAGTTTGAGTCATAACGCTTGCATGGATCGAGCGTCGCATAACTGTTTTGCATGCAAATCCGATTGATCTGCATGTGACCCGTTCCAGCATTTTTGAGAAATCGTTCAGGCCGCCATGAAAAATCGCACGCAACTTAGAAAATGGATCGTAAGTGGATGCATTGCCATTTCCTGTGTAGCGGGCTGCCGATCCACTAATCGTTTCCAAGCATGGCGAGACAGCTCGGACGTTTCCTACTTTCAAAACTTCGTGACGCAAATCGAGTACCCGGACGTCAATGCTCCGATCGAACCAACTGTTGCTCAAAGCCCGTCCCCGTTGGCAACTCAAAACCCAAGCGAATTACAGACGTACGACCTTACACTACAGGAAGCAATTCGCGCGGCTCTGCAAAGTAGCGATGTGCTGCGATCTCTGGGCGGAGCTGTCGTAACGGCACCACAGGGTCAGGCTACACAACTTGACGCAGCCTTAACCGACCTCAATCCGCTTTCAGGCACTCAAGCGGCGTTAGCAGACTTCGACGCTCAAGTAACCTCGCAATTGTTTTGGCAAAAGAACAATCGCCCTTTCAACAATGCAGGTAATCCGTTCTTGGCAAACGGCTTTGAGCAAACATCCGCAACATATATCAATGCGATCACCAAGCGAACGGCCACAGGTGCGTCCTTCGCATTGCGTTCCAACGTTGTGTACGACAACAACAACACTCCGTTCCGCCTTTACCGAAGCGACTTCACCGGCTTTCTTGAAGCCGAATACCGTCAGCCATTATTGGCGGGAGCGGGCACGACGTACAACCGAATTGCAGGCAGCTCGACTGTGCCCGGCACCTACAACGGAGTGCTAATCGCGCGAATCAATACCGACATTTCTCTTGCTGACTTCGAATCCGGTGTACTGCAATTGATCAATGACGTGGAGGGAGCGTACTGGGAGCTCTACTTCGCATACCGAGCACTCGACGCAGTCGTAGCGGGTCGCGAGAGTTCTCGAGGCACTTGGGAGTTTTCCAATGCGAGAGTTAAAGTAGGAAATAAAGCGGCGGATTCGGAAGCCGCTTCAAGGTCCGCGTACTATAATTTTTCGGCTCAAGTGAACGACGCCCTGTCCGGCACATCTGGTCTTTACAACACAGAGCAACGACTACGCTATGTGATGGGACTGCCTCCTACGGACGGTCGACTGATTCGACCTTCGGATGAACCACTTCAAGCCGAAGTCAATTTTGACTGGGAAGCTTCCTTGTGCGACGCCCTGACCCGGCGAGTCGAAATTCGTCGGCAGGAATGGACTATCAAACGACGTGAACTCGAACTGATAGCTTCGCGATTGAACAAGCGTCCGCGTTTGGATGCACTTACGCAGTATCGTTGGAGAGGGTTAGGAGACCATCTAATAGGTTCCAACAACGTTGACAACGGCACAGGAAGCTTGTCGCAAAGCATTGTCGATGGCAGATTCCAGGAGTGGCAGGCCGGGTTTGATTATTCGTATGCTGTTGGGCTTCGCCAAGCTTCTGCCGCAGTGCGACATGCACAGCTCAATCTGGCCAGAGACATGACGATTCTTAAGGAACAGCAACTTCGAATTTCGCACGATCTGAGCAACTCGTCGCGACAAATCACACGTAGCTACGCCCAACTGCAAATCAACTACAATCGAATCGAGGCAGACACACTGCAGGTAAAAGTGCTTAACGACCGCTTCAGAATTGGCCAAGATAGCAACCAATTCCTGTTGCAAGCCCAACAACAACTGGCAATCAGTGAGAGTGCATTTTATCGTTCGCTGGTCGATTACAATTTAGCTCTCCGAGACTTCCACCGCGAGAAAGGTTCGTTGCTCGCATATAACCAAGTAAACCTTTCCGAAGAAGCACTGGATGGCGCAATGCAACAAGCAGCGTATCAAAGAGGTCGAAACTTTACTCCTCGCGTCAACCCAGAGCAAGTGATGGTTCGAGACCGCGTTAGTCAAGGTCCAATGAACCCC
>Ga0105046_10005838_pt1 | contig 19449 bp, 18 predicted proteins | sample MAT03_FD_78385 | JGI IMG/M metagenome (GOLD analysis project Ga0105046, IMG submission 78385) | Freshwater microbial communities from Lake Fryxell liftoff mats and glacier meltwater in Antarctica - MAT-03 (megahit assembly) | ecosystem: Environmental > Aquatic > Freshwater > Ice > Liftoff... | reverse complement strand
GACGAACACCTCGGCGACGGCGTTGCGCTCCTTCCCGCGCAGCGCGATCCCGAACGCGACCGCGCCGAGCGCCGCAGGCAGCAACACCAGCGGCCGCGCGCTCGACGGAGCGAGGACGAGCGATACAGCAGCGGCCGAGCATGCGAGCAGCGCCAGCAGCAAGAGCCTGCGCAACGCCGGACCGCGCGCGAGCTCGCGCTTGCGTACGCCGCGCCCGCCGGCGAGCAGCAGCAGCGGCTCGTGCGCGAGGAATGCGAGCACGGCCGCGAGCGTGAGGGCGAGGGAAGCGAGCGCGCCCTCGCCGAGGGTGCAGGCGGAGAGCAGCGGAAACGCCAGCTGCATGCTGGCCCCGTGCTCGCGCGGCCAGAGCGACGGCATCGTGGTGACGGGCACCGAGTAGAGATGCACACGCCTACGCGGCGACGCCGCCGATGGCGTGCGCGCGCGCACGCATGGAGCGCTCGCGATTGATCTGGATCATGGCCCGGGGAGGTGACGCGCGTAGGTGCATGCAGAACGATGGCTGCTCCTCCTCGTCCCTCCGCGAACCTCTTCGACCGCGCGCCGTTTCTCGTTTTCTGGGAGCTCACCCAGGCGTGCGACCTCGCGTGCAAGCACTGCCGCGCGTGCGCGGTACCGGATCGTGATCCCCTCGAGCTGAGCTTTGAGGAGGGCAAGCAGCTCCTCGATCAGGTCGCCGCGATGGGCTGCCCACTCGCGGTGCTCACTGGCGGCGATCCGGCGAAGCGCCCAGATCTCGTCGAGCTCGTGCGCTACGGAACCTCGCTCGGCCTGCGCATGGCGCTCACGCCGAGCGCCACGCCGCTCGTGACGCGCGCGCTCCTCGCTGAGCTTCGCGATGCCGGCTTGGCGCGCCTCGCCGTGAGCCTCGATGGGGCGCGCTCGCCCTCACATGATCTGTTTCGCGGCGTGGACGGCTCCTTCGACCGCACGTTCGAGATCCTCCGAGACGCGCGCGAGCTCGGCCTGACCACGCAAGTCAACACCTCGATCACGCAGATGAACCGGCACGAGCTCGATCGCATCGCCAGCGATCTCGCGACGCTCGGCATCGAGCTCTGGAGCGTCTTCTTCGTCGTGCCGACGGGCCGCGCCACCGCGCTCGATCTGCTCGATCCGCTCGAGGTCGAGAGCGTGCTCGAGGATCTCGCGCGTCTCAGCGAGACGGCGCCCTTCGACATCAAGACGACGGCGGCGCCGCACTTCCGCCGGGTGCTCTTGCAGAAGAAGCACAAGCGCAGCGATGTGCGCGGCATCTCCGACGGCATCGGGCGCGCTGTGCGCGGCGTCAACGATGGGCAGGGCGTGCTCTTTGTCTCGCACCAAGGAAACGTCTTCCCGAGCGGCTTTCTCCCAATGAAGTGCGGCAACGTACGGGAGCAAGACCTCGCCGGAATTTACCGTGATCATCCGACCTTCCGTGTCCTCCGTGATCCTGAGGCGCTCGGCGGCAAGTGCGGCGTCTGCGAGTTCCGCAGGATCTGCGGCGGCTCGCGGGCCCGCGCCTACGCGACGACAGGCGACGCGCTCGCCGAGGAACCGGCGTGCGCATACGAGCCGCGGCCCCGAAGCGAGCAGCACGCATGACACGTCGGTATGTGGTCGTGGGCGCCGGAGTCGCGGGCCTCGCTGCCGCGCGCGCACTGCAGGGAGGCGCGCCGGACGCCGAGATCGTCGTGCTCGAGCGCGAGAATCGCGTCGGCGGCCTCGTCGAGACCGAGCGGACCCCCGACGGCTTCTTGCTCGAGCACGGCCCCGACTCGCTGCTCGCGGGCAAGCCTGCGGGCATGCGCGCGATCGCCGAGCTCGGGATCGCGGACGATGTGCAGCGCCCGCCGAGCGGCGCTCGCCAGTCGTATGTCGCGCGCGCTGGGCGGCTCTTTCCCCTGCCGCCCGGGCTGATCTCGGGCAGCGCGTCGGTGTCCGCGATGATGGGCGCGTCGCTGTTCAGCTGGCAGGGGCGCGCGCGAATGGCGCTCGAGCCCTTCGTGCGCCGGCGCCGCGCAGACGACGACGAGAGCGTCGCGGACTTCTTCGAGCGGCGCTTCGGCCGCGAGATTGTCGAGCGCCTCATCGATCCGGTCTTCCGTGGTGTCTACTCCACGCCGACCGCGCGGCTGAGCCTGCGTGCGGTGATGCCGCACCTCGCCGTGCTCGAGCGCGAGCACGGCAGCCTCGCGCGGGCGATGGCCCATCGTGCCTCACTCAGCGGTAGCGGAAGCACTGCGGCGCCGAGCGTCGTCACGCTGCACTCCGGCATGGCGAGCTTGCCCATGGCCCTCGCGCGCTCAGTCGAAGGCGCGATCCGGCTTGGAGTGACCGCGACGAAGCTCCGCCGTACGCCGAGCGGTCTCACGATCTCGCTCGGCGAGCATGGTGAGCTCGAGGCCGATGGCGTCGTCGTTGCGACTCCTGCGCCGACGGCCGCGCGCCTGCTCGCGGAGCTCGAGCCTCCGCTCTGCGCCGCGCTCGCCGCGATCCAGCTCGGCCGCCTCGACACCGTCACGCTCGCCTTCGCGCGCAGCGATGTGCCGCACCCGCTCGAGGGCACTGGCTTCGTCGTCGACGCCGCTGAGCGATGCGCGACCACCGCGTGCACCTGGTCGAGCAGCAAGTGGCTCGGTCGCGCGCCTGAAGGCACGGCGCTCCTACGCTGCTTTCTCGCGGCGCCCGACGCCTCGGACGAAGAGCTCGTGCAGAGCGCGCGTGCGGATTTGCGGACGCTCATCGGCATCGAGGCGCAACCGCTCCTCGTGCGCGTGAAGCGTCGCGCGCAAGCCCTGCCGCGCTACGAGATCGGCCACCACGAGCGCGCCGCGGCGATCCGATCGTGCGCGAGCCACCTCCCAGACATCGCGCTCGCGGGCAACGCCTACAGCGGAATGGGGCTCGCCGACTGCATCGAAAGCGGCCTCGCCGCAGCGGATCGCCTCATCAACGCCACGCAGCTCCACTGACGCCACGCGCAGCCCCCGCGGGGCCGCGCCGAGAAGCAGGACCATGAGCGCCATTCCAGTCTTCGCTCCGCAGACCGTCATCGAGCCCTTCCGCGTCAAGGTCGTCGAGCCGCTCCCGCTCCCCTCGCGCGCCGAGCGGGAGCGCGCTCTCGAGCTCGCGCACGGCAATCTCTTCAACGTCCGGGCGCAGGACGTGACGATCGATCTGATGACGGACTCGGGTACCTCGGCGATGAGCCAGGAGCAGTGGGCCGCCATGATGCGCGGCGACGAGTCGTACGCCGGCGCGCGGTCCTTCTTCGAGTTCGAGCGCGTCGTCCGCGAACTCACCGGGAAAAAGCACGTCATCCCGACGCATCAAGGGCGCGCGGCCGAGCGGATCCTCTTCGGCGTGGTCGGCGGCGCGGGGCGCAGCATCCCCGCCAACACGCACTTCGACACGACCCGCGCGAACGTCGAGGCCTCGGGCGCCGAGGCCGTCGATCTCGTGATCCCCGAAGGCCTCGACCCCGAGTCCGAGCACCCGTTCAAGGGCAACGTCGACGTCGCGCGCCTGGCGACCTTCCTCGAGACGCACGCGGGGAAGGTTCCGCTCGTGCTCGTGACGATCACGAACAACAGCGGCGGTGGCCAGCCCGTCTCGCTCACGAACATGCGCGAGGTCCGGCGCGTCTGCGATCGCTTCGGCGTGCCTCTCTTTCTCGACGCGGCGCGCTTCGCCGAGAACGCCTGGTTCATCAAGCAGCGCGATCCCGGGCAACAGGAGCGCAGCGCGAGAGAGATCGCTCGCGAGATGTTCGGCCTCGCAGACGGCGCGCTGATGAGCATGAAGAAGGACGGCTTCGGCAACATGGGAGGCTTTCTCGTCCTGAACGACGACGCCCTCGCGCTCGAGTGTCGCAACGCGCTGATTCTCACCGAGGGCTTCACCACCTATGGCGGCCTCGCCGGCCGCGATCTCGGCGCGCTCGCCGTCGGGCTCGAGGAAGTGCTCGACGAGCGCTACCTCGCGTACCGTATCGCCTCGACGCGCTACGTCTGGGACCACCTGCGGGCCGCGGGCGTACCCCTGCTCGCGCCCGCCGGCGGACACGCCGTCTACCTCGACGCGCGCCGCTTTCTGCCGCACGTCCCTCCGGCGGAGCTCCCCGGTCAGAGCGTGTCGATCGCGCTCTATCGCGAGGCGGGGATTCGCAGCGTGGAGATCGGCACGGTGATGTTCGGCCACACGCTCGCCGACGGCACGCAGCAGCCCGCGGCACTCGATCTCGTGCGACTGGCGATCCCGCGGCGCGTCTACACGCAGAGCCATATGGACTACGTGGTCGAGGCGGTCATCCACGTGCACGCGCACCGCGAGGCGCTCGGCGGGTATCGCATCACCGAAGAGCCGGCGAGGTTGCGCCACTTCACCTGCGCCTTCGCTCCGCTCTGAGCCCGTGAGGAAGTCACCGCTGACGTCGCGGCGGCGAGATTGCTGCGCAAACGATCATGCCTTCGCTGTGCTGCTCACCAGCATCGGCGCAGTCCAGTCGGTTTAGTTCACCGAGATCTCGCCGCCGCTCAAGCGACGTCCAGATCGATCGCGTCGACGAGGTCGCCGATGCCGAGCGCCGCGCCCGGGGGAACGAGCGCAAGAGCGCTGGCCGAAGCAACGCCGGGCACAGACCCAGACGCTGCATTCTGCGCCGGCACGAACGTCAGCGCGGCGTCGCGTACCTCGAGCGCTCCGTAGTGGATCGCGCAACGATCGCTCGGCGCGCGCAGCGGCGCAGCAAGGCGCGCGCGCGTGCGACGCACTGGCTGGACCTCGCCCGCCAGGACGCGCAGGATCGGCAAGCCGAGCAGCGCGAAGGTCACGTACGCGGAGCCGGGGTTGCCAGGAAGCGCAAGGATCGGCACGCCGTGCAGGCGCGCGAGGCCGACGGGCTTGCCGGGCTTGATGGCGACGCCACGGAAGAGCGTCTCGGCGCCGAGCTCGGCGAGCACGCGCGCGACGTGATCGTGCTCGCCGTCGGCCGCGCCGCCCACGGTCGCGACGAGGTCGGCGCTGGAGATCGCTTCGCCGACCGCCCCGCCGAGAAAGGCGCGCAGCGCAGCGGCGGAGTCTGGCACGCGAACACGCACGACCGTCGCGCCGGCGCGTGCGGCGAGCGCGGCGAGCATCGGGCCGTTGGAGTCGACGACGAGACCCTGTGCGTCCGCGGCGCCCGGATCGCGGAGCTCGTCGCCGGTCACGGCAAGCAACACGCGTGGGCGTCGCGTCACCCACACGAGCGCGCGCTCCGCGGTGGCGAGCGCGCCGAGGTGACGTGGCCCGAGGCGTGTCCCCGACGCGACCGCGACCGACCCAACGGACGCGTCCTCGCCGATCCGCCGCACGTTCTGACCGAGCCGCACAGCTGCCAGCAGACGCACGATGTCGCCCTCGCGCGCGATCTGCTCCCATGGCACGACCGTGTCGGTTCCGTCGGGCAGTGCGGCACCGGTCGAAATCGCGACAGCTTCACCTTGCTGCGCGCGCTCCGTCGCGGGAGCGCCCGCGCGCGATTCGCCGCGCACAGCGTACGATGTCGCCTCGGCAGCGGCGCCCGCGATCGCGTAGCCATCCATCGCCGCGTGGTCGAACGCGGGCAGCGCGGTCGCGTAGCGCACATCTTCGGCGAGCACGCGGTCGAGCGCCGCGTCCGCGGAGACCTGCTCGCAAGCGAGCGGCGTTGTGGCGGCGATCGCCCGCCGCACGGCTTCTTCGAGAGAGATGCGCTCGGCCATGCTCCGCCGTCCCTCAGCCGCCGACGAGGCTCATGCCGACGCGCGTGTGCTCGTCGCGGCTCGCGTCGACGAAGCCGTGGCCGATCGCCTTGGTGCGCAGGACCGAGTGCACTTGCCAGGCGAGGTCGAGATCGCTCGCGCCGCCGCGCAGCAAATCCCGCAGAGACACGCCGTCGGGCGCCGCAAGGCACGGGCGTACGTCGCCGCGCGCGGTCAGACGCAGGCGATTGCAGTCGCCGCAGAACTCGTCGGAGACCGCGCTGATGACGCCGACGCGCCGCCCCGAGCCGTCGGCGGCGAAGGCGTAGCGCGCCGGCCCGTGCGCCGCCCCGCCGTACTTTGTGTCGGGACCCAGCGTGCCGTCACCCTCTGCGTCGAGATCCTGCGCGCCAGGGCGCTGTGCGCGGAGGCGAGCGCCGAGCGGCGCGAGCGCGTCCGCGGCGGAGATGAACGTCGCGCGCGGCAGGGTCGCCGCTTCGCCAAGCGGCATCAGCTCGATGAAGCGCGGCGTGATGCCGAGCGACCACGCGAAGTCGACGAGGCGCGCGACCTCGCGGTCGTTGATGCCGCCGAGCAGCACGGTGTTGAGCTTCACCTCGAGGCCGGCTTCGAGCGCTGCGTGCACGCCGGCGAGCACCGGCGCGAGCTCGCCACCGCGGGTGATCTCGCGGAACAGCGTGGGGTCGAGCGCGTCGAGCGAGACGTTCACCGAGCCGAGACCCGCTGCGCGCAACGGCGCCGCGAACTCGGCGAGGCGCGTCGCGTTCGTGGTCATCGCGAGCGCGACTCCCGGATGCCGCGTCGAGATGCGCTCGACGAGGTGCACCATGTCGCGCCGTACGAGAGGCTCGCCGCCAGTCAGACGTACGCGGCGAACACCCGACATCACGAAGAGATCGACGAGGCGCGCGACCTCCTCGAAGGAGAGCAGCTCGGCGCGGAGCGCGTGATCGTCCTCGCCGCTCTTCGGCATGCAGTAGACGCACGCGAGGTCGCAGCGATCGGTGACCGACACGCGCAGATACGTGACTTCCCGTCCCGCGCCGTCCTCGATGCGATCGGGAATCTCTTCGAACCAGGCCGGCCGCGCACCGACCGTCGGCGCGCGCGCAGCGAGAATCGGCAGGCGCCGTGCGTGAGGAGCGCTCGTCACGCGGCCTCCGCCGGTGCGCTGGGCTGTGCGCTCGCGGGCGGCGGCGAGAGCGAGGCGCTGCTGTGCTCTCCGGTGAGCACCGGCAGCGCGACCTTGAGCGCCACTGTGTAGATCATCAGCCCGAGCGCCCACACGCCCGCGGTGACCTTCCACTCGGTGAGGCTCGGCACGTACTCGACGAGCTCGTGTAGCGTGCTCGGGATGAAGCCCGGAATGATGAGACCCATGCCCTTCTCGATCCAGATGCCCACGAAGATCATCGCGAGCGCGACATTGAGCAAGGGCCGTCGTTTCGCCAGGCCGGGCGTGAGCAGCACGATGGCGCCGAGCACGTTGAACGCGAGCGCGGTCCACACCCACGGGACCAGGGCGTGCCGGCCATGCAGGCCGAAGTAGAGGTAGGTCGCCGCGCTCATGTGGCTGCCGCCCGTATAGAACTCGGTGAACACCTCGGCCATCACCATGAAGAGGTTCACCAGCACGGTGATGCGCATGATGCCGAGCAGCGTGTTGATCGGCCCCTCCGGCACGCGGAACGATGTCACGCGCTGCACGAGCTGCAGCGTGAGCACGATGAACGCGGGCCCAGTGACGAACGCGGAGGCGAGGAAGCGCGGCGCGAGCAGCGCGCTGTTCCAGAACGGGCGACCGCCGAGACCGCTGTAGAGGAACGCCGTCACGGTGTGCACCGAGATCGCCCAGACGATCGACACGAGAACGAACGGCACGTACCAGCGCGGATCCGGCTTGCGCCCGAGGAAGCGCATGTAGAGCAGATAGCCGCAGATGTGCAGATTGATGGCGAGGTAGCCATTCAGGACCGCCACGTCCCAAGTGAGCATCGAGATCGGCCAGTTGAAACGACCGATTCCCGGCAGCAGATGCCAGAAGTGATCAGGCCGGCCGAGATCGGCCACGACGAAGAGCAGCGCCATCACCAGCGCGGCCACCGCGAGCAACTCGCCGACGATGACCACATCGTGCATGTCGTGATTTTTGTAGAGATACGCCGGAATCACCATCATCACGCCACCGGCGGCGAGGCCGACGATGAACGTGAAGTTGGCGATGTAGAGCCCCCACGAGACGTGGTCGCTCATGCCAGTGACGACCATACCGGTCGCGACCTGCGTGGCCCACGCATTGGCGCCGACGAGCGCAATCGCCGTGAGCACCGTCATCCACGCGTAGAAGCCCCAGCCGCCGTCGGTCGCGAGCCAGAGCGCGCGCAGCAGAAAGCGCGGGTAGCTGGTCCAGTGGATCGAGCGTTCTGCGTTCTCCATGCGTCGGACCTCGCTCAGACGTCGAAGAAGTAGAAGAAGCGCGGGCGCGTGCCGAGCTCTTCCTTGAGGACGAATACGCGCTTGTTCTCGAGCACCCAACGAATCTCGCTGTTCGGATCGAGCAGATTGCCGAACACACGCGCACCCGTCGGGCAGGCCTCGAGACACGCGGGCAAGAGCCCCTCGCGCGTGCGATGCAGACAGAACGTGCACTTCTCCATCACGCCCTGCGGACGGATGCGATTCGAGAGATAGGCCTGCACCGGGTTGATCTCTTCAGCGGGGATCTCCGGCGCATCCCAGTTGAAGCGGCGCGCGTGGTACGGGCAGGCGGCCTCGCAGTAGCGGCAGCCGATGCACCAGTCGTAGTCGACGACGACGATGCCGTCCTTCTCTTTCCAGGTCGCCTCGACCGGGCAGACATGGACACACGGCGGGTTGTCGCACTGCTGGCACTGCACGGGCATGTAGAACTTCCCCGGCGCCGGCACCACGTGATCGTACGTCGTCGTGCCGTGCTCCAAGTCGAAGCTGCCCTGCTGCATCTCGAGTACGCGGATGTAGCTATTGTGCGTGCGACGGTCGTGGTTGTTCTCGACGTGACAGGCCTCGGCGCAACGTCGGCAGCCGATGCAGGTGCTCAGGTTGAGCGCATAGCCGAACTGCACGCCATCAGTCGGGCGCACGTCGCGGATCTTCACTTCGGCGCCGTACTTCTCCTTCGTCTCGGCCTCGAGGCGGGCGAGCACGGTGCGCATCTCGTCGGGCGCGAGCTCCTTGTAGTGCTTCTGCAGGAACGCCTCGCCGGACAACTCGCTCGCCCACGCGACGACGGGCGAGACCGCGCGCGCGAACGCCGCGGCGCCGAGCGTCGCGCCGGCGACCTTGAGGACCGTGCGGCGGTCGATCTTCGAGTCCGTCATGGGTGCTCCTCAGCCGGCGCGGCCTCATGCGGCGTAGCCGGAGGGAAGCGATCATTCGGCGGAGGCATCGGGCGGAAATGCGGATAGGCCGGCGCGTGCGCGTCGTGACAGTCGATGCAGTGATTGCGCTGGCGCGGCCCGCGCGTGAGGTCCCAGTGACCGCGCATGCCGCCGTGCGAGCCGCGCGTGTAGTCACGGAACTGTGGGCCGTGGCACTGCGCGCACAGGCGCATCGCCTCGCTCATCGGCACCACCTCGCCTGCCGCGAGGTGCAGACGCGTCGGGTCGACCGGATCGTGACAGGAGGCACACGTGTTGTCGCCGTGGAGAAAGACCAGCCCGGCATGTGGGCCCCCAGCGTCGGCCGCATCCGTCTGCGGTCCACGGATGATGTCGTCGAGCGAGTGACAGGTCTGGCAGCCGATGCCGACGCTCGCGTCGTTTGCGTCGCGCAGCTCGGTCGCAATCGACGTGAGCGAGGCGGGCTCGTGAATCGTCACAGCGTGGAGCGGCGCTGCGGGGGCGGCGTGCGACGACGGCTCTGCGGAGTCCGCCGCACGCTGTCGAGCGACGGTGGCGCGCCAATCGACGACATCGCTCTGCGCGCGCTCACAAGCAGAGAGGAGAGCGACGTGGGCGATCAGCAGCAGCGTGAAGAGCCATCTCGGGAGCCGCGTCAGCACGCCGGACAGATAGACGCGGCATCCCGCCCGCCAAGAGCTGCGGCGAGGACGGATGGGCGCGTATGACGAATGTCATCCCAGTTTGGGCGCTGGCTGGTAGTCGCGCGCCGGGCGCGTACGTCGGGGTCGGCTGCACAGGATGAGGGTCGAATGCCAGTGAGCGGGATGGTGCTTGTGCTGTCGGACGAGCCGGCGGTCCGAGACTCGGCGCTCGAGGCGCTCGAGCGTGAGCCTGGGCTCACGCTCGGTCAGCGCGTTGGTGATCGACTGCCCCTGGTCGCAGAGACGTCGAGCACGCCGACGTGTATGGCGCTGCTCGAGCGGCTCGCCACGATCGAGGGTGTGCGGGCGGTGCTGCCCGTGTTCCACGACTTCTCGGATGAGCCTGGCGATGGCCAGGAGGAGCGCCTCGATGGAGCGTCGTGACTTCCTGAAGGGGATCGCCATGGCGGCAGCAACCGCCGCAGTTGCCCGCGTGGCCGAAGGCCAAGTCCGCCCATCGCCGGCGGGCTCTCTCGCGACCGTGCGTGACGACGGGCACTGGGAGAAAGCGCCTTGTCGCTTCTGTGGCACGGGCTGCCATGTGCAGGTCGGCACGAAAGACGGCCGCGTCGTCGCGATCCAAGGCGACGCCCAGGCGGCGGTGAATCGTGGCCTGCTCTGCGTGAAGGGCTACCACGTCGGGCTCGCGCTCTACGGGCGCGATCGCCTCACGCGGCCGCAACTGCGTAGACCCGACGGAAGCTACGCGGCGATCACTTGGGAGCAGGCGATCGACGTCATCGCGTCACGGATCGAAGCGCGTCCGGAGCGCTTCGCGTTCTACGGCAGCGGTCAGTGGACGATCCCGGAGGGGTACGCCGCGTCGAAGATGGTCAAAGCCGGGCTCGGCACGAACAACGTCGAGGCAAACGCGCGTCTCTGTATGGCCTCTGCCGCAACTGGCTATCTCGCCGTCTACGGCGTCGACGAGCCGGCCGGCTGCTACGACGATCTTGACGCCTGCAACGTCCTCATCACCTGGGGCAACAACCCCGCTGAGATGCATCCGGTGCTGTTCTCGCGCGTGATGGACCGTCGATCTCGCGGCGAGAACATCACGCTCATCGACATCGGCACGCGGCGCACCCGCACGACCGGCTTCGCGCAGCACTACCTCGAGTTCAAGCCAAACACCGATCTGGCGATCGCCAATGGTATCGCCCATCTGCTACTACGCGAGAACACCTACGATCGCACCTTCGTCGAAGCGCACTGCGCGTTCCGCGGCCTCGAAGCGCAGAGTCCGACGCTGCAGGGCGAGGCAATCTCGTTCGACGAATACAAGCGCCGTATGGCGGAGTACACGCCTGAGCACGTCGAGCAGATCTCGGGTGTGCCCGCGGCGCAGATCCGCATGCTCGCTGGGCTGTTCGGTCAGCGCGATCTGCGCATCACCAGCCTGTGGTGCATGGGGATGAACCAGCACACGCGCGGCACCGCGATCAACGCGCTCGTGCACTCGGTGCATCTGCTGTCGGGCCACTTCGGCAAGCCCGGCGACGCGCCGACGAGCCTCACCGGGCAGCCGTCCGCGTGCGGCACGGTGCGCGAGGTCGGCACGCTCGGCCATCAGCTGCCGGGCGGCCGCTTGGTCGCGAAGCCGGAGCATCGCGCGCAGAGCGAAGCGCTGTGGAACCTCCCGGCCGGCCGTATCTCAGAGCACATCGGGCCGCACACGATCGAGATGTTCCGGCGCTTCAACACCGCGGCCGCCGACGGTGGCGACATCGACACGATGTGGGTGCAGGTGACGAACCCCGGCCAGACGATGCCGAACGCGCACGCCTACTTCGATCGCGCGCGCGCGCTCGGCAAGTTTCTCATCGTCTCTGATGTGTACCCGACGCTCACCACGCGCGCAGCCGATCTGATCCTGCCGTCGGCGATGTGGGTAGAGAAGAATGGCATGTTCGGCAACAGCGAACGCCGCACACAGCAGTGGTTCAAGATGGTCGCGCCGCCCGGCGAGGCGCGCGACGACTGCTGGCAGACGATCGCCGTGGCACGCCGGCTCTTCGATCGCGGCTTCGCGGGGATGCGCGACAAGGACGGCAAGTTCTTGTTTCACACCGAGCGCGATGGACGCGAAGTGCCCATCTGGGACTTCCGCCACTACTACGACGTCAACGTCGATGAGCGCCTGTTCGAGGAGTACCGATCGTTCTCGCGCGTGAAGCACAAGGACCTCGCGCCGTACTCCGAGTACGTCGCCGCGCGTGGTCTGCGCTGGCCGGTCGTCGAGCGCGATGGCGCGTGGCACGAGACGCGCTTCCGCTTCGTCGAAGGCGAGGATCCGTACGTCGCGCGCGGCAAGGGCGTGCAGTTCTATCACTCGACCTCGCACGACGATCGCGCGCAGATTTGGTTCCATCCGTACGAGCCACCGCCGGAGTCGCCGGACGAGGCCTATCCGTTCTGGCTCTGCACCGGGCGCGTGCTCGAGCACTGGCACAGCGGCTCGATGACGATGCGCATTCCGCCGCTCCGCCGAGCAATGCCGCAGAGCTATGTCGAGATGAACCGCGCCGATGCGCGTCGACTTGGTGTGCAGGACGGTGAGACTGTGGTGGTCGAGTCGCGGCGCGGCTCGATCGAGATCCCAGTGTGGATCGAGGGTCGCGGTCGACCGCCGGCCGGCTCGGTCTTCGTGCCGTTCTTCGATGAGCGGCTGCGGATCAACGAGCTCACGCTCGAGGCCTTCGATCCGTTCTCGAAGCAGCCGGACTACAAGAAGTGCGCGGTGCGCATCCGCAAGCGCGGCGCCAGAGGGAGCGCGGCGCCATGAGCGACCCGCGCGAGAACGCCACCTTTCTTGGCGTGCCGATGCGGGCGGTCTACGTGATCGCCCTGGTCGCCGTGGGTGTCGCTTTCGTCGGCTTTCTCACGGGCACGCGCGGTGGCGGTCAGCTGGAGATCTGGGGCGCAGCGGAGGGCCGCCGCGCGCCGCCGACTGTGGGCGACGTGCCGTTTGCGCCGACGAACGCCGAGCTCGCCAGCGACGGATGGCGCTGGACGGGTGAGCGGCAGCGCGCCGCGCTCGCCGCAATGCACGCCGACCGGCCGGCCGCGATGGCCGACGTCGCCCCAGCAAGCGATGCCGATCGCGCGCAGGCGCTCGCGACGCGGGCCGCGCTTCGCGCGTACGACGGCGCTCCGCCGCGCATCCCGCATGCGGTCCCGCAGTTCGGCGCATTGCCGTGCATCCAATGTCACAGCGATGGAATGCGCGTGGGCGGGCACGTCGCCGGCGCGATGAGCCACGACAGCTTCCAGAGCTGTCTCGGCTGCCATGTGGTCGACGACGCGCCGATGCCGGGCGCGGAGGGCGCGCTCGCGTCCGGTCCGCCCATCGACAACAGCTTCGTCGGCCTCGAGGCACCGACGCACGGTCCGCGCGCGCTGCCAGGCGCGCCGCCGGTCATTCCGCATCCGACGCGCATGCGAGAGCGCTGTGCCAGCTGTCATGGCGAGCTCGCTGCGGGGCTGCGCTCGACGCATCCGTGGCGTCAGAGCTGCACTCAGTGTCACGCGTCGTCAGCTGCGCTCGATCAGCTGCCGCGCTCGCAGCTCGGCCCAGCAGCCGGCGAGGCACCCTCGCCCGGCGCACCGCGGGGCGCGCCGTGAGCGAAGACGCAGCGGTATCGCGTCGCGGCTTCTTCGCGCTGCTCCGTGGACGACCCGTCGACGTGTCGGCGCCGGCCCGCGAGCCCGAGCCGACGGCCGACCTCGACGGAGAGCCGCCGCCGCCGTGGGAAGCGCGGCAGAGAGCGCGACGCGTCGTCGATTCGGTGCCGCGCCTCGCGCGCGTGCTCGCCTTCGAGTGCATCGCGGGCAGCGCTGGCCTTTGCGCGACGTGCATCGAGCGCTGTCCGGTCCCAGGCGCGCTCGTCACGAGCGGTGGTCCGCCGCGAATCGATGCAACGCTGTGCGACGGATGTGGCGCGTGCGAAGAGGCCTGTCCGGCGCCACGCAAAGCGATCGTCATGCTGCCGCGCATCGACGGCCGCGCAAAGGACACATGAGCGCGATGGACGAAGCCGAGAGCACAGAGCCGCTCCCTGAGGTGCAAGTCGGTGAACTCGACGGTGCGACCTTCGAGGCGTACTTCGCCGATCTCGCCGAGTGCGCCGAGGTGCGCTCGGTGACGCTGAAGGCAGGCCCAGAGACGCACGCCGAGGAGCCGCAGGTCTCGCTCGAGCAGGCGCACATGCTGCTGCTCGTCGGCACGATCCGCGGCGTGCAGATCCGCTACGTGTTCCAGGGCGTCGCGTGGATCGACACGCTCGTCGCGCAGGGCGAGTCCGTGCGCATCGTGCGCATCGCTGAGCCAGCGCGCGCCGTGCCCGCGGTCGACGTGCGGCCGCGACGACATCTGCCCATTCTCCACGCATGACCGATCGCGCAGCGGGCACCTACGCATTCGAGGCGATCGACGCGACGCTCGATCTCGTTCCCCTCGCCGGTCGACGCGCGCTCGACCGCGCTGGCAAGAAGCTCTCTCTCGACGCTTGGCGCGCGCTCGCGCTCGATGCGCGCCGCGCCATCGTGGACGCCGGCACGCGCGCGGAGGTCCCTGTGGCGTATGTCTGCGCCGCGCTCGTCGGGGCCTCGCCAGCGCCAGCAGACATCGTCGCGCCGCCGGAGCCCAACGCGGCGTCGCTGCCTGCCCTCGTGCGGAGCGCTCTCGGAGCAGAGCGTGCGCTCGACGACGCCGCCTGGCGCGGGCTTACACCGCTCGCTCGCTTCGCGCTCGCCAGCCTCGCCAGTCGCAGTCGCAGCGTCAGTCTCTCTCGCGCGTACGACGAGCTGATCGGCGCAGGGACTGCATGATCAGCGCGAGTTCGCGTGGGGTCGCAGGCATCTTTGTCGGCGGCGCCTCGCGGCGCATGGGCGGCACGCCGAAGGGTCTGCTCCAGCTCCGCTCTGGTCGCACCATCGTCGAGGAGCTCGCCGACGCGGCGCACGCGGCTGCCCTCGAGGTGGTGCTGGTCGGCCGACACCCGGCGTACGCGGCGCTCCCGTTTCGCTCGCTCGCCGACGCACCAGGCGCACACGGGCCGGTCGCTGGGTTGGTCGCGCTCCTCACTTATGCAGGCGATCGCACTAGCGTCGCGCTCGCCTGCGATGCGCCGTTCATTACCACTGCGCTGTTGACACGCCTGCTCGACGAGCCAGCCGCTATCGCCGTGGCGCCGCGCGGACGGCACGGCTGGGAGCCCTTCTGCGCGCGATTCGCGTCCGCCGAAGCGCTACCTGAAGTGGCGCGCCGCCACCATGCCGCGATCTCCCGACTGCAGGATGTGCTCGACGCGCTGTCGACGCGCACACTGCAGCTCTCGGAGGAAGACGCGCGCGCGCTTCGCGACTGGGACTCACCGGAGGACGTGGCACATGACATCGACTCTTCGCGGACCGGGGGCAGGACTTGATCACCGTCAAACGGGCGCCGACGACGAGCGCCAAATTCGCTGCCATGAATGACCTGGTTGCATCGAAATGGGCGCACTTCGCAGTGGCTCTCGTCGTGTGCGCCACCGTGGGAGCGAGCGCTCCCGCGCAAGCACAAGACTCAGTCCAGACGGAGCCCGCGGTCTCAGCAGCTCCACCACAGTCGGAGGCGTCCGCCGCGCCTACGACCGCGGCCACCTCGGACGCGTCCGCCGCGCCTACGGCCGCGGCCACCGCCGCTCCTGGAAGATGGCTCGCTCACTTCAACGTCGCCTTGGTCCTGGGGCAATGGAAAGGCGCGCTTGGCGACCAAAGCGCTGGTTGGACGAACGTGAGTCAGCGCCAGTCGGTGCTGCAGTTCGTCGGTCTCGGCTACTTCGTGGCGCCACAGTGGCGACTCACCGCGAGCGTGCAGCTCGTCGAGACGCTCGGGGGGCGCAAGCCGGACGAGAGTGCGTTTACCGCAGCCAACCTCATCCTCTGGGCGGCCTACCACCCGGTGAAGTGGTTCTTCGTCGGGCTCGGTCCGCTCATCGCCGCGCGGGCGTATGGCAAGTGGCAGCTCGACGCAGGCATTTTCTCCGCGGTCGGCGTGGCGTTGCCGCTCGGCGGCGGATTCGCGCTCGGCGCAGCCGTTCAAGTGCCATTTACTTTCGTCGTGCGGCCCGCGGTCGCAGTCTCGGCAGTGGCATTCATCTCCTACCGATTCTGAGCCGCGAACTCATCGCCTGCTGAAGCGCGCCTGGAAGAAGCGCAGGTGTTTGGGCTCGTAGACCATCTCGAGTCCCTTCACGTGTTTGCGCGCGTCCCACACCGCCGCGACCGACTCGGCGGCCACGTCCATGTGCGCCTGGGTATAGACGCGCCGGGGAATGGTGAGGCGCACCAGCTCCAGCTTGGGGTGGTGGTTCTCGCCAGTGACCTTGTCGCGCCCAGCGGAGACGATGCCCCGCTCCATCGCGCGCACCCCCGAGTCTTCGTAGAGCGCGGCCGCGAGCGCCTGGGCGGGGAAGTGCTCCTGCGGCACGTGCGGGTAGAAGGCGCGCGCGTCGAGGTACACCGCGTGGCCGCCGATGGGTCGCACCACCGGCACACCCCAGCCGTGCAGCTGCTCTCCCAGATACTCCACCTGGCCGACGCGCGCGCGCATGTGGTCGTCCTGCACGGACTCCACGATGCCTCTGGCCATCGCCTCCATATCCCGCCCGGCCATGCCGCCGTAGGTGTGCAGTCCCTCGTAGACCACCACCAGGCTGGAGGCCTCCTCGTAGAGCGCTCGATCGTTGAGCGCCAGCCAGCCGCCGATGTTCACCAGGGCGTCCTTCTTGCCGGACATCGTGCAGCCGTCGCTGTACGAGCAGAATTCGTGGAGGATCTCCGCCACGCTCTTGTCCGCGTAGCCGGCCTCGCGCTGCTTGATGAACCAGGCGTTCTCCACCGCGCGGGTGGCGTCGAGGAAGATGCGGATACCGTGCTGGCTGGTGAGTTCGCGCACCGCCTTCATGTTCTCCATGGAGATCGGCTGGCCGCCGGCCATGTTCACCGTGGCCGCCACGCAGACGTAGGGGATCTTCTTCGCCCCCACCCGCTCGATCAGCGCCGCCAGCGCGTTCAGATCGACGTTGCCCTTGAAGGGCAGCTCCAGCGTCGGGTCGTGCGCCTCGGCGACCACCACGTCGACGAAGGTCGCGCCCGCCGCCTCCTGGTGATGACGGGTGGTGGTGAAGTACATGTTCCCGGGCACGAAGTCGCCGGGCTTGATGCAGATCTGCGAGAGGATGTTCTCCGCGCCGCGGCCCTGATGCGTGGGCGTCACGAAGCGGTAGCCGTAGTACTTCTGGATGGTGGACTCGAGGTTGTAGAAGTTGCGGCTGCCCGCGTAGGCCTCGTCGCCCCGCATCATCCCCGCCCACTGCCAATCGCTCATCGCGTTGGTGCCGGAGTCGGTGAGCAAGTCGATGTACACGTCGTCGCTGCGCAGCAGGAACGTGTTGAAGCCTGCCTCGGTGATCGCGTGACTGCGTTGCTCCGGCTCGAGCATGCGCAGCGGTTCCACCATCTTCACTTTCCAGGGCTCAGCCCAAGAACGGGTCGTCGGTCGTGGCTTGAGAGGGCTCATGGGTGATTGAAGCTGTGTCGAGTTGCCAATCAACGGAATGACTACGGTCAACTAATACATCGCGCGCAGACTTTGCCGCGGGGAGGTCTCGCTCCTGGCAAGACGCGGCCCCACTCGACCGCGATTTGACAGCCGTTGGGCAAGCGCCTAAACCATGCGCCCAGCGAGGCTCGAGCACTTGTGAAGCCCGAAGAGACCCGAGCGAAAATCCTCGCGGCGACCGACCACCTCTTCGGCGTGCTCGGCTTTGACGCGACGACGACGCGCGACATCGCCGAGGAGTCCGGCGTCAACAAGGCGCTCATCCACTACCACTTCGGCAGCAAGGACGCGCTGCTCGTGGCGCTGCTCGACGGCTACTACGACCGCCTCGCCGCGACGATGATCCCGGCGCTCGGCAAGAGCACCGAGCCCGAACAGCAGGCGGAGGACGTCATCGACGCCTACGCCGACTTCCTCGCGCAGAACCGCACCTTTTGCTGCATCGTCCAGCGCGAGGTCGCGAGCGGACGGCACGTCGCGAAGATCGTCGCGCGGACGCTGCCGATGTTCCGGGTCGGGTCCGCTTGGCTTGGGAGGATCGCGCCCGACGCGCCGCCCGGCCTCGAGATGACGCAGGTCCTGACGAGTGTCTACGGGATGGTCGTGACGTATTTCACGTTCGGAAGTGTGCTCGAGCAGCTGACGGGGCAAGACCCGTTCTCGCCCGACGCGCTCGAGGCGCGCAGACGCCACATCCGTCAGGTCGTCGCCATTTTGTTCCGAGAGATTCGCGGCGAGTCGAAGGCGAAGGTGAAGGCGAAGGCGAAGGCGAAGGCGAAGGCGAAGGCGAACGCGAACGCGAACGCGAAGTCAAAGTCGAAGGAAAGAGGCAAGGCATGGCCGAGCTCCACCCGAAGAACGCCGCGCAAAAAGACCGGCTCCTGACGGCACCGCACTGGCTCTGCATGGAGCGCGCTCGCTACTACACCGAGGCGCACCGCGAGACCGGGGGCCAACATTCATCGCTGCGCGCGGCGCGCGCGCTCGAGCGCGTGCTCGCGAAGATGACCGTGCGCATCGAGCCGGACGAGCTGCTCGTCGGCAATCGCTCGTCCAAGCTCATCGCGCCGCCGATCGCGCCCGAGCGCGGCGATTTCACCTTCGTCTTCGCGCACCTCTTCGAGGAGCTCAAGGCGTTCGGCTACCGCATCGAGCCCGAGGACGAGCGCGTGCTCTTCGACGAGCTCATCCCGTACTGGAAGGGCAAGACCGTGCGCGACGCGAAGATCGCCGCGTTCCGCGAGCACGACCTGGCGAGCGAGCTCGACCTCTCGCCGCGCGAGATCCGCCGCAAGCTGCGCAGCTTCGGCGTGCGGCCGCTGCTGCGGCTCGTCGCCGAGGACGAGGAGCGCTCGACGAGCGTGCTCGGGCGCGCGATCCGTGGCGGGCGGCTGGTCGCGCGGCTGCCGGGACTGATGCGCGCGGTGCGTGCCGGCGCCGGCGACAACCTCAAGGGGCGCGGTCGCTGCACCGATACGCAGGCGCACATCGTGCTCGGCCACAAGAACGTGCTGCGCCTCGGCTTCGCGGGCATCGCCGCACAGGCGCGCGCGCGGCGTGCCGACGCGCAGACGGACGATGAGCGCGCGTTTCTCGAGAGCGTCGAGCTGAGCTGCGCGGCGATGCGCGCGTTCTCGGAGCGCTTCGCGACGCTCGCGCGCACGGAGGCGGCGCAGACGAGCGACGTCGAGCGCCGCGCGGAGCTCGCGCAGATCGCCGAGACCTGCAGCCGCGTGCCGTGGCTGCCACCGCGCACGTTCGCGGAGGCGGTGCAGTCGCTGTGGTTCACGCAGAACGCCGCGATCATCAGCTACGGCGCGGGCAGCGGCATCACGCCGGGGCGCGTCGATCAGCTGCTTTACCCTTATTTCGCGGCGGATCTCGCGAGCGGTGTGCTGACGCGCGAGCGCGCGCTGCGCTTGCTCGAAGAGCTGGTCATCAAGCTGAACAACAACGTCATCATCTGGCCGAACATCGGCGGCGTGAAGCTCAATCACCTCGGCTCG
>Ga0105046_10005837_pt1 | contig 19450 bp, 17 predicted proteins | sample MAT03_FD_78385 | JGI IMG/M metagenome (GOLD analysis project Ga0105046, IMG submission 78385) | Freshwater microbial communities from Lake Fryxell liftoff mats and glacier meltwater in Antarctica - MAT-03 (megahit assembly) | ecosystem: Environmental > Aquatic > Freshwater > Ice > Liftoff... | reverse complement strand
TTCGGGTGATCGGTTTTCGGGGCATATCGGTCGCAGGTTTGAAAATGGTTCCCGGCCTGCGCCGGGATGACGCTGGAGTGGGGCGTGGATTGCGGTGTTAGGTGTGGGATTTGTGCAACGATCAAAGGTTTGAAAATGGTTCCCGGCCTGCGCCGGGATGACGCTGGAGTGGGGCGTGGATTGCGGTGTTAGATGTGGGATTTGTGCAACGATCAAAGGTTTGAAAATGGTTCCCGGCCTGCGCCGGGATGACGCTGATGTGGGTGTGGATTGCGGTGTTAGGTGTGGGATTTGTGCAACGATTAAAGGCTTCAAAATGGTTCCCGACCTAACGCCTCTTGGCACCATAGGCGATGATTGCAATGCCGATGAGCAGGGCAATGCCAATCGTGATGAAAAGAGCGCGGCGGCCAAACGCGAGATCTGCCGCATAACCCTCACGATCACTGCCATAGACCTTTTCCACCGCAGCCTTTATGGTGACCGGGTTGCTCAAGATGATCGTCCCGACGGCAGTCACTGCCGCGCCGCGTGCGATGCCTCGCCATCGGTTCCGGCTGTTGGACGGGTCGACAAAAGTCATCACGTCATTGCCGCGCACCACGGGAGCGTCGACCACCAGCACCACGTCTTCAGCGCCGACTGTCAGGTGCAGCGGCTGTTTGAACTGCTGCTTGGTCTTCCAGTACGAGCGCGAGCTGCCGCTAGCCTCTTGAAACGTTTCGCGTTCGGCATGAACGAACTGATGTACGAGGAGGTCATTGTTGTCAGTAACCTTGCCTTCAATGAGCACTTCGGTGCCCACCGGATCCTCCGCTGCGTACGTCTTGGCCGCGAAAAGTGCGCTAGTTTCTTTTTCGAGCAGAAAATGACCGATTGCGCCTACTGCCAGCGTTACGATGCAGATTACGATGCCGCTGATGCTCGTGCCGTTCATGGTTAGGTCTCCGTTTCGCGCCCCTTGGCCCCCTTGGCCGTTTGGCCGTTTGGCCCTTTGGGTAGAATACCTCGTCGATCAGGATTGTGAGACGGCTATGCTATTGTTCCCAACAGTCGAAGTTTCCAGCGAGTCACGCTGGTGATTTATTTCCCGCCGCACATTGTAATTGGCAAAATATGGCCGACATCCGAACACTTGGCGCACAATGCTAACAGCCCCGCTGACGACTACTGCCGCTGAACGGTGCAACGGCTTGCGCAACACACAGGCCCGATGATGCCGGAGGTGATCGAATACGGCGTGGTCAGTGCCCGAGCCAATCTGCTGTGGATGCTTGGCATCAGCGCATTGCTGCTCGCTGGTGCGGGGCACGCCATGCTGCGCTGGAGGCGATTCAGAAACGGCCCCATGCGCGTCGAAGCGCAGCCTTATCGCGGCTGGGTGATCGCGTTTCTGATCTTGTTAGCATGCTTTCACTTGAGCCTAGCGAGCTACTGGCAGCGAGCAGCCTTCGGCGCCGTCGTGGAAGCCAACGTCGAGGACGTTCAGACAACGGTACATCGGGGGCGCAGCAAATCCTATTCCTACACAATCGACGCCGTGTCCGTCAACGGCGCGCGCTGGCGCTTGCAAGACAACGACGCCTTCGGCCTGAACGCCGCCGCGTTGAAGGCGCGGCTTGAGGCCAAAAACGGCCCGGTGCGAGTGTCGTTTGTCGTGGTGCCATTTTCGCCGCAGAACCACCAGCTAGGCGTGCAAGCAACAGCGCACGGTGGCGTGCTGCTCGCGGCGATGCTCGTGCTGCTGGTGCTGTTTCCAACATATGCCATCGAGGTACGACGGCTGCAAATCGCGATGCCGGGAAAGTAGCCGAATGAGCTCCTTGTCGTGGCCCGCGTGACTGTTAATCGCATCTTGGAATGCGCTGCGTGAATCGCCCGCTGCGGAGGGTTAGAATCAATTTCGGGCCGCCGGATCGTCGGCTGGCGAAGCAAGGAGCGGCCAAGCAAGGAGCGGCCAAGCAAGGACGTCCGCATGCATTTGCTATCCTCGAACAGGATTAGCTCTTTTGCGTATCCTCAAGCTGTTTCTTCCTCGCATAGGACTCCAGATAACCGCACCTTTCGCAGCGATAGGTAACAATATTGATCATGTTGTCTGGCGGCGTCACGACCCCACCTGCCCAAAAGGAATACTCGGGTTCGCCCGCCACCCAAAACGACACAGCGGCTCCGCTCGAGATTTCAGGGATGAAGCCCGTGATCATCTTGGAAGTGCACTTTACACAGAAAATCTCATCCTTCATCAGTGGCTCTCCAGGTTTTACAGGCGTTCCCCGCCCCCATGCCCTTATAACTCTGACACGTGTCCCGTTCAATACAATCAGAGCCACTAGAAATCACTTTCAGATCACAAAAATCTGACCGAATTCTAAGCCGACTTTAGACTGAAAGCGCGCTCAAAGAACTGCAGCGGCGCAGCGACTGTAAGCGCAAAGACAATGGTGTATCCAAGTTTCACTTGGCGTAGCGAGTCGTTGATTTCCGCGAATAGCATGGCGCGGGTACCGGCGCAGCGGGTGGAACCATGAATTTGACGGCGCTGATTTTGGGGCTAGGTTGTAAGTAGGCTCTGACGTTCCAACGCCAACAGCGTCCAGAGTCGGGAAGTTCAATTTTGAAATGCCAGTGCGCGTAAAGCCGCTGGCATTTTTACACGTATCGGCCGTGGCAAATGAGCCCGCGCTCAACTTTGCGCTGGATCGTGATCACTAGCATTCGAGGCGGCTTGTTTTGGCGCAATGCGCTCGGCAAGTGTTTTTACAATTTCGCTCAGGGTCTGAATTTGCGCTTTTAATTGGGCGATCTCAAAGAGTAAATCACGCTCTATTTGGCGCTCTTCGGTTTCCACAAACATCGCCGCTAGCGAAGCGGTAACCAACGACAGTACGGCCAAGCCTAACAGCACCACTATTACCGAAAATATTCTGGATGCGTGCGTCGTTGGGATGATATCCCCATAGCCAACGGTTGCCGCAGTGGTGAATGCTAACCATAGGCCGTCACTAAAAGTATGCGCTCTAGGCTCTAGCAGCCAAAAACCCACGCCACCAAAGCCTAAAATCATTAGGCACAAAAGCAGCGAGTGAACCAAGCCGCGTCGAGTGATTAAGCGTTTTCGAGTCCGTTTTTTCATACTTTGATGTTAGCAGCACCTGCACAAGACCGGCTAAAGGCATTCCCTGTTCAAGTTCGTGCAAAAAAACCTACCCGCAGCGAAGCACCAGCCTCGATTATTCGCGGAAGTTCGCAATTGGAAACGAAGTTTCTGAACGCCGAACGCATAGGCTTATTGCTGGGCGACCCGATAAGTGGTTTCCACGGGGCGAACGCAATTTTTGACGTAAATAAATTGTTGAACGATCGAGTCAACGGATTTTATTCCCGTACGTTTATCAGTCTCGAAGCATCTGCAACAACGATCAAAACCGCGTTCCTACCCAAGCCATCCTACCCAAGCCATCCAACCCAAGCCATCCAACCCAAAACTAGAGGCAAAACGCAAATGAACTTGCTCGCCCTGCGTGAACAACTCGCGATCTCAGCCCAAACGATGGTTGAAGCTGCGCCCTTAACGCCGCCTGATCCACTGGTGCATTTTATCAATCGCACCAGCTTTGGCATCCGCGACGTTGAATACCGTGCGGCCGCAGCTCTGGGATATAGCGCTTTTGTAGAGTCGCAACTGGCACCCAAAGCCGTTAACGCCGCAGCCGTTGAAGCGGCAATTGCGGGCGCTTTACCTAGCGTCAAAATGACCGGCGCGCAGCTGTATGCGGCTTATCCACCGGCAGAAAACAAAGATTTTGTAGCGCTCGGTGAATTGCGCGCGGCAACTTTGTTGCGCCAGATTTTTAGTCCCAACCAACTTTTTGAAATAATGGTCGAGTTTTGGACGAATCATTTCAGCATCGAACACAGCAATGGCTACGATCGTATTGCGAAGACCATCGATGACCAAGATATTCGGCGCAATGCGCTTGGCAAGTTCAAAGATTTGCTCAACGCCAGTGCGCGCAGCCCCGCGATGCTTTTTTATCTCGACAACTACGTCAACGTCAAAAGCGGTGCGCAAGAAAACTATGCGCGCGAGATGCTTGAGCTGCACACATTAGGCGTCGATGGTGGCTACACCGAGCTAGATGTCAAAAATGTCGCCCGTGCGTTCACCGGCTGGAGTTTCAATCGCACCCAGATTAGCTTTCAGTTTGTTGCGCGCAATCATGATACCGACGCCAAAACAGTTTTGGGATTAAGCCTGCCGAAAAATCGCGGCATGGAAGATGCGCAAGACGTGTTGGATATGTTGGCGAAACACACCTCGACTGCAAAATTGATTGCAAGCAAACTGGTGCGGAGGTTTGTTAGCGATACGCCACCAGAAAATTTAGTTAAAAGTGTGCAAGACGAATTCTTGCGTACCGATGGCGACGTGACCGCAATGCTGCGAATGATTTTCAACTCCGTTGAATTCGTTGCAAGCGCCGATTTAAAAATTAAGCGGCCGCAGGAATACGTGCAAAGCGTATTGCGCGCGACTGATGCGCGCTTGAGCGGCACCACCTACGTGCGCGCGCTGAACGGCGTCTATGAAGGGTTAGGGCAACTCTGGTCAAGTTGGCCAGCACCTAATGGCTATCCTGATACTGCCAGCTATTGGATCAACACCACCGCATGGTTGGGGCGTTGGAACTTCGTGTTTTCCGCTCTTGAAGGGCGCCTGGATCGTGGCATCGTCATCGACCTCAGCGCGCTGGCGGGTGCGGCGAAAACAGCCGAAACATTGGTGGATCGGTTAAGCGAGCGCTTGTTGCGGCGCAAGCTCAGCCAGACTGATCGCATTACCCTGTTGAGTACCGTCTCGGCCGACGAAAGCGCCACCGCCGAGTTGCGTGCTGATGTGATCATCACCCGCACCCGAGAATTGGCGGCGGTTTTGCTGAGCTCGCGCTACTTTAATTATCGCTAATCCAACTATCGCTATTCCACGCCTACTACTGGGATTTTTATGTCCATTTTTTTAAGAGATACAAAGCAAGAATTTGGCAACGTACTGCGTCGCGATTTCTTGAAACTCACTGGCATGGGCGCAGCCGCCCTTGCAGCCGGACCAACGATTGCTTTTGCCGCAGATGCAAGCCCGCGCAATACCGATACCTTAGTTGTGATTTTTCAGCGCGGCGCGATGGACGGGCTCAACGCGGTCGTGCCCTACACCGATGCTGATTATTATGCCCAGCGGCGCACCATTGCAGTGCCCAGACCTGACGCTGCAACGGGTGCTTCGATCAGTTTGAACAATCAGTTTGCGCTCAATCCGGCTCTGGCGCCGCTCAAGCCGATTTGGGACAGCGGTCGGCTCTCCATTGTTCACGCCGTTGGTTTAACGACGCCGAGCCGCTCGCATTTCGACGCACAGGATTTTATGGAACGCGCTTGGCTGGAAAAAGGTCAAGTCAATAGCGGCTGGCTCAATCGCCACTTGTCAAGCACCGCGCTTAGTCTAGATGTCACCTTTAGGGCGATAGCGCTCGGCAAAGCCGTACCCAGGAGTTTGTCAGGGTTATCGCCCGTCGTTGGCATAAATTCAATCGCCAGTTTTGGTTTGAATTCCAATTCGACGCGCGAAGACGATTTGATGCAGTCCCTACAGGCAACTTTTAGCGGTACCAGCTTGCTTGATACCACTGGCAAGCGCACCTTCGCAGCCTTGGACCAGTTGGTCGGTAAAAATCCGGGCGCGATTGCGGTAGAAAACAGTGCTGTGTATCCAAACACCGCATTTGGCAATCATATGAAGGACTTGGCCGCGCTGATCAAAAGTGGCATCGGTGTGGAAGTTGCCAGCGTCGACATCGGTGGCTGGGACACCCACAATAATCAAGTGACCGAAATCAATGCGCGTTTGGACGAACTCGCCAAAACGCTCGCGGCTTTCAATACCGATCTGGGTGCGCGCATGAGCACTGTCACCGTTTTGACTATGACTGAGTTCGGCCGACGCGTTGCCGAAAACGGCTCACAAGGCACCGATCATGGACGCGCCAGCTGTATGTTCGCGATGGGCGGCGGCGTAATCGGCAAACAAGTGTATGGAAATTGGCCGACACTGGCACCGGCTCAACTTGATGGTGGCGACTTGCCGGTGACGACAGACTACCGTTCAGTGCTGGCTGAGGCTTTAATAAAACGCTGTGGCAATGCCAGCAAGTTGGCGGATGTTTTCCCTGGATTTAGCGGTCAGCCAAGTAGCGGACTTTTCACCGCAAGGTAAACACCTAAATTTGCGCGACTTGCGAGATAATGACGACCTTTCTTTGCGGCGGCCCTTTGAATGCTAAAACTTGCCTATTTTGCGCGGCTGTCGGCGTGCTCAGTCAGTTTTCTATTATTCTGTCCGACGTGGCTTTTTGCAGCAGAAAGTCCATCGCTTCAGGCTGACTTGCTCAACAAAGTCGAAGCGCTGTATCAAGATATCGCGCCCAAAATTGCCGATGTGCCAACGATAGACGTTGCAAGCGCAAAGGCCGCTGACGCGATCTTGCTTGATGTGCGCAGCGTGCAAGAACGCGCGGTATCGATTATCCCAGGCGCGATAACCGAAACTGAGTTCAGGCGAAGCTATCAGGCCCAGCCGAAGATGGTCGTGGTGTATTGCACCATTGGCTACCGCAGCGGTGTGCGTGCACGTGAACTGATCGCTGAGGGAATTGATGCGCGTAATTTGCGCGGCGGAATCTTGGCCTGGATTGCGCAGGGCGCTAGCTTGCAGGACAGCGTCGGCAACGCCACGCAGCAGGTGCATGTGTACGACAAGGCCTGGGCGGTAGTGCCGCCGAATTACACTGCCGTGTATTGAGCGCATTGACACTCCATGCGTCTGAGCGAACTTGTTTCAATTTTGCTCTCGACCAGCCAAACGCTTTAGTGCTCAAGATCTGCGTTCCTATCCTAGTGCGTTACCTCAGCATGTTATATAAAGTGCACAAGCGCGCACTCGTTATGGCTGTCGCGTGCTTTGTTCGCAAAAAACTTAGTGATGATGCAGTTCGTTGCAATTGATAATCGGCCACGGACGTACAATACCCAGTTGTGACATAGTCCAATGCCAAAATTAATCAAAGTACAGTGTAACTAAATCAAAACTCAGTGCAACTAATCGTATCGATGCCTCAAATTAATTCGCTCTCGCAAAAGAAACTCCTCTCGCCGCGTGCCATGTTTTGGCAATGCGTGCTTGCCACTGTATTGGCGTTTGCCGTGCTCGCCGGTATTTCGGGGATGGTCTATGGCTTGAGCAAAGAAGCGTTGATCACCGAAATCCGTGACGGTTTGGCGCGCACAGCGCGAATAGCCGCCGCATCAGTGAATGGCGATTTACACCATTCATTTGTGCGCTCCGAACAGGAAAACAGCGTCGAATATCAGGCCGCGATACGTCCCCTACGGGATATTTCGGAAGCTGATCCTCAGGTCGCATTCGCCTACAGCGCAATTCTGAAAGATGGCAAGGTTTATTTTATTCTTGATGCCACGCCGCCGCCGGCGCTGGGTGAAACAGACGAGTCTGTCACAATCATGGAAGAATACACGCCACCACCACCGGCCTTGTTCGCGGCACTAAAACTCCAAAAGCCGACTGAAACAAAGGAGCCTTACACGGACCGGTGGGGTACTTTTATTAGCGCCTACGCGCCTATTTTCGATTCGGAAAAGAATTTTGTCGGTACGGTAGGTGTCGATCTTAAAATAGACAACTATCAGCAAAGACTGCATTCAATTCAGCGCGTTTCTTATCTTGCGACGCTCGTTTCCTTACTCGTGTCACTGGTGATCGGCTTTGCGCTATATTGGCAAAAAAAGACAGATCGAAACATTGTTGAACTCAAAAGACAGTTTCGTATTGTCAACGGCCTCTTGAATGTGTCGCGTGCTGTTGGTAGTAACGTCGGGCTTGAAAACATTTTACCTATATTGATCGCAAAGACTTCCGAAGTGATGAACTCTGAAAGCACGCAACTTTATCTATTAACACCCGATAAAAAGCACTTTACGAGATGGCATCAAGAGGGCGTTAGATTGCCAGCGGATTCAGGCGTGATTGGGCGAGTGTTTAAAAGCCAGACGCTGGTTAATATTGCCCACGCTGCAAAAGACAAAGATTTTGCAGACGAGCAGTTCTTGCGCCCTGTCGAGGAGATTAGAAATTTAATTGCGTGCCCGATTTTGAGCAACAAAGGCGAAGTTTTTGCCATCCTGGAAGCGCAAAATAGACTGGGGAATGAGGCGTTTGATGGCGATGATGAAACCCTACTCAACGCGTTAGCCTCGCAAGCGCAGGTCGCGCTGGAGCGCGAAAAATTAGCGCAGTTAGCGATCGAAAAGCGTCAGCTAGAACAATCACTGAAATTTGCACAAACCATCCAGCTTGGAATGCTGCCAAAAGTTCCGAAAGAATGGCTGAAAAACGGCATTGATCTTGCTGCGCATTTGGTGCCGGCCAAAATTGTGGGCGGTGATTTCTTTGATTTCTTCGCACTGGAAAACGGTCAGATTGCGTTAGTCATCGCGGATGTGTCCGGGAAAGGTGTGCCTGCAGCATTATTTATGGCAAAAGCAATGACGTTGATACGCGCCTTTGCCACCGTCGGAAAACCCCCTGCGGAAGTCTTAGCGGCAGCGAATGAGGAGTTGGTCAAGGATAATGCCGCCGCGATGTTTGTCACGGTATTTATCGGCGTTTTTGATTTAGTGTCGGAGACGCTCACCTATGCGAACGCTGGGCATAATGCGCCGCTGTTGTTGCGTGATGGCGTCGTACAAGAGCTAGATCAAGCCCTTGCTGTGCCCCTGGGCACCATGAGCGACATGGAATTTGGCGCCACGACGTTCCGGTTACAGCGCAATGACCTGCTTTATTTGTTTACCGATGGCGTCAATGAATCGATGAACGCGGAAAATGAAGAATTTGGTGATAAACGGATGCAGGCGATGGTAAGCAGTCATCAGAGTGAGCAGGCACAAAGCTTTATTGATCAAACCTTGAATGCGGTACAAAAACACGCCGGAGCTGAACCTCAAAGTGACGATATTACTTTGCTCGTCATGCGCTATTTGGGGCAAAGCCAGACCGGTTTGGAGTAAGGCATTGCTATGAACCCGGTTTATTATTTCTGGTTTAAAGATGTTTTAGGTATGGGCGGCGTGCTTTTGCTGTGGACATTTATTGTTTATTGGATGCATCGGCTTGCACATATTCATCACCCAAAAAATCCGCTGTGGCAACTGCACCGAGCACATCACGCAGTTGGCTATTTAAGCGCCGCTCCTCAATCAACGTGGCCGAAGTGGGGTCAGCTTATATTTTGGCTAGGATCTTGGCGCGCTTCTCTCGACGTCCTTGTTTCGATGACTATTCCAGCAATAGTCATCGCGATATTTATTCCACGCTACGGTATTCCACTTTTGATTTTTCATTACTTCTATGAATTATTTTGTTCAGAATATGCCCTTGACCATAATCCAAAGATTCAGGGCGGTTTAACGCGTGTTTTTGCCTGGGGTGATTTCCATTTGCTGCATCATATGACAACTAGAAATAACTTCTGTCTGATCATTACGTTATGGGATCGCGTATTTCGAACGGCAATCGACCCAGCCCCAGGCACTGCAGCGCGCCGACAAAAGCGCGTCCTTGAGCAAAAGGCAAGTCAACAGTGACTCCAGATCGTTTAATGCCAATCAGTGATATACGAACTGAGGATCTATTGGGCGAGCTGCGCCCAGCAAGATATCAAATTCGGCCTTTAACAGAAGCTATAGCGGTCGCCATCGTTATTATTATTGCCACGATCAGTACAACTTATTTTATTTACGCACGCGCCCTCTATGCACAGGAGGCAGAAATTAGGCAAGGGTTATTGCGCACGGCCCACGTTGCGGCTAGTATTATTGACCCAAAAGTGCATCAAAGCATTCTCCTCGCAGGTGATGAAAGTAGTGAGCGCTATCAAAATGCACTCGCACCATTAATACGCATGCAGCAGTCAGATCCGCAAATTGCCTATCTTTACACGGCTATCAAACGAGGTGAAAGTTATTATTTCATTTTTGATACCACGCCTACACCAAGCGACCCAAAGGTTGAGGATACGTCGGTCGCGGTAATGCAAAAATATACCGACGCACACGAAAACGCGGCATTTTTGCGCGCATTTGCTACCCAGAAACCAACCACCAGTGATGAGTCGTATACCGATGAATATGGCAAATTCATATCCGGCTATGTACCTTTGAAAGACGCCAACGGCTTGGTCTATGGTATTTTGGGTATGGACATTGATGTTAAAGATTATGAAGCCCGCCTACTGCCGATCCGTCGCGCCACGACTCGGGCTTATGTCGCAGGTTTTTTCGTGGCGTTTTTGATGGGATCGGCCATTTGGTTTTTGCGCAATTTTATATTTGTTTTAAATCGAAAACGTTTGCATCTGTTTGATTTGTTGAAATTAAATTTAGCGCGCGGAGAGGCGGAAATCGTGGATACTTATAGAGATGCTGTTTCAGAAGGCGATTCTAATGTCGTTAAGTAGATTTAGAAATTTCTATGAGTAACGCCAGCGATCATCGCACAGCTGGTTTAATTATCGCGGGTAATTTTCTTCAGTCCATATCTGTTGGCATTAACGCAATTATTTTTACGACAGCGTTAGCGAGTTACGGTGCGTCGACCTCACTGATCGGTTTGATTTTAGCAATTGAATACTTAAGTGTATTCGCCATCAGCTTTGGCTTGCCACGAATTTTGAAGGTTATTTCATTAAGCGTCGGCCTTGAGCTTTCTTTATTGTTCCGTATTCCGGCAATATTGGCTCTGTGTTACGTTACAAAGCCCGAATGGTGGGCGTTTTGGGTGTTTTTACATGGCGTCGGTAATTTTTTGTTTGGAATTTTGCTACAGACTTGGATCAATGGGCTAGCTTTTGAGCGAAATAAGGGCTTTGTGATGGGCCTGTTTGGTACGTCTATTTCCTTAGGCTTAGCGCTCGGGCCACCGCTGATTTACTTAAGCGGTGTTAATCCAGAGCTTATGGCACCGATCGTGCAATTCATGGAGTCGTTTATGCGATTACACCTGAACCTTGAGTTTCCAGTCGAAGTCAGCTTGATGACCAAAACCGGCTTGCTACTGAGCGCGATTATTTCGGCCTGTGCGGCAATACCCACTTTGATATGCCGTTTTAGCGCGCCACGCCCTAAAATTTCGATCGCAACCGTGCCGCAAATTATTCGAAGCTCACCCGCCGCTTTTTTTGCAGTCATGCTGTGTGGGTTTACAATTTTGGGCTTGCAGAGTTTTATTACGCTTTATGGTATGAAAAATGGTTTGGATATTACGGCAGCATCGTATTTGATGACGGCTTTTATGCTTGGCTCAATCACTTTGGAGGTGCCGATCGCGTCACTATCGGACCGGTTTGATCGTCGCTATGTGCTGATTATTTTGGTCTTGCTGAGTTTGGTGTCGGCTATTTATCTACCGATTGCGGTGTACTGGACCTGGCCAGCGCGAATTTTGCTTTTTGTCTGGGGCGGCATGATGGGTGCGATATTTTCAATTTGTTTAGCGCTAATTTCGGAACGGTTCGAAGGCGAGAAACTGGTGCCTGCCAACGGCGCGTTTTCGATAATGGACAATTTTGGCGGTTTGATTGGGGTTCTAACAATGGGGCTTGCGATGGACTATTTTGGCGAAGATGGTTTCCCTTATGCACTGATGTTGGCCTCTGTCGCCTATTTTTCATTTGCGCTTACGCGCTACCGTGTTCAATAGCGCTTATTAGGATGCCCTGAAAATGTCTGATGAACTAATTGAATTACGCTACGGCTTAGACAGCTTTTGCACAGACTGGCGACATTGCTCGTTAGGTTCAGATTTTTTGGCTGATACTGTATTTCGTACGCAGCAAAGCAAGCAATTGGCGTCAGCGGCAATTAATGAAGTATTGGAATTGGCGTTTAGATTGGGCGCAAAGGCCAGTAAAAGTTGGGTTCAAACTACAGTCGCGCCAGGTCAGCTTATGGCCTTGGCTTTAGATTTAAAGGTTAAACCGGAGCGCGCCTCTGAAGTTGGTGCTGAAGTGCCTTTTTTTTGCAGTGATCCCGTTGGCTACTATGAAACACAGCTGGGACAAAATGCGCCCGGCATATTCTTTGGTTTAGGGTATCTAGTCGCCGATATCCAGGCAGTGGTAACACTGGTGCTGGAAAACGATCTCTTGCAAGTGCGTGCAACTTTACCACTGCGTACAGCGGCCCCGGAAGGAATGTAATGATTACTATCGTGCTCGGGAATTTCAAAGCTAACGCTGCGCAAGACGCTGAATTGTGTTTGATTTTGCCGAAAAGCTACGCGCCATGGGATGCCGCGAACCGCGTTGCAGGTTTTCTCGACACTTGGTTGGAAACGGCACTATTGGAGCGCAGTGGTAGCGTGGAGAGTTTGAATTACGTGGTAAACGAACTTATGGAAAATGCTGTGAAATATGCTCACGCTGGCAGTATTGAGTTATCGGTCGGGTTTGAGGTTGAAAGTTTGCGTGTAAGTTTGGTGCACCCGGTTTCGTCCATGCATGCAGTGCGTTACCGCGAAATGGCCGACGACTTAATTGCGCGCGATCCCGATGAGTTATTTGCGGAAATAATCGAACGCAACGCCCTAAATGATGCTGCCACTCAACACGGCGGTGGCCTTGGCTTGGTAAGTTTGCGGCAGAACTATCAGGCGGAATTGGGCTTTGGCTTTCAAGATTTGCTTAACGATTTGGTATTGGCAACGACGCAGGTCTGTCTGCCTTGGCCCAATCAAAACGATTTGCGCAGCAGTTCGCACACACTTGAGTTTTTACCATGACTATTTATACCAACGATTATGAAGTTCGATTCGCCGCTGATACGCATACCTTAATAATGAAGGGTAGTTTGCGCTTGAATGCAGCGCCGGAATATCAACCTATTTCCGATTTAATGGATCAGGCGCAATTACAAACGACCAATGCCGGCGTGCCGACTTTGACGCTTGATTTGCGTGAATTAAAGTTTCTCAACAGCTCTGGCATTAACTTGCTCTATCAGTTTGTTCTTAAAGTCAAAAAGCAGGGCAGCGTCGGCTTAAAGGTGCTTGGCTCCAGCGCGAATGCGTGGCAACCAAAAAGCTTAAGTAACATGGTGAAATTTATGTCCACGCTTGAGCTTGTGATGGAATGAGTATCGTCAAACGTGTAAAAATATTTCTTTGAAGTATTGGCGGACGGGCTGCCATTTCCGCCCACCCCGTATTACGACTTCAATTGGTTGGCGTGATGCCACTATTCTTCCAACAAGCTACGCAGCATCCAAGCCGTTTTTTCATGGATCAGGTCGGACAACGGCGAAGTTTTTCGACAAATACCAACTGCCTAAAACTTCGTTTCGCCTCGCAGGTTCACCTTCTTCGTGAGTTTGACCAACTAAATCCTGGGTTAAATCAGGCTGCTCCGACGCGTCGCATATTTAGCCTTCCTTAAAGCCAGCGTCTAACAGACTTTGTGTACCGGGCATAGTGCTCACCGAATTTCTCCAGAAGAAACCTTTCCTCGGGAATGATCTGAAAGCGCGTGATATAGGCCACGAAGACCACAACGGCAATAATGGCCACCGGGCTTTTTAGGTACACGCAATAGCTCAGCAAAAAGATTGCCATACCGACATACATGGGGTTTCGAGTAAACCTGTAGGGCCCATTTTGGACAATTGCTGTTGATTTACCAGGCGCGAGCGGATTGACGGTTGTTTTGGCATGTCGAAATACGAGGATGCCAGAGATGTCTAACGCAAGTCCCGCAAGCACAAGAATCGCCATTATTATGAGTCGGCCAGGCGGCGTGTAAGCCAATGCGGGTGTGTAAAGTGCCAATGCCCAGGCTAAAATGGCACATGCAATTGCGATAATCGGCGGTGGAATCTTGTGGTCTAAAGTGGACATCGCCTGTGGCCCGCAAAACTAAAAACTCGAACCAGATTGGTGCAAGAATTCAAGTTCCTCTTGCGTAGATGTGCGGCCAAGCAGGTCATTGCGATGTGGGTAGCGGCCAAACCGGTCAATAATGGCTTTGTGCTGAAGTTCGAATTTGTAGCTCTCGTCTGGTGCGTTTTCACGAAACAATATTTCTGCCTGCTCATGAATTACTCTGGACTCGCTATGCATGTAAGGCATGAGCATGAAGCTGCGTTCAACAAGTGAGAGCGATGCGAGTACATCTTGAGTTACAGCCTCCTGTGCCAAGACGAGCGCCATGGAATCCTGAGAGAAGGCGCGCGAGGTTTTCCTGTAAATGTTTCTTGAAAACTGATCGAGCACGATGATTTCCGCCAGTCGACCAGCCGGCGACTCACGCCAAGTGAAACATTCTCCAGCTGCAGCTGATATCAACAGTTCTCCAAAACGTGCGAAAATCAGTTCGTCGACATCCTGTTGAACCGTGAACCATGACTTCGGGTTGATCTCCTTGAACCAGAATGCAAGGACGTATTGATGTGAAAGTTGCCGCATGTGATGGCTTTGTGTGAGGTAAAAGGTTGAATCCAGCTATCGTGAGTGACTTCCACGCCAGTGAAGGTATTTTTAATCTCGCCAGGATACACCGCCATGAACGTTCGTGATCAGGGGTTCCTGCGTTTACAATGTCGGCTGGCGCAGAAACGCGACTAATGGCTCTCAACGGGAGCGTATCGGCAGGCAAACGTGATTCCCACATGTTTTAGGCAGAAATCTATTGGATTGAAGGCGCAAATAGGCTCGATCCCGAGAAAAGCGCTCGGGGATGACGAATGCTCGGCAATCGGCGATGATGAGTGCGCTAGATTCGATGATTGACTTGGTAGATATGCGCTCTTGATACTCGAAAGCCCTCAAATCGATTTGGATGCCTTTGCGGATGCGCTCAAAACCGCGCGGCGGGCGCGTGGTTTGAATCAAACGGAGTTGGCGAACCAGCTTGGTATTGCGCTGGTGGTGCTCAGCAAAATTGAGCGTGCCGAGTTACGCCCGGACGAATCCGTGTTGGCAACCGTGGCGCGTGAGTTTGGAGTCGTCATGCCAGTCGCCGTTGTCGTCAGCCCGCAAGCGAGTCAAGCGCAGGCTTACAGCGATTTTGCGTTAGACGAAACATCGGCAGATGTCGCGCAATTGCCGGACGCCACCTGTGAAACCCGGCTAGATACCGAGGTGCGTACGCACGCCGCAGTGCCCGCAGTCGATGCTTTTATTGGCCGCAATCTGCGTGGCTATGAATTTATCGAAAAAATAGGCGAGGGCGGTTTTGGTGCGGTATATCGGGCGCGCCAATTGAGTGTTGGCCGCGATGTCGCGATTAAAGTAGTCCGGCCTGAATTAGCGGACGACGCCGAATTTATCCGCCGCTTTGAGGCAGAAGCCGAGCTGGTGGCGCGGCTTGAACATCCGCACATCGTGCCGCTGTACGATTTTTGGCGTCAGCCGGGTGCGGCTTTTATGGTGATGCGTCTGCTTAAGCGCGGCTCGCTGTCGCAATATTTGAAAGCGCATGACAGCGTGGTGGCGCAACCGGGCAAGCCTGTTGCGCAGGCGGCGCCATTGCGGCTATTACCGATTTTGCATCAAGTTGCGCAAGCGCTGACCGCGGCGCATCGAGCGGGCGTGGTGCATCGGGACTTTAAGCCGGCAAATATCCTGTTGGATGAAGCGGGTAATGCTTGTTTGGCCGATTTTGGCGTTGCCAAACAGCTCAACGACGACAGTGGCCGCACCGGCTTTGGTGAAGTTGTCGGTTCGTTGGCCTATTGCGCGCCTGAGCAGTTACGCGGCGATGCCGTAAGTGCGGCGACCGATGTTTATGCGCTGGGTTTAGTGGCTTTTGAGCTAATCAGCGGGCGTAGACCATTTGCTTCGACGCAGGCGGCTAACCTGATCGCGCAGCATTTACACGAAATGCCGCCCAATTTGAGCGAATACGTGCCGGACTTGCCGGAGGCCATCAATGCGGTGGTGGCGCGTGCTCTTGAAAAAGATGCGGCACTGCGTCCGCAGGATGCATTGAGCTTTGTCAATGAATTAGAAGCAGCATTTCGTGGCAGTGAAGCCAGTTGGATGGGCGGTGCGCGGCTGGCAATTGGGGATTTTGCCACGCCCACGTCGAGTACCTTGATGCAGTTTCTCGACATCGATAACCCTTATCTGGGCTTGGCCGCCTTTGACGAGGGCGATGCGCGCAATTTTTTCGGGCGCGAGGCGTTAATCGAGCAGTTCATTGAAAAGTTAACCGAGCGCAATGTATTGAGTCGTGCGTTGATGGTCGTTGGCGCATCGGGCAGCGGGAAATCCTCGGCGGTGCGTGCTGGCCTAATTCCGGCCCTGCGCCAGGGCGCAATTTTGGGCAGTAAGAAGTGGTTTATCACCACTTTGGTGCCTGGCATAGATCCATTCGCTAGTTTGATCGCGGCGCTGGAGCGGGTTGCGGTGCGTGAATTTGATTTGGCGGCGATGCTGGGGCGCGATAGCTTTGGCTTGAGCGGTGCGATTGATCGCTGTTTGCCCAATGAGGCAGATTGTGAATTGCTGCTCGTAGTCGATCAATTTGAAGAACTATTTACCCTGTGCACGGACGAGAAGCAACGCCGGGCCTGGATTGCGGCGATCACTACCGCGTTGATGGACGCCAATAGCCGCTTGCGCGTGGTATTTACGCTGCGCGCCGATTTTTTAGACAGGCCGCTGCAATATCCGGATTTAGCTGAAATTGCGCGCGAACGCATGGTGCTGGTGCCGGCGATGTCGCTTGATGAGCTAGAACGCGCCATTGTCGGCCCGGCGCGTCGCATTGGGCTGATGTTTGAGGCCGGCTTGGTGGCGGCGATTTTGGATGAGGTACGCGATCAACTGGGCGCTTTGCCGCTGCTGCAATATGCCTTGAGCGAGCTGTTTTTACGACGCAAAGACCGCGAGCTGAAATTGTCCGCGTTTCGCGCCATGGGTGGCGTGCGCGGTGCACTCGCTGGGCGCGCGGAAAGTGCTTACTTTGAATTGGATGGCGCAGCACAAGGCGCTGCGCGTCAACTTTTCCTGCGTCTGACGACTTTGGGCGAGGGCAGCGAAGACACGCGCAGACGCACGCGTCAGAGCGAAATTTTGGCATTACAACAAACGCAGCAAGCACGAGCAGCGGGTAGCGAGGCGATTGCCGAATTTGCCAAGGCGCGCCTGTTGACTTTTGATCGCGATGCGGCGACCCACGAGCCGACCATTGAAGTGGCGCATGAAGCGCTCTTGCGAAGTTGGGCGCGTTTGCGGGACTGGCTAAGTGCTTCACGCGCAGATTTGCGGCTGCAGCGTCAGCTTAACGACGCTGGAAATCTTTGGCGCAACAATGCGCAGGATCCAAGCTTTCTAATCAGCGGCAATCGGCTTGCGCAATTTCGTCCATTGTTACTGCAGCACGATGTAACACTCACCGAAGCTGAAACGAGTTATCTCGAGCAAGCCATCCTTGCGCAAGATCAGCGTGAGCAGCTAGAGCGTGAGCGGCAACAGCGCGAGCTGCAACAAGCGCAAGAGCTGGCCGAACAACAAATGGCTGCGGCCGAATTAGCGAAAGCCAGTGCTGCTACTCAAAAGCGCGGCAACACTCGCCTGCGTTGGCTAGTCGCTGGCTTGGCCGTGATTTTGGCTTTTGCGTTTTGGCAGGCGCATCAGCTCAATAAGCGCAGTGAGGCGCTGGTGCGGGAAACGGCGCGCGCCAACGTGGAAGCGAAAAGTGCCGGTGCTCTGAGTGAATTTTGGCAAGACTTATTCGCAACCGCTGACCCGAACCGGTCCAAGGGCAAAGATTTAAGCGTGCGTGATGTTTTGGATGTAGGTGTTAAGCAGCTAGGTAGCAAACTGGGCGATGCCCCGGTTGCACGCGCAACGTTGCTGCTGACGATTGCAAAGACTTACCGACAACTGAGTGCGATGGAGTCGGCAAAAAATGCATTGCTGCAGGCCAAGGAAATCCTCGTTCTGTCCTCGCACAGCAAGCAATTGACGGAAGTTGAGTTAGAGTTGGCGCGCGTGCTAGCGGATACGAACGAATCCAAAGGTGCTTTAGCTGCACTTGAACGTGCAAAAACACTGCAAGAGGCAATCAAAGCACCGCCTTTGGAACAAGCGGTAACCCTCAATATATGGGGCAGCATTTTAAATGACGAACTCGCCTATAACTTGGCTGCAGAAAAACTGAGCCAAGCTTTGAAGTTACGGCTCGACAATGGCGCAACAGCGACTGAAATTGCGGGTAGCACCAGCAATCTTGCCTATTCCTTTAGTAAACTGGGGCAGCTCGTGCACGCCAATAAATTGTTTGAGCAGGCCTACCAGCTTCGACTCAAAGCATTAGGCGCACTGAACGTCGAAGTCGCGGTAACTCGGCTGAATTTTGCCCGCACTGAACGTGATCTCGGCCGCTTTGCCAGCGCCGATGCCGCGCTGGTCGAAATCTTTGCGGTCTTTCAAACGTTATTCCCAAACCCAGATGCACCGCACCCAGCGATGGCGATTACCCTGCTTGAGCATGGTATTTCACTGCGTATGCAAGATCGAAACGCCGAGGCGGCTATGCTTTTAAGCCGCGCCTCAGCACTTGCTAATAAGCAAGCTAAAACGGTTTTGACTAGTCTGTTACGCGAGCGCGCAATGGTGTGGCTGGCGCTTGAAAAGCCTGAACTTGCAATTGCCGACATTGATGTTTGTTTAGTTCAGGCCGCAACGTTATTGCCCGTGGCGCAATTGAATCCGACTTTGGCCGGCTGCCAGTGGCGCGCAGCACAAATCGAGTTTGCGCGCGGAAATACATCCTCTGCACAAGGCTTTGTTACAAAGGCGCTTGCGGGGTATCGAGTGAGCGATGCTAACGCGGTGTCTTTGGCGTTTGAGCAAGCGCAGGCACGTATCGTGCAAATGCAGCTCGCGCAAGCCCAAGGCCAAATAAGCGCCGCTCAAGATGCGGGTGCTCAGGCGAAAACGTTGTTGCAACCCTGGCAGGAATATTGGTTGGCACGCCAGCTGTTAACGCGGCTAAACTAGTAAGCCAAATTTAATCAATGCGTCATAAGCGTTTCGATGTGTTTTTGTGCCGGTAGAAAACAAAAAACAGGGGTTGTGGACTTGTTTGCATGCGCTAGAGTGTCGGGCAATATAGGGTTTGTGTCGCACGGTCACGGAGATGCACGAAATGCTTAGCCGAATACTTAAGGTAATCGCGGGTTGCCTAGTTCTTGCCCAATTGGCTAACGCCGAAATTAATGTCTGGACACCTTACGGCCCGGAGGGCGGTAAAGGTGGCAACATTTTGGCGCATCCAACCAATCCCAGTCGCTTATTTGCCGTCGGCTCAGGTCG
>Ga0105046_10005836_pt1 | contig 19451 bp, 19 predicted proteins | sample MAT03_FD_78385 | JGI IMG/M metagenome (GOLD analysis project Ga0105046, IMG submission 78385) | Freshwater microbial communities from Lake Fryxell liftoff mats and glacier meltwater in Antarctica - MAT-03 (megahit assembly) | ecosystem: Environmental > Aquatic > Freshwater > Ice > Liftoff... | reverse complement strand
CACGAGCTGATGCAGGTTGTGGAGCGTCAGAAGGCGAGTTCCGGGATTCTGTGCAGTCCGTACTTTGCGACACTGCAGAATTCTGAAATGTCGAGATCCACGTTTGAGAGCACTCAGCAACAGTTCTATTTCGCCGTGCGTTTCTTTTCACGCGCCATGGCGGCACTGGCAGCTCGAATTCCAGATTCGACGACTCGCCTGCCGCTGATTCACAATCTGGCCGAAGAACATGGGCTGGCCGAAGAACACGGGTTGGCCGATGAGGAGGAGGGTGCCGGAGACGGAGGCATCCGAGCGCAGGATTCGGCGGGACATCATCATCCGTTTCATCCGGCATTGGCTCATGATCACACGTTCCTGGCGTTCCTCGAACGTCTGGGGGTTGCGAGTCCCGTGACTGGACAGGAACCCATTGGGCGACTTGCCGTCCGTGCCTTCAATCTGGCTCTCTGGGCGGCATGCGCGATTGAGCATCCTTCAACCGCGTTCGCCTGCCTGGGTGCGATTGAGTATTCTTTTGCAGACATTTCCGCTTTGATCGGCAACTGCATCGTTGATCGCGGATGGATGAGGCGTGACATGCTGGTTCATTACAAGCTGCACGCCGAAATCGACAAACGGCATGCGGGTGAGTTCTTCAGTGTCGTCGTGAACGACTGGGCCGATGAGGCCGTCGGCCGCCATCACGTTGAATCGGGACTTTCGCTCGGATTTTACCTGTTCAAGCGGCTCTACGACGATCTGCTCGCGGAGGCGACAGATGATGAGTGAGCCCAACAGTAAACCGACAACACTGCCGCCCGATTTGATCCTGACCCTGCATCATGTGGATCACTGGCGGCATATTGTCAGGTTGATTGCTTTCGCGGCGATCTACGTCACCTCCGCCGGGATCGCTGTGCAGTTGTCGGAGAGCATCGATCACGCGCTGCAGTGGCTGTTGCTGATTCCTTTCTATCTGCTGGCCGCAGCTTCGCTTCATGGAATCAGTCTCTTTACACATGAAGCCGTTCACGGAACGCTGTGTCAGTATCGTCTGCTGAACGATATCTACGGAGCTATCTGCGCGGTTCCTGTGCTGCAAACGTGTCGAGCATATCGGGTGCTTCACCTGAAACATCATTCTCATCTGGGCGATGCAGGAGATCCCGATCATTACGACAACTATACGCGATGGACATGGATGGTGTTCATCATGAACTGGCTGCGGTTGCTGATCGGCTATCCGGTTTATATCACCGCAATTCCGATCCTTGGCTTTCGGCAGGGCAACAGACAGGATCGAATCTGGATCATCACGGAGGTCGTCGCGTTACTGGGTTTGATTGTCCTGATCGTGATGTCCGGCGTATCGACCGCATGGATCATTCACGGCTGGCTGATTCCGATGCTGATGATCAATACGATGGTGAACATTCGCGGCATGAGTCAGCATACTCTGCTGGAACACGCTTCCGATCCGATTCAGGGGACTCGAACCATTCTGACCATTCCGCTCGTTCGCTTCTTTATGTGCAACGAAAACTATCATCTGGAACATCATCTGTATCCGGGAATTCCGTGGCACAGCCTGCAGCAGGTGCATCGGACGCTCAACACTTCGCTGACCGCCGCCGGAGCCCCGTACATTCGGTCCTATGCGGCATTTGTGCGTGAGTTCCTGATTCACAGTATCAAACGCAGTCCGCTTGGCAGAAAAGCTGAATCCGAGGCAAAATGAACCGTCACCTGCCGACGCTTCCCGAATGTGTCTTTCTGTGTGTCGGATTCGTTGTCACTCTGGCATTGCTGGCCAAAGCCGTGATGCTGGCGAGCGTTGCCGTGATCTGCGTTGCGGCCGCTGTGATGATCTGGCTGGCCGGATACTGGTTCGCCGTGCGTCGCACAGAACCGAACGGTGTCGCAAGAATGATCGCGAACTCTGTGACAGTGTGGCTCCTCTACAGCGGTTCGGGAAGAATCATTAATGCGCTTCAGCGGCCCGATTGCGGCGAATTACTGCTGTCATGGGATCGACAATTGTTTGGAGAAAGTCCAGCTGTCTCCCTGCAATCAATGGCATCACCATGGATGAACGAAATCCTCAGCGCCGGCTATCTGACTTATCATGTGTACCTGCTGTGGTTCCTGCTGCACACGATCTGGTTGCCCCCGAACGAACGGGTATGCTTCACTCGTCCGCTGTTTATCGCGTTCGGACTGGGATTTTCGCTGTACTTTCTGATGCCGGCAGCCGGAATCTGCGTGTCCTTTCCGGAACTCTTCCTTCTTCCCATTGACGGATTCTGGATCACGTCGTTCGTTAATGCATTGGTCGCAAACATGGCCGCACCTTACGATTCGTTCCCAAGCATGCATGTGTTTGTGACCGGCGTGATGCTGTCCTGTGATTTTATGCATCAACGCCGACGATTCCGGATCATGCTGATTCCGTCGCTCGTGATGTTGGTATCAACGGTCCTGTTACGAATGCACTTTACCGTGGACCTGATCGTCAGTGCGGTTTTGTTGATCCCGTTTGTCTGGTTCTTTGTGGACAGGAACCCGCAGTGAACACACCGAGCGATACCCCGGACGTCTGGGCCAGGCAGGCATCTCGCCTGCCGCTGGCGTTTGCCCAGGTTCGCGAAGACCCTCGGCTGGACCTGGAGATCATTTCGCAACTGCCCGATCACCCGGTCATTGTCATGATTGCATCAGGCGGTGAGACGGCGATTCAGGTGGCCCGACAATTGCCAGCACAGCTGCATCTGGTGGACATGAACCCCGCTCAACTGGCAATCACGCGATTGAAATGGAGTCTGGCCGAAACATGCTCGGTGGCAGAATCGCGTTCGCTGCTCGGTCACGATCCGATGGATCCGTGCGACCGAGGTGTGCGATTGGCACAACATATGGAACAACTAAACCTTCCATCGGACACATTCGGACCTCCTGAGCAGGTTGCCGTTTGGGGGCCGGATTTCAGTGGCCGATACGAACGCGCATTTGCCGAGCTGCAGCGGGAACTGGCACCAATTGCGGCGGAGATTCAGCGAGTTCTGGAATCTTCCCACGAGTCCCCCGGAGCCACGGCATTTTTCGAACCAGACACCGAGTCCGGACGGGTCTTTGATGCAACTTTTGACCGAGTCATGTCTCTGAAAAATCTTGTTTGTCTGTTCGGAAAGGATGCGACTCAGAATCCCCGCCAGTCGTTTGCCGCTCACTTTGCCTGGCGAACCCGCTTGAGTCTGTCACGACCGGATCGGACTCAAAACCCGTTTCTGTGGCAATTGCTGGTTGGTCGGTTTCCCTCGACGGCGGCCTATGATTGGTTGCTTCCGTCTTCAAAGGATCAGCCGTTTCAAACACTCAATCCGCGGCTACATTCCGGTCGCATGGTCGATGTCCTGCAAACGTTGGCCCCTGCGTCGGTGGATCTGGTTCATTTGTCGAATATCCTCGACTGGCTCAGCCCGGATCAGGCCACCGAAACTCTGCACTGCGCGCATCGCGTGCTGAAGCCGGGCGGCCGCCTGATTCTAAGGCAACTGAATTCGACGCTCGGGATCCCCGACCTGGACTCTCAGCTGACCTGGGATTTGTCGCTGGGGAATCGCATGGCCGAACAGGACCGAAGCTTCTTTTACCCGGCGATCTTCGTGGGAGTACGCGAATGATTGTGCGTTCGTTGACGCATCCGATCTGCCGATCCACGCTGGATGAACTGGCACAGTTCGAGCAACAATTTCAATATCCGCTGGGGCCGGATAATCATTTTTCCATCTCCCACGGTTCCGAGTATCTGCCATTCTTTGCCGCGATGGGAGCGGCAACTTTGCTTGTGGCCGAGCACTGCGGGACTATCGTCGGCACTCTGGTGTTAGTTCAGCGACAACTGGAAATTCGGGACTCAAGCGCCAGCGATTCGCAGACGGGATCTCAGGCAGCACACTACATTTGCGACCTGAAGGTCCGTCCGGAGGCACGATCGAGCTCCGCGCTTGCACGCCTGATGACAGCAGCAGCCGAAATCATTCGCTCGTGCCAGTCTCATGCGTGTTACAGCGTTGTGATGGCCGGGACGAGTTCCGAACCGGCAGCGTATACGGGACGCCTCAACATTCCGGATTTTGCGGCTGTCGGCGAAGTCACCATTCTGAGATTTCTGACCGCCACCGGCAATGAGCTATCCAAAGTTGTAAATGCCTCGCCAGATCAGTTCATCGCGACTCAGGAGCGACTGCGTGCAGCCGGGGTTGGGCCGGTCGCCGGAGATTCATCTCTGCGATCTTTGATCGGTGTCCAGCGATTCTGCCACGTCAGCGAAACGGCTTGCGGACTGCTGGAGGATACTCGACGCGGCAAGCGGCTGATTCATTCGTCCGGGGAGGAGATCGTGTCTTCGCACCTGTCGCGCTTCCGCTGGTCGGACCTCGCGGCGGCAGAAGATCTCTTGAAACACGCACTTGACCAGAGTTTTGAACTTGGGTTTCCAGCCATGTTCTGTTCAATGCCGTCAGCTGCATGGGCTCAACTGAAGCCGCTGCTGCATGGCCTTGAATGTCAGCAAACATCCGCCACCGTTTACGGGTATCATGTTCCTGCCAATCTGGACTGGACGATTGACACAAGCGAGATCTAGTGCTTTGTCAACGTTAAATCTTTGGGTTGACGCTCTAAAAAAGGGGTCAGGAACCAATAGTGGGGAGCACCCTCCTGGCCATTTGGCTATTGGTTCCTGACCCCTTTTTTAGAGCCTGGCAAAGCACTAAAACGACCACCGGAAAACTGAACTGCTACATGACGAATGCGATGACTCCAAGAATCAACCCGATAAAAATGGCCACGACTGAGTAAACGATGACATTCGTCGGGTACATCGTGACTGACGGTTCAGGAGAATTCTGCACCTTCAAGGCCGAATTTTCCTGCGTTGCATCTTCAGCAGAGACTACCAACGCTGGGTACGTATAGCTCTGACGGTCAACTGATTCCCACTGGATCATTGCTTCGCCCGGAAGCTCGCCTGAATTTGCGATGTGTGCCGAGAAGAAGGAAACCACGAAATCAGCGCGATCACCGACGACATCGGATGGTGGCAATCCACTGATTTCGCCGGGAATGAGAAGCTGCACACTGTTCCTCACGACGTCCGCCGTTGCAAAGTCCGCCAAGTGCAGATCAATCCGCAGCAACCCGGCATGATCGCCAACGGTATGTACGACCAGGCAACCCGGTTCGACATTTTGTCTGGATTCGCGGAGATTCGGAGACTCGCTGGATTTAATCGTCGAAATAGCCATGGGTGTATTCCTGATACCAATTTTATCTGTGAAAGCCTGATACCATGAGCCACGGTCGAAGGCATCAGCGTGTGGGAAACTGACAGTGACATTGCGGTCAAAGAGCATCCGCACGTGATGAGCAATGCGTGTACCATCCGATTAACATGCAGAAATGGTCGGCCAAACATGACTACGACAGGATTTCTGGCTGATCAGCGTTCGCAATGGCAGTAATTCGCTCAGTCAATGACCGACAGAGGTAGGGTCGATTGCCGCAGGCGATTGTGTCGATAGAATCTACCGCATCGTGGCAACGACACGAAAAATGGATTCAGGAAAACGGGGGCTGCATTGTGGCAACACGATACAGCAAGAACGGGAATACTTATGGCGAGTGTGGTGGTGATTGACGACGACCGAACTGTCTGTGAAATGGTAAGGCGGTCGCTGGAGAAAATTGGGCTAACAGCATTGACTGCCATCAACGCAGATGTCGGCATCAAATCCATTCGCACCGAATCACCGGAAGTCGTACTGCTCGATATTATGCTGCCAGGCACTTCCGGCCTCGACGTATTTCAGCGGATTCGCGAAATTGACCGGAGACTTCCTGTCATCTTCATTACCGCTGGCAGCGACAGTGCGACAGCCATCAGGGCAATGCAACTGGGCGGATTTGACTATGTCACAAAGCCGCTCGACCTTCCGGCACTGAACGATCTGGTCGAAAAAGCCGTCGCCACCCGACGGATGATGAATACGCCGGTGGCGCTGCACATGAGCGACGAAGATCTTCCGGATACAGAATCATTCGTCGGTCGCAGTCCCGCGATGCTGGAAGTCTTCAAACTGATCGGACGCGTCGCAGCTCAGATTGTTCCGGTGCTGATTCGCGGCGAGAGCGGGACGGGCAAAGAGCTTGTGGCGAGGGCGATTTATCAGAACAGTGCGCGGGCCGGCGAATGTTTTATGGCGGTGAATTGCGCCGCGCTGCCCGACGCCTTGCTGGAGAGCGAACTCTTCGGCCACGAAAAAGGGTCGTTCACGGGGGCGGACAGACAACGGATCGGGAAGTTCGAAGCATGTAATGGCGGCACGATATTTCTGGATGAAATCGGTGACATGTCGCCGCTCGTCCAGGGCAAAGTTCTGCGCCTGCTACAGCAGCAGGAATTTGAACGGGTTGGCGGCAACAAGACGATTCGCACCGACGTTCGGATCGTGACCGCCACGAATCTGGATCTGGAACAAATGGTGGCAGACGGAGAATTCCGCGAAGATCTGTTCTATCGCCTGAACGGAATTACAATCACTCTGCCACCACTCCGCAAACGCGGCGACGACATTTCGCTGCTGCTGTCGTACTACCTGAAGGTTTGTGCTAAGGAGATGAATCGCCACGATTGCGAAGGAATTTCGCCGGAAGCACTCGAACTACTGAAAGCCTATTCGTGGCCGGGGAATGTTCGGGAAATGCAGAGTATCGTGCGGCAGGCGCTGCTGAATACGACCGGACCAGTCATTGTCCCGTCGTTTCTGCCATCCGAAGTTTCTGCCGGCGCAAAATCAAGGACGTCGGCAGATCGTCCGGCGGACAATCCAACAGGCGTTGCGTCCGACCTTGCACCATTCGTGAATTGCCGCCTTCAGGCCGAATCTCGCGATCTCTATGCAGAGACTCTGAAGCAAATGGAGCGATACCTCATTACTCGCGTTTTGCAGGTGACTGAGGGAAACCAGACCAAAGCCGCTGAGATTCTGGGGATCACACGCGGCAAGATTCGCGATCGCGTGAATCAGTTTTCGATCGCGCTGGATACCACGGTGTCGCTTGAAGGCTGACACCGGCTTGGAAAAGGGGTCAGGAACCAATAGCCAAATGGCCCAAGGGTTCTCCGCACTATTGGTTCCTGACCCCTTTTCCAAGCTCGCCCCTTTTTCAGGCTCGATCACTTCTCACTAAATCCGGACGCTGGCGTTTTCGACAGACAGGCAAAGTTGATGCCCACAGAGTCAACGAGAATCAATAACGATTTCAACTCCGACAATTCCACGTCCGGCGAACTCTGGGATCCCGATGTGGCATTACGTCGCATGGGGGACGATTCGAAATTGCTGTGCAGCATGGTCGATTATTTTCTGGAAGATTCGCCGGTGCTTCTGCTTCAACTGCATGATCTGATTCAGGTCGGCGATGCAGCGGAATCAAGTCGTGTTGCTCACAGCCTGAAAGGATTATGTGCTAACTTCGAGGCACAGGCTGCGCTCAAAGTTGCGGCAGACACGGAGATCGCATGCCGTGACGGGAACTTTCCCGACGCCGGACCACTGCTGAATTCACTGAATGAAGAAATTCGCAAACTTGTGCCGTCGCTGGCAGCGTGGCAAAGCAGGCATTCCGAGTGACGACGAGTCGGCTACACTTCGTGCGGTTGAGGATGGCACTTCCGATGTCGTCTTTCGCTGCGCGAAAGAACGCTTCTTTCGCGGAGCGAGAGGCGACATTGGCAACGGCGAGCGGTATAATCGCCACACGGAGAACATTGAAGAACGCGACCTGTTTCTCTCTTGAAGTTGCGTAAGCTGGAATCTCATTTCCCCTGAGGAATTGACGTTGGCTAAAACCTCACACCGCAGATGGCAAAAGAGCAGTCTCGAAGCGGCCGTAGCCAGCGCAGTCATTTGCATCCTCATTACCAGTGGAACGATGACGTTCCAGAGTATTCTGCGTATGCAGAGCAACGCAAAGATGGTCGAGGAATCCCATGAAGTCCTAAACGCCCTCGATCACCTCGAATCGTTTGTCAAAGACGCTGAAACAGGAACACGAGGTTTCTTCCTCACCGGGGAAGCAGAATACCTTGCTCATTTCGAAGCGGCGACGCAGAACATCAATCGTCTGGTGCAGGAGTTGTCAGCCCGGACTGCAGAAAACGACCGGCAGCCGTCCGGGATCAATTCACTTCAAGAGCTGATTGATCAAAAGCCGATTGTACTCAAAGCGATCATTCAGCAGCGACGCAAAAAAGGGATGGACAACGCAGGGGAAACTGTGAAAACCGACATCTGCGACCAGATCATGGATGCAATACGCAGGCAGATCTCTGAGATACGTGCCAGCCAGGACCAATTGCTTGATCGTCGCAATCTGGCAACTGTTCAGGCGTACGAAACGGCACTCTGGACCGCACTGATTTCGACCCTGACCGGACTTTCCCTTGTCGCTGCAGTGTTCTTTTCGGTGCAGTACAGCCGAAAAAAGACTGAAGCAGTTGCAGCCGTCCTGCTCGTCGAACGTGAACGACTGCAGGTTACGCTCGCCAGTATCGGAGATGGAGTGATTGCGTGTGATCGCAACCTGAAAATTACGTTTCTGAATCCGGTCTCAGAACACCTCACCGGCTGGACGAATGCCGAAGCAATCGGCAAATCACTCGAGACGGTTTTGCACATCGTCGATGAAGACACCCACCAGACTGTGGAGAACCTGGCAGCGCGTGCCCTGCGGGAAGGGGCAATTGTCGGACTCGCGAATCATACGCTGCTGATCACGAAACAAGGAGGCGGCGTCCCCATTGATGATAGCGCTTCGCCCATTCGCGATGCCAAAGGGAACATCACAGGAGTTGTACTCGTATTTCGTGATGTGACTGAGCGACGACGTGAAGAAGGGCGTCTTCATGAATCGTCTGAATTCACGCGCAGCATCGTCGATACGCTGGGTGAACTCGTTGTCGTGCTTGACAGAGACATGAAGGTGTTGCATGTGAATCGTGCTTTTTCAAATACATTTCAGATCGCCGACGACCGGATTCTCGGTCGTTCCATTTATCAGCTTGACGGAGGTCAGTGGAATCTGCCGATTCTTCACTCACTGCTCGATGACACGCTCAGCCAATCGACTCCTGCGTCTCATGTGGAAATTGAACAGCATCTGACGCAGATCGGACGCAAAGTTCTGCGAATGACGGCCAGCCGTTTCGCAGCCGGAAGCGAACGCCGGGAAGCCGTCCTGCTGGTGATGTCGGATGTCACCGAGGAACGAATCCTGGAGGAAGCGAACCGTCGGCAGGATCAGCAGATGCGATGGTTCCTTGAACAGATTAAGGACTACGCGATCTTCACGATGGACGCCGATTGCAGAGCCACGAGCTGGAATCAGGGCGTCAAAGAAGTGCTCGGGTTCGACGAAGATGAATTCATCGGGCACGATATCCGGAAACTTATTTTCACGACAGAGGCCCAGGCAGAAGGTATTCCTGAAACAGAATTTACTCTGGCGGCTCTCGATCAACGCGCCAGTGACGATCGATGGATGATGCGAAAAGGTGGTGAACATTTCTGGGCGTCCGGAATCACCACGTCGATCCGGGACAATCACGATCACCTGATCGGTTACAGCAAGGTGATGCGAGACCTCACAAGTCGCAAGCGAGCACAGGACGAATTGGCTGAAATTGCCGCAAGGCTTTCGGAAATGGATCGCAGAAAAGATGAGTTCCTCGCAACGCTCGCGCATGAACTTCGCAATCCGCTCGCTCCCATCAAAAACGCCGTGCAACTCATGGGGATGTTGAAGCTCGATCCGGAACTCGTCGAGCTGCGACAGATGATGGCCCGACAAGTGGAACAACTCGTTCGACTGATCGACGACCTCCTCGACGTCTCACGCATCAGTCGGGGCAAGATTGCCCTTCGCAAAGAGGTGATCGAACTGAAAATCGTCATTGATGCTGCCGTGGAAAGCTCTGCCACTTTCATCGCAGAAAGCAGACAGCAACTGACGATCAGGATCGACGACAACACGCCAATCTTCGTCAATGCCGATCCGTCGCGTCTGACGCAGGTCGTGTCGAACCTGCTCAATAATTCTGCGAAATACAGCGATGCCGGGTGTCGGATTGAACTTTCTGTGTCTCTTGAAAACCACGTTGCCGTGATCTGCGTGAGTGACAACGGGATCGGAATTGCAGCCGATCGACTCGCGGACATTTTCCAGATGTTCGCTCAGGTTGATGATTCGCCGGAACGCGGCAGTCCCGGTCTGGGGATCGGCCTGACCCTGGTCAAAACGCTCGTCGAATTGCATGATGGAACGGTGATCGCCGAAAGTGAGGGAGTCGGGAAAGGAAGTCTGTTTACGGTCCGGCTTCCAGCCACTGAAGCGCCCGGACCTCAGCACTCGCCACCGTCAAATGAACACGAGTCGAAGCCAGTTCGACGATTCCGGGTTCTGGTTGTCGAAGACATGCGGGCGTTACGAGAGATGATGGCTCGATTGCTGAGTAAACTGGGGCATGAAGTTGAATTTGTCGAGAACGGTGCGCTCGCACTTCAAAAGCTGAGTCAGAGATTACCCGAAGTAGTTTTTTCCGACATTGCAATGCCAGGTATGACGGGATACGAACTGGCTCAACAAATTCGCCAACGACCCGATTCCTCCAGCATCTACCTTGTGGCACTCACAGGATTCGGTCAATCGGCAGACCGCGAGAAGGCACTCCAGGCAGGATTTGATGAACACATGGTCAAACCAGTGGATATCGTCGTGCTGAAAGCACTGTTCGAAAAGCTGTCGAAGCGAAGCAAGCCGAACAACCGAACGCTGCCGCGTGGCGGCTGATTTTATCAGCCGCAGGGCGCAAGCCTGGGCCGTTAAAAACTTGGTATTGCCCTAAGATTTTCTGGGGCGAAAAAGTTGTGTTTTCCTTCCGTCCCCTTGCCAGCTTGTCCGGCAGGAACGCACTATTTGGAATTACCATACAATCGTAAACTCCATCGCTCCCGTGTCCAGCTTGCCTGGCAGGAAGCCAGGTTTCACAAGCAAAACTTCGCCTTCCGGTTGGGCAAGCCAGCCGGGGAGGCCCGTCGTCATCGCATCCTGAACGAACCCCAAAACGTTCGCTCGTGCCAGACAGGCTGGCGCGGGGCGACAGAAAAAACCGGGGAACATAATTGGCGCAATCAAATAACTGCGTCAACCCCGGATTTTTAACAGCCCAGCGCAAGCCCCCGGTTTTCGACGGTAACCAGAAATCTGCCGCTCGCCCAATAGGCGCGACGCCAACGAAATGAGCCCCTCCAGAATCAGAGGGGCTCACAGTCTTGATCGAATGAATTCCTGGCAGCAGCAGAATACTTCGGCTCGATTACTTCGTTGACGTCTCGACCTTTTTCAGTTCGGCCTGCTCTTTGCTGAGAGCCTGTTTTGCTTCAGCCAGGTCAGCTTCCTCTTCCGACACAGCCTTCTTCGCAGACTCCAACTCTTTCTGCAGGTCCGCGCGATTGTCGTCGGTCGCATTCTTGAGTCGGATGTCGGCAGCAGTCGCTTCGGCCTTTACATCGACCAATTCTTGCTCCTGTGTCGTCACTTCGGCTTCGCACTTTTGTACTTTTTTACGGCTGTCAGCAATTGCATTTTGCTTTGTTTCCTCAAAATTCCGCTTTGCGTCAGTCACCGTCTCGTCCGCGTCTCGCTTAGCTTCTGCAACGTCCGCTTCGCGTTGAGCCTGAGCGTCGGCGATCTCTTTCCGTCCCTCTTGGGTCGCTTCAGCGACGTCGGAACGTTCACTCCCAGCGTCTGCGGCAGATTCTCTCGCAGCGTCACTGACATCTCTCTTCTCGGCGTTGATGTCGTCAATCACGAGCTTGCGTGTCTCGTGAACCGTCTCATCGCCTTCCTGGCGAGCGTCGGCAACCATCGTGTCGGCATCTCGCTGTGCTTCCTGATAATCGGATTTCGCCGTCTCGACGTCTTCCGCTCCCGTACCGCAACCAGCCAACATTCCGCAGGCAGCCGCAGCTGGAATCATCATTGACAATTTCATTTCACTTCTCCATACATTGTTTACTGGAACTGTGAACACACAGTTCGAAAGTTTCACACACTTAGACGAGCGGCAGCCTTCTGGTTACCGTCGAAAACCGTGGGCTAACGCCCTGCGGCTAGTAAAGTCAGCCGCCACGCGCTAGCGTCCGGTTGTTCGGCCTGGTGGTTCCTATTCTTCCGCCCGCCTTAGCCATCGAGCAAGCTCGCAAGCTTACTTCAGACTCTGATACTGCGCCCCCGCACGAGCGAGAGGACGGCGAGCACAAGGAACACAAAGAAACAGATCTTTGCAGCTGTGTAGGCCATCCCGCCAACCAAACCAAATCCCATCGCTCCGGCAATCAGTGCGATGATCAAAAATGTCAATGCGTAACCTATCATAACTGTACTCCCAAAAATGCAGACCCAAATTTTTTGCAGGATTCGCACTAGCAAACTCTGCGTCTCTTCTTCGATCATCCGAATGCACGAAGTGTGCCAAGTGTTCAGAGCTGCGTCTTTTGCAGGAATAATCGGACGAATCGCGAGACCAAAGGCTTGATGACGTCATCGAGAGACCGCGAAACGATCAGTGTGGACGCTGATCTTTCGATTCCGGTGAATGGCGACGCAACATTCCTGCAGAGCCCGTTTCCGCATCGCGAATCCATGAATTCGCCTCAGCAAAGCAAAAAGTTGCGGATCGACTCGAATGAAGCTTTAGTTCATGAGCGGATTGACTTTGCGCCGTGACAAACTATGTCACGGATTCATTCGTCGATGTATTCAATCGCACGGACGAATACACTTCCGATCGTGCAATCTGCACGTCGCGAGGGGCGGAGATGCCCAATCGTACGCGGCCCCCCTTGGATTCAAGCACCTGAATGCGAATCCCTCCATCGATCACGATTTCCTCGCCGCATTTGCGTGTCAGTACGAGCATTGCTTCTTCCTCCCTGAAAAGTCATAGACTCAGACATTCGATTTGCTGTGACCGCGTTTTCAACCCTGAGTAGAGGATGCACGTGCTGTGCCGATGCTGCAGAAACTGCCGGAAGTGTTACGATGGGAGCCCGGGTACCATCGATAGTGACTGGTTGGCTCATCATTGGTTGCTGGACGACCAAGGGGGAAACCCGCTGTTGACTCAGCGACCAAAATCGTGGTACGAACTTGCTGGAGGCAGCGAGCTTGAATCCATCGATTTATACTACGCGCGGCCTGGACTGACATTTTTGCGGACACGGGATTGTAACCCGAAGCGTCAGCGTTGGATTGGCATTTAAAGCCCTCGCAGATGCTTCGGGTGACTGTCACCTTCGACGACGTGAGGTAAATATGTGCGTTACGCCGTAGACACAGCCGCTTGGGAATTGTCGGTGCTGACGGCATGATCACTGATTGCTGATTCCGTGGCGAACACAGATTGGCTGGTCATTAATGCGACTCCGATCAACGTTGCGAACGAAACATCGGCAGCGTCTCGCCCAACTCCGATACGGACCAATCCACCAACAGGAGCCAACTTCGTCGGATCAAACAGATACCATTGTCCGTCGAGAAAGGCTTCAAAAAAACCGTGGAAGTCGGGCGGCTGCAGATCGACCGCGTAGCCCGCAACATATCTCGCCGGAATTCCGACTCCACGGCACAACGTAATTGCCAGATGAGCGTAATCGCGACAAACTCCTGTTCTCTGCAGCAAAACATCTGCAGCGGTCGTTGTCGAGTTTGTACTGCCGGATCTGTAATCAAGATGAGCATTAACCCATTCGCAGATTGCTTTGACGCGCAGAAATCCTCGGGGAATCGTGCCAAACTCTTCGAACGCGAACCTGGACAATAAATCGCTCTCACAGTAACGACTGGGATTCAGGTAGGTCAGCACTTCGGCAGGAATCTGTGACGCATCCGATTCACCGACCGTCGTTGGCGTTTCAACTTCGGGTGTCAACTCGACGGTGGCTCGATACGTAATCTGCAGCTCACAGGGCTCCACCACGATTCGTTGCAGCTGATTTCCTTCCATCCCGATCGGACATATCTCGATATAAACCAGGGGATTAACGCTGAATTGTCCGCAAATGAGCCGTTGATGCGAAGTTTGGGCGGCGGAAATCTGAAATAGAAAGACCGTTGTCTGTCGAACCTGATAGCTCAGGTCACAGCCGACATCAATTCGTCGCACAGGACACATCCTTTCGTAGCTTTAAAAAAGGGGTCAGGAACCAATAGTACGGGGCACCCTTTGGGCCATTTGGCTATTGGTTCGCTGACCTCTTTTTTAAAGCCTAACCGCAGGTTTCAGTTTTTGAACAGCACATTCGCCCATTCCATCGGAATCACAGTCAGGGCGTCAGTCAGCATCCGATTCCACCAGTCGGTGACGTGTGAGATGTCGGACTGCGTGAATCGATGAAAAGTGGCATGCCGATTCCCTTCCGCGACCACAGCCACGTCGATTGGACAATCGACATCCGTCACGCTGGCGCGAGTTGCGTCAAACGCGAGCAGGGCCAACGCAACCGCACTCCGAAGCGGCGTGTCGTACCGAAGCAATCGATCCAGGATAGGTTTGCCATAACTCGTCCGGCCTATGATGAAGTAAGGCGAGTCGGCAGCCGCTTCGATCCAGTTGCCTTCCGGATAAACGTAGTAAAGCTGAGGCGATGCGTCATGCCCGAAACACCCTCCGATAATCGCGTGAGTATTGAACGAAATGTTACTTCTGGCAAGCGAAACGCCATCTTCTTCTCGCACTCTTCGCAGCTCTTCGCCAAACATGTTGACAACCTGATGCAGGCGATCAATCGGTTCAATTCGATTTCTGAGGCGTTCGCTTAAATAGGCAAGGGTCTTGTCCCGGGCCGATCTCAGGCCACTCGTCATCGCGAACAACGAATCATCGGCATGATATAATGCCGCGAGTTTTTGTTTGCTGACCTTTTCGCTACCCAAAACAATTTGCGTGTCCGCCAGAGCGACGACTCCCTCGCGAACCTTGATACCAATACCAAATGTCATCGCGGGACATCCTTGACAGTATTCATTGTGGCCTTCGGGTCTCGCAGAAATTGTAAACGGTTACTTTGTCAAGAGTTGCATCGCCATGCTGAAGAAGATGCACATGAAGTGCCAAAACACAGTTTCGGCACGAACTTTGCTCCGAGTGCAGCAGAGGGCAGTTTGAATTTAACCACCCCGGAGACGGCGATGACTCTCGAATCCGCCGAAATCCATTCTCAGTGCTATCCCTTTCACGCGAGGAACGGCACTGCCGGATCCCCACCGCGGCGCGGCGCGCAACCGACCGCCCACATTGAGTTTCTGCGCGTCGAGGACGATTGCAAACGAACCTCGACAGATTTCCCAAAACTTCCTGATGGCCTGCGGCCTTACATCGCGTTGTCTGTGGCCAAGCCTGACTGAAGAGCACTTGCGGCCGATGCATCAGCAGGGCGATTCCCAGTCCTGCCAGCAACCCGCTACCGAAACGGATGGCAACTGCCGCTCCCGGATTTTCTTTTGCAAAGGCGGTCGCATCACGATATTCGCCTGCAAGCCGGTCCGATGCGCCATCATGTTCATCCTGCCCGGCTCGTTTCTGGATCATATTCGCCAATTGATCCGCTTCATAACGCACATGTGATGCCAATCCCCAACGGCTCTGACAGAAGGTGCCAGATTTCAAGATCCACCTGTTTTCGCACTCGCGGAACTTATTACGTAGTGGCGTGGCATCGACATCAATCCTCAATTGCTGATTGATCGCCGTTCAATCTGGTCCTTTTGCGACCGCACAGCGATGACTTAAACCTGATTTCCGCTGAGTGCGCCGCCCGGAATGCAGCGGTCGCATGTCTCCGCCCAATGGCACGGTATTCGCGTTGGGTTCCAACAGCGACGTCGGGATTGACGAGTTCAAAGAAGAACTGCCGTCACACGACGTCGTCCGGAATGCACCGGGCGCGGTCACAATGGACCCGCACAAATCCGGTACTGCCGTCACAAATTCAATTCGCAAACGGAGGAGATACTGATGTTAACCAAGACTGAACTCAAGGGCCAATGGGAACAGGTAAAGGGCCAGGTTCGCGAGCGATGGGGTGAAATCACAGACAACGATTTCTCCAGCGTCCAGGGGAGCAAGGATCAATTGATCGGCCTCATCGAACAGAAGACCGGAACTGCCCGTCGGGAAATCGAAGCGTTCTTTGATCAGGCACTCAAGAGTGGCGAGTCGTTGGTTCAGAATGCAGCCGAAACGGTTCGAGAGTATGCGACGAAGGCAACCGATGTCGTCAGAGAGCAGTACGACCGCGTTAACATGCAGGTCGAATCCGGGCTGGAGGACGCGCAGGATGCGATCCGCACGCGCCCCGGAATGTCTGTTGGTGTGGCATTTGGCGTGGGGATTGTCGCTGGAGCGCTCGTCAGCATCCTGTTGCGTTCCGACAGACGCTGACGATTGCAGGTCCGGAGTACCGACGGAGATCCCGTAGTCGTTAAAAACGTGTCGCGCGCCATTGGAGAAGCTGTTTCATGTCAACCACCATGGAAAATCAATCTGAACAGATCAGGGCGAGAATGGCCTCCCTCAGACAGCGTATGCATGTGAATGCGACGCAGGTCTTTAAGAACACGAGCAATTTATTCGACTGGAGGGATTACGTCCGCCAGTTTCCAAAAGGACTTCTGGCGGCAGGATTGCTGACCGGTTTTGTAATCTCACCGGGACGGAAGGTAACGCCGTCAGTCAGCCTTTCCAGGGAGTCCATGGAAGAACTGCTCGCCGGGCGCGAGCCGATCTCAAGCGCGCCAGCTGGAACGCGGCCCACGCTGATGTCGGGTGCGCTCAGGATGTTGACGGGCGTTGCGATCAGCGGGGCGTCAATCCTGCTGCGGAGGGGCGTCGAAGGGTATCTGAACAGACAGCCTGCTGAGGCTCCGGAATCAGCAGACAAGAACTTTCGGAGGGGTTGACGTGATTCAGGCAAGACCACAACCACGAATCTGGATTCCGGAACCGTGCGTATCCGGTAAAACACTCACCCCATCCACACAGAATCCCCTTGCAGGACTCAACACATGGATTCAGGACCATCCACAACTGGCGTTCTTTGGAGCCGTATTTCTCGGGGCTGGTCTGGGGTGGCTGCTGAAGGTCCGAAAGTAAGTGGCGCTGAGCACGCTCCGCTTGGCAGCAATCTTGCGGCGCTGGCCCGAGATCTGGCGCGCATGGCCGACCTTCAGTTGCAGCTACTGAGTCTGGATCTGAGGCAATTCTGGTCGCGCGCGCGAAAGGGACTTTTCGTGTCATGTCTTGCGGGGATGGCAGTGCTCGGCGCCATACCGGTTTTGTTATTTGGCGCGGCAGGCATGCTGGAGCAATTTGGTGGCTTGACGCCGGAAATCGCCAGACTGATCGTGGGCGCTTTGGTATTGCTGTGCGGAGCGGTCACGATGTGGTTTTCACTTCGCAGAATTGGCGAAGCCGCCGTCAGTCTGCAACGTTCTCAGGATGAAATGTCCCAAAATCTCAAGTGGATACGGGACGTGCTGCATCAGAACAATGAGTGAGACTGATCTCTAGTGCATGGTCAAACCCTGGTTTGCAGGTGAATGGCATTGCGGGAAAAGGGGTCAGGAACGAATAAGCACTCATGCACAAGTTGTCGAGCATAATTCGTTTAACGGCGAGCCGTCGGCGTGGGCGAATTACAACTACACTGGCGTCTTTTCGGCCCCACTGGCCATGTGCCAGTGGACCGCAGGTTCGGCAACTGAAACAGGGGCGGCACGAACGCGACAGGTCTGTCCCCACCGGCTTTACGCCAGTGGAACAGAGGTTTGATAACTGCGACGAACGACCACGCGCAGCCTCTTTTTCATTCTCGGCAATTGAACTTCGCTTCTTATGTTTACGATCCACTAGTACGCAATTTCACGTCATTCAACTTTTAGTTCTTTTAACATCCAGCAAGGATAACCTGTATGAATTCCTCAACAGCACAAGCTCGGCAGCCAAAGAATTGCGACAACTCCGTCAGCAATCGGAGTGCCTCACCGGCTGAACAACAGCTTAGCCCGCTGACAGATCTGCAGAATTACGCGCGACAGTACGCGGAACAACAGCCGGAGATGGCTGCAATGATCTGCCTTGGATTTGGCTTCGTTCTGGGTTGGAAACTGAAGCCTTGGTAGGCGAGCGCTGGTCGGTCCAGCGGTTTGAGAGTGAGCAGACAGAGCTCAGATGGAAACAGATTCCTGTCCTTTGTTTTACTGTCCGACACGACCTCGCCGCCATGGTCGGCGTAGTACATCAACGTGTTCCCGAGCTGCGCGCCGCGTTCATCAGTGGGACCCAATCGACAGGTGTCCTCGGCGCCGACCCGGTCGTCTCCCAGATCCACCTGTCCGCTGTACATGGTGAATCCGGCTTGGGTGCGTGCGTCCCATTTTGCTTTTTGACCGTTCGCAAGACCTTCATCGCCGTCCGTATCGATGTGGAGCGTGGCCGGTTTCCCCTCCGGTTCATCCAGAATGAATGCCCAACGTTTTTCGCCTTCGCCGTCGGCCAGCGCAGCAGCGAACCGTGCTTCCCAGAAGTCGTGATGCACAACATCCGGTCGCGACCTCAGGGCCAGGTGAAAATGGTGGCTCATCACTGAAAAACCAGGAGCATCAATTCCGAAGATCCCCGCGAGAAACTCCAGCCGATTCCGAATCCACTCCCGCCGATGCTCATAGTCCTTCCCCGTCAGTGGATCCGAACCACACAAAAAACCCCGCCGAACACAGCGATGCACACAGCGAACCGCCTGGACCTCACCCTCCGACAACACTTCCCGCCGATTCATCCTTGCCATGATTGTTCCGTCCTTACGAAACCTGAAAAACTGCTCACAACAGCGAACGCAGTGCAGTGGAGCAACCGCACAATTTCTGTCAATTAACTTTGGATTGCCCCGGAGCTGACTAAAACCCGGCCCCAAACGACGGCCGTTTTCCGCTCAACAACTATTTCCCGACGCGCACTAGCCATTGTCCACACTTCCGTCAACAGGGTCGGTGGCACAGACTCTTTCCAGATACGAAGAATTATGCTGACGCCATAACTTACATGACTCATTGAAACTCTGAGCCTACATTTGTGAAGCGACCATCTGACAAGGCATAGACGGGGATGTTGCTGTCAACGCTTCGCATCAGTTGGACGGTGGAGCGGTGACACGTGAAAAACAGAATCTGCAGAGACTTGGAAAGTTCGAGGATCGCTTCCACCGTCGCTCGTGCGCGACCTGCATCGAAGTTTACCAAAATGTCATCGAAGACCATCGGCAGTGATTCAGAGCGGGCCGCAAAAGACT
>Ga0105046_10005835_pt1 | contig 19453 bp, 15 predicted proteins | sample MAT03_FD_78385 | JGI IMG/M metagenome (GOLD analysis project Ga0105046, IMG submission 78385) | Freshwater microbial communities from Lake Fryxell liftoff mats and glacier meltwater in Antarctica - MAT-03 (megahit assembly) | ecosystem: Environmental > Aquatic > Freshwater > Ice > Liftoff... | reverse complement strand
CGCTGCTCGCCGACCTAGTCAGCGAGCTCAATCACCTGGCGTCGGTCAACCCGAGTGATACCAACACCAGCTTATTGATCCATCCGCAGGCGTTTCCCGATTTTCTTGATTTCAATGATTTTCTGGACCTCGCCGATTCCGCGCTGGTCGAGATGAAGCTAGACGGGGTGATCCAGATCGCCAGTTTTCACCCGGATTATCAGTTTGCCGAAAGCGAGCCGGAAGACGTCGCCAACTACACCAATCGCTCGCCTTATCCCACCCTTCATCTGCTCCGCGAAGACAGCGTGGATCGCGCCGTAGATGCGTTTCCGGAGGCCGAGGAGATTTATCTGCGCAACATTGAAACGCTGGAAACCCTTGGGCTGGATGCGGTTCGCGCGCGGGTTTTGGTTGAGTGAACGTGCGAATATCGGCGGGCGCCGGTTGGGCGCAAGACTTTTCTTCTGCTTGAGGGTTGCTGCGATGCCACTGACAAATCGATTGTTTGCGGAATTCATTGGAACGTTTTGGCTGGTGTTGGGCGGCTGCGGCAGCGCGGTGCTGGCGGCGACGTTTCCAGACGTCGGCATTGGTCTGGTCGGGGTCTCATTCGCGTTTGGATTGACGGTGTTGACGATGGCCTACGCGATTGGGCACGTTTCCGGTTGTCATCTCAACCCCGCGGTTTCGGCGGGCCTTGTGGTGGCGGGTCGGTTCCCGGCCAAGGATTTGCTGCCGTATGTGATCGCGCAAGTGTTGGGCGGCGTGGCTGGCGCGGGCATTCTTTATCTGATCGCCTCCGGCAAGGCTGATTTTTCGCTCAATGGCGGAATGGCGTCCAATGGCTTTGGCGAGCATTCGCCGGGCGGCTATTCGTTGGCGGCAGCTTTCTTGACCGAAGTGGTGATGACCTCGTTTTTTCTGCTGGTGATTCTTGGCGCCACTGATCGCCGCGCGCCGCCGGGATTTGCACCCATTGCGATCGGTCTTTGCTTAACGCTGATCCATCTGATTTCGATTCCGGTCACCAATACATCGGTAAACCCGGCGCGCTCGACCGGGCCCGCGCTGTTTGTCGGTGGCTGGGCGCTGGGCCAACTGTGGCTGTTCTGGCTCGCCCCGATTCTGGGCGCTGCGCTCGGCGCATTGGCCTACAAAATCATCGCGCCGGACGAAAAAGCTGACGCCTGAGGATTGCTCTGATGGCGTCGCCTTGGTTGATCCGAGAATAGGGCTTAAGACCCGATGGCGCGCACAAACAGCGCGCCGCTGATGAGAATTTGCATCGCCACCAGCACCGCGCGCATGCCCTTTATCCAGCGCAGCTGCGCGGCCACCGCTTGGCCTTGGGCGAGCCGCTGGTTGAGCGTTTGCAGGCGTGGCTCAAGGCCCATTGCCGCAAACACGAACGACACCGCCACCGCAGCCATCAAAAACGCGTCCTGCGGCAAACGGTGCTGGGTTAACAGCCAAGCCGAGCCCGCGCAAAGTACAGCGAAGCTGACCTGGTAGTGAGGCAGCATTTGTCGCATCAGCTGGGCGGCGGTTTCAGCACGCAGCTTGAGGTGCAGCAGAGGCGAAAAAAACAGCGCGAAAAAAGCCATTCCACCAAACAGAGCACCGAGCAGGGCGGTGCTCAACACGTGGACGGTTAGCAGTTCCAAAGCTATTTGACGCGCTTGACCCGGGCGCGCCCGTTGGCGTCGCTGAGCTTGAGGAACCACGTGCCCATCATTCCGGGAATGATGATGACCTGCGGCGACTCACGGCGCACCGAGTAGCTCTCGCCGCGATCGATTTGCTCCCACACTTGGCCGTTTTCCAACTCAAAACGGGTGTTGCCGTCCCAGCCGCGAAAAGGCCCAAGGATGCGGCTTTCGATCGGGGATTTGTCGTTGGCGCTGCGCACCTGTTCTAGGCCGCGCTGATCGAGGGGTTGCGCTGCGAGCGCAGGTTGGACCGCACTGACGGGCGCCGTTACCACCGCACTGGCGCTTGCACTGGGGCCTGCACTGGCGGGCGCCGCGACCGCCGCACTGGAGCCCGCACTGGCGCCTGCACTCAGATAGTCGTTGAGTGCTTTGAGTTCTTCCGCACTCAGCCTGTGCAGGCCCGCTGCGGTAAACGCTTGCGCCGACATCTCGCTTTTTAGATCGCGCGCCTGCAGCCCAACACACGCGAATAAAGTTATTAAAATCAGATAGTTGCGCATTCTAGACGTCCAAATTGCTGACGGTGAGGGCATTTTTCTCGATGAACTCGCGGCGCGGTTCGACCACGTCACCCATCAGCATGGTGAAGATCTGATCGGCAACGATGGCGTCATCGACATTGACCTGGAGCAGGCGCCGTGTTTCGGGGTTAACCGTGGTTTCCCAAAGCTGCTCGGGGTTCATCTCGCCTAGGCCCTTAAAGCGCTGGATCGAGCGACCGCGCTTGGCTTCGTCGAGCAGCCACGCGTAGGCTTGGTCGAAAGTAGAAATGGCGCGGGCGCGCTCGCCGCGCGCAATGTTGGCTGGCGGCTGCACCAGATCTTTGAGCTCCGCGCTGGCCAGCGCAATCGCGTGATAGTCGGCGCCCGCGAAGAAATCAATGCCGAGCATCCAGTTCGAAGTGATGCCGTGCATTTGCCGGGTGATGTGCACCTGCGGGCGGCTGTTGGCGCCCATCTCGAAGCGCGCCGAAAAGGCAACGCTTGCGGATTTGAGAGTCAGCAGGCGCAGGTTGAACTGCGCGACCCAGGGCTCGTTCAAATTCGCTGGATCGACGATCGGCGCGTAGATCAGCTGGTTGAGCACCTGCGTATCGACGCGATGCGCCAGTTTGCGGATGTGCGTTTGCGCCGATTCGTAGAGCTTGAGCAGCTTTTCAAGCGCTGCCCCCTCAATCGGCGGTGCGCCCTCTTGGTAGTGCAGACGCGCGCCATCGACGGCGTTCGCAAACAGGTAGGCGTTGAGCTCGGCGTCGTCTTTTAAATACAGCTCGTGCTTGCCCTGTTTCAGCTTGTAAAGCGGCGGCTGGCCGATATAGATGTGGCCGCGGGTGACCAACTCCGGCATCTGCCGATAAAAGAAGGTCAGCAGCAGGGTGCGGATGTGCGAGCCGTCGACGTCGGCGTCGGTCATGATGATGATGCGGTGGTAGCGCAGCTTGTCGATGTTGAAATCATCTTTGCCAATGCCGCAACCGAGTGCGGTGATCAGCGTGCCGACTTCCGCGGACGCCAGCATGCGATCAAAGCGTGCGCGTTCGACGTTGAGGATCTTGCCTTTCAGCGGCAGGATGGCCTGATATTTGCGGTTGCGCCCCTGCTTGGCGGAGCCGCCTGCGGAATCGCCCTCGACCAGAAAGAGCTCAGACAAGGCCGGGTCTTTTTCCTGACAATCTGCAAGCTTACCGGGCAGCCCGGCGATATCGAGTGCGCCTTTGCGCCGGGTCAGTTCGCGCGCTTTGCGGGCGGCTTCGCGCGCTCGCGCGGCTTCGACCACTTTGCCCACGATGATGCGCGCTTCGGTCGGGTTCTCCTGCAGAAAATCGCTGAGTTTCTGCGAGACCGACTGCTCGACGAACGGGCGCACTTCGCTCGAAACCAGTTTGTCCTTGGTCTGCGAGGAAAACTTCGGATCAGCCACTTTGATCGACAAGACCGCAATCAGGCCCTCGCGGCAATCGTCGCCGCTCAAATCAACCTTGGCCTGGCGCTGGATCCCGCTTGAATCCGCGTAGTCGGTGATGGTTTTGGTCAGCGCCGCGCGCAGACCGGTCAAGTGCGATCCACCGTCGCGCTGGGGAATGTTGTTGGTGAAGCAGAACACGCTTTCTTGGTAGGCGTCGGTCCACTGCAAAGCCAGCTCGACCTCCATCGTCTCGCTTTTGTTGCGCAGCGAAATGACCGTTTTATGCAGTGGGTTTTTATGCTGGCTCAAGTACTCAACGAAGGATTTGATGCCGCCTTCGTAGGCAAAGGTGTCGTGTCGGTCGGCGCGCTCATCGTTGAGATCAATGCGCACACCGGAATTCAAAAATGCCAGCTCGCGCAAGCGCTTAGCCAGGGTTTCGTAGATGAACTCAACGTTGGTGAAGATGGTTCCAGACGGCTTGAAGCGCACCGTGGTGCCGCGCTTGTCGGTCGGCCCCACCTGCGCGATATCGGCAACCGGATCGCCCATCTTGTAGATCTGCGCGTGTTCAAATCCATCGCGAAAAATGTTCAACCACAGGGTTTCAGACAGCGCATTGACCACCGACACACCGACGCCGTGGAGGCCACCTGAAACCTTGTAGGCGTTGTCGTCGAATTTGCCGCCGGCGTGCAGCACGGTCATTACCACCTCGGCGGTGGAGCGACCTTCGCTTGGGTGGATATCAACCGGAATGCCGCGGCCGTTGTCGGACACGCCGACCGAGCCGTCGGTGTAGATGGTCACCTGAACATGGTTGCAGTAGCCGGCCAGAGCCTCATCGATCGCGTTGTCGACGACCTCAAACACCATGTGGTGGAGGCCGGAGCCATCGTCGGTGTCCCCGATGTACATGCCCGGGCGCTTGCGTACCGCCTCGAGACCTTTAAGTACCTTGATATTGGACGAATCGTAGTTTTGGTCGTTCATGTTGCCTGCAAGGTGGCGCCATCATGGCGCTGATCGGGGGTGTTTAGCCCGTTGATTATAGCACCCGCGAAATTCGTCCCTGTTCCACGTGGAACAGTGCGCGTTCGCCGCGCCAGGAGGCGAGGATTGGCGGCTCAACCGCGGTGGCCAACACTTGGTGCTTGGCATCACTCAACAGGCTCAACAGACGCGCGAAACGCGGCGGATCCAGTTCCGCGGCGATGTCATCCAAGAGCACCAATAGCGGCTGATCAAGCGCCTTTTTCACTATTTCGCTGGCCGCCAAAGTAAGAGCAAGCACCGCCAGCTTGCCTTCACCGCGCGACAGCGTGCCCGCCGCGCGCAGTCGCAGTGCGCTCATCAGCAAATCGCAGCGGTGCGCGCCGACGCTGCTGTATCCCAAAGCGGTGTCGCGCTCCCTAGCGGCTACCAGCGCTTGGCGCATGCTTAAGCTGGGATCCCAGCCGCTGCGCCATTCCAGCGCGACGGTATCGGGCAGGCCGGCCAGCTCTGCGTGCGCGACCAGGAAGGCTGGATGCAGTGCGGCGACCGTGCTGGCGCGCATTCGCGTCAGCGTTTCCCCCGGCTCGGCGAGTGCGGCGTCCCACAGCTGGGCGTCTCGCGGTTTGTTCGAACTGAGCGCGGCATTGCGCTGTTTGAGCGCGCGCTGATAAGCGCTCCAGGCGCCAGCGAAACCAGGTTCCACGTGGAACACTGTCCAATCCAGAAGCCGCCGGCGCTGATCGGACTCCGTTAAAAACGCGCCGTGCGACTCGGGGTGAAACATCACCACCGGCAGAATTCGCGCCAGCTGCGCGAGCGAGGGAATGTCCTCACCATCCTGGCGCGCAATCCAGCTGCTCAGTCGGCGCTCAATCGCGATCACCGATGAGCCCGCGTTTGCGCGCACCAGCGCAACGTCGCGATCTCGCTGAATCAGCCCGCGCGCAGTCAAGGCGCGATGCGAGCGCCCTCGGCTCAATAGATAGACCGCTTCAAGGACGCTGGTTTTGCCCGCGCCATTGAGACCGCAGAAAAAATTAAGCCCAGGAGACAGTGATATCTGCTGGGCCGAGAGGTTGCGAACGCCGTCGATGTACAGCGAATCGAGGCGGGTCATAACAAAGCTACAGCTTCAGCGGCATCACCACCTGGCGCACCAGCTCGCTATCAACTTCGCGCAGCAGCGCGCTTGAGCCCTGATCACGCATGCAGAACATGATCTCGGTTCCGCGCAGGGCATTGAGCGCTTCCATCAGGTAATTGACGTTAAAGCCCACGCTCAACCCCGCACAGTTGGACTCAGCCGAAAGCGTTTCTTGCGCTTCTTCCTGTTCGGGGTTGTGCGCGGTGAGGCTCAAACTGCCCTCGCTGAAATCCAGCCGCACGCCGCGGTATTTCTCACTCGACAAGATCGCCACGCGCTGCAGCGCCTCGCGAAAATCTGTGCGATTGATTTTGGCTTTCTTCTCTGCAGCCGCTGGCACCACTGATTCGTAGTCGGGGAATTTGCCGTCGATCAGTTTGGAGGTGAACTGCCCATCGCTGAAATCAATCCGCACATGACTGCGCCCGAAGGACACGCCCACGCTCCCGGACCCGTCGGCGACCATGCGCTGGAGCTCCATGACGCCCTTGCGCGGCACAATCATCTGGCTGCGCTCCTGCACATCGTGCTGCGAGGGCACCTCAACAATCGACAGGCGGTGACCGTCGGTGGCGATACCGCGCAGGGCGCCCGGACGAAGTTCGAGCAGCAGGCCGTTTAAGTAGTAGCGAACGTCCTGATGGGCCATCGCAAACGCGGCGCGGTCTAGGATTTCCGCCAGTTCAGATTTAAGAACCTGGACCTTTTGCCCAAGCTCATTCGCCTCGACTGCCGGATAGTCCTGCGCGTTCAGCACCGCCAGCGCAAAGCGGCTCCGGCCTGAAGTGAGCGTGACCCGATCCTGCACCAGCTTGAAATCGAACATCGAACCATCCGGCAGCGCTCTGCAGATGTCGGCCAGTTTGCGCGCCGGCACAGTGGTCTCACCTTCGGTGCTGATGGTGCCGTCGCAGTCGCCTTTGATTTCGACTTCAAGATCAGTTGCGGTCAGGCTGATGCGCCCACCGCGCGCAACCACCAGCACGTTGCTTAAGATGGCCATGGTTTGGCGTCGTTCAACCACACCGACCACCTGCATGAGTGGCCGCATAAATATTTCACGTTGCACGCTGAACCGCATAGCTGTCTCTTTTTTTAGGGTAAAGAATGATGTGACTACTGGTGCCCGCTTTTTTGGGGATAACGGGGTTAAGCTATTGAAAAATATAACTATTATTGCCTTTGAAAGCCTGTGGAAAACGCCCTTAAGTGCTGTGCAGAGCGGTGGACAAAACGGCCTTATTAGACGCTTATGCCCGATTTTCCACCAATTCTCCCCAAGCTTGTTAACAATTCGCGCTTTTTCGCCTTAGGTCGTGAGTTTGCGCACCAAGCGATCCCAGTCCTCGCGCAGTTTGCCGTCAGTCGCCTTGCGCTCGCCGATTTGCCTGCAGGCGTAAAGCACCGTGGTGTGATCTCGCCCGCCGAATGCCTCGCCAATCGCCACCAAGCTGAAGTCGGTTAACTCTTTGGCCAGCGCCATCGCCAGTTGGCGCGGTCGGGACACCCGCTGCGCGCGTGAATTGGCGGTCAGATCGGAGGGCCGGATTTGAAAATATTCAGCGACGACTTTTTGGATGTTGGGTACCGAGACCAGGCGCTCGTGCACGGTCAAGAGGTCGCGCAAGGTGGCCTGCACAAAAGCCATCGTCACCGCTTGACCGGCGAAACGGCTGGTTGCAATGACGGTATTGAGAGCGCCCTCGATGTCGCGCACGTTGCCGGGCAAACGCCGCGCAATCAGGGCCGCAATCGCTTCGCTGAGCTCCACCCCCTGGACCGCGGCTTTCTGCTGCAGGATGGCAACCCGCGTTTCAAAGTCCGGTGGTTCAATCGCCACGCTCAAGCCCCAACTGAAGCGCGACTTGAGCCGCGGCTCAAGGCCGTCAATTTCCTTGGGGTAGCGATCACAGGTCAACACCACCTGCTGGCCGGAGTCGAGCAGCGCATTGAAGGTGTGGAAAAACTCCTCTTGGGAACCGCCTTTTTTCGCCAGAAACTGGATGTCGTCAACCAGCAGCAGATCAAGCGATCGCAGCGAGTGTTTGAACTGGTCGATGCGGTCGTGTCTGAGCGCTTGGATAAAACCGCTGACGAAGGCTTCGGTGCGGATGTAGCGAACTCGGGCGCCGCGCTTGCGCCTGCGCACTTCGGCACCAATCGCGTGCAGCAGGTGGGTTTTACCAAGGCCCGTACCGCCGTAAAGCAAAAGCGGATTGAGCGAGGGCGTACCCGGGTGCTCGGCCACGCTTTGCGCTGCAGCGCGGCCCACCTCGTTGCTTTTGCCGACCACAAAGTTGGCAAAGGTGTAGCGCGCGTCCACGCCGGCTAAGTCGGTCGCCTCCGGTTCGTCGATGCGCGCGCTCTCGGTCGGCACCACCACGTCGGTGTTCGGCGCTACGCCTACTTCTAAACGCAGCTCTAAGCGGCCGTCAGAGAAATAGTCAATCAGCGCATGCACCCGCGCGCCGAAGCGATCACGGACCTGTTCGAACACGTGCGTATTGGGTGCAAAAAGGCGCAGATGGCTGTCGATCTCGCGCGCCTGCAGCGGTTTCAGCCACATATTGACGTCGCTGCTGCTGAGCTCATCTTCCAACCGCCTGATGCACTGTTGCCAGACCCGACTCATTGATAACCACTGCTGCGCGCAACCCGAAGCCGCTTAAGGTAACCCAACACCACCCCGACGTGGACAACGCCGCGTTTGACTTTTCAATTCGATCAATGGCTTAATTCGCGGCTGTTTGCGCGCAAAGCATGCTCAATTGCTCAACGCGCGGTCCCTAAATTCGTCACCAGATTCGAGGAAGCTCGTATGAAGCGCACATTCCAACCCGGCAATTTGAAACACGCCCGCACCCACGGCTTTCGTGCGCGCATGGCCACCCGCGGCGGCCGCGCGGTGCTCAACGCCCGTCGCGCCAAAGGCCGCAAGCGCCTGATTCCTTAAGCGTTCAGTGGCAACCCCGGGCGTCGGCTGCGCTGATGCCCCGCACGGCAGACTCAAGGCGCCACGTTTTCCATGAGCGCATTTTGCAAGCCGCAGCGACTGCTCAAAAAATCCCAGTTCGACTGGGTTTTTGCCGAAGCAAGCAAGTTCTCCTCCAAGCAGTTCACCATTTTGGTTCGCCCGAATGGACTCAAGCGCGCGCGCTTGGGGCTCGCGATTGCCAAAAAAGCCGACCCCCGCGCGGTTGGCCGCAATCGGGTCAAACGCCTGCTGCGCGAGTGTTTCCGTGCGTTTTGGCTACAGCTGCCGGCGCTTGATCTTGTCGTCTTGGCGCGGCCTGGCGTACGCGGCACCGACAGTCCGACGCTGCACGCGGAACTCTTCACGCTGTTCGAGAAACTAAGCAGCCGACACTCGCGCCCCTGACAATTGAGCCACGCGCAGGTCGCTGCATTGATTGCTGCACGTGCGCCAACTCGGCACAATGCGCGGCCTTTTTCTCATCCCGCCCCTATCCCCTGACCCAAGGCCTCCTTGCGTCACTGAAGTTGCAGATCAGCCATGTCGAGTTTGCGTAGTTTTTTGATTGTCTCCCTGCTCGCGGTCAGCTACCTCGTCTTTCTGCGCTGGCAAGAATACAGCGCCCCCAAGCCCGTCACGGCCCCGGCAGTTGCCGCTGCGACCCAGTCACCGAGTGACCCCGCACTTCCGGCAGCTGCGAGTAACTCCGACATTCCAAGCGCAGCAGCCGCGCCCGCGAGCAGCCAAGCAGACATCCCAGCGCCCACACTCAGCAGCGCGAGCAGCGGCGGCCAACCACTTAAGGTGCGCACGGACCTGCTTGAAGTCACCATCGACACGCTGGGCGGCGATCTGATCAGCGCAAAGCTGCTCAAGTATCCGCAAACGCCAAAGGCCAAAGAGCCGGTCGAGATTCTCAAGCGCAATTCCACCGCGCTGTACCTGGCGCAAAACGGCTTGGTCAGCCCGGATCTGCCCGCGCCGAACCACAACACGCTGTGGATCCTAGATACCGAACGCGGCGGCAACCTGATCTCCACCCTGCAAGCGAACCAGAACGAACTTACGGTGCCGTTGATCTGGACCGATCCCTCCGGCTTGAGCGTGCGCAAGACCTACACGTTCAAGCGCGGCAGCTACGAGATCGGCATGCGCCATGAGATCAGCAACCAGGGTAGCGCGCCCTATTCGGTCGCCGAGTACCGTCAACTCCAGCGCACCCCCGCGCCTGCTTCTGACCACGCGTTTACCAGCGCCGAACGCTACAGCTATGTGGGCGCGGCGATCTATTCGCCCGAAGAAAAGTTTGAAAAGATCAGGTTCGAAGACATGGTGGATGAGCCGCTGAACCGCGACATCGTGGGCGGCTGGATGGCGACCATGCAGCACTACTTCATCGCCGCCTGGATTCCACCCAAAGACCAGATCAACAACTACAGCTCCGAACAAAGAAACACCGACGGCCCGCTGCGTTTTCGGATTCGCCAAGTGAGCCCGCAAATGGTTGTCGAGCCCGGTGCCAGCAAAGCCTTTGAAAGCCGCTTGTTTGTTGGGCCCAAGCTGCAGGACGTGCTCCCTGCGGTGGCGCCGGGTTTGGAATACACCGTGGACTACGGGATCTTTACCCTGATTTCGGAGCCGATCTTCTGGTTGATGAACCTCATCCACGGCTGGTTTGGCAACTGGGGCGTGGCCATCATTTTGATCACCTTGTTGGTCAAAGCCGCCTTCTTCAAGCTGACCGAAGCGCAGTACAAGTCGTCGGCGAAGATGCGCAAGCTGCAGCCAAAAATCCAGGCGCTGCAGGAAAAATTTGGCCAAGACCGCGCCAAAGTCAATGAAGCGATGATGGAGCTTTGGAAAAAAGAGAAGGTCAACCCGCTCGGCGGCTGCTTGCCGGTGCTGGTGCAGATCCCGATTTTCATGGGGCTTTACTGGGTGCTGCTTGAAAGCGTGGAAATGCGCCAAGCGCCGTTCGCATTCTGGATCCAGGACCTAAGCGCCAAGGACCCCTATTTCGTGCTGCCGATCTTAAATGGCTTGGCCATGTTCGCGTCCTCGCGGCTGACGCCGATGCCCGCTGGAATGGATCCACTGCAGGCCAAGATGTTGATGTACATGCCGGTGATGATGAGCGTGATGTTTGCGTTCTTCCCGGCTGGACTGGTCCTTTATTGGACGGTGAACTCCTCGCTCTCGTTGCTCCAGCAGTGGTTCATCACCAAGCGCATCGACGCAATGGACGCGCGCGATCTCTCCAAAGCCTGATCTTAGCGAGCTGCTGCGGTGAACGACACCATCGCCGCAATCGCCACTGCGCCTGGGATTGCCGGGATTGGGGTGGTCCGCGTTTCAGGGCCCTTGGCGACCGCCATTGAGCAACGCGTGCTTGGACGCGCGCTGACCCCGCGACAGGCCACGCTCGCGCGTTTTCGCGATGATCAGGGCGCAACCATCGACCGCGGCATCGCGATCGCCTTCCGCGGCCCGCATTCGTTTACCGGCGAAGATGTGCTTGAACTGCACGGACACGGCGGTCGCGCAGTGCTCGATCTGCTGCTCGGCGCCTGCATCGCTGCCGGCGCGCGGATTGCCCGCCCCGGCGAATTCACCGAGCGCGCCTATCTCAACGACAAAATGGATCTCGCCCAAGCGGAAGCGGTTGCCGACCTGATCGGCGCCAGCTCGGCGACCCAGGCGCGCGCGGCGCTCCGTTCGCTCGAAGGCGTGTTCTCTCGCGAGGTCAATGCACTGGCGGAGGATCTGCTCAAGCTGCGCGTCTTTGTCGAAGCGGCTTTGGATTTCCCCGACGAGGAAATCGAGTTCTTGGCGCAGGGACAGATCGGCGCGAAACTGGCCGCTATCCACGAAAAACTTAGCGCTCTTAAGCACCGCGCGGAGCGCGGGACGCGGCTGACAGACGGCCTGCGCGTGGCCATTGTGGGTCGGCCCAACGTTGGGAAATCCAGCCTGCTCAACGCATTGAGCGAACGCGATAGCGCGATCGTCACCCCGATTGCCGGCACCACCCGCGATGTCCTGCGCGAGGATATTTCCCTCGACGGCATTCCGCTCAAGCTGGTCGACACCGCTGGCCTGCGCGAGAGCGGCGACCTGATCGAAATTGAAGGCATGCGCCGCGCCCACGCCGAAATCGCGCACGCCGACCTGATTTTGCACGTACGCGATGCGACAGCGCCCGACGCTGCCGACCCGATCAAAGCGCCGGCGGGAACGCCGCTGTTGACGGTGTGGAACAAAATCGACCTGCTGCGTGAAGCGCCATCGCTTTGCGCACAGGACGTGGCGATTTCCGCGCTGACCGGCAGCGGGCTTGAGCGCCTGCGCGAGGCGATTCGGCAGCAGGCGGGCTTGGGCGGTACGCTCGATGGCGATTTTTCGGCGCGGCGCCGACATCTTGATGCGCTGGCGCGCTGCGCGCGGGCGCTGTCCCAAGCGCAAGCGCAGTTTGCGTCGTTGAGCGGCACCGAGCTGCTCGCCGAGGAGCTCAAAATCGCCCATCAGGCGCTCGGCCAAATCACCGGCACGGTCAGCGCCGACGCGCTCCTTGGCGAGATATTTTCGAGTTTTTGCATCGGGAAATAGGGTCATCGTGTCCACGCCCGCATCGCGCCGCCGCGCAGGCCTCTGGATCGCAGCCAGTGCGGCCATCTTGTTTTCCGCCAAGGCCATCATCGCCAAGCTGATGTACCGCTATGGAATCGATGCGGTCACCTTGATTGCGCTGCGCATGCTGATGGCGGGGCCAATTTTCGCGGTGATTGCGCTGATCGAAACCTGGCGTGCACGCCAGCGCGGTGATCGCCTAAGCTGGGCGGACATGGGCCTTATTGTGGTGCTTGGGCTGCTTGGCTATTACCTGTCGAGCTTTCTCGATTTCTGGGGCCTGCAGTACGTGTCCGCCTCGCTTGAGCGGCTGATTTTGTTTCTCAATCCCACGCTGGTGCTGCTTATCGGCGTGCTCTTTTTGCACCAGCGGGTCAGCCGCGCACAGCTGCTCGCCCTGGCGCTCAGCTATATGGGAATCGTGCTGGTGTTTGTCGAAAATCTAGCGAGCGAAGGCAGCCATGTGGCCAAAGGCTCGCTGCTGGTTTTTCTGGCTGCGCTGTCGTACGCGCTGTATCTTTTGCTGTCCGGTGAGCTGGTTGCCCGCGTTGGCAGCCTGCGCCTGGTCGCCTATGCGATGTGCGTATCGACGGTGGCCTGCATGATCCAGTTTTTCGCACTGCGTCCCCCAGAAACTCTGATTCAGCCGGCGCCCGTGCTCTGGCTTTCGGCGCTCAACGCGCTGTTCGCGACCGTGCTGCCGGTGATCCTGACGATGGTCGCGGTCTCGCGCGTGGGTGCTGCCGCGACCTCACAAATGGCCGTGATCGGGCCGGTTAGCCTGGTGTTTTTCAGCTGGTGGATCCTGGATGAAAAAATCACGCCGCTGCAGCTCCTCGGCACTGCGATCGTGCTGGGCGGCGTGATGGTGTTGGCGCGCGCTAAACCCGCCGAATAGCGTACGCACCAACCAGAAGCGAGGCACCGATCAACAGCAGCAGGCTCCACAGGCTGAGCGTGTTGACCGGGATGGCCGGGATGTTGCGCACGGCGGTTGCCGCAGTTGCGCTGCTGGCGGCGCCGGTAACGCCCGCGGGCGGCGTGATCGTTGCGGTGTTGACAATGGCGGTGGCGCCCAAGGCCACGGTGCCCAAAATCAGATACTGCAGCTGGCCGTTGAGCGGAAACACCGCAATGGTTTGGTTGATCACGTTGCCGCTGCCGCTTGCGCTGGGGCAAACCGCGCCGGCGCTTGCGCTGCAGGTCCAGGAAACGCCGCCAATCGATGCGGGAACGGTGTCGGTAAAGACGCTGCCGGCGCCATCTGCGGGGCCATCATTGCGGATGTTGATCGTGTAGCTGATGCTTTGCCCCGCATTGACCTCTGCCGGGCCGACTTTGCTGATCGTGTAAGCAATCGCCGGCCCGCCCGGTGGGCAAGCGAAATTAATGTTGTTGACCGCCCAAGGCGTGCGCGTGACGTTCGCCGTTGCCGGGTTGGCGCCGTTGGTTCCCGGGCCCGTTGCCGCGCCCCACCAGTTGCAGGTCAGATTGGCGGTGCCTTCGTTGGGGTCGTTGTCGGCGCCGGCGACGCCGTTGCCGACGAACTGATTGAAGCTGCCCTGCACCAGTGGGCGGATTGCAACACCGTCTGGCTGCACGGGCGTGCGCGCCAGCGGGCCATCGATCGAAGGCGAAATCGGCGGACCGCCAAATTCAGCGATCGGCGCGGGCTGGAATCTGCGCACCCAGATGCCATTTACAGCGGCACCGCGGAGCACATTCGAGCCCGCCACGGTCGGGCCCGGATCATTTAAAAAAGCGGTTGCGCGGATGGTCTCGCCATAATTGGCCGCGAGCATGCCAATCTGCCCGCCGGACACGGTATTGCTCAAAAAAGTGGTCGTGCCGGAAAACACGGTGAAGCCGCGGAAGCGGTTGTCGGTCAGGGTGTTGCCGTTGACCGCGAGCGGGTTCGGCGCGCCGACACCAAACAGGTTGGGGCCCAGCGTCATGCCGTCGTCGCTGCCGCTGATGGTGTTGTTGCTGATCACGCTGTTAACGCCTTGGCCCAGCACCAGCACGCCGGTTGCGGTGGCGAGATCCACATCAACGTTGCCGCCGCAATTGGGTTGGGGCAGGTTGCACTGCATGTTGCGCACGGTGTTGTTGGTAATCGTGCCGCGTGCGCCAAAAGCCATCTGGATGCCGTTTGAGGCAAGCACGGTGTCACCCAGCGGACGCGGCGGCAGGCCGTTGCGTTCGCCCGTGCCGCCGTCGCTTATGGTGTTGCCGCTGATCGTCGCCACGGTGCCGGCTTGATTGGCGGTGATTCCGGTTTTCTGACAGCGACTGATCACGTTGTTGAGCACTTCATAGGTGCCCGAACCACCGCGCGTGGGGTCGCCGGCGCGGATGCAGTCACCGGTCTGCGCGCCGGAGATCGTCGCGTCGTGAATCTCGGTGACGATATTGTTTTCGATGCGCGCGTTGGCGCCGCCGGTGACCCAAATCCCGCGAATCGGCCCGCTTGCCGGATAGTTGTTGCTGGGAAAACGCACGGTCAAATTGCGCACCGTGACGTTGATCCCGGGGCCGTTGATGTCGATGATCACCGAGCCCGTGTTGTAGGGCGCTGGGGCGACCAGCTGATTGGGCAAAGTGGGCGCCACAACCGTGGTTGCCGCTGCCGCGCCGTTTAAGGTGACGCTTTGGGTAATCCGAAACGCCTCGCTGTAGCTGCCCGCGGCGATGTTGATGGTGGCGCCCGAGGGCGCCTGGGTCAGCGCATAGCCGATGGTTAGACACGGTCCCGGCTGGCAGTTGCCGGCGTTGCTGCCGGACGGCGCCACGTTGAGCTGCGCAAACGCGAGCGATGTCAGGAAAAGCCCGCCCAACAGAGCGGCACCACGATTGATAAAGCGCATAGATCCTCTCTAAAGATAAGCCGCGTGCGAATACTCTAAAGAGGCGCAACGCGACACCAGCCGAGGACACGTTAGCAGAATCTAAACGCCTACGCTACCGCCATAACAGCAGAAGTGCCTAATCATTCAGGGGCTTATGCGCAGCTTCAAGAAATTACTTCAACTTCAATAAAGCGCAATCGAGCGATCCACCGCACGCGCCCAGGCGTCAATTCCACCCTGAATGTTGGAAAGATCGCTAAAACCCAAATCGCGAAAGTGCTCGGCTGCACGCAGGCTTGAGTTGCCGAAATGACAAAGAAAAGCCAGCGGCGTGTCCTTCGGCAGCGCTTCGAGCGCCAATTGTTCGTTCTCCATGATGCGGCTGCCCGCAATCGAGGCCTTGGCGCGGTCAGCAGCCGGGCGCACATCGATGATCAGCGGTGCGTTGCCTTGAGCCAGTGCGGCTTTGAGTTCATGCACCGCGAGCTGCTTGATCGGGCGCGGTGCGCTTGGGTTGTCGATGCGCAAACCCGAACCGCTCAGCGCGTCCACCCAATCGATCTTGAGCCCCACGGCGCGGGCGGCGCTGGTCAAATCAAAATGCACGCGAATACCGTTTGCTTCGGCAATGATCTCGCCGCCGCTTGCCGCCTTCAGCATGAACTGGTGGTTGAACTTGCCGTCGATGCGCAGATGCAGAACCTCAGCGCCGTCGTCCATGCTGGAGCGAATCGCCGCGGCCGCTGCATCGCTGATCGAAATCGCAGGCTGCACCCGGGTTGGGCGGGCGAGCCCCAGCGCATCGTGCAGCTCGCCTGAATTGAACATCTCAAGCACGATGTCGCAGCCACCCAGAAACTCGCCATCCACATACAGCTGCGGGATCGTTGGCCAATTGGCAAAGTCCTTGATGCCGTGGCGGATCTCCTCGTCGCTCAAGACATCGAAGGAGCCGAAGCCAGGCGCCACGTTGGCGAGCACCTCCACGGTTTGCGCGGAAAAACCGCAGCGCGGCTGCGCCGGCGAGCCTTTCATAAAAAGGAACACGCGTTCGGATTGAACCAGCGCGGCGATGCGTTCTTGGGTGTTGTTCATGGGCTTGAGATCGTTCCGATAGAGGAGGTCAGAGTGAGGCGCTGCTCACAGTTTGTGCAGGTCTGGGCGCAATTAAATCGCCCCGAATGCGAAAATTTGGTTACCTTGACCACACGCAATAGCGCAAAACATGGTAAGAGATGTTTAATATTAGTTAGTTACGCGCTAAACTTAAACCGGATTCAAGTTTTAGTCCGAGCCGTTCATGAGGAACACCATGCGTCGAACCCCACTTTTTGTCGCTCTGTCGCTGCTGCTTGCGACGTCTGTCCACGCACAAGATACCCCGACAGCTGCACCCAGTTCAGCGGGCGGCGTGAGCTTTTTTGGCAGCGATGGCCGCATTGGTTTGGGCATTGACGACGAAGGCGATCTCTCAGGCGACGGCGCCTGGGTGTTTAAGTACAGCGCGCAGTCCGCTTTTATCGGCGAAGGCTGGTTTGGGCGCGGCGGTGCCGGTGGGCTTAAGCTCAACTACAACTGGATCTTAGGCGGCGTGGATCCGCTCAAGGCGCTCGACGATCCCAAAGCGGTGGTGGTCGGCAAGGCCTTTCTGGCCGTCGATCAAAACGCGTTCGAAGACCGCAAGGTCACCTTAGGCGGCGGCTTAGAGCGCAACAACCTGTATGCCGGGCTGTATCTGTCTAGGGCCATCACCGGCGCGCGCGCTGCGGGCAGCAGCACCGACGTCCTTCGCGAAATCTTATCTGGCAGCGACAGCGGCCGGCCTTTCACGCAAACGCGCACCACCACCACGATTACCGATTTCTTTGAACGCGCCTACGACACCGGCGTCGGTGTGCGCGTCGGCAAGTTTTTCGAAAGCCCGCTTGTGCAGCTCCAGGGCGGCTTGGACTACGAGTCCGGCAAATTAGACAACGACCAGCTTTCCGCGACGATTGGCGCCGAGAAGTTCATCGTCAACACGCCAGTCAGCGTGGGCGCCGACGTGCAGGTGAGCAAAAAAAGCGGCAGCCTGGTCGCGGATGAAAACGACACCCGCGCGATGGCGTATCTGCGCTACAACTTTGGCAATCTCTATCGCTCCAGCGACGCCGGGATGGTTGAAATCAAGGTCGAAGGCGCGCCAGCAGATGCAAGCGCTGCACAAGCCACCGTCACGATGGTCAAGAACACCATCGAAATCGATTGCGATACTTTTTTTGAATTCGACCGCGCGACGCTCAGGCCCGACGCAATCAGCGAACTCGACCGATTCATGGCGCAGCTCTCTAATACCAAAGCGATCGGCCCGATCAACGTCAGCGGCCACACCTGCGATATCGGCAGCACCCCCTACAACCAGGGCCTGTCTGAGCGCCGCGCCAAAACGGTTTCCGAGTACCTTGTCGGCAAAGGCATAGATGCCAGTCGCTTGGTCACTGCCGGCAAAGGCGAGCTCGACCCCACCTATCCGAATGACGGCATCGAAAACCGGCGCAAAAATCGCCGCGTCGACGTCGAATTCCTGAGCGAAGAAGAAGTTCCGCAAGAAACCCCCGCGGTCGCCGCGGAAACCCCGGTCACCTGGAGGCGCGAACCGGTCAAGGTGCCGCCCGCCTGGATCGAACGCGCGCTGCGCGGCACGATCGACCACAAGCGCCAGGTCGATACCTACCGCACCGCGATCAGCAACACCACCGTTGTCACCGGCGAGCGCGTGTTCACCAACCGCCCACCCACCGCGCAAAACGACGCGCTGACGGTTGCCCGCGATGCACCGGCCACCTTGATTGATGTGTTGGCCAACGATGTCGACCCCGATGGCGATCGCCTAACCGTGGCGAGCACCAGCATGCCGGCCAACGGCACCGTGACCAACAATGGCTCCGCCGTGCTGTATCAGCCGCGCGCGGGCTACAGCGGGCCAGATTCGTTCACCTACACGGTGCGCGATCCGGGCGGCCTGACCGCAATGGCTACCGTCAATATCACCGTCAACGCCGCCGCCGCCAATCGCCCACCGGTCGCGCAAAACGACGCGGCCAGCACGATCACCGTCACGCCCGTCGGCATTGCGGTGTTGGCCAACGATTCAGACCCAGACGGCGACGCAATCCGCGTGATCAGCCTCACCACCCCAGCCAACGGCGCAGCCACCTTCACCGCAAGCGGGCAGGTCACCTACACCGCACGCGCTTCATTCGTCGGCGTCGATACCTTCACCTACACGATTGAAGACGCCCGCGGCGGCCGCGCCACAGCCACCGTGACGGTCACCGTTGCAGCCGCCGGCCCAACCGGTCGCCCACCGATTGCGCGCGACGATTCGACCACCCAATTCAAGACCGGCACCAGCGTCATCAATGTGCTCGCCAACGACGAAGACCCCGACGGCGACACCTTGCGCGTGGTGTCGGTCGAAACGCCAAGCAGAGGCAGCGCCGAGATCATCAACAACGGCACCCAGATTCGCTACATCAGCCGACTCGGCGTGCTGTCCGGCCCGGATACCTTCAGCTACACGATCAGCGACGGCAACGGCAACACCGCAACCGCGCGCATCACCGTGTCGATCCTGGTGCTGCCGCGGCCGTAAGTCAGCGCAAAAATAGCGCGGAAGTTAGGCGTGGGACTTGACCGTCCCGCGCCTTAAATAAAGCCGCGTCTGCCGCCATCCACCGCGATGATCTGCCCGGTGACGTAGCCCGCGCCGTCGAGCAAAAACAAAACCATCTCGGCAATGTCTTGAGGCGCGCCCTGGCGCTTGAGCGCGGTGCGCTCCTCAACGATCGCCAGCGTCTCTGCTTTGACCATGTTGGTCGACCAAAGAATGTTGCCCGGCGCGACCCCGTTGACCCGAACCTCCGGCCCCAAATCTTTTGCCAGCGCAAACGTCATCATCTGCAGCGCCGCTTTGGCCATGCAATAAATCGGGTAATTCGGCAGCGCGCGCTCGGCGTAAATGTCCACCATGTTGACGATCGCTCCGCGCGCCGCCTTTAAATGCGGGGCCGCAGCCTGGCTCAGGAAAAACGGCGCGCGCGCGTTGGAGTTGAAAAGATCGTCCCAGTCGGCTTCGCTTGCCGCGCCAATCGGCGTTGGGTAAAAGCTTGATGCGTTGTTAACCAAGCCATCCAATCGCCCGAAGCGCGCCACGACCGCGCCTACCAGCGCATCGCGCGACTCGCTGCGATTTAAATCCGCATGAAAAGCCGCCGCCGAATCG
>Ga0105046_10005834_pt1 | contig 19453 bp, 17 predicted proteins | sample MAT03_FD_78385 | JGI IMG/M metagenome (GOLD analysis project Ga0105046, IMG submission 78385) | Freshwater microbial communities from Lake Fryxell liftoff mats and glacier meltwater in Antarctica - MAT-03 (megahit assembly) | ecosystem: Environmental > Aquatic > Freshwater > Ice > Liftoff... | reverse complement strand
TGAAGCTGGACACGCCTTCTTCTAAACCAGGATCAAGAATACAGCTATTGCAGCGGTCGCTAGAATAGCTGCGCTAGTCAGCAATAGGCGCTTGAAACCAATGGTGTCTTTCAGCCAGCCTTGAAAGTTCATTCCCGAGCGGACACTTTTCTCTAGCAGCTGCTCAGCCCAGATAAACTCCAGCGACAGTATCGCCAGTCCGATCGGGATGACAACAACCGCTGGCCCCGGCATGACGACCATGGCTAGTCCAGTCAGCAAAACAAGAAAACCAAATCCCGCCCAGGTTGCGCGCCAGATTAGACCCTTCTCTTTATGAGATTCTTTGCGCTGGAGAAGTTTTTCTACTGGCCGGGGCAGTGGTTTGGGATCTTTTTCGCTCATGATTTGTTGCGCCGTCGCAGCTTGACCTCGCCAGCGGCATTGAGATGAGCGGTGAAGGTTGCTCCAGGCCGAGTGGTCGGATCAAGGATCAGGGTGGAAATAGGCCCCTCAAGAGCCTGCCGCAGGACACGCATCATCTGTCGCGCCCCCTGCAGGCGACTGTAGCCCTTCTCAGACAGGTGTTCTAGCACCTCTGGCTTGATATTCAACGTGTAGCCCTGGCTGGCAACGCGATCCTGAATACGCTTGCAGATCATCTCGGCGACAGCTACTACCTGCTCTTCATCCAGACTTTCAAAGACAGCCAGAACATCGATGCGATTGAGAAACTCCGGGGCGAAAGATCCTTTCAGCGCCTCTTTGATTCGCGCTTCTGGCTCTGTACTACTGGTGAAGCCCGGCGAGCGGCGCTCAGCTGTGGCTGCTCCAGCGTTAGTGGTCATGATGACAATGGTATTTGTGAAGTCAACTACCTTGCCTTCACCATCAGTCAGACGGCCATCATCAAGAACCTGTAGCAGGGAGTTAGTGACATCTGGGTGCGCCTTCTCAATCTCGTCGAACAGCACTACCGAGTACGGGCGCTGATAGACGGCCTCAGTCAGGGCGCCGCCGCGACCGTAGCCCACATAACCAGGAGGGGCACCAATCAGCCTGCTGATGGCATGTGGCGAGTGGTATTCGCTCATGTCAATGCGGACCAGAGCATCTTCACTACCGAAAACATCCTGCGAGATAGCCTTGGCCATTTCCGTTTTACCGACTCCGGTTGGGCCACAGAAAAGAAAGGTTCCGATCGGCTTCTGTTCATCACGGATACCCGCGCGCGCTGCCTTGAGAGCTTCGCTGACGCTGTGGATTACTTCTTCGTGGCCGACAATGCGTTCCTTGAGCCGGTCCTCAATACCAAGCATCAAGCTGCGCTCATCTTCAAGCAGAGCTCCTACTGGAATCTGAGTTCGCTCCGAAACACAGAGGGCAACGATATCCGGAGTGACGGTATTGCCAGCGCTATCCATGCCTTCCTTGATTTTTGCCAGTTCTTCTTCCATGTCTGGGGCTCCAGGGCGCAACTGAACAAAGCGTTCTTTGAGTTCGGCCATTTCGCTGGCCTTTGAAATCTTGACTTTAGCTGCTGACGTATCCAAAAGATCCAGAGCCTTATCGGGCTGGTTGCCAGTGGACATATAGCGGGTTGACAGGTCAATGCAGGCAGCAATAGCATCATCAGAAAAAGACACGCCGTGAAAGGTTTCATAGCGCTCTTTAACCCCGTTGAGGATGTCTTTCAGATCAGCGCCGCTTGGCTCCTTAAGTTTGATCGGACTAAAGCGCCGAGCCAGTGCCGCGTCACGCTCAATCATCCGATATTCAGCGAAAGTTGTCGCCGCGACAACGCGAAACTTACCCCGGGCCAGCGCGGGCTTGAGTATGTCCCCAATGCCCGGCAGACCATTGCCCGCTGTTTCCGGTCCAGCAATAGAGTGCGCTTCATCGATGAAGATGATCAACTCGGCCTTGGATTTTTCAACCTCGTCAACCAACTGGGCAAGACGCTCTTCGAGCATTCCGCGCCCAGCTGCTCCAGCGAGCAACTTATTGGTGTCTAGAGCTAGCAGCCTGTGATTGGCCAGTGCCGGAGCCTGCCCATCGACAATGGCCTGAGCCAGTCCTTCGGCCAAAGCAGTCTTGCCAACTCCAGCTTCGCCGATAATGGCGGCATTGTTCTTGTTGCGTCGGGAGGCGATCTCGACTAGCTGGCGAATTTCTTCATCGCGACCGATAACTGGATCAATTTCGCCGTCAGCAGCCATCTGCGTCAGATCAGTACTAATAGAATCAAGTGTCGGTGTATCCGGTATAGACCGGCCGGGGGCGTTGCCCGGCATAGCGAAATCTTCGCTCAGGTCAGGAAGCACCGGCTCGGAGATGCCCAGCCGGACCAGCATTTCTTTGGCTGCTGAATCAACCTCACTCATGGCCGTAAGCATTAGATCCGCAGATATGGGTCGGCCGCGCAGGGCTCCTCGGCTTTCGGCTAGAGCAAGAATCTCATGAGCTGGGAGACTGATAACCCCAGATGCCTCTTCTACAATGTCAAAAGTTGCCGCCATACCAGAGATCATATTCAGGAACTCGTCACTTGCCCCGCGCTGGATCAGCAGCTGACGGCCAACATCATGCATTGACATCGCGCCGAGAATATCCGCGCTAGAGCAGTAACCACGTTGCGCATTTTGGGAGAAAGAAACCGCTAGTTGCAGAATTTCAGCGGAGTCGTTATCAAGGGCTACTGGCCTGGCATTTATTGACATACAAGAACTATAGCCTGTAAGCTGTTAGTTCACTGCCAATCTAGCGCATGTTGGTGAACAGGCCGTTGCGCAGGTCGATGTTATCCAAGGCCTTAAGCTCAGTGAGCAGGCTTTTTTGCTGAGCCGAAAGCTGAGCTGGAACTACCAGTTGCACCTCAGCATAGAGATCGCCACGCTCCTGACTGCCGATGATTGGCATGCCCTGGCCGCTGATCAAAAACGGCTTCGACCCGTTGGTCCCCGGCGGGATCTTCATTCCCAGAACCTTGCTTGGCGTTGGTATCTTAATCGAGGCCCCGAGAGCTGCTTCTGCATAGGATATTGGCAAGGTAATGAGCAGATCAGCCGGATTATCAGCACTACGTTTGAATACTGGCGAATCGGCCACGGCCACGGTTACTTGCACGATGACCCCCGGACTACTAGCCTTAATCGTGTAGCCGTCATAGACGCCAGCGGGAACGTCAATGACCAGGGGAATAGACTTGCGGATCCGGCCGCTGTTACACCCTGGTTCTGGACACGGCTTAGCGATCGAAAAACCACGCCCGGAACAGGTATCACAACGAGCCGTAACCGAGCCTGCCTTATGGCGACCAGTACCCTGGCAGTCGCCACAGATGCGCGGCTTATAGCCTGGAGCCGAACCAGATCCTCCGCAATGATTACAGGTGGAGTCAACATCTACTTCAGCTTCAACTTGCGCGCCAGAAAAGGCCTGCGCGAATGAGACCTCAATCTGATACGTGCTCCGATATGAAGGCGGTGCGGCCTGGTCGGAAAGATCCGGGAAACTGCTGCTCGCAGCTGAAACTCCAGGTCCGGGAGTAGCTCCACCATTAGTCAGTCGCTCGTAAGCATGGATGACTTCCTGCAGGCGTAAGGCAGCGCTGTCGTCGCCCTGATTACGGTCGGGGTGGTGTTTCAGACACAGTTTGCGATAAGCGCTTTTGACCTCCGTCGGACTGGCCTCGCGCGAGACGTCAAGAATAGCCCACGGATCACGGCTGCTCATAGAGCGTCAATCTCGCTTTCAAACTGGCAGGCCACACACTGATTATCAACGCAACCCTTACTACCATTGTGGCATTTCTCTTCGATAGCAACAGTGACTGTTGCTACCCGGACCACTTTGCCATTCAAAGTTCTCCAGCCGCGACTATGAATTCGGGCTAGTACCTGCGACTCCTCCCCAGGTTCAGTCGCTATTGCCTCATGGCTTTCAACGTCAAACTTGTCGCCTGGTTCAGCGAATGGCATCAAGCCAATGGCCTGGAAGCGCTCCAGGCTGCGATCGCGTAGCGCCGTCAGGCCAGCGACAACGTCAGGATCCGTGATTACTTCCAGCGCGCGGTCACAGTCATCAACCAAACCAACCAATGATCTGGCTACTTCGGCCCGCGCTCGATCCTCGGCCCGTCTTGTTTCACGCCGCGCCCGTTGCCGATAAGCAGCATACTCCTTCTGCAGATCCAGTAGATCTTCTTGGACCTTCTTTAGTCTAGGAGTATCCTCTTCTTCAGCAGGGAGCTCTTGCTCTTCTTGTTCTTCTTCCATCGGATCGATCGTAAGCCGCGCCCCGTCCGACTGCCGTCTTTGACGAAAAGAGGCTTGAACTTCAATCCGGCCAGCTAAGTTCCCTTCATAATGAATCTGACTAACTGGTATGCACTGGCAGTAGCCCCCGGACGCGAAGACAAGGTTCGCAAGACGATCCTCACCCGTCTCGACCGTCGCGGGGTAACAATCCCGAACCTGGCCCTCATCTGTCCTGAAGAAGAAGTAGTGGTCAGCAACGGAAAGGAGCGGGAGACCAAAAAGAAGATGCAGCTTCCCGGCTATATCCTTCTCAGCTGCCGCTCTCTCGACGGTAAAGCTGTCAGCACTATTGCCGGGGCCAGTGGCGTTCTTGAGTTCCTCGGTGGCAATGACAATCCAGTCAAGCTCCCCCACAAGGAAGTCAGCCAGATGCTTGGCGAAGGCACTTCAAAGCGTCGGACCGAAAAGCTGTTCTCCATTGGCGATCGAGTGACGATCATAGATGGACCTTTTTCGGACTTTAGCGCCACGATTACTGAGCTGGCCCCCGACCAGGAGCGAGTTCACGTCGAGATCGAAATCTTCGGTCGCGTCACTCCGGCACAGGTTTCTCTACACCAGATCAAGCCGTGAGTGCACCGTGGATGCCGCTGTTCGCAACCATTGCTGGTTTGTGCTACGGCGCCATCCTCGGCTCGTTTCTTGGCTGCTCTTGGTATCGCATTCCACGGAAGATATCGCTCTCAGAAGATCGTTCTTTCTGCCCCAGTTGCCAAACACCGATTTCCTGGTATAACAATATTCCGATAGCGTCATGGTTACTGCTCCGTGGTAAGTCTTCATGCTGCCAGAACAAGCTGTCCCCATCTTACCTGATCCTGGAAGTAGCAGGCGCTTTATTTCTTGGTGCTATTGGCTACTTCGCGGGACTGGTGCCGATGCTAGTGGTCCTCGGGGCGGCAATCATCGTCACAGTCATTATCTCCGCAGTAACCCGCAGATCAGTTGATCGGGACGGCGAGCAGTAGCTGAGCCGCTTCCGGATTGATAACGAATAGTCGCTTGCGGTCATCGATCATTACTACGGCGTTACCGCCATGAACGTCATAAAGCTCATCTAAAGCTTTTTCGGGGTCAGATCCAGAGCCGAGTACACCGGCTGCCAGGAACAACTCCATTGCACTGACCTCCATGTAAGTGTTGCTGATTTCCATACAGTGACTATAGGTCAGAGATTCAATCTTCTCTGCTTCTAGTGCCGAGATTCAAGCGCTGTTTCTAGTAGCTGCGCGATGTGATTGCGTCTTTGACTAGATATGGAAGTTTGATCTGATCGATCATCTTCTCCACTTTACTAGCGCCAGGTTTTCTTTGATAAGGAGTGTCTTCAGCAAGCACTCCTTTGGGGCCAAGCCGCTGTACCAGATAGAAATGGTCGTCAGACGATGACGGGTCATAAGTGTAATGAGCAAGACTATAGACGGAGCAGTTACTACTGTCGAAATCTTCTTCAACGACCACCATTTCTAGCGGGCGAGTTAATGCTAGATCATCAGACCAGACCATATGGCATGACAATGGCTTGAAATGAGCGTAGGTGGGCTGATTTGACATTTTGTAGGGCGCTTGTGCTGTGATCATACCTTGTGCTCCGTTGACGATTCTATCTAGTTCCTGTTGCGCTTCTTCCTCTGTCAAAAACGCTGATAGTGGCGGAACCCCACTATATCCAGCTCCATCAGAAAGCACCAGACGCCCGGGCAAAGCTCTTTCGGCTGGATCAATCAAAGAATCGGGAACAAAGAATCCATTCATCCCTGAGCTTTTTGAACTGCCCATTGCCTCAGTTTCTTCGTCCGGTAGATAATCAGGGCGGCGCTGATTCTCGCGCAAAGAAGCAAAACTAAAGCTCGGTGCCAGATTTGTTGTCTTACCCATTCAATCTAGATTACAGCAGCGAGCTGCAAGCTACCAACTTCTCTGATTGGTGGGAGTGCTCTAAAGTGACTATCGGGGTTAGATCGCGGGCTAACCGCCTTGCTAGTAAGGAGTGTGAATGAGTTGTCTACGGCTTCTTTCTTTGATTTCGTCGATCATCTTTTTCAACTTGCTTGGGCCGGGCATTCTTTGGTAAGGTGTGTCTTCCGCCGGGGCGCCTTGTGGCCCAAACCTCTTTAGAAGGTAAAAGCGTTCGACACCCGGCGTGGGGTCATAGGTGTAATGAGCGAGACTGAAAACGCGCTGATTGCTACTTATGCGATCTTCTTCGACCGCTACCATTTCCAGCGGGCGTGTCAAAGATTCCGGCCAATCCCAGACCATCTGGCATGAAAGTGGCTCGAAGTTACTGTAGGCTGCTTGGCCAGAAATCTTGCACGGCGACATAGCTGTGATAACAGCGAAAGCTCTATTAACAGCTTCATCAAACTCGCATAGAGAATCTTCCTCCGAGTAGAACGCAGAAAATGGTGGCACATTAATACTGTCCGCTCCACAAATAAGAACCGGGCGATCGGGCCGGGCCCAAGCGGGAGTCTTGATCAAAGACCTGGGCACAAAGAAACCCTTCATATTGGGGTCGCGTAAGCTCGCCCCGGTGCTCGCCCCGGTGCGCCCCTCTGTCTTGGCTTCTTCGTCCGGTAGATAATCAGGGCGGCGCTGATTCTCGCGTAAAGAAGCAAAACTAAAGCTCGGTGCCAGATTTGTTGTCTTACCCATTCAATCTAGATTACAGCAGCCAGTGAAGAACTACTTGCTTCTTTGATTGGGGAGGGAGGGCTTCGTCGTGATAATGTCTGCGGACACTAAACGGCTTATTGTCCTCAGGCATTGCAGACAAAACTAAGGCTTATCGCTGCTCTCTAGTAGCAGTTCAACCAGATTTGTCGGACCAGCTAGCAAACGCGCGTTACTACCGTTATGGGCCAGAGGATAGTAGCCGACTGAAAGACCAACCTCGCGACAGATCAGGATTCCAGCCAGGACATCCCAGGAAGATGTGTCAATTTCCAGGTAGCAAATACTGCAGCGCCGCAGCGCTGTCTGGCTCAAGCCATAAGCGGCACCACCGGTTCTCCTCCAGGCCCAGCCAAAGTTCTGAAAGAAGTTACCAACTCGTTCCTTACTACCCCGTATTTGCAGAGCGGCTAGCACCAAGTCTTCGTCGGGATCGATCGGATCTGGCTGTCGGGGTAGTAGTTGTCCATTGAGAGTAGCTCCATGGCCACGATAGGCGCGAATATCCTCCTGCCCAACAGGATCAATAATCATCGCTGCTGCTAGCCCGTGCTGGTCCTCATAGGCGATAGAGACTGTCCATCCTGCCAATCCATGAACAAAATCAGTAGTGCCGTCAATCGGGTCAATATACCAGCAGCCGTGAGCCCCGGCTAAACCCGGCTGGTCAGCTGCCTCTTCAGCCTCTTCAGAGATGATTCTATCATCAGGAAAAGTAGAGCTGATAGCAGAAACTAGCACTTCGTTTACCGCTAGATCAGCAGCGGTGACTAGATCAAACTTGTCCTTTTTGCAGCTGCTGGCGACGGCCCCGGGTTGGTAAGTGGCGAGAGCCGCTAGACAGACCGGAAGTAGCTGATTGAAAAACTCATCAAGTAGCTGCTTTTGATCTAGCGGTAACGGCTGGTTTGTTACTCGGGGAGCGATGGCCATCGCTGGACCACCACCTTATCCGCAGCCACTATTTTCGCCGCAGACCGAGCAGGTCATACATGATCCAGTTCTGACCATGGCCTGGGCGCCACAGTTGGGGCAGATCTCAGCTGTATTGATGGTCCTGATTACTCCCTGTGGAGTGATCTTGCGTGTTTGCGCGACAACCTTACGCCGTTGGATAATCTCTCCGCCGGGGATAGCTGCTTCAACCTGAACAACCTCGTCGCTGTCCGTGGAGTCAAGCGGCTGCAAACCGAGAGACCCACGATCTAGTTCATCGAGATCAAGGAAGCGGGCCGCCATCCAACGAATAGCGTAGTCGACGATGGAGCGCGCAGTACGGATGTCCGGATCGTCAGTGATCCCCTGCGGCTCGAACTGAGTCCAAGCAAGCTTAGAGACCAGCGTGTCAAGCGGCAGGCCATACTGCAGGCCAAGGCTCATTGTGATTGCCCAGGCGCGAATAAAACCATGCAGAGTTGATCCGGCTTGGCCGACATCAACGAAGACCGCTCCGGGCGTGCCATCATCAAAGAGCCGGACGTGGATATAGCCCCCGACCTGACCAATGTTGAAGTTGACACTTGCTACTGCGGGTTCACGAGCCACACGGCGCCGCTCGCCACGCAACAGACCATCTCCGAGTAAAGAAGTAGCCCGAGCTTCGTCTTCGCTTTCTGATCCAGAAGGACCCTTAGAAGTAGCTAGCGGCTGGCTGTTCTTGGATCCATCACGATAGACTGCCAGCGCCTTGAGCCCTAACTCCCAGCCGCGCTGATAAACCTCAGCGATATCAGCTGGAGTTGCGGTCGGAGGCAAGTTGACTGTCTTGGAAATAGCTCCGGAAAGGAACGGCTGGACGGCGGCCATCATGTTAACGTGTCCCATATGAGCAATGGTCTGCGCGCCCATGGCGCAATCGAAGACATGAACATGCTCCTCACTAATGTGCGGAGCGCCGACCAGATGGCCACGCATAGAGCCGTCGACATCTTCCTCCAGGTAGTCCATGATTTCACTAACCTGAGTCGTGTCGTAGCCAAGACGCTTTAGCGCTTCGGGCACGATCTGATTGATGATTGCCATTGTACCGCCACCGACCAAAGTCTTGTGCTTGATCAATGAAAGATCAGGCTCAATACCAGTTGTGTCACAATCCATCAAAAAGCTGATGGTTCCGGTCGGGGCCAGTACCGTCGCCTGGGCGTTACGAACGCCGTGCTCAGCAGCTTCTTCCAGCACCTCAGTCCAGACCTTCTTGGCTTCGCGCACTGTTTGTGAGTTGCTGCTGCGACCGACAGCGAGAGCATCTGCTGCTGCTTTGTGCTTGCCGAGAACTCGCTGGACAGAGTCCGCGTTCTCCTTGTAGTAGTCAAAGGCTCCCATGCGCTCGGCGATAGCAGTCGAAGTCAGATACGACTGTCCGGTAAGCAGCGCCGTAATAGCGGCCGCTGTCTCTCGACCATCTTCTGAGTCATAGGGCTGACCCTTAGCCATAAGAAGTGCACCGAGGTTGGCATAACCTAGTCCAATCTGGCGCAGTGCGCGCGTGTTCTTGCCGATCTTCCGTGTTGGGAAATCAGCGAAGGCCAGAGTGATTTCCTGGCCGAGGAACATGATCGCCACTGTCTGCCGGAAGCCATCAGTATCGAAGCTGCCGTCCTCATTGAGGAACTTGAGCAGATTGACACTAGACAAGTTGCAAGCAGAGTCATCGTTCGACAGGTACTCTGAACAGGGGTTGGAGGCGGTTATCGGCCCCTGAGCTGGCGTTGTGTGCCAGTCATTGATGATTGTATCGAACTGGACACCGGGATCCGCACAGCTCCACGCTGATTCAGCAATCATGTTCATGATGTCGCGCGCCTTGACCGTCTTGGCGACGTTACCAGTTTGCCGCTCAAGCAGGTCCCAGTCGGCGTCCCGTTCGACTGCAGCCATGAAATCGTCCGACAAGCCGACTGACTGGTTGGCGTTTTGATAGGCGGTGGCTTCAGCAAGCTCGCGCTCGCCCGCTTCGCTCCCGATACCGATTGTGATTCCGGCGGCTGCTAGAGCGCGAATACGCTCCTCCTCACGAACCTTACAGACGATGAACTCTTCGATATCCGGATGATCAACATCCAAGCGCACGAGTTTTGCAGCTCGCCTCGTGCGACCGCCTGACTGGATTGTTCCGGCGCTGGCATCGGCACCACGCATGAATGAAACCGGGCCCGAAGACACGCCGCCACGTGAGAGAGTTTCAGAAGAGCCGCGTAGCTTGGACAGATTGGCCCCGGCGCCTGATCCTGACTTGAAAATCTCCATCTCGTCCATGTACCACTGACCGATACCCTTGATCGAATCCTCAACACTGAGGATGAAGCAAGCGCTGGCAACTTGTGGCACTCCTTCAACACCAATATTGAACTGTACCGGACTGTTGAAAGCTGCTAGCTGATGAACCATGATGTAGCGTAGCTCGTCGAGGAAGATCTCCCGGTCAGCGCTGCCGAAGTAGCCAGCGGCCATTCCTTCATCAGCGAGCTTAGTCACGATACGATCAATCAAGGTGCGGACGGAATCTTCACGGCGCGGGTCGTCGGCGCCATAGGCGAAGTATTTGGAGGCGACGATGTCCGTGGCGTTCTGCGACCAGAAGCTGGGTACTTCAACGTTGCGTTGTTCAAAGCGCGGATTGTCGGCCTGGCCGATTCGTGCTGTCCGCCGCTCCCATTCAATGTTGTGGTAGGGGCCTTCACCGGCGGTAGTGAACATACGCTTGATAGGAATCTGTACTGCAGGAGCTTCCTGCGAAGTTGATGGAGTCATTACAGTAGAACTTACACAACAGTTGCAGGTCGCGTTGCTTTCTAGTCTCCATTTTTTCTTTGCGCTCAGTAAGCGTTCTTTAGTTGTTCAGGATGCTTTCACGAAGCGTGCAGTAAAGTCCAGTCTATGCCAAAAACAGGCAATAGGCAACTAAGAGGCAGACAATGTAATCATGGGGAAAACGATCGGCGCGTGTTCAAATGTCAAGGCGGAGATAAGGTCTGAATCAACCTTCGCTATGGCCGATCCCAGCGCCCCTTTGTTTCGTCGTAAAATCAACAAGAGCCACCTCGATGGAAACTTCCAAAACGTCCTTGACCAGTCGATGGCTGTGCCCAACGGGATAGCTGGAAAGACGTCAAGTCCGGCGGAAGAAATACTGGAGAGATCTCTAGCCCGGGCGCTCGGAGGGCAGCATATCCCAGGCCGGGGATTTTGGGACCTTCATTGCCCACAGATGAAAACGGCCTGGGACCTTAAGGTTCATTCTGGACGCAGAAGGGAAGACCGCATAACTCTTAGCAGGATACACACCCCTGATGTTCTGCTAGATGATGAAGTTTGGCGTGCAGTAGATGATGCGGAAATGGGACGGCGGCTGATGGCTGTTCTGGAGGCCCGGCAGAAAGCAAATGCTGAGAAATTTGACTATCAGCTCAGACACTCACGGCTGGCAATCCTCTGGAGTACAAAGCCGGGCGAGATGATTTTTTGGGAAGAGCCCTACAATCCCCGGGAAGCTGCCGCTGCCGACTATATCTGGCTGCAAAGTGCGAAGGGTCTATTTGCCTATGAGAAGGAGCTGGCGGCGGCGCACAATAACGACATAAAACGTCTCTCAGGCAAAGAGGTCTTTTCCTGGTACCCAAAAGGTGGCCACTTCAAATACAATTCGCAGATTCCTGCTAACTTCACTCGGCTGAAAGTGTTGAAAGAAAGCTTGCCCGACGAAGTGTACACTGATCGTATGGTCGTCGCTCTTGGTCCAGAGATTGAGCGGCGCAAGAATACACCTACTAGCGAGAATACAGATGATCCGATTATGGACAGCAAACTACGGCAGGTAGTGGCCGAAGAAATGGATGCTATTTTTGCTACTCTACGAGAGCAAGCAGGATCACATCCTTCGCGAAGAGCCATTCGCAAGGCGATGTCTGACGCGCTCGGGCAAGCAGAAAGTAGTAGCGCTTAGACTTCAATAGGAGCGAAGAGAGGTCTACTTTCTGACTTACGAATAGCGCCTACTCCCAACTGCTGAAGTTCTGAACTCAACTCCGAGCTCGTCGGCGGCCTGTTATAGCGGACAACTTTGATCCCTTCCAGATCACGATGAAGCGCAGCAAGCTCGTAAGAGGTTTGCGCCAGAGCCCGGTTCTGGTCAATCTTGTCGGACACAGCTTGGGTTACGCCTTGTAGCGGCAGAGCAGCGGAGAGAATACGGTCTAGTGTGCCGTATTCATCCAATAGCGCCAATGCTCGCTTCTTGCCGATGCCCGGCACTCCAGGTATGCCATCTGAGCTATCTCCAGCGAGGGCCTTATAGTCACGAAGCTTTTCTGGTACGACAGAAGTCAGTTCGTGACATTGCTGCGGGCCACAATCAATGTGCCCGCCCGTTCGCAGCAAGCGCACCTGAATAGAAGGATCATCACACAAGGCAAGTAGGTCTTTGTCGCCAGTGACAACAACTGAACGATCAGTGAACTCGGTTGCCGCAGTTGCCAGAACATCATCGGCCTCATATCCCGCAGCCATAACCACTGGCAAATCCAATAGCTCCAGAACTTGCCATGAAAGCTCGAACTGATACTTGATATCGTCATTACCCTTCGGGCGATGGCTCTTGTAGTCCTGATCACTTTCTTTGCGCTTCAGGTTAGAGCGACTGTCATCGCGAGCAATCAGCACATGGGTTGGAGCCAATTCCGAGCAAATACGCTCGATCTGCCTTACTGCTCCGAGAACCCCTGAGACTTCGCGCCCCTGAGTGTCCTGAGTGGAGCTATAGGGGTTCAGGGCATGCCTGATCAACAGATTACTGTAGTCGAAGGCTGCTAGAAGCATACCGGGATCAACCCGGGGTGCTAGCGGGAGTGAGTGAAGTAATCAGCTCATTGGCATTAGCCAGGATGACTTCCGAAGCTGCCTTGCCGTCACAGATACCGACTAGCTCAGACAGCACTGTCTGGACCTTTGACATCATTTGCGGGTCACCCATGATTGCTGGGGAGGCCTTGACCGCATCAGACAAGCTCTTAGCAGCGTCGCCTGCCTGCTCCTTGACTCGCTCATCATCCGCAACACGAGCGGCGGTAACAGGTCCGGGAGAGTTAACAGCATTAGCAGACGTCTCTGCAGCCAGCTCCATATTAGTCAGCTGCGAGCGCAGGAGTTCGCGTTCGCGAGTTACCTTCTCGGTTTCAGTCTGTGCCTGCTCTAGCTCGCTTGCCATCTGATCGAGCTTCTCTTGCGTATCCTTCTCAATCAGAGCCAGCTGAACTTCACTAAGCTTGATCTCTTCAACACGATCGTCGAGACGATCTGACTTGCTGTTTAGCCGCTGCTCATAGTCAGCCAGCATCTTCGCTTCGGCCTCATTGACGACGATTAGGCGGCTTATGCGCTCATTGCCATCGGCAGTATCCTGCATTTGCAGGTCGAGTTCCGAAGTCTTGTTGTCATATTCCTTCTTTTCTACTTCCAGATCAAGGAAGTGGGCCTCGGCCGCGCGGGCCAGGCGTTCAGCATCACTACGGTTGCTCTTGAGCGAGCGTAGTACATCGATAGCCATTCCGCGCTGCCGGTCTGCTTCAGACAGACTTTCGTCAATGTCAGCCTCCTTAGCCATAATCCTGGCTTCGCGATCTGAAAGCTCTTCGCCCCGGGTGCGAATCTGTTCCAGGCCTTTTTCGATCTCCTGGCTCTGGCCTTCTGTTGCTGCTACTACTCGCTCTGCTTCAGATAGCTTCTCTGCCGCCAGCGTAGCTTCACGGTCAGCCTTTTCGGCCAGAGACTCAGCCTTGACGCGCTCCGCTTCTGCTGTCGCCCGGGCCAGGGTTGTCTTCTCATGCTCGCTGATCATCTCACGCTTGATGCGAGTGATATCGCGGGCTTCTTCATCGGATTTAGTCCGCATCCGTGCGGCGTCGGCCTTGATCTGTGTGGCGTCTTCCAGCTGGCGCCGGACATCTTCTTTTTGTGATTCCAGCATTTGGCGCAGGTTATTGGTTGCCTCAGCTTCCACCCGGGCATAAGATAGACGCTCTTCAGCCTGCTCACGCAGCGCGCGCACGTGAGCATCACTGCTACCCACAGCGGGAGCAGCTTCAGCTTTAGCAGATTCGGTTGTTGTGTCAGAGACGGTCTTTGCAGTCTTGTTCTTATCTGCCGCCAGGGGCTTGTCCTTAGCGGCCACAACAACTTCCCAGCCGTGAACTGCCTCGGGTAGCTTGTCAACTGCCGGTCCTGAACCAGCAGCAGGAGTTACTACAACTTTACTATTCACGATCTTGGCTCCGGCAGTAATCCCAAGCTGAGCCAGTACAGTCTTGATTTCTTGTAGTGCTTTATCAGCACCGATTTTAGAAGCAGAGGCAGACACTCGGGCAGATTGCATGGATACACTAGCAGCACCGCTTTTGACTTTCTGGCTTCCGTTACCAGAAACCTTACTGACCTCCAGTTCGGGTGTTCCCTTCGTTTCCTTCGTGCCCTTCTTCGCTGAGTCATCAGCCAAGTTAGGGAAAGATTGCTTCGGATCCGTAGTCTTACCCGGGCCACTCGCCTTTGCTGGGCTAACAGGCTTGTCAGAGCTTGAAGTAGTCTTGTCAGTTTGCGTAGACTTCTCTGGCGTGGGAAAGGGACTGCTCTTTACCGGATTTGCCGGTTTTGCCGGAGCCTCTGGCTTCTTCACACCCGACTCCTCAGACTTGCTGTCTGTGGCTGCCGCAGCAACTTCAGCCTTCTTTGACTCATGTTCTGCAACCTTGATCAGAATCGGAAAGCCATCTACTTCACTCGAAACAATGTTCTTGTTCTTGCCGCTTGTCTTGTACTTGCCAGGGTCAACCAAGGCGAGGATGCTGCGGGCGCCGTTGCTGTTGTTGACGACAGCGCGAAATTCAACCACCCCAGGAATGTTGCTCGACTGCTGGCGGATTTTGGCCAGAGCCTGCAGCTGCCGGTCATTGTCTGATAGCGAATCCTGAGCTGGGCCGTCAGCCTCTGGACCAGTCGTGGCTGGATCAGATGCGTCTTCACTCTTTTTCTTACGGCCGAACATAAACTCAGGTTCCTTTCGTTGTTGCCATGAGTTTGGGATAGGCCCCGATCGTCAGGGCACCTTTTCGCTTACTCGCATTGCGCCGCCGGAACCATAGCAGTAAGCAGATGAAATCCACTGCGGGCTTCCGCTACTCGTTCGATTTCAATCGAGTTACAACAAACAGGTACGACTTGATCTGTCTCCCGCCAAAAGATACAGCCATAATGCCTTTTCTGTCTACTGTCCTGACGATGACAAATACTGAGCAAGAACAGAAACCGAAGAAGAAACACAAGAACCGCCGTTCGCTGCTGCTTGTTCTATCTGGAGCGCTACTCTTGGCGCTGTTGGCATTGCTCGGAGCTAAGTTGTTTATTTCCGGTGGTGAAGACGGGCCGGAGAAGATTCCATTTTCGACATTGATGAGCAAAGTCGAAGATAAGGAAGTGACCTACATCAATGTCGAGAACTCAACCAAATCGATCTATGGTGGGACAAGTAAAGACGATCCCGAGTTTCAGTCGGGTATTCCCGCTGAAACTGGAGACATCAGCCTCAATCAGCTCCTGGAAGAAGGCGCTAAAAATGACGCTACGGTTTCAGCTGATCCTTTGGCCTCTCTACAGCCGACTACTCTAGAGAGCGTTCTTAGCTTTGTTCCGACATTGCTGATTATTGGTCTGGTCGTCGTCATTGTCTTGGCTATGGGCATCATCAAGCTGCCATTTGTCAAGCGTGCTGAGATACCGAAGGATCTTTCGTTCGCGGATGTTGCGGGCTGTGGCGAAGCAGTCGAAGAGCTGCGCGAGATTGAGAACTTCCTCAACAACCCAAAAATGTATGAGCAGATGGGGGCAACGCCACCGAACGGTGTCCTGCTCTACGGTCCGCCAGGGACCGGCAAAACGCTACTGGCCAAGGCCATGGCTGCGGAGGCGCAAGTGCCCTTCTTTCAGGTATCTGGCTCAACGTTCATCGAAATGTTTGCCGGGCGCGGCGCGCAGCGAGTTCGCTCCCTTTTTCGCGAGGCACGCAAACATGCTCCGGCGATCATCTTCATTGATGAGCTCGACTCTGTTGGTATGAAGCGCGCCGAGCAGTCAAGTGACTCAGCAATGCGCGAAGGTGACCAGACGCTCAACGCTATTCTTACGGAGATGTCCGGCTTTGAGAAGCACCCGATTCCGATTGTGGTCATTGCTGCTACTAACCGGCTCGATACGCTTGATCCGGCGCTAGTACGTCCCGGGCGCTTTGACCGGCACATCTCGGTCGATCCCCCTGATCGCGCCGGGCGCCTGGAGGTGTTGCAAGTACATTCACGGCAGAAGCGGATCAACGCTAATCTAGAAGCTTTGGCTGTTCAGACCGCTGGCATGACTGGTGCTGATCTAGCTCTCATTCTCAATGAGGCAGCTTTGCTGGCTATTCGTAATGGCAAGGATGAGATCGGTGACAAGGAACTTGATAACGCTTTCTTGCGCGTCGTTGCCGGAGCCGAGAAGCATAATCGGGCGATGTCAATGTCGGAACGCAAGCGGGTTGCTGTTCACGAAGCTGGGCATGGTATCGTTCGCGAGATACTAAAGGGAGTAGATCGCGTTCACAAGATCTCGATCATTCCACGCGGGCGCTCTGGCGGGCAGACGATGATGGTTTCCGCAGAAGACATCTTCCTTTACTCGCCGCAAGACATTCGCGATCGTATCGCTTCGCTGCTGGCCGGGCGGGCGGCAGAGGAAGTAGTTCTCGGAGATATATCATCTGGGGCTGCTGACGACCTGCAGAAAGCAACAGGCATCGGTGAGCAGTATGCCGCCCACCTGGGCATGGGTAAGTCCATGGGCCTGCGAGTAGTGACTGAAGGTCGGCCGCTTGTCGGTCAGGACCGAGTAGCCGTCAACAAAGAAATCGGCGAGCTTCTCGATCAGGAATATGAAGTAGCAGTTGGCATCATTCGCAGTCATCAAGGCTGGCTGAATGATGTCGTCGAACTGCTACTAGATCTTGAGACTATTGACCGCGCTGAGTTTCTTGCTCTGCGGCAATCATCTTCCGCGACTTAGTAGACCTTGAGATGTAGTAGGCAAATAAGGCGAGCAAGAACATATAGGCAATAAGGTTGAACGGGCCGATTCCGTTGACACTGATATCGATGGCCATCAGGCCTGTTAGACAGATAGCAATCAAAACCATCAAAACCGGTAATGGCCGCTTGAATAGTGCCAAGTAGTGCCGGGGCTTCAATAACACGGGCGTAGTGTTGGTATTGTTGGCCGGACCAAGGTCAACTACCTCACGCCTGTCAAAGGCCACTTCCGTGCCGTCGTCATAGGTAGCGACAATCAACTCGTGCCCTTCGAGAACTACGACCTCCTTGATTTCTCCAGTTTTGGCCGTGCCCAAGACGTCATCATCAAGTTCCTTGTGGGCCACTCGATGCCCTGTTATCGCTTTCATGAGCAAACAGTGGCACGGCCACGGTGCTAACGTCAGGACTTCGCCAAGACGGTGCCTACTCCCGGCTGCGACGGCCGCCGCAGAGGGGGCCGAACTGCTGTCCTGGCGTCACTACCATCTCACAGCGATTAGTGCGCAGATAACTTGCTTCACCAAAGTTTCCGTTCTCAACAGTGAAATCTTCACCAAAGAGCGATTTTCTCTCGTTGATTAAGTCAACTTTCTGACCAAAAGAGCCCTGCTTTTCGTAGACATCGATCTGAGAAATGGCAACCTGTCTGAGCAATGCCCGCTCGCGAGTAGCTTCATCATTATCGTACTCACCGATAAAAATCAAGGTCATGGTGACGATAACTACTGACAAAAAGAAGGCCCCGAGATTGTAGTAGGTGCTCTGGATCTTGCGTTTATTCACAGGTATCTGAATCATCATCTTGATCTGTAAGAAAATACAGACAGAGAGACCAACCAAAGCTAAGATCATGACAACCTTCACTTTACAAACCTAACCCGGGGTATGGCTCAGTAAGCTCTTTCATCGTTAGGCGGCTGCTCAGTCGCTGGCGATTAGATGTATTCGATGGCATCAGGCTGGAAATAGCCGCAGACTCCGACAGACAGTGTATCGTCATCTCCGCCAACGACAATCTCTGACGGATGCGCGTAGAAGTGGATACTCGGTACCTTACTTCTGATGTACTCATCGAGGGACGGCATGGCTAACGACTTATTGACTCCGTCCAAAGCTGCTGGATAAGAGTGACTGAGAAAGATATCGCACGGGTCAAGCGCGTCCAGAATACTGATGCTTTCAGAATCACTGAGGTACATTCCGGATTGCTCGCCAGCACGCTGGCCGCCGGAGATCCCAGCGATCTTCCACTGTCTGAATGTAAACCCTGAGCCGTGGACGACCTTGAACGGCTCCGGAACCTGGACCGGGTCACGCGGCCCAAGAAGAGCTATCCCCTGCGTCTGTGGCATCATTACTTGTTTGAGTGCATCAAGATTGACTCCGCCGAGACTGATAACCAGATCAGCTCTAGCTGCCGCCTGCTGCAGTTCTGGGTCGGCCGGAGATAGTGTCAGATCATTAGCCACCAACAGTAAACGAATTGGCTTAGGCGTGTTGTTTGCGACTGGCTGGGCAACGCTGCCCGGCAACTGTTGGTTCGGGCTGGCTTCCTGGTCAAAAGACGGAGGCCCCGAAGCGGCGGCATACGGTTCATCGGCAAATGGTGAGTCGTCCATAAGCTGATGATGAACCACGGCCCTTGCTAGACGTCCGTATTTCGCTTGCCGCCCGTGTACTGCTGCGCATGAGAGAAATTAGGCTGGTAGCTGGTTGCGCGGCAACATCTATCGATGATTCAGCGTGCCGACCCTACGGTTAGGCAGTGTCTATCTATCTTCTGATCTTGGCTGTCCAAGGCTATATCCTCTATCTTGGCCAGCGCTTCATCTTTGGTGAGATATACAGCAAAGTTGGCCGTGTACCGGCTTACTTGATGTCGGCACCAGGAACTGCTCTACACGAGCTAGCACACCTCTTCATGTGCATCATTCTCGGTGTTAGAACCGGGCGCGTCAAGCTGTTTCACCCGCAACAGCACGAAGACGGATCAATCACTCTTGGCTACGTAGAACATGAGCGGCCCGATCCCATGCGCGGAGCACTCGTGGCTATCGCTCCGGTACTGATTGTGCCAGTGCTGCTGCTGGGCTTTTCAATGTTGCTCTTAGGGCAGGCCTTCATCACTGACCCCGCTGCAGCTGTCAAAGATGCCAGTCTGTGGCAGTTAGCGATTTGGCTCTATGTAACCGCATCGGCCGGGCAGGGAGCATTCCCATCGGCTGGGGACCACGTTGGAGTATTTGGAGGAGTCTCTTTACTAGCTTTGGCCCTTTTGGCGTTTATTCTTGTTCCACCTGAAGCACTTATTGAGATTCAAAAAGCTGCCAGTATGGTGTTCGCAATTCCAGCTCTGGCTGCTGTCATTAATAT
>Ga0105046_10005832_pt1 | contig 19457 bp, 15 predicted proteins | sample MAT03_FD_78385 | JGI IMG/M metagenome (GOLD analysis project Ga0105046, IMG submission 78385) | Freshwater microbial communities from Lake Fryxell liftoff mats and glacier meltwater in Antarctica - MAT-03 (megahit assembly) | ecosystem: Environmental > Aquatic > Freshwater > Ice > Liftoff... | reverse complement strand
CACTTGAATACCTGTGGTCAACAGGCGATACCACGGCGCAAATTGACATCTTAAGTCCCGGACTATACAGCGTATCCCTGACCGATTCCTGCACAACCGTAGTACGTTGGATCGACGTTGTTGAAGACTCCATAAACATCGTCGTACCTGCATTTGATACGTTGTGTTCAGCCCTGCCCTTCACCTTGCGCGTGGATGCGGGCATCACCACCGTGACTGGCTACCTGTGGTCGGACGGCACCACCGCCGACACCCTGCTTATCAAGGAACCCGGAACGTACAGCGTAACGGTAACCACTTCTTGCGGGCAGGCTACGGCCACTTACACCTCACCCGACGAAGTTTGCTGCAAAGCATATTTCCCCAATGCCTTCACACCCGACGGCGACGGAAAAAATGACATTTTTGGGCCCAATTTCCCGGGTTGTGTGGTAGAGTTTTACGATCTCACGGTTTATGCCCGTTGGGGTGAACAGATGCATTATGCCTTCCGGGAGGATCAGTTGTGGGACGGCACGATTAACGGCTCACCGGCGCCGATGGATACGTACATTTACGTTGTGAAATACAAACTTACCGGCGAAGCAGAAAAAACCCAAAAGGGTGAAGTTTCGTTGATACGATAAAACCTCAACCATGCGATTTCTGCTCAGTCTGTTGTTTATGGTACTCACCGCCGGGGTGTTTATTTCCGGCGCTGTTTTCCTCGTTGCAAAAACTTTTACCCGAATGCTTTCCAATCCTGATGGAAAAGCGTGGAAAAAAACCATAGAGAGCCTGCGCGAACGTTTAAACAAACGTTACCCTACCCTAATTCCTTGGGACAAGGAAATGCTCGGTCTGCTTTCGCTCAACCGCGAATTGAAAAAACCGGGCTGGTTCGACAACGTGTACGAAGGCGTGTACCTAAGCATCTTCCAGGAACCCATCCTGGCATTTGTACAAATGAAAAACGGCGCCAACAGTGTGATGTTGGCCCGCACAAGTGACCGGGAGTTCGTGTTCCGCCAAAAAGGCGCCGAAACCGAAATATGGCTCAACAGCCAACCTTTCGCCGTTTTGGTGAATGGCAACCTGCTCGCCGCCGGAAAAGGCAGCAGACTTATCGCCCAGGTAGACACCACCACCGGCGATGCGCATTTCCCAGTAACCTTCGGCAACCAAACCGCTGCTTCGATCAACAACCCCGAACACGCCGCCGAACGCAGTCCGAACCCGCGGGTGCTTACCCTCCTGCGTGAAATGAATCCGGAAGAGGACAATGCGCTTTTGGCCCTGGCGATTCTTCAAATGAGTCGACAAGGTTAAGTCGACAGTCGACAAGGTTAAGTCGACAGTCGAGGTAAAAAGATCCTTGAAGATCAAGGAAAAAAAACATTAAACCAATCCCATTGTTCATTCCTATTAAAAGGTTTGTCGACTGCTGACTGTCGGCTGCCGACTGCTTTTTCATGGCGATTTTGATTTCCGATTTTCGAAAACAATTTACCTCCCTTCAAAACATTCCGCGTTTTTTCCGCATGATCTGGGCCGTATCGCCCCGGCTTGCGCTCACCAATGCTTTGTTGCGTTTGGTTCAGGCTGCCATCCCGGTGGCCATGTTGTACATCGGCAAAGAAATCATTGATGAGGTATTGCGGCTGATTGCAGTAGGTGAGCTGTCGTCGGTGTGGAATGGTGCTCGGGACTTGTGGCGCTGGGTGGGACTGGAATTTGGGCTTGCGGTATTGTCGAGTTTGCTGAACAGGGGCATTTCGGTGACCGACAGTTTGCTCGGCGACCTGGTGGCCAACGACAGCAGCGTGCGCATCTTGCGGCATGCGGCTACTTTGGATCTTTTTCAGTTTGAAAACCCTACTTTTTACGATAAGCTGGAACGTGCGCGCACCCAAACCACTGGTCGGACCATGTTGATGAGCCTGGTTTTGTCGCAGTTGCAGGACCTGTTGTCCATGTTGTTTCTCATCGGTGGTTTGGCGGCGTTCAACCCCTGGCTGCTGCTGCTGTTGTTTGTGGCCGTGATTCCGTCGTTCCTTGGCGAAACCCATTTCAACCAACGCACGTATTCGCTTACGCGCTCCTGGACGCCCGAAAGGCGCGAACTGGATTACCTGCGTTACATTGGAGCGAGCGATCAAACGGCCAAAGAAACCAAAATATTCGGTCTGGAAAATTTCATTACCGACCGGTTCAAGGACATTTCCGAGCGGTATTTCCATGCCAATAAAAAAATCACCCTCGAACGCGCAGCTTGGGGAACGATGTTTTCCATCATCAGTACCGCATCGTATTACGGCGCATATGCTTTTATCGTTTTGCAGTCCATCACCGGCGCCATCACGGTGGGTACGCTCACGTTTCTTGCAGGTTCGTTCCAGCGCATGCAGGGATTGTTGCAGGGTGTCATGGGCCGTTTTACCCGCATGACCGACACGGCCATGTACCTGCAGGATTATTTCGATTTCCTGGCCATACAGCCCCTTTCCGAACGGCATACCAACAACATTAGGGTGCCGAAGCCCATACGGGAAGGATTTGTTTTTGAAAACGTGGGTTTCAAATACCCCAACACCGAAACGTGGGCTTTGCGCAACCTCAGCTTCACGTTGAAAGCCGGTGAAAAACTGGCCTTAGTGGGCGAAAACGGCGCCGGAAAAACAACGATCGTCAAACTGCTCGCCCACCTTTACGAACCCACCGAAGGCCGCATTTTGCTCGACGGTGTGGACCTTTGCGACTACGACCCGGAGGACCTGCGCCGCGAAATTGGCATTATTTTCCAGGATTTTGTGCGTTATTCCTTTTCCGCTGCCGACAACATTTCCGTAGGCAACATCAAAGAGCGGACCAATGAACCCCTTATTGAAGACTCGGCGGAGAAAAGTCTGGCTGCTGAAGTGGTCGAAAACCTGCCCTTGCGTTACGGCCAGATGCTGGGCAAACGTTTTAGTGGCGGCGTGGATTTGTCGGGCGGACAATGGCAAAAAGTGGCCCTCGCGCGCGCTTACATGCGCGATGCCCAGCTTGTGATCCTCGACGAGCCTACGGCTGCCCTCGACGCCCGTGCCGAACACGAAGTGTTTGTGCGTTTTGCCGAACTCATGCTCGGACGTATGGCCGTGCTCATCAGCCACCGTTTCAGTACCGTGCGCATGGCGGACAGGATTGTTTTTCTGGAAGATGGAAAGGTTTTGGAAATGGGTAGCCACGAAGAACTTCTGGTCAAAGGCGGCAAATACAAAGAGCTGTTTGAATTGCAGGCGAAGGGATACTTGTAAAAAAGATTTACTCCACGTTTTGATCATCGTAACAACTTCAACATGCGCTTTATTCCGGTTTTACTCTTCCTTGCCAGCCTTGCCCACGCCCAGGGGCCGCTCGACGGCTATCTGAAAGGCAAAGGTGTGTTCAACCTTGTACCCAATTTTTCTTTCAACAGCGCCGACAGGTATTTTGGTGCGCCAGGCGAAACATACGACATACCGTTTAATGGCAACACGCTTTCAGTTTTCGGTGAATACGGTTTGACGGAAAAAATCGACCTCGTAGCGACGGGCGCCTATGTTTTCACTTCGGTAAGAAGTGGATTGCAGGACGGCGGTTTGTTTGTGAAATACCGCCCGATTTACCACGAGTTCCCCAAAGCAGGCAAACTTGCTGTATTGTTTGGTACCGGTATCTCTTTTCCCCTTTCCGATTACGAACCCACCGCAGAGGGCGCAATTGGACAAAAAGCAATGATGGCACCCTTGAGGCTGCTGCTTCAATGGGAATTGCCTTTTGGACTGTTTCTCCACGCTTCTGGAGGCTACAACATACGTTTCGACGAACTTAAAGCGGACGATGTGGCTGCCATCACAGCTTTGCGGCCCGATTTCAACCCCGAGCAACCGCCCGATCACAGCACGTTCCTGCTCAAAACAGGATTTCCTGCAAAACACTTTTACGTGGATGGCTGGGTGGAATGGCAAAAGGCATACGGCGGCAGCGACTACGCACCTGGCGTTCCCGATTTGCCGCAGGCATACGGCGTTTCGTACACGCAAACGGGCGGCACATTGTACTATTCCGACAACGGGCGCACGGGCTACATCCTGAGTGGTGCCTACACGTTTCAGGGCCGAAACACAAGCGATGTCGTGCGTGCGACGCTGGGGATGTCGTTCAGTTTTTAATTGTTGCGGGTTTATCCTGTTGGCTTATCTTTTGGTGAAGCAGCAGCAGCGTTACCAGCGCGAAGTGGGCACGTACTCCGGAGCTCCAGCTCCACAGCGCTATACATCGGGAAAATCACAACTCCACAGGGAGGTCCGTGCTTTGCGGGTGAAAGGGGTTAAAAGCTTAACTTTTAACCCTTAATTATTTCTTGTGGCGCGTCGTGGAGCGCTCCGGAGCTGGAGCTCCAGAGTACATGGGTGCTGCGCGCGCGTAACGCTACCCGCTGAACAGTTGAAACATGGGTCACCCCGAAAAAAATTCGGGATGACTCATGTTTGGTGAGGCAGTCACAGGGCGGCTGCTTCATCAAAAGTCAACCCCAAAAAAAACGAGCCATTCCAATATCTGGAATGGCTCGCTTACATTATCCTTGTTTCCCGTGGGAAAAGTTTTAGCCTTACTTCATCAACTTCTTAACGCTGCTTCCGGCGGCATTGTCCACACGTACGAGGTACATGCCCGACGGCAGGTTTTGCACGTCGATGGGCATGTATTGGCCTTCGAGCAGGTTTTGGGTGTTGATGGATTGCACCAGGCGGCCGTCGGCGCTGAAGAGGCTTACCTGCACATCGCCACGGAGGTCCTGGCCGACGCTGAGGTAGGCCATATCGCGGGCCGGGTTGGGCTGGATTGCAAGTTCGAAGCTGTTGGATCCGGGTTCGTTGGCGCTGGTACCTGTTCCTATATTTACGATCACGCCGCGTTCAGGAGCACGCGAGCAGGCGAGGTCGCCATTGTTGGAAGAAATGCAGGCTTCGGTATCGTAGTTGAGCATGTCGATAACGTCAATTTCATCCACAGTCCAGTAGCCGTTGGGCACAATATTACCGGCGTTGGTACCGAAGCGGAAGCGGAAGCGGATGGTTTGTCCGGAATAAGCGCTCAAGTCGAAGTACGATTGAATCCATCCGTTGGAGTTCCCGGAAAAGCCGTGTAGGAAAGGAATGGCATAGGTATCGTAAGAAACGCCGAGGGGATAACCGTTGCGGAAATCTTCGTCGTTGCTGAAGCGGCGCCATTGGGTTTCTCCGTCAATTTGAACGTCTACAAAACCAGCATCAAAACCACCTTCGGTATTGTAGTTGTGCCAAAAACGAAGAGCTGGCTGGTTTCCTGTTACCGTAACGGTTTGGAAAGTTTCGAGGGTCATGTCCGTTTCATCTTCCAACGAGAAGGCACGCCAAGCTGCGCCGCCGGTATAAACCAGATCGCTTTGCAAGCTAAAAGCTGCGTTGCCCTCGCTAACCAGCGAGATCCAGTCGTCGTCGGTGTCCATCACATCCTGGAAAAAACGGGTCGAGCCGTTGTTGTTGGCCTTGGCGGTGTACGTCAGGGTAAGGGTCTGGTTCGTGGGCATGTCGCCAATGTTCCAGGTAACGGTACCGCCGTTGAAGTTGCCGCCGTTGTTTGCCGAAACGAAGGAAAGACCAGAAGGAAGTTCATCGGTAACCACCACACCAAGAGCTGTTCCTGCTTTGTGGTTGGTGATGGTGATGGTGAATTCGGCGTTTTCGCCCGGATTGATGGTTGGCGTCGAGGTAACTTTTTTAATTTTCAGTTCTTTTACGCAGGTTGGGATGGGGTCGAAGTTTTCCACACCATCGCCGGAGTTGTCCGAACTGCCCTGATCGGCAAGGATGCCCATACCGCGACGTGCGAACACCGAGCTGATGAGGCAAGTGTCTTCACCATTGTAGTTGATGATGTTGGACAACATGATGCCGTCGCGGCCGTCGATGAAGCCGGGGTTACAGGGTTGCAGTTTCATGCCGTCGAGCACGTGTTGTATGGCGCGAGCGTTGCCGCTGTTGGGGTTGGTAAGGTCGGCATCGAAGCCGTATTTTTCCACAAAAGCCCAGTAAAGGTCCCAGGTGGTAGCTGCCCAGATTTCGCCGATGGCGTGTACGCCGGAGCTTTCGGCAACCGTACCAAAGGTGACGGGGTTGATGCTCATGTCGGAGGAATAAGGGTAGCGGCGGATGCCGGTGCCGTTGTTGGGTTCGCGGATAACGTAGGTGCCTACACCGCGTTTTCCGGTGGCTGTATCGCCGGGTTTAACCGCCGTAAAGAGGCTGAACCAGTCGCTCCAGCCCTCTCCCATTTGCTCGCCGTTGCCGAGGCATCCGGCCTGGCTCGGGCCGCCAGTAAGGCGATTGGAGATGCCGTGACCGAATTCGTGGGCGATGATGCCGTTGTCGAAGCTGGCGTCAAGGAAATCGGGACCAGCCTGCGAGGGTTGAACCAAAGAAATGTTGAGACCGCTGCCGACGTACCCGCGCAGCAGGTCGCAGTCCGATTTGGTCATCATCACCACAGGAATGGTTACCGAGCCACCTACGGATCCGGAGGCCATGCCAATGGTAGCGTCTTCAAAGTTGCAGATGATGCAACCTAAGGCGCCAGCATTTTGGGCGTTGAGGGCTTTTTGTCCGAACTCACATTCGCCGCGGTCAATCATAACGATTTTACCGGATACGTCGTTCACCAGATCGGAACATCCGGCCGTGGCAGAAGCCGAACCATCGTTTGCTATGGCTACATCACCTGTTACAGCGGTGGTGGAAATCACAGCGCCCCAACCGCCCGACGACGCGGTAGCGGCATAGGTGCCGAGGATAGCGCCGGGTGCGTTTACACGTACGATGTTGCCGCCGCGACGGGTCCATTTGTACATTTGCATGCGGCCCGAGCTGCCGTCGGGTGGTGTGCTGAAATTGGCATTGTCTTCACCGCTGCCGTCGATGGCTTCGGCTTGAACGGCATCATTGCCTTGTCCGCCCTGGCCGTAATTATTTACCTGGAAGTTGCCGGCAGGAGCATCGAAACCATAACGCGAGGTGATGTCGTGCATCATGTTGTTCATGTAGAACAGGTTTACGATGGCGGGTTCGAGGTTGGCTTCAGGTTCAAAATCGGGGTTGAACGGGTAGTCGAAGTTCAAACTGGCACCCGGATTTGGAAATGGTATCGTAGGCGGCAGGTTGTTGTCGTCGCTGTCTTCGTAGGCATACACGTTGTTGCCGCGAGTGTAGGTAAACTCTGGTCCTGCGGCGCCGTTGGTGTCGTGCCAGCCTAACGGCGACGCGATGGGATCGGCGGGATCGGTTAGCATTACGTGTGGGCCGTGGGCCGGGCTTTCGGCGGGCAACGCGAATACGCGGTAGGTACCATTGACGTTGGTGGGGCCTTCCGCTTTTTCAACAGTAATAAGAGCCGCATCAACCTCATCGGAGCAGTTTTCTCCGCCTTTGTGCACGTGTCCGGCTTTACAATAAACAGTAAAGTTGATTTTATCGAGGATTTCACCTGTTTGGGCATCCACGCGCATGCTCCACACATCGGAGGAGGTTGCTTGTTCGATCACCACCGTCCAGGCAAGGCGTACGGCACCGTTTTCGGTAACTTCGAAACAGGCGGAAACAGGTATGTTGCTGCGCGAAATAGCGCCACCGGCGAACACCCAGTTTTGTTCGTTGATTTTTTCACGCACCTGCGGCACGGCGAACCCGGAAAAACCAAGGTTAATCATGGCCATTTCAACGGCTTTGGAAGCGCTGAGGGAGGGCATGGAGGTATTCACTTTTCCGGCAAGGCCGGGAACAAAACGGTGGCCGGTGTGGTATACCTGATCGTTATTTTTAATGTGCAGGCCAAACAGACCGTTAAAAACCGGGATGCCGTTGTACTGCTGCTGCAGCCAAACGTGGGTCAGACCGTTGTGTGTGGAAACGTACTCATCGGTCACTCTTACATCGGCAACATCGGCTGCCGACAAGCCGAATTTGGCCGGATTTCCCCTGAGAAATTCCAGGGCTTTGTTGCGCGCGTTTTGTGCGGTAAGCATCGTACTTACCAGCAAAAGCATAACCGCGGAAACACCGAGGCGTTGTAGGAAATGTCGCATCATGGACAAGGCAAGTTGGATTTGGTTGAAAAAAAAGTAGTTGGGTCTTGGAGCTTTCAAAGTCAAAGGTAACATTTGTTCAAGGTGCGTTGTGCCACTATGTTACAAAATGTTACTTTTAGACATTTGAAATTTCGCAACCGTCAGGTTAAACAGCATTTTACATCAATGGTTTTTGTTAAAATGAACATTTGTTCCTGCCCGCGGCGGCAAAACCGACACAAACGATTGCATCGCAAAAACGATCGGTTCTCGATGAAATACGGTCGGTTCTCTCTACCTTTGCAACAAACTTAACTTTCTTGCAAGCGATACCTCCTTCTTCACAACCTTTAGCGGACACCAACACGGTTATGCCCGAAATCAAACTCTTTGCCTGCTCGGCTTCACGGGCCTTGGCAAACGACATCGCCAAATTTTACGACATCCCCCTCGGCGACAATTCACTTTCCCGCTTCAGCGACGGCGAAATGCAAACCATCATCAACGAAAGTGTGCGCGGATCGTACTCCTTTTTCATCCAAAGCACCTGCCAGCCCCACGATAACCTCCTGGAACTGCTGCTTTGGATCGATTGTGCAAAACGCGCCTCGGCAGGATACATCACCGCCGTGATCCCTTACTTCGGATACGCCCGCCAGGACCGCAAAGACAAGCCCCGCGTACCCATCAGCGCCAAACTCGTGGCCAACCTGCTCACCGCTGCAGGCGCCAACCGCATCATGACCATGGACTTGCACGCCGACCAGGTGCAAGGCTTTTTCGACATCCCCGTCGACCACCTTCGCTCCGAAGCTATTTATAACCCCTACCTCAAAACCCTCGACCTGAGCAACGTCATCTTTGCCAGTCCCGACGTAGGTGGCGTAAAACGTGCCCGCGAATACTCCAAAAACCTTAAACGTGGGCTCGTCATTTGCGATAAATACCGCACCAAAGCCAACGAAGTAGCTTCCATGACCGTCATTGGTGACGTGAGCGGAGCAGACGTCATCCTCGTCGACGACCTCGTCGACACCGCCGGAACGCTCTGCAAAGCCGCCGACGCCCTCATCGAAAAAGGCGCCAAATCGGTGCGCGCCATCTGTACCCACCCGGTGCTTTCCGGCAAGGCCTACGAGCACATCGAAAACTCTCAACTGAGTGAACTCATCGTGTGCGACACCATACCGCTGTCCCGCATTTCACCAAAAATCAAGGTCCTGTCTACAGCTCAGCTTTTCTCCCGCGCCATCCGCAATACGGTGGAACACAGGTCGATCGCCGCTTTGTTTTTAGGACAGGATTGAATTAGCAGGCAGCAGGCAGCAGGCAGGGTTCCTCGGCCTACGGCCTCGAAGGGGGAATAATTTGAAAAATCCTTAAAAAAAAATACCCATTTGTTTGAATAACAAACAAATGGGTATTTTTTTGCCTGCTGCAGGCCGACCGCTTTCTGCCATTTTGCCACCGTTCCGTAAATGCCGCTACGGACTCTCAACAGCGCGGTTTACCTTCGTCAAAAGTTTTCTCATAGTATGTTTTGATACTCCTACTGCTCTCCCCCCTTTACCCGGCAGTAGGATTTTTTGATAATCAATCTCATAAGAGGGCCCGCGCCTTCGATTTGACCCGCCGGAACAGCGTTTTTTACAGATTTGAACTTTTTTCAATTCTGTTGTTTTATACTACGCAACTTAAGGCCGTCATGCTTTCCCGTTCCAACATACATTACCTGCTGATGGCCGGCCTGCTCCTAACGGCGCAGACCGGCCTCAGCCAGGTTGAAAGCGATGCTTTCGGCTTCATGCTCCGCACGCTGCTCGACCATTCCGTTCCGGAAATCAATGTCCGCAATGCATCACGCGACAGTGCTGCCATTCTTTTCCTCGATGCACGCGAAAACTCCGAATACCAGGTAAGCCACCTTAACCACGCCATCCACGTGGGTTACGACCATTTCGATGCCACCCAATGGAAGGATATCTCGCGCAACCGGCGCTTGGTGGTGTATTGTTCGGTGGGTTACCGCAGCGAAAAAGTGACGGAAAAACTAAAAAACGCCGGTTTCACCAATGTCTCAAACCTCTACGGAGGTATTTTTGAATGGGTAAACCAGGGTTTTCCGGTGTACCGTGACGGAAAGCAGGTAAAGGAAGTACACGCTTATGATCGGGTTTGGGGCGTATGGCTTCGGAAGGGGGAGAAAATCTATTGAATTTCGTTTCTCGAAATTCAAATCCCACCGCCGCCATATTGCTTCTCGTAATATAAAAGGTATTCGCCCGACGTCAGATGATCCAGCCATTCCCCATTTTCCAGGTACCAGGCTGCTGTTTGGCGGAAACCTTCTTCAAATTTGATGGAGGGTTCCCAGCCCAGTTCGTCGCGCAGCTTGGAGGCGTCGATCGCATAGCGGTGGTCGTGTCCGGGACGGTCCTTCACAAACGTGATGAGGTTGCGGGATGATCCTGCCGGGCGGCCTGTAAGTTCGTCCATGATGTCGCACAGTTTATGCACCAGGTCGAGATTTTTCCACTCGTTGTTGCCGCCGATGTTGTACGTTTCGCCGTTTCGGCCGGCGTGAAAAATGCGGTCTATGGCCGTGGCGTGATCTTTCACCCAGAGCCAGTCGCGCGTGTTTTGTCCGTCGCCGTACACTGGCAGCGCCTTATTTCCCCGAATGTTGTTGATCATCAGAGGGATGAGTTTTTCGGGAAATTGTCCGGGACCGTAATTATTGCTGCAATTGGAGATGACCACCGGAAGTCCGAAAGTATGGAAATAGGCCCGCACAAAGTGGTCGCTGCTGGCTTTGGAAGCCGAATAAGGCGAGCGCGGATCGTAAGGCGTTGTTTCGGTGAAATAGCCTTCATCGCCCAAGGAGCCGAACACTTCGTCGGTGGAGATGTGGTAAAAACGTTTGTTTTCAAAACCGTCTTTCCATGCTTGTTTGGCTGCATTGAGCATGGAGACCGTACCCAAAACATTGGTTTCTACAAAAGCGACCGGATTGGCGATGGAACGGTCTACATGGCTTTCGGCCGCGAGGTGGATCACGCCGTCGAATTGGTATTTTTCAAACAAAGAGGTCACAAAATCCTGGTCGAGGATGTTGCCGCGTTCGAAACGGTAGTTGGGTGCCGTTTCCACATCGCGTAGGTTTTCCAGGTTGCCCGCATAGGTAAGCGCGTCGAGGTTGACGATCAGGTAATCGGGGTACTTGTTGATCAGCAAACGCACAAGGTGCGCACCGATGAATCCGGCGCCGCCGGTAATTAAAATAGAACGGTTCATAGTGGTTAGCGGGCAGAAGGCAGAAGGCAGAGGGCCGTAGGCAGAAATTATCATCGTAGAATTCCAATGGTAATCTCTGCACGCCACCCGCTGCCTGCTGCCTGCTATTTTACAGCTTTTTTAAAATATTCATAGGTTAGTTTCAAACCTTCTTCACGGTTGTAACGCGGTTCCCACCCCAAAATGCTGCGTGCTTTGGTGATGTCGGGACGGCGTTGTTTGGGGTCGTCTACCGGCAAGGGGCGGTAATCGATGAAAGCTTTGGGGTTGTTGACCAGAGCCATGATTTCTTTGGCAAAATCCATCATGGTGATTTCGGAGGGGTTGCCCATGTTCATGGGCAGGTGGTAGTCGGAAAGCAGGAGGCGGTAGATGCCTTCCACGAGGTCGTCGACGTAGCAGAACGAGCGTGTTTGGGAGCCGTCGCCAAAAATGGTGAGCCCTTCACCGCGGATGGCTTGGCTGAAAAAAGCAGGAAGTACGCGGCCGTCGTTTACGCGCATGCGTGGTCCGTAGGTGTTGAAAATGCGGATGATGCGGGTATCAACGTTGTGGAAATTGTGGTAAGCCATGGTGATGGCTTCCATGAAACGTTTGGCTTCGTCGTACACGCCACGCGGTCCAACCGGGTTTACGTTGCCCCAGTATTCTTCGGTTTGCGGGTGTTGCAACGGGTCGCCGTACACTTCCGAAGTGGAAGCTACCAAAATGCGCGCACCTTTTTCTTTGGCAAGACCCAAGCAGTTGTGTGTGCCATGAGCACCTACTTTCAGGGTTTGAATGGGCATTTGCAGGTAATCTATGGGCGAGGCGGGCGAGGCGAAGTGTAAAATGTAGTCGAGTTTGCCGGGAACATGGATGAACTTCGTAACGTCGTGGTGGTAATATTCGAAGTCTTTTTCCTTAAAAAGTTGCTCGATGTTGTCCAAACTACCGGTGAGCAGGTTATCCATACCGATGACCTGGTATCCTTCGGCGAGGAATCTTTCGGACAAGTGGGAGCCGATGAATCCGGCTGCGCCGGTGATGAGGATGCGTTTTTTTGTCATAAATCAAGTCCGAAGTCCGAAGTCCGAAGTCCGAAGTAGTTTAAGTTCGAAGCTTGTTGTTCGGGGTTAAATGTTTAGGAAGGCAAAGATAGGGGAAACAGTCCGAAGTCCGAAGTTCGAAGTCCAAAGTCCGAAGTAGTTTGCGATTCGCACTTATTCTGCCCTGTAGATTGCAATCTGGACGACATTACCCTGAAATTTTGTTAAAATTTTGGATAACCATGGCAAGAAACTTGCAACTACGAAAGAAGATTCTAACTTTGTCACTTGTTGTTTTTAATCCCTGAGAATTACCTGCGATTACACTTGTTCCACAGATCGGTTAAACCAATGAAACACCTGTTACCCTGCTGCTAAGTGTGCCCCTGCTCTGCTACCAATTGAACTAAAACGTTCCCCACGTTACACAGCTCTTCCTGATTTTTCCCTAACAGTTTAACGCTTTGTCTCAGCATCTGCTGAAGACAGTTTTTCTACAATTTTTTCTGGCCTTTTGGGCCTGTTTCACCTTTTGCGTTCCGCATTGGGAGACATTCTTATTGTTTTTTCTACAAATCAAGTCGGTTTGTGGGGTGGTATGACTTTGTTTTTAACAATGCTTTCACCGGTGTATTCATCAATGTAACGTAACCCATGCCAATTGTAAACGACACCATAAGAGATGTGCTTCAGGTGCTGCGCCTGAACCTTGAACAAGCGCTCAACAGCTTCCCGAGCACACCCGATGCTGCGGGCGACAACGTGGTGTTGTCCAACATAGCCTTTGTAGAAAACGAAGGCAACCGCCAGCCTTCCGTAGCCGACAAACTGGTCATTACACTCATCAAAACGGAAGAAGAACACACTTTGAAAAACCAGCCTGCCCACCGCCGCAATCCGGTAAGCGGAAGTTTGGAATATGTCAATCCACCCGTTTACCTCAACTTATACCTGATGGTGGTGGCCAACAACCGCAATTACGACAATGCCCTTTTGTTTTTGTCGCGCGCCATCGGTTATTTCCAGTTTCAAAGCGTATTCAACGAAACCAACAGTACCCTGCCTGCGGGCTCGGCACTCACCCGCTACCATTTCAACATGAGCATGGTATCGCCTACTTTCGAACAACTCAACCACATCTGGAGCATACTTGGAGGCAAACAACTGCCTTCGGTGATGTACAAGCTTCAGCTGCTCGAGGTACAATACGAAGACACGGTAAAAGCCGGCCAGGAGATCAGAACGGTCATTGTCAACGAAAAAATATTCTGATACAACCATGGGATTCAGCATCGGATACGACATCATAGCCGAACTGGCATTGTGGCACCACCGGCACCTCGACGGTCCGCCTGGCGGCGTATTCATTTTGCCGCCCTTCCCGCCGGCGCCTTTCCCTGCCCCGCCCCCTGCTTTGTTTGAACGCCTGCGCGAATACGACGTAAGACGATGGATGGAAGTTCGCCCCACGCCCGACAGCGAAAAACTGCTGGCGCAAAAAAACCTGCAATTCCGTCCAAGCAGCAAAGGCGGCATCGTTGTGGCCAAACAGGGTTTTACCTACGGCCCTGGCGAAGACCGCATCACGCTGGTACTGAAACTTATTGAACCTGCCTTTTTAACCTACACCGATTTTGATCTCACCACAGCCGACAACCCCGCTACCACATCCGTCAACGAAGACTCGCTGCCTTCCATGCAGGGGCAGGTTTTTTTCCTGAGCAATTTCAGTTTGCCGGTTGGATCTGGCTTGCTGGGCAGCGCACCCGGATTACCCCACCTGCGTACGGCCCAGCTTGTGCCGTTGCGCACCAGGGTAGTCCGTTTGCAGCAAACAGTGCCAGGGACGGCTTCTCAGGTGCGTGTTTTCGCTCAAAACTCGGCGGTTGTTACACCCGTAAAAACGTTCGACATGCCTGCCGTAACCGACCAGACACAGTACGAGCTCGATTGCCGGTCGCTGCCCGAAGGCTATTACCGCTTTGAAGGCGCCAACGTTGCCACCACACGGTATTACCTCGGATTGGAAAACATGGCAAGTCCGTTCGCCATCATCGAACTTTTACTCAATAAAATAACAAACCCCACACGTTACGACATCCGCTTAGCCAAACTACCCAACTGACCGCGTTTCGGACTTCGGACTTCGGACTTTCATAACTGACCACTAAACAACTTCATTTTATGGCAAACTACACCATTCCAGGCGTTTACATTGAAGAAATACCCAAGTTTCCGCCCTCCGTAGCACAGGTTGAAACAGCCATTCCGGCGTTCATCGGCTACACCGAAAAACGGCTCGATACTTCTGGCAATGCTCTGGCCACCGCCGTACCGGTGCGTATCAAGTCCCTCACCGAATTTGAAACCCGGTTCGGCAAAGCGCCACGTGCAACGGTGGCCCAGGTACGCATTGATGCCAACAACATTTTCCTCGGCGCCGACGTCACCATCAGCCATTATCTGTACGATTCGGTTCGGTTGTTTTACAGCAACGGCGGCGGCGATTGTTACGTCGTTTCGGTGGGCGCGGCCTACGCTACTCCCATACAGGGCGACATTGACGCGGGCATTTCGGCCCTCGAAAAAGTGGACGAACCCACCATCATGCTTTTCCCCGACGCCGTATTGATTGCTGCTGCTGCCGGTTTGTACAACAGCCAAAAAAATGCGCTGGCACAGTGCGAACTATTGAAAGACCGTGTGGTGTTGTGCGACCTGAAAAGCGCCGATCCTTTGGGCGTCGCCTTCCGCAGCAGCATTGGTATCAACAGCCTGAAATACGGCATGGCATATACACCCTGGCTTCGTGTGGCGTTGCCCAAAAACGTGACGTACCGCGACATCAACACTGCCATCATTGTTAAGGCAGGCGCAGCGGCTGCAACGATCAAAAGTTTGGCCACCGCCGAAATTCAGACCAAAATCACAACCTACGAAACGGCCATCGCCGATGTTGCCACAACAGCTGCCCAGCTTGAAGTTTTGGAACGCGATCTGATCGATTCTTATGCTTTGTACAAAACAGTTGTTTCAGGCATCAACGATTCACCAACCACCATTCCGCCAAGTGGCGCCGTAGCAGGTGTTTATGCATTTGTAGACCGCACACGCGGCGTGTGGAAAGCCCCAGCCAACGTGAGCCTCAACGAGGTGATCGAACCGGTGAACACCTTCGCCGAATCAGAACTTTCAGCGCTGAATGTGGATGTAAATGCTGGAAAATCCATCAACGCCATCCGCACTTTTACAGGAAAAGGCGTGCTGGTTTGGGGTGCCCGGACGCTTGCCGGCAACGACAACGAATGGCGCTACGTTCCCGTGCGCCGTTTCTACAACATGGTTGAAGAATCGGTTAAAAAAGCCTGCGAGCAATTCGTTTTCGAACCCAACGACGCCAATACCTGGGTACGCGTGAGGGCTATGATTGAAAACTTCCTGACCCTGCAATGGCGCGATGGCGCGCTCCAGGGCGCAAAAGCAGAACACGCCTTTTTTGTGGAAGTAGGACTGGGCCGCACCATGACCGCACAAGACATCCTTGAAGGCCGCATGATCGTGGAAATTGGCATGGCGCCCGTGCGCCCAGCCGAATTCATCATCCTGCGCTTCTCCCAAAAAATGGCTGAATCCTGATCGAACCCCATTCATTCCCTGAATTCTTCTAAACACCATACACCATGGCCGAATATCCGCTTCCCAAATTTCATTTTCTTGTCGACTGGGGCGGCGTCAACCTGGGCTTCACCGAAGTAACCGGATTGGGCGTCGAAACCGAAGTGATCGAATACCGCAGTGGTGCGAGTCCGGAATACCACAAAACCAAAATGCCAGGCATGCAAAAGTTCGGAAACGTGACCCTCAAACGGGGCACATTTAAGAGCGACAACCAGTTTTTTGAATGGTGGAACACCGTTCAGCTCAACACCATAGAAAGGCGAGACATTACCATCAAGTTGCTCAACGAAAACCATGAACCCGTGGTGGTGTGGAGCGTGAAAAACGCCTGGCCCATCAAAGTCAACGGGGCCGACCTAAAATCCGACGCCAATGAGGTCGCCATCGAATCCATCGAGTTGGTGCACGAAGGCCTTACTGTCGCATTTGAATAAATTTAAAATACTGTATCACTGTGTATTATCCACCGGTAAGCTTTCACTTCGCCGTGCGTTTCGCATTCAGTTCCGGCGCCGATACCCACTTCCAGGCCGTATCGGGCCTGAGCGTGGAATACGAAATGGAAACCATCAAAGAAGGCGGCGAAAACCGTTTTGAGCACAAACTGCCTGTGCGTACGAAGTATACCGACCTGTCGCTGCGACGCGGTCTGCTCCTCGATTCCGCCGTGCTTAAGTGGTGCCTCGATGCCTTTGAAAACCGGGTTTTTGCACCTGCTGATATCCAAATCGTACTGCTGAACGAAAACCACGAACCGCTGAAAACCTGGGCCATCGTACAGGCATGGCCCAAAAAATGGTCGGTCAGCGAATTCAACGCCGAACAAAATGCTCTGGTTATTGAATCGCTCGACCTGAGTTACCGTTACTTCAAACTGCTCTGAACCATGCCCATCGAGATAAGAGAACTGAACATTAAAGTCAATGTGAACGAAACCAACCCCAATGCCCAACGCACCGAAAACCCGAACGAACGGCGCCAGCAACGCGACGCCTCATCGGAAGCCCTTGTAAAAGAATGTGTTGAACAACTTCTGCGCATCCTGCAAAGCCAAAAAGAACGCTAACGTATGGACATCATTGGTCAACTCGAAAAAATGAAAATCCTGGCCTTTAAGGACGGGACTTTTACGAAGCCGGTCGTACCGCCTACGTTTCCGGTGTATGTCAACCCCGAATCGTATGCCCTCGACTATTCCATCGAGTACAACACCGATGCGGCACAAGGCAACAACGGCACCGAAGCGCGTTACACCCGGCATTCGCCCGAGCAATTCAGTTGCGACCTTTGGTTCGACAATACGGGCATCCTGGAAGGCAAGCCAAGAGACGACGTGTACAAGGAGACCGAAGACTTTAAAAAATTCCTGCTCGACCTGGAAAGTGAAACGCACGAACCGCGGCATTTCATGATCATTTGGGGAAAAATGCTTTTCAAAGGCCGACTTACCGGCCTACAGATGTCGTACAAACTTTTTAAATCCGACGGAACACCCATACGCGCCGTAGCCAAAGTGACCTTCAAAGGCAGTTTTGACGATTTGTTGCGCCTTGCCATGGCCAACCTGATGTCGCCCGACCTTACCCACGTGCGTCAGGTAAAAGCCGGCGATACACTTCCCAACCTGTGTTTCGACATGTATGGCAGCACCCGGTACGTCAATGAAATCGCCCGAATCAACGGATTGAGCAGTTTCCGCCGCATTAAGCCAGGCACTACCCTTGTGTTTCCGCCTTTCGACAAAAAAACCACCAACTGATGCCCAACGAACGCCTTGTACCAACCCCCGCAGCGCCCAGCGTAAACACCTTTACGGTGACTTCCGATGGTGTTCCCGTGCCTGCCGAGGTTCAGGTATTGTCCATCGTAGTGCACAAAGAACTCAACCGCATCCCGACAGCTACCCTGATTGTTCGCGACGGCAGTGCTGCGTCGCAAACGTTCGGCATCAGCGATTCAGAACATTTCATACCGGGAAAAACCCTTCAGATCACATCAGGATACCAGGCTGTTGAGGACAAAATATTCAAAGGCGTGGTGGTAAGTCAGAGCCTTAAAATGCGGGAACAGGCTTCTGTACTCACCGTGATTTGCAAAGATGCCTCGTTTAAAATGACGGTGAAACGCAACAGCCGTTACTTCACGGATCAAAAGGACAGCGCCGTTTTCGAAGACATCATCAATCAGTACGGTCTGACGCCCGATGTGGAAGCCACCACCGAAGAACACCGCAGTTTGGTGCAATTCCACAGTACCGACTGGGATTTTGTGCTCAGTCGTGCCGACATGCTTGGGAAAGTCGTTTTGGCCGAAGACGGCAAGTTGAAAATAGCTGCTCCCGATTTCAACCAACCCGAAGGCCTTAGTCTTCAATTTGGCGCTACCATGCTCGAATTTGATGCAGACATGGATGCGCGTTCACAATTTTCTTCGGTAAAAACCCTGAGTTGGGGTTCGCCCGATCAGGAAATTCGCGAATCCGAGGAAACCACCGATCCGTTCATGGAAGCGGGCAACCTGAGTGGCAGCACCCTTGCCGATGTGCACGGCGCCAAAGAGCTCACAGACATGCACAGTGGAAACCTCAGCGAAGCTGAATTGCAAAACTGGGCCAAAGCCCGATTGTTGCGTTCGCGCCTGGCCAAACTGCGCGGCAGGGTAAAATGCCAGGGCATCGCTTCGCTTCAACCGGGCCAGATCATCAAACTTGAAGGTGTGGGCGCCCGGTTTGAAGGCAAGGTGTATGTGTCGGCTGTTCGCCATGAAATCGGCGACGGCAACTGGACCACCGATGTGCAGTTTGGACTTTCGCCGGAACATTTTGCCGAAACATTCGCCATGCAGGCCCCAGCAGCCGGCGGTTTGTTGCCGCCGGTGAGTGGTTTGCAAACCGGTGTAGTGACCCAGTTGGAGGAAGACCCCGATGGAGAACACCGGATCAAAGTTCGTTTGCCCATGGTGCATGCAAGCGACGAAGGCAACTGGGCCCGTGTATCAACCCTTGATGCCGGCAACAACCGCGGCAGCTTTTTCCGTCCGGAAATCGGCGACGAGGTGGTGGTCGGTTTTTTTCAAAACGACCCCCGCCATCCCGTGGTGCTTGGCGCCCTCAACAGCAGTGCCAAACCCGCACCGTTGGAAGCCAAAGACGACAACCACGAAAAAGGTTTCGTGACCCGCAGCGGCATGAAACTGCTTTTCGACGACGATAAAAAAAACGTGTTGCTCGAAACCCCCGACGGCAATAAAGTGGCCATTTCGGGTGAAGACCAATCCATCACCATAGAAGACCAGCACGGCAACAAACTGGTTTTCGACAGCAACGGCATCACGATGCAAAGCAGTAAAAACAT
>Ga0105046_10005831_pt1 | contig 19457 bp, 11 predicted proteins | sample MAT03_FD_78385 | JGI IMG/M metagenome (GOLD analysis project Ga0105046, IMG submission 78385) | Freshwater microbial communities from Lake Fryxell liftoff mats and glacier meltwater in Antarctica - MAT-03 (megahit assembly) | ecosystem: Environmental > Aquatic > Freshwater > Ice > Liftoff... | reverse complement strand
TGGCGTGGCCGATCCGCAGATGCACTCGCGCATCGCCGGCGACACCAACTACCTCCGCATCGACCCCGTCTCCTCCCGCGAGCAGTACCGGTGGATGGAGCGGTACATCCCGATGGTCGAGGACCCCGACCTCCAGGGAAAGCTGACCCAGGCCATCGACGGCAAGGGTGCGTTCCGCCGCTTCAAAGATGTCCTGATGAACTACGCGCCCGAGCGGGAGCGCTGGTTTTCCTTCCGTTCCGAGCGTCTGCGCATCTTCATGGAGGCGTGGCTGAGCGCGCACGCGCTGACTCCCATCACTCGCCCGGTGTGGGCGCCCGAGACGCCGCGCGAAGGAGAGGCTCCGCCGCCGCGTGAAGAGGTGCGTGAGGCGCGCCGTGGGCGGAGCGCCGAGTCGCTGCGCAAGGGTGTTCGCGAGATCGCCGACGCGCTCGGCCCGCGCGACCTGGACACGCTCGTGGCTTTCGCAGAGTTCCTCAAGGCGCGCCGCGCCGCCCGCTCCTTCGCGCAGCACGTTGACGTTCCCTCGAGCGACAGCCACCCACAGGCAGAAGGTGATGGCGGTGATGCCAGCTCGAGCGACGACGACGCTCCCGCCTCGCAAGAGCGTGCCGGCGGTGAGGCACGCCCGGCCATCGGCTGACAAGCAGCGACCTGGTGAGCCGAAGTCGGACTTCGGCGCCGTCGGATCACCGGTGGAGCCTCGCCACATCTTTGACGCCTCGATTCGGTCGCAACGAGTAATCTCCTCCGCCTGACAGGGAGGGTTCGTGGCTGCCGAACTGCAAACCGAGCAATTTCTCCAGGCGCGCCTGACCAGCGACGCATTCGACGCCCACGACGCCAACATCCGCAGCGTACGCGGGGTCGAGCGCGTAGGGCAGCTGTTCGAGATCGAAGTCGTCGCGACCTGGCCCTTCAACCAGGAGTCCTTCGATTGGACCGGTGATCCGGAGAAGCTGCCGCACCTCGACGCCATGGTGGGCTCGCCGGTGTCGGTGCTGATCGAGCTGCACAGACGAGGGGAAGGGCCGCAGGGAACGATCACCCCGCTGCGTGCCATTCACGGCGTCGTCGCCTCGGCGACCGATCGGCTCGACGCCCGCAGCGGCGATCTGGCCATCACGCTGCGCATCCTGCCGCGTGCGCAGAACCTCTCGCTGGTCGAGACGTTCCAAGTCTTTCTCGAGACCTCGCTGCCCGACATCCTTCGTAAGAAGCTCGAGGGCGGCGGCCTGGCCGAAGGCAACGACTTCGAGGTGCGCCTGAGCGGCGACTATGGGCCGATCGACTTCGTGGCGCAGTACCGCGAGACCGATCTCGCATTCGTGCAGCGCCTCTGCGAACACCGCGGGATCACCTTGTTCGTCGAGCACGACGGCGATCGCGATCGGCTGGTGTTCACCGATCACAACGAGGGTTTCCGGCGGTCTTCAGCGCCAGCCGAGATCGCCGTGAATCGACCCGGGGCGATGGTGGTCGGCGGCGTCCTCGAGCTGTCGGCGACCAAGCGGGTCATCCCCTCGCTCTTCGTGGTGATGGATTACAACTACCGAACCCCGCAGATCGATCTCACCTCGCAGCACGAGCTGACCGACGCCTATGGCGGCGGCATCATCGAGTACGCGGCGCATTACCGAGACCCCGCGGAGGGCGCGCGCCTCGCCCAGATGCGCGCCGAGGAGTGCCGCGCGACGCAGCTCGTCTTCCACGGCAAGACGGCGCAGGCCGCCCTGGCGGTGGGCAAGCGGATCAAGATCGTCGACGACGTCCGCTTCCCCGAGCTGGACCTATTGATTACTGAGGTCCGTCACGAGCTGACCCAGCCGGCGTCGATTCACGATGCTTCCGAAGCGCCCCGCTATGAATGCCATTTCGTGGGCATCCCGGCGTCGCGTCCGTTTCGCCCGGCCCGCGTCACCCCGCGACCGCGCATCCATGGCGTTCTGCATGCCATCATCGATCCACTCCCCAACGACGAGATCGGCGAGTTTTCCAACCTGGACGACAAGGGGCGCTACACCGTTCGCATGTATTTCGATGTGGCCGGCTCGACCCGCGAGATATCTTCGAAGCGGGTGCGGATGATCCAGAACCACGCTGGCGGTCACTACGGCACGCACTACCCGCTCAAACCAGGCATCGAGGTGATGGTGGCCTTCGTCGACGGCGATCCGGATCGGCCAGTCATTGTCGGCTCGGTGCCCAACCCGGTCACCCCTTCGCCGGTCACCGTCGACAACTCGACGATGAACCGCACCAAGACGGTGAGCGGCATCCTCATCGAGATGAAGGACCGGGGCTGAGGGCGCAAGATGCCGGATCACGACCAGCGGCACGGCGTGCGACACGCGCGCCGCAAAAACCAGATGAGCTTCGGCAGGCGCACCAGCGGCGCCGTCCGAAGCGACGCCGCCCTCGCCGAGACGGCGCTCGCGCGGCGCGACCAGGTCGTCCCCGACGCGTTCCGGCCCCTGTCGTTCATCGCCGCCGACGGCAGCTCCCAGGATCTGACCGGCGACCCCAGTGCCAACGCGGCATTGCCGTCCTCGCCCTACGTCGCCTCCATCACCGCCGCCATCGAGGCGCAGCTGGAGGAGGCGCGTCGGGCCTCCGGCGTACTGCCAGTCGGGGAACGCGCCGCCCGCGATTCCGCTGGCGGTCCCGACGCCGGCATCGCCCCGGACTTCGACGATGGTGGCGCCGAGGGCGAAGCCCAGGCGAGATCGTTCGTCCGGTCCTTCCGCCTCAGTGGTCTGCACCGCGAAGCGTCTCGTGCAGGTCGCGCGGTCGGTGACGCGGCGCGCGGCGCCGGGCGCGCGGCCGGACGCGCCGCCGTCGAGGCGAAGCGCGATGCCGAGCGCGGCATCGGCCACATGCATCACCGCATCCACAACTGGATTCAGCGGGCGCGCGGGGTCGAGGAGATCGACCCACTCGGCGCGGGCGAGGCGCAGGAGCCGCCGTTTTCGCCGCTCGAGCAGGGGCCAGGGTGGCGCGTTCGCAACGACCAGGAGATGCTCCACCACCGCACGCAGCTCGGTGGTGAGAAATCGAACCTCAATCGAGTCGATCGCGTCTGGTACGGCGACCCGGGCGCCGACCCGGCGACCAGCCGCGACGTCGGCTTCTTCAAGCCCGAGCCCGTGCCGGGAACCGAGGCGCCCGCGCAGGCGGCCAGCCTTTTCCGCCGCACCGGCAACGACCGCTACCGCCTCGCCGCCCGGGCCGTCATGACCTCGGCGCTCGACAAGGCCCTCGGTACCGACGTGATCGCCGACGAAGCGTTCGCCGAGCACCTCAACTGGCGCACCGGCAAGATGGAGATGGGAAATGTCTCCTCCGCGGTCGAGGGCAAGCCGCTCAAGGGCGGCGCTCCCGACCCGGTGCAATCGGAGCTGCGTGGCGTCCCGACGCTGACCGAGCCCTTCGCGACCGACGTACCGCTGCGCAGCGCGGCGGCCCAGCGCGGCTTCTCCGACTTGCAGGTGATCGATTGGATCACCGGGCAGGTCGATCGCCACGGCGGAAACATCTTCGTCACCGACGCCGGCGCGGTGAAGGGCATCGATAACGATCTCGCCTTTGGACCCGAGGTCGACCTGACCGGAGTCGACAAGAACGTCGGATTGCCGCCGGTCGTGCACGACAGGACCGCGCGGGCCATCGAGGCGATGAGCGAAGAAGACCTCGAGCGCCTCCTCGACGACGCGGTGCCTCCGTCGGAACGCCTCACGAAGGATGCCGACTTGCCTGCAGGTCGCTCCATAAGCGAGATGGGCGCCGCGAAGGAGCGCCTGCGACGCCTGAAGGATCACCTGAAGAAAGACGGCGTCGTCGTCTCGTCGTTCAACGATGACACATTCGACGAGATGCGCGCCACAGGCGAGAGCCCGGCGGTCTCCTACCTCGATCAACACGCGATGCTGGTCGATGCGATCGGGCGCGCCGAGAGCGGAGAGATGGTGGCGAAGGACTACCCCCTCCAGGATCCGAACGACCTCGACAGCGTGCGCGAGGTGCATCACCGCATGGTTCTCGACGATCCGAACGCGGATCTGTCCTCCTGGGCGCGCGGCGCGCGGACCGGTGCCGTCGCCGGCGATACGCCGCGAGACGAGGCACCGGCACGCGGAGCGCCTGGCGGGCGCGGCCGCTCTCGCAGCCAGGGTGAACAGCCCGTCAGCGCCAGTCCGCAGCGCGATCGTGCGTTGTCGTCGCCCGATCTGTCGGCGAGCAGCGGCGCACCTGCGCGCGGTGGCGACGGCAGCGGCGAGGGCGCGGTCGAGGGCGCACGCGGCAGCAACCGCTCCGGCAAGGCGGAGACCCGCGGCGACGAAGAGCGGCTCGGTCGGCGCGGCGAGGCCGGGCGCGGGGAAAAAAGCGCCTATGGGCGCTTCGTTCGCGCGTTCGGGCGCGATCAGCAAGGCTCGCGCGCCGCGTTCCAGCAGTTCTGGGACCGCGTCGCGCAGGAGCGTGAGGCGACGCGGATCGCACAGGAGGCGGCGCGTGGCCCGTCGGTGCTCGACTCGGTGGGCGCGACCATCGCGGCCGAGCTGTCGCGCTCGTACGAGGACCTGCCGCCCCTCGGTGATCCGGGCTCGCAAGCCGCGCCGGAGGGCGCACCGGACCGCGCCGGCGCTGACGCTGCCGATGAAGGTGCCGGTCTCCCCGCGGTCAGCGCGGGGGCGCCCACGGAGAGTCGCGACGCTGCGCCGACCGGCTCGCCGCCCGCCGATGCCAGTCTCGCCACGGTGGATGCACAGCCGCGGGCGGCGTCGCGAAGGCGCCGCTTCGTGCGCGTCGCTGCGCGCAACTGGAGTCAGGCACGACAACTGGCGGGCTGGCTGGGAGCCGGGTTCTTGGCTCTGCTCCAGAAGCTGCGAAGCCCGCGCGACGAAGGAGAGACCGAGACCGACGACGCTTCCAACGGGGACTCGGGCCCTTTCCGTCGCGACGACCTGTCCAAGGGCGACGGGTGGGTCGTGCTCGATGCCGGCTCCGTGAAGACCCACACGCCCCCCGGAGACGAGGCGCGGACGAACGTCAACCGCGTCGACAAGGTCATCTTCACTCGGCCGATCCCGGGTTCGGACGCGACGCTCGGCTTCTTCAAGCCGGAGGCGTCGAACCCCGACTCGCACCACTTGAAAACCTACGATCGCACGTCAGGCGCGCCGGCCCGCCTCGCCGCACGCGCTGTCCTGTCGTCGGCGCTCGATCAAGCGCTGGGCACCAAGGTCCTGGCGATCGAAGTCTTCGGGCGATTCAAGAACCCGCAGACCGGCAACTGGGAGACCGGCAACGTCTCGGCGGCGGTGCCTGGTCGCGCCCTGCAGGGCAACGTGCATGCCGATCCGAGCAAGCCCATCGCGCCCGACGGCGTGCATGCGGGCAACCTCGTCAAGGAGCTCAACAACGCGGTCGATCTCCGCTCGCCGGAGGTGCAACGCGGCATGACCGATCTGCAGACGATGGACTGGCTCTCTGCCCAAACCGATCGCCACGGCGGCAACATCTTCGTGACCGAAGACGGCCGCGTTCATGGGATCGACAATGACTTTTCGTTCGGTGGGGGCGTCTTCGCCTTTCCGGGGCCGGATGCGCCGGTCAAAAAGACGATCGACAATCAGAACGTCGGTATGCCCGCGGTCCTTTCGCAGCAGACCGCCGACGCGGTGAGGGCCATGACCCCCGAGAGGCTGCAACAAGTCCTGGACGGCGCGGTCCCGGAAAGCGAGCGCCTCGGGACCAACGAGATGGACGCCGCCAAGAGCCGGCTCGCGCAGCTTCAGCAGGCGATCCACGACAAGAGCGTCGAGGTCGTGTCGTCCTTCGACGGCGCCACGTACGACAAGCTCCGCCAGGAAGGCAAGACCGGCTGGGGAAAGCCGCAGTCGACGAGTTATCTCAACGGGCACGCCACGCTCGTCGAGGCGGCTGCCTCCGGCGCGCTCGACGGCGGCGAGATGCTCGAAAAAGACGACGGTACCTACGTCAAGGTCTTTACCGTCAACGAGGATCCCAACGTGAACGTCGGGGCGCTGGCGCCGACGCGCGCCGCCAGCGAGGTCCTCGAGCTTCCGACATCGCCCTACGATGCGGCGCTGGATCGCGAGCCGGCGGGCGATGCGACCTTCAATCAGCCGGCCTCGGGCGCGCTGTCGTCCGCGCTGGCATCGGGCGCGCAAGGCGGCCGCGACGGCGCGGCAGGCGATGCCGCCGCCATGTCGTGGGTCGACGGGTCGGCGCCCAGCAATGAGGGGTCGGCGTCGGGACCGAGCGACTCCACCTCCGTCGCCGCGGGTCGGCCCACGACGGGAGTCGACGACAACGTTCGACACGGTCGCGCCGCCTCCGAGAGTCAGGCGAGCGGCAGCGCCGACTCGGCGTCACGCAGCTTCTATGCCCTCAAGCGGCGAAGCCACGCAGGTTCTGCGCCCCGCGCCGAGGGCAGCAAGACGCCAGCTGGCGGCAAGAAGAACCGCAACACCACGTCCATGGCGAAACACCGGAAGAAGAAAGGCTAGGCCCGATGGGGATCGCAGGAGGCGGAGGCGGAGGCCCCAACGTGGGCGGCGTGGCGGCGCAGGGCAGCGGGGTGGCCGGCGGCCGAATGTCGAAGGACTCGGAGCAGACCGACGACGACCGGAGGGAGCGCGGCATCGTCGATCCGGTGGGTCAGGGAGGAACGCCCGGCGTGACCCGAGGCAAGTACTTCCTCATCGACGTTCCGAACTGGAACGATTCGGAAGAAGATCCCATGACGTCGTACCTGCGCATCGGCGCGGTGAAGGACGTGAGCATCGCGGGGATGGCCGACGCGCCCAAGGACACCGGCGAGGACCTGGCCGCCTACGTGACGGGCTTCATCGACGACACGCGCATGCGCAAGACCGAGGAGGACTACCGCTGCAGCCGGGAGGACGAGTTCACGTACATCCCAGTGGAGGAGCGGCTCGCCGAGAGCGCGATCCTTCATACCAAGGGCGGCTGGCGTGATCACTCCGACGGCAACCGCATCACCACCACCCGCGGTGACAAGGTCGAGGTCGTTCGCGGCAATTACAAGATGGTCGTGCTCGGTCGCACCGACCGCGAGGACGACGCGTCGGTAACCGACTTCTCGGGCGGCCACGGCTCGGACAGCCCCATCACCTTCCGCCCTGGATACGAAAACCGCATCGAGTGGGTCAAGAACTACGACGGGACCTGGAAGGTGACCGAAAGCACCGTGCGCGGCGACGTCCACTCGACGTATCACGGCGACACTGCCGACTTCTTTTACGGCAACGACAAGCAGAGCACGACCGGCTCGACAAGCCCCGGCAAGTACCACGAAAACCCGGCCATCGTCGACCGCACCTGGGCCGTGTCGATGGAGAGCTACACCGGCGTGGGAATGCCCATTCCCACGATGAAAGACGTCACCGAGGCAGGCTCCATCGACAGCAAGACCACGGCGGTGTCGATGACGTCGACCACGACCGCGTCCACGATGGACGACGTCACGACCGTGGGCACGATGACCAGCACCACCACCGCGGCCACGATCACCGACACCACCACCGCGGCCCTCGTCGCGAGCACGACCATCGCCAACACCGTCAGCACGCAGATCGGCAACGATCTGACGACCACCATCGGCAACACCGCGGAGATCACCATCGGCGGCACCGAGGAAGTGACGATCGGCGGAGAGTCTTCGATCACCGTCGGCACCGTTCTCGACATTCAGGTGGCCGCGTTCCTCAATCTCGCCCTCTCCGGAGGCGTCGACATTTCTGTCGGGCCGCAGCTGTCGATCGGCGTCTTCCAGGTTTCCTGGAATCCACTCTGTTACGAGATCGAGTCCCTGAAGGGGACGCTCGGATCGCTGGAGAACAAGATCTCCGGGCAGTTCGCCCAGCTCGCCGCCGTCATGTTCCTCGGCTGATCGGTCGCGTCGCTTTTATCGCCATGCGTGTTCAGAACGACAGCCGATTCCTGTTCGGCACCAAGGTCACGAGCCGCATCGGCAAGCGGCTCGAAATGGTGGCGGTGGTGCGCGCAACCTTCCGCCTTGCCGAGGGCGTCTGCGGTGAGCTGTACCGCGAGCGCGACGCGCCCGTTCCGCAGGGCATGCTGAGCGGCGAGCGCCACTTGCCTGGCGATCACGAGGGGTTGGGCGAGCTGCTCTATCCCGGGGACTTCGCCGACTTCAAGCCGCGGGCCGACGTCATGTTCATCGGTTCGGCCTATGCACCCCGCGGCGAGGCAGTACCCCATCTCGGCGTCCGGTTCGGTGTCGGGGCCTGCTCGAAGATCCTGCGCGTCGTCGGCGATCGCCGGTGGAAGAGTCTCGACCGCAACGGTGAGCCCACGGCGCCACGCGCGTTCGAGGCGATGCCCATATCCTGGTCGCGCGCCTGGGGAGGCGCGGCCGATCCCGCGAATCCTGCCGGGCGCGATCTGCGATCGATCGAGGTACCCAACCTCGAACGGCCCAACGAGCCCATCCTCAGCCGTCGCGAGGCGGGCCATGCGATCGGCCTTGGGCCGATCAATCCGCGGTGGCCATTGCGTCACGCAAAGCTCGGCGAGGGATACGACGCGAGCTGGCGTCGCCAGCGCGCGCCCCACCTTCCAGAGGGGGTCGACTGGACCTATTTCAATGCCGCGCCGCCCGACCAGCAGCTGGACAAGCACCTGCGCGGAGACGAGTCGATTGTCCTGCAGAACCTCCATCCGACGATCCAGCTTCTCGAGACGCGTCTGCCAGGCGTGCGCGTCCGGGTGCTCGTGCGGCGGTCGAGCGGCGCCACCGACGAGGTCGTCATGGCGCTCGACACACTGCTGGTCGACGGTGACGCGCGGAAGGTCGTCGTCACCTGGCGTGGCCTCACCCCGGTCGAGCGGCACGATCTCGAAGACGTGCCGTTCGTGCTCGTCCACGAGGAGCTGCTCGATGCTTCGCCCGCCGGGCGACCGACGCTCGAGGCGCGGCTCGATGCGTTCGCCGCTGATCCCACCGGCATCCAGAAGTGGAGCACCCCTGAGCTCGAAGCGCTCCGCGCGTCGGCTGGGCGGGCGACGCCGATCGATGCATCGGGCGGCGGGCCCGCGGCGATTCATCAGCTGTTGGGCAAACGCTTCGGACCTCTGGCGGACGCGCACCGCGGGCCTATCCGCGATTTCCTGCAGCGCGCCGTCGACACGACGCGCGGCAAAGGCGACCTCGGTGCGACGCTGTCGAAAGCCGCGATGGCGAGCGGCGCCGCCGGCCCTAGCGCGCCGCCGGTCGGAGGCATGGGGGGCGGCACGCCGTCGGTACGCCTGCGCGAGTCGGTGCGGCAGATCGAGGAGGCAGCGAAGCGCGCGCAACGCGAGGTCGCCGAACAGGGCAAGCGCCCCCGCGATCTGTCGAAGCTCGCCAACCTTTCGAAGGATCCGCGCCTGCAAGCGATGGATCCGTCGCTGGCGGCCGCCGGCACCAAGAAGCGCGATGTCGCGCCCAAAGAGGGGGCAGACTGCAAGGGTGGCGACTACGCCGGCAAGGTCTTCGACGGCCAGGACCTGCGCGGCGTCGACTTTTCGCACGCGCGCTTGACCAAGGCCACGTTCAAGCGGGCGCGGCTCGACGGGGCGAAGCTCGACGGGGCCCTCTGCGACGAGGCGGACTTTACCGAGGCATCGCTGCTCGGGGCAAGCTTCGCGCAGGCCAACCTCATGCGCGCGAAGCTCGTCCGCGTGGTCGCCGACAAGCTGGTGTTGACTCGGGCGACGATGGAAGAGGCGGACCTGCGCGAGGCTCGGCTGTCCGAGGCGACGCTGGAGGAGGTGCTGCTCCGCGCCGTGAAGCTCGACGGAGCCAGCCTGGAGCGGGCCTCGCTCCTGCGCTGCATCGCTTGCGACGCGTCGCTGGAAAAGGCGGATCTGCGGCACGCGACGATCGCGCATTGCCTGCTGCTAAACGCCAAGGCCTCCGGGGCCAGCCTGCAAGGTGCGACCCTCACGACGACCAGCTTCGCGGGGGCCAAGCTCGATGGCGCCGACTTTCGCGATGCCTCGGCCGAGGCGTGCTCCTTCATGGGCGCGACCCTGGGCAGCGCCGACTTCCGCAACGCGCGGATGGCCGGCGCGTTCTTTCTGAAGGCGGAGCTGACCTCGGCGCGATTCGCGGGCGCCGATCTCAAGGGCGCCCGCTTCTCGGACGCCGTGTTGCGGCAGGCCGACATGCGCGGAGCCGACCTGATGGAAGCGGATTTTTCGCGCAGCACGCTGGAGGATGCGAGGCTGCAGGATGCCAACGCGTATGGCGCCCTGTTCTTCGATGCCAAGGGGGAACGTGCGCGATTCGACGGCGCCAACCTCAAGCGCAGCTTTCCGGAGGGAGGATGACGCCCGACGAGGTGGAGGCCGCGGTCGCGAGCGGTCGCTCGTTCGCCCGCGTGCGCTTCGTGAAGTTCGATCTGGCAGGGAGAAAGCTCACGGGGCTCGACCTCGGCGGCTCCAAGATCGAGCACGTCTCGTTCGACGACGCCGACTTGCGCGGTGCATGCTGGGCGGGGGCCGAGCTGCTTCACGTGCGCGCGCACCGGGCGATGCTCGAGGGCGCTGACCTGTCGGGAGTCCGCGCGCTCTTTGTCGAGCTCCCTGCCGCTTCGCTGCGAGGGGCCAAGCTGGGCAGCGCGTTCCTCCCCCAGATCGATCTCCAGAAGGCGGACTTGCGTGACGCCGATCTCCACGATGCGGTTCTCACTGGCGCCGATCTGCGGGGCGCCGATATGCGGGGAGCCGATCTCACCGGCGCGAAGCTCGACATGGTGAAGCTCGACGGCGCCGACCTCACCGGGGCGCGCTTCGAGGCGACCAGCCTTGCGCGCGCCTCGCTCGTGAACGCGAAGCTCGCCGGTGCTCAGCTCCGCCAGGTCGCTTTCGCGGACGCCGATCTGCGCGGCGCGGACTTCCAGGGCTCCACCTGGGATCGCGTGGTCCTTGCCCGCAGCGATCTGCGCGGGATCATCTGGCCGGACCGCTGCTTCCAGGCGTTCTTCGTGGAACCTCGGCTCGGTGGCGTCGACGGCGAGCCCCTCGATCTGGCGGGCAAGCAGCTGCTCGGATGCGGGTTCATCAGCGTCGATCTCCGCAATGTGTCCTTGCGCGGCGCTCGTCTGGAGGATGCGATGTTTCGCGGCTGCCAGCTTCAGGGGGCCGACCTCCGCGAGGCCCGCCTGGTGGGCGCCGCGTTCATCGAATGCAAGATGGCCGACATCGATCTCGCCGATCGCGACCTCGAGCAGATGGCCTTCGTCGATTGCGATCTCCAGGGTGCGCGCTTCGGCGCGACGCGCTTCGAGCGGGTGACGCTGGAGCGCAGCGACCTGCGTCGCGCCGATTTTGCCCACGCCCACCTCCGTAGCGTGTTTTTCACGCGCGCCCGGATCGATGACGTGAAGACCGAGGGCGCCACGTTCGAGAACGTGAGCTTCTCCGACCTCGATCTGTCGCAGATCCGCCTCGATAATCGGCGGTTCTTGCGCTGCGCGTTCATCAAGACGAACCTCGTCGGGCGGGACATGCAAAACAGCGATTTCAGCTCCTGCAGCTTCTGGAAGACTGATCTGTCGCGGGCTCGCTTCGACGGGTCGGACGTGTCGGGGGCGAGCTTCTCCGAGTCGGTCCTCTGCCAGACGAGCTTTCAGAAGGTCACTGGGCGGGCCGCCTACTTCGGTGACGCCGACCTGCGGGGGGCGGTGTTCAATGGATCGTCATTGCCGCTTTCGAGCTTCCGGCACGCGAAGCTCGAAGGGGCGAGCCTCGCCGAGTGCATCCTGGATCGCTCGAGCTTCGTGGGCGCCCACGCCGCGCGATGCCTCTTCGCCGGCGCGTCGATGCCGCGCGCCGACCTGTCGCATGCCGATCTCACCGACGCCGACTTCCTCCAGGTCGACTTGCGGGGAGCGAACCTCCACGCGGTGCGTCGCACCGGCACCCGCTTCGACGCCGCACGAATGGACGGCGTGCGCGAGACTGATCGCGACCAGCTCGCAGCAGAGACCTTCGAACGCAGGCGCGCATGAGCGCAGGGAGCAGGACGACGATGGGCATCGAGGCGAAGCGGGAGCTCGAGGTCATTCAGGGCGCGTCGCAGCCTATCGCGGGACGCCCCCTGGTCGGGATCGGTCCTGCGGAGCTGCTGGTCGGCCCGGCACGCGTCGTCGAGGTCGGCCCGAGCTGGGTGCTGGTGGAGGCCGCGGGGAGATCGGGGTCATTGCGTGCGGATCTGGCATTTTCACAGCCGTACCAACCTGCGCTCGGCGACCTGCTGGTGGTGCTCGGCAAGCCGGGCGAGCTCTACGCGGTCGGCGTGCTGCGCGGGCAGGGGCGCACCACGCTGGCGGTCGAGGGCGATCTCGACGTTGTGGCGAGCGGTACGCTTCGGCTGCGCGGGCAGCGCGGCGTCTGCATCGAGGGAGATGAGGTCGCGATCGAGACCGGCAAGCTTTCGGTTGCCGCGAGGACGGCAGTCGAAGTGCTGGGCTCCTTGGTCCAGCGGGTCACCGGGCTCTTGTCGCAGCAGGCGCGTGACATTCACGTTCAGGCGGAGGAGAGCGTCGTGACGCGGGGAAAGAACGCCACGATCCTCACCGAGGAGAACGTGGTCGTGAATGGCAAGCAGCTCTACCTGGGTTGAGGTCGAAGAACGATGCTCCCTGCATGCAATCGCGGCGCCGGCGCCAACGTCCACGCACCCGACGTCTGCCTCACGCCGCCGGTTCCCGTTCCGGTTCCGTACATGAACGCCGCGTTCAACGTGACGGCGGTCGCGTTCGTCCCGCATGTGTTCGTCTGCGGCCTCAACGCGCACAACCTCGGCACCATCCTCGCAACCAGCATCGGCGACGAGGCGGGCGTCGCCCATTGGACGATCATGGGCTGGAGCAAGTACATCGTCGGCAACCCCATCGTGAACGTGGGAATGTTGCCGGGCGAGAATCTCACGTGCGCGTCGATCGGCAACAAGGGCAACGCTGGAAGCGGCATGTGCGCGGTGCCCAGCGCGGTGAACGTGCTCTACACATCGGCTGAGGGGCCCGCCCTCGCGCGCTCCGAAGAGGAGCTGAGCGGCCTGCTGCCACTGACGGGTCAGCGAGCCGAAGCGATGGTCGGCAGCGAGCTGCGCGAGGACGGGACGCTGGTCGTGCGGATCGAGCGAATCGCTGCCGCTGCGCCGCTCCTCGTCCGTCGCGCTCTGACGCAACAGGTCCTGGCCCCGGATCGCGTCACGCTCGATCTGCGGGGCAACCCCGGAGGCGATCTCGAGGCGACGATCCGCCTCGCCGAGCTGTTTCTCCCCGCCGGCTCGATCGTGGGCCATCAATCGTTCGGCGACGGCACCCATCGCACCCTGCGCACGCGGCTGCCGCCGGTCTTTAGCGGAGAGCTTCGCGTCCGGGTCGACGGCGCCACCGCGTCGGCAGCGGAGGTCCTGGCGGCTGCGCTGCAGCACCATCGGCGGGCAGTGGTCGAAGGCCCTCGCACCTACGGTAAAGGGACCGTTCAAGCTTTCACGCCCGACGGGCTGCGTACGGTGGCCACTGTCCTCGCCCCGGACGGCGAGCCCATCGACGGAGTCGGCGTCGGCGGCGAAATCTTTGCATTCGAGGACGCGCGATGACGCATCTCGAAGTGGGTGCCAGCGGGCTCGTCGCGGTCGGCGCTCGCCTCTACCGCTTTGGCGGGGTGCGCCATCTCGCGGTGGTCGTGAAGGCCTCCTACACATTGCAACAGCGGGCCGAGATGGCGCTGCTCCCCCCGATGGATTGGCGAACCAAGGCCAACGTCGCGCACGCCGGGGACGAGCCCTTCCCGCTGGGTCTGGCGGAGATCATCGTGGGACCGTTGTCGCAAGCGGCACGTACTCCCGGTAACGAGGTGTCGCTCGCGATCACCCGCGGACCGGATCGGGTCCTCGACGTGCGACGCAAGGCCGGTGAATCGGGCGCACTCGATGCCTCGGTAGGCTTCGGACCGGTAGCCGCCGCCTCGCCGCTGCGCGCCGCTCATTCCGCCGCCATGGACATCTCCGCGTTTCGGGGCGTCCGCGAGCTTTCGTTGGAGCCGCGCTTCGATCCTCTCTTCTTTCAAGCTGCGCCCCTCGAGCAGCGACTAGGCGAGCTGCGCGGCGGCGACGTGCTCGTCCTTCATGGCATGAGTCACGTCGTCAGGACCATGCAAACGGCCATTCCTTCTTGCCGCGGCCACGCCGTCGTACAGCTCGGTGACGCATTGCCGCGGCGCGTGTCGCTCCGCCTCGATCGGGTGCACCTGGCGCCCGACGCCATGGTCGCCGAGCTGTCGTTTCGCGGCATGGTGGAAGTGTCGGTCGACGTGCACGCCATTCGTGTGCTGGGAGGGCTCGAAACCCCGCTCCGGCCCTTCGCTCCTCTGCCCTTCGATGCTGTTCGAATGCTCGCGGTGGAGGCCATTGCCGATGGCATGCCGGCCATGCAAGTCGAGACTGGCCCGACGACCGAGGTGCTGGGCGAGCCTCCGCATCCGAACGCCGGCCCTGTGACGGCAGTGATGGGGCATCCGGTGGGCCCGCCCACAGTGCCCCACGGCGGGACGCTCATCCTCCAGCCCGGCTTCGAGTCGACCGCGGTGATCTCGCCCGAAGCCCAGGCGCCGCCGTCGCTGCCCTTCCGCAAGGGGGTGGACCAAGGGCTGCACGTCACGCCGACCAGCCCTTTGCCGGGGGCGCCGTGGGCCGGCACACCCGCTGTGCCCGTGCCTCCGCTGTTGCGCGGTGCCGATGACGATCGACCGCCGGAGACGGTGTTCCTCCGGGGGCATTCGCAACCCGACGTGGTCGAGCTGTCCCTCGACGCGCCTGAGGGCGACCTCCCCGAGCCGGCGCCGACGGAGGCAATGACCGAGCGCCAGCCCGCCCAGGAAGCGCCGATTCAACCGCCGGCGCAGCGCGTGAGGCGGGAGAAGGTCGACCCTTGGCGCAAAGACCCGGAGGCCGCGGCAGCGCCTGCGCCCCTTCCTCCTCCGCCCGCTGCCAAAGCATCACCGACGCGCTCGGACATCTCGGGCGGGCTCTACAAGAAGTTCAAGCGCTGAGAGCGCGCTCACCCCGGCTTGCGTCCGACCAGGGCGACCCACGGCTGCTGCGCGGGCGGCTTGCCGGCGGGGCGCAGGTAGGTTCGCTCCACGACGAATCCGGCCGATTGAAGCGCTTCGGTCCAACCCTCGACGGTTAGATAGGTGCCATAACGATCGCCTTGCCAGCCTTCTTGGGCGACATCGAACGCTCGCGGGTTGGAGCAGAACAGGACGCCGCCCGGGCGGAGCGCGTCCCGCAGCTTCCCGAGCACTTCGCCGAGGATGGCGCTCGGCACGTGGAACAGCGACGCATTGGCGAAGACGCCATCGAAGGAGCGCTCGCCGAGGTCCAGGTGGAAGAAGTCCTGTTGCAGCACTTCGCAGTCGGTGTCGCGCTTCGCCATCGCGACGAAGGTGGCGGCGCCATCGATCCCGACCGGGGTGTGACCGAGGGCGCGGAACGTCGCGAGGTCGCGCCCGGGCCCGCAGCCGAGATCGAGGAGGGCGAGGGGTGGCTCGCCACCGATGGCGTCGAGCAGGGCGGCGACGTTCTGGGAGACGTCGTGGTCGCGGGTTCCCTCGCGGAAGCTCTCCGCGCTCGCGTCGTAGTGACCGATCGTGCGCGCGGCGATGGTCCGCAGACGCGCGTCGCGTTCTGGGTCGGGGGTGGTGCTCATCGGGAGGGCGAATCATTCGCCTCGGTGGCGGCGAACGCCAGGTGCGAGCGACGAGGGCACCGATCGATTCGCTCGCTCCAGCCTGCTAAGGTCGCCGGGTGCAGGCGCCGTCCCTCGATGGGGTGACGTTCGACGGTCGTTACGAGCTGGGCCGCATGATCGGCGGCGGCGGGATGGGGCACGTCTACGAGGCCGAGCATCTCGGCACGGGGCGTCGCGTCGCCGTGAAGGTGATCAGCAACCCCGAGCTCGCCAAGGACGCGAGCATCGTTGGGCGCTTCCAGCGCGAAGCCACGGCAGCCAGCGCGATCGACACGCCCCACATCTGCCAGGTCCTCGACACCGGCACCGATCCCGACAGCGGCGCGCCGTTCATGGTGATGGAGCTGATGTCCGGCGAGGATGTGCAGCAGCTCCTGCAACGCGTGGGGCCGTTGCCGCCGGAGCTCGCGCTGCGCATCGGCGCCCAGGCCTGCATGGGTCTCGCCCGCGCGCACGAGGTGAACGTCGTCCACCGTGACGTGAAGCCGGCCAACCTGTTCCTCGCCAGGCAGGCCACCGGCGACATCGTCGTGAAGCTCCTCGATTTCGGCATCGCCAAGGTGAAGATGGAGCGGGCGCACGACCTCGCGAACGCCGAGCTCACGCGCACCGGCATGCTCCTCGGCTCGCCGCTCTACATGTCGCCCGAGCAGGCGCTCGGCACGAAGAACATCGATCATCGCGCGGACCTCTGGTCGGTTGGCATCGTGCTCTACCAGCTGCTGACCGGTCGCACTCCGTTCGTCCATGCGACGGCGCTGGGCGAGCTCATCATGGCGATCTGCGCGGAGCCTGCGCGTCACCTCCAGGACCTTTCGCCCTGGGTCTCGCCCCACGTGGCGCTCGTCGTGCACCGCGCCCTGCAGATCGGTGCCGACGCGCGCTACCAGACGGCGACCGAGATGTTCGACGCGATCATGACATTTCTCCCGTTGGGCAGCGCGATCCAGCCGTCGATGCTGATCGCCCTCACCGAGGAGGAGCGAGGCCGGGTGGCCGAGCGAGCGATTCTTCCGCCCAACGCGCCGCCCAAGCGAGAAGCTATCATTGCGCCATATGCGGCGACGACCGCGAGCGTGCCGCCACCAGGGTCGGTGGCGGCTTCGTCGCAAGCGTCCTCGCCATCGCTCTCGTCGTCGCCGTCACTTCCCCCGCCGCCGCGCGGGCCGATGCCGTCGAGCGGGGAACACGCCATTTACGCGCCCGTCTCGGCGAGCGCGGCCTCGTCGGCTGCGGCCTCGTCGGGCGCCGCACTGGCGACTGCCGCACTGGCGACTGCCGCACTGGCGACTGCCGTACCGGCGACCGCGTCGCGTGGATCCTTGCTCCCGCCGTCGCTCGGCGGCCCTGCGCTTCCGCCGTCCCTCAGCGGCGTGCCCAGTCAGGTCGCCGCGCCCTCCAGCAATCGATTCGTCCTGATCGGGGCCGCGCTGGGCGTCATCGTCGTGGGGGGAATCGCCGCGTTCGTCGCGCTTGCCGTGCCCGTCGCGCCCTCGACGGCCGACTCGTCACGCGCAGTGACCGAGCCACCGCCCGCCGCCGCGGCACCTCCCAGCGCCGCAGCGACCGCGGCCGAACCCGCCTCCAGAGAGCGCGCCGTGAAGCTAGTGGTCATCGCCCCGGATGACGCGACGATCGAGCTCGACGGCCGCGTGGTGCGCCACAAGGGCGGAATCCTCGAGATCACTGGCCTGCTGGGCAGCGTCCACAAGGTGCGGGTGACGTCGAAGGACGGCGAGGTGGAGGAGGACGTCGTCGTGACAGAGATCGGCGCGCAGCCCCCGAAGGTCACGCTCGTGAAGGGCGCGAAGCCGCGCAAGCCGGCCCTACCCGCATCGCCTCCGAAGAAGCCGCCTACCGGAATCGAGAACAAGTTCGAGTGAAGGCCGGCGCGGCCCGCGACTCGGAACCTCAGTCGCAGCCGAGTTCGTCCTCGCCTTGCGCGCAGTCAGGCGTCCCGTTGCAGACCAGCTCGATGAGGATGATCCCTCCGTCGGGGCAGCCCTTGAACTGCTGGCACTCCGTCCACGCGGCGTTCCGGTGGCCCCCGTCGCAGCCGACGTCGGGTGCGTCGCAGAGGACGGGATGCAGCATCTCGTGCAAAAGCACGGCGCGGCTACCGACCGTGAAGGTGTCGCACCCTTCGAGGTAGTAGCCGGCAACCGGCTCGCCCGCAGGCGTCGCGACGCAATTGGTGGCCGCCGTCTGATCGCATTGAACAAGTGTGGGGCGGCTCTCCACCTGCGGCAGGTCGTCGCGACGCAAGGTGGTGCCGGTGACGCGGCTCGCGCACACCTCCAGCTGCCGATAGATGTCCACCTCGGCGGCGGAGAGCGGCTCGGTCTGATCCGGACATTGGCCCGCGTCGTCTCCGCAGGCCGAGAGGAGCGTCGCACCCAGCGCGCCAACCAGCACGGCCGTGTGGAGGGCAGTCGGCGCCGCGCGAGATGCACGGCCGATGCGCGCGTCGGGGTGAGGAAGGGGAGACGACATGGGAGCTAAAGCTGCCCCCGGGAGACGCCCATCGCAAGGCGGGTCGTCCGTTTGGCTGGCTGGGAACGTCCTCGACGACCGGCCGATCCCATTTTGGTGGATAGCAGCAGCGTTTTTCTCTTGTCTGGCGCCTCGCCTTGTTGGCGGGCGCCATGATCCCCGGCTCGACCGCGTTCTCCAGCTCGCACGGCGAAGTCGACTCTGGGATGACAGAAGACGAGGCGATATCGAACAGGAAGACGGGAAGACGGGAAGACAGGAAGCTCGAGGAGCCCCAGATGGTGATTGGGCTCCACACCGGCCCCCAGTCCTTTCGGTGCGGGTCTGATCGCGACCTCCATTCCCGGCAATTGTAATGAAGACCTCGAACCACTACTGGCCGGGTCGGCGGGTGACCCCACGAATTCGGGCATCGCGACGAGGGCTCGAGCTCCTGTCGGTCAGTACACGAGCTCGCCCGGCGCTTTGCGCGGCGAGCTGCGATACGGTGGGAGCCAGAAGCTCTCGTCGACCACGAGCACGTCGTCGTCGACGAAGTGTGGCCCCCCGGTGTCGGCCATGGGGAACGCGCTCGAGTCGAACAGGCTGTCGCTCGTCACGACGCTGCCTCTCGGATCGACACCCCAGACCTCGCCGGTGGTGCGATCGAAGACGTAAAGATACGAGCTGACGCCGCCGCCGCCCGCGACGGGCGCGACGTCGAGACCGATGAACCGACGCGAGCCCGAGATGTCGCGCGCTGCGACCCATTGCGACATGGCGAGGGACCTCTGCTGGATCCACGTCCCCATATCGTCGACCTTCACGACCCTCGGTCCTTGGAGCATGAATGGGAAGCCGGAGGCCGCCGGGGACGCGTCGACCGCAGCGGGGGGCGCGCAGCGCGGACCGGCGTCGGCTGGCATCAGCTGACCCGAACCATCCACGATGTGAGCGGTCTTCTCGTCGAATGCGACCACGACTTCGCGGCCCGTCGGCATCCCCTCGCCGAACACATCTTCTCCATAGTGCTCATTGCCGTCCAGCAGCAGGCAGTATCGCCCATGGGCCTCGTCGACGCGGGTGCCTTCGGTTCGCGGTCGATAGACCGGGGCCTCTGCGTCGGTCGGAAACGTTGCCTGCGGGTCGCGGACGGTCGACCCCGCCGCCGGG
>Ga0105046_10005830_pt1 | contig 19460 bp, 18 predicted proteins | sample MAT03_FD_78385 | JGI IMG/M metagenome (GOLD analysis project Ga0105046, IMG submission 78385) | Freshwater microbial communities from Lake Fryxell liftoff mats and glacier meltwater in Antarctica - MAT-03 (megahit assembly) | ecosystem: Environmental > Aquatic > Freshwater > Ice > Liftoff... | reverse complement strand
CCGGGCGAAGCGACGGGCGGGTTGCCAGCGCTCAAGCAGGAGTGCTGGCACTGCCAATGTAGCAACAGCTACGGCCAGAGCCGTCACGTGCTCGGGCGGGGTGAGGAGCCAGTTCATCGGCTTCAACCCTAGTACGGATGCCTTTCTGGATTGAAGGGCGCATCCGAAGCGTCTACGGTCGGGGACACGTGGAGTCCCTATCCGTCGTCATTCCGGTCTTTAACAGTGAGGAGTCGCTACCGCGTCTCCTTGTGGAGTTGTCAGCTGTGCTATCGGAGCTTGTTCCGGCGCACGAGATCATTCTGGTGAACGACGGAAGTAGCGACCGGAGTGAGGATGTTATCCGGGCTCTCGTGGCGCAGTACCCCAACGTACGTGGGGTCGAGCTCATGCGCAATTATGGCCAACACAATGCACTCGTTGCTGGTATCTGTGCGGCACGCCACCCGGTGGTCGTCACGATGGACGACGACCTGCAGCACCCACCGTCCGAGATCCACCTGCTCCTCGAGAAATTGGCGATGGGGTTCGACGTAGTCTATGGGGTCCCCGCGCAGGAGCAGCACGGCTTGGCTCGCGATATGGCTTCGCAAGTGACCAAGTTCGTTCTCAAAGGCGCGATGGGGGCCGATACGGCCCGCCGGATCAGCGCATTCCGGGCCTTTCGAAGGGAAGCGACCGCGGCGTTTGAGAGTCACCGTGGCTCGTATGTTAACGTCGACGTGCTGCTCACCTGGGGCACCACACGCTTCTCCTCGGTCCTTGTCCGCCACGACGAACGCAGGTTCGGTAAATCCAATTATACTCTAAGAAAGTTGGTTGTTCACGCACTCAACATGGTGACCGGGTTTAGCGTTCTGCCGCTTCAGATCGCGAGCTTCGTCGGGTTCGCGGCTCTCGGTTTCGGGCTGTTAGTGCTCGCCTACGTTGTTTTGCGTTACGTGGTCCAAGGGGCAAGCGTTCCCGGGTTTCCGTTCCTAGCTTCGGTGGTCTCAATTTTTGCTGGCGCGCAGTTGTTTGCGATCGGGGTCATTGGCGAATATTTGGCTAGAATTCATTTTCGATTGATGGATAAGCCGCTCTACACAGTCAGAAGCGACTCAGGCTCGCCCGATGCTTGAATCGCTTGATTGGGACTCGGAGCACTTTGGCTTTCCCATTGGGCGAGTCCAGGGGTCCATTCTCTCAGCGGCGAGCGCTGTATCGCTGGTGGCCGCAGCGGATCGTTTTCAGTGCGTCTATTGGCTCGCGGATCCGAACGACCTGGAGACAGCTGAAATCGCGGCTCAAACTGGGTTTGTGGTCGTGGATGTGCGGCTGACCCTGTCTAGGGCGTTAGGCACTGAAATGCCTGTGGCGAGATCTCCGTTCGTGAGGCGGGCGGCTTCAACGGATATCGATCCTCTAAGGCGGATCGCAAGCTACGCTCATACGGACACCCGGTTCTACTTCGATACGAAATTCCCTCGATCGCGGGTCGACGAAATGTACTCTATTTGGCTCGAAAAGGCCTTCCGGGAGGCGCCTGACGGCGTTTTCGTCGCCACCCAGAACGGAGCGCCCTGCGGCTACATCACGTGTCAGGTCGGGGACGCCACAACTGGCGTCATTGGACTGGTTGGCGTTGGCGAAGCGGCTCGCGGGCAGGGGCTCGGTCAAGCGCTCACAGGTACCGCACTCGAGTGGTTTCGAGAGCGCGGCCTGGAACGCGTTGAGGTGGTTACGCAAATGCGCAATCTCACAGCGCAGAGACTCTACGCGCGCATGGGATTCCTTCCGCACGCGGTGAAGATTTGGTATCACCGTTGGCATAAGTAGATCTGAAGCGCCGGCGGTTTAAACGGCAAAGGCCTTCGTTCGCTCAATCACAGCCGCTTGCTCCTCCGCCGTGAGCGAGCCAAAAAGTGGGAGCCGCACGAGCCGGTCGCTGACATTTTCAGTGATCGGACAATCTCCCGAGCGCGAACCAAGCTGCTGGCCCATGGCGGACGTGTGCAGCGGGACGTAGTGAAACGGGGTCAAAATCCCCGCAGCTTTCATATGCGCGATAAACGCTTGGCGTCGCTCAAGGGTCGGAAGAAGCATGTAGAAGAGGTGTGCCGGATGCTCGCACCCGGAGGGTATTGTTGGTAAAGTGACCCCATTCTCGCCGGCCCAATCCTTGAGCTCCGCCGAGTAGCGATTCCATACCGTGTGGCGGCGCGCCTGGAGACTGGTGTGGGCTGTCAGTTGAGCGAAGAGGACCGCGCTCAGGATCTCGGAGGGCAGGTAGCTTGAGCCAAGGTCCACCCAACCGTACTTGTCGACCTGCCCGCGAAAAAATAAGCTGCGATTAGTGCCCTTTTCGCGGATGATCTCGGCGCGGCTCGAGTACGACAGATCGTTAATGAGAAGAGCGCCTCCTTCTCCGCAGGAAATGTTTTTTGTTTCATGGAAGCTGAGGGTGGCGAAGGTTCCGAAACTGCCGAGCGGGCGTCCATGAAGCGTCCCGAAGAGCCCGTGTGCGTTGTCTTCGACAACGGGTACACGGTGGCGCTCGCCGATGCTGAGAAGTGCCTCCATTTCGCAGGCGACCCCAGCGTAGTGCACCGCGACGATTGCCCGAGTCTTTGCGGTGATCTTGGACTCAACGAGCCGTTCATCCAGGTTTAATGTGTCAGGGCGGATATCCACGAAGACCGGACGTGCACCCCGCAGCACGAACGCATTTGCGGTGCTGACGAACGTGAAGGAAGGCAGGATGACCTCGTCCCCGGCTCGAATGTCGAGGAGCAGTGCGGCCATTTCGAGTGCATGAGTGCACGACGTGGTGAGCAGGGCTCTTTTCGAAGCAGTCAGCGCCTCCAATGCGGCGTTGCACTGCGCTGTGAATGGCCCGTCGCCTGAGATGTGTCCCCCAGCGAGCACCTGGCGAACGTTCGTCAACTCATCCCCTGAAATTGAGGGTCTGTTAAATGGGATCTTCAATAGGGGGCGGATGCTAGCCTGTCGGCCGAACGTCTGTCACGCGGCGTGCCAGCGTTCCAATCCCCAAGCGGTACGTTTTCCCTCAGTTCACGGGTCGGTGCGCCGTCAATTCAGCGCGTCACGAACCGTGAGGTCCGGCGGGCGCCCCAAATAAGTTGGGCCCGGAGACGGCGTGGTTACCACCGCCATGCCGCTCCGAGCCCGCCCCTCGCTGCAATTGCCAGTCCTCCGCGGGTGAATCAGACCCCAGAGTTAGCGAGATGATAGCGCTCCCTACGTTGCGCCCAGTTTTCTAGATGATTTCTTTTCAAAGCGCCACGGTTAACGGAGCGTGTCTTCCGGGCGGCGTCACTTTTCGAAGCGATGCTTTGCTATTCGAAAGCCCTAGCGATGGCCTCGCGTCGAAAGTCAAAGATTCGTTCGAGAGATCGTTTGACGAACACGTGGCCAAGAGGCGCTAAGGGTCCCCCGGGCAGCTGGTAGTTCACCGTGTCCCGCACCAGCGTGCCTCCCTCGGCATCGGTAAACTCGTGAAGATGATGCCAGTACCGGTACGGCCCGCTGAGTTGCGTGTCGACGAAACTCTCAAAACTGACAAAGGATTCAATCCGGGTGCGCCAGCTGATCGGAATTCCGTACAAGCGAATCTGGTAATCGATCAGGGTGCCCGGCGCCATAACAATGGGCGGAGGGGAAATGATCTTGAAGTTAAGGAATGGTGGAGTGAGCACTTCTAGGTTAGCGGCTTCGGAAAAAAAGCCGAAAACCAGCTTCCTTTCTGCTGGGACCAATTGAGTGCGCTGTAGCTGATAATGCTTGCTCATATTCACGTCTCTATGCGCGAGATGAGGTAGACCGCTCCGACGACAAGGGTCATGATAAAGAACCCAATCGCAAACAGAATCACATCGCCGTCACTCACGGGAAGCTCCCTTGGCAGCTACCAAGAGCGCCCCGAGGCTCAGAATGGAGGGTACCCAAAGACCGACAAATAGCCCGCGTTCTCGGTCGCCGGAAAACCAAAGACCGACCGACAATAAGAACGAAAGAAATGCCGCGATGCCAAATAGGCGCACGGATCAGTGTTTGAGCATCGGAACTCCAGCGTTCACTCAGAAGTATCTGAAACTGAGAAGTGTCTGAATTGACCTACTGAGCACTTAGAACCCGCCTTACATTTCGCAAGGGTCGATGGGGGCGAGGGTGGGGGTGACGGCCGGCGTGAGGGTCGGCGTGAGGGTGGCTCGGCCTTGCTCAAGCCTGCTTCAGCGAGCCTCGCCTCTTCGTTACTCGCAGGTGCGCTTCTGCTGCGTGAAGGAAGCGGTCGCGTGCGAAAGCGTGATTGACGCAGGGCAGGGGATAGGTGGTGCCGAGCACAACATCGGCGCGCTTCAAGACCTCCTTCGGGGCCTCCGACGGGCAGTGAATGAACTTTGCGGGCATTTCGGCGAGCTCGGGAACCCAGCGTTTCACGTAGGCTCCCTCCGGATCAAAGCGTTGCCCTTGGAGGGTCGGGTTGAAGACTCGAAAGTAAGGTTGAGCGTCACATCCGGTGCCTGCGGACCACTGCCATCCCATGTCGTTGTTCGCCCAGTCACCGTCGACAAGGTACTTCATGTAATGGGCTTCCCCGCGACGAAAGTCGATCAGCAGATGCTTTGAGAGAAAACTCGCCGCGACCATCCTGGTGCGATTGTGGACGAATCCCTCTGCGTAGAGTTGTCGAGCCGCTGCGTCGACGAGTGGATAACCTGTAAGGCCATCGATCCAGGCACGCCAGCCCAGCGGATCATCACGCCAGGGAAATCCACGGAATTCCGGCCGAAAGGGCTGTTCGAGGAGGTCCGGCCTGTGCCAAAGCGTGGCGTGCGCGAACTCGCGCCACAACAGTTGTTTCTGAAACACTGAATGCGACTGCTGCGCAGAGCTGGACGCGTGACGTTTCAGGATGGCGCTCCAGACTGTGCGAGGGGACACGGTTCCGAACTTGAGATCGGGCGAAAGGCCACTCGTTGCAGCGAGCGACGGAATGTCGCGAGAGGTAGCGTAGTTATCCAAGGGGCCGCGCGAAAAAGCGCGAAGCCGATCGCGTGCCGCCGCCTCACCACCCCGAGGGAGGCGTGGATTGTGGGGGATGCCTAGCTCCGCCAAAGCAGGAATAATCACGGAATCCGACGAGGAAACATCGACTGGCAAAGACGGGAGAGCAAGCGGCGCTGGGATGGGTTTGCCGATCTGATTGGCCTTCAGTGCAAACGCTCGGGCGAAGGGGGTGAAGACCGAATAGGGGGCGCCAGTGCCGCTTCGGCAGACTGTGGGGGCTAAGAGCGTTTCTCCCTCAAAGAGATCAAACGGGACGCGCAAGGCTAGAGCTATCTGCCGATCGCGCTCGCGTGCAAAAGGCTCCGTCCAGCGCTGGGAAACGACCCGATCCACTCGCCATTTTTCACAAAGGCGGGGAATGACCTCGACACTCTTGCCAGGCACAACCAGCAGCTGCGATCCCAGGTGGGACAGATTCTTAGCGAGAGCCATCAGCGATTCGAGCAAGAACTGCATCCGGTGTGGCAACTCGCGCGCGCGATGCGGAGCAAAAAAATACGGGTCGAGGACAAACACAGGAATCACCTCGCCGTCCCCGAGCGCGGCAGCAAGCGGTGCGTGGTCGGCAATGCGCAGCTCCTTGCCTCGAAACCAAACGAGCGTTCGCACGTGGCTGGTCTAGGTCTGAGGCCTGGGTGCGCAAGCTTCTAAGAGTCGTTTCCTCGTTGCGGGTGACGGCAGGCCCGATGAGGATTCGTCGGCCAGCGCGAAGTGCATAGCTACATCGAGCGCGAGCGGTTTTCGGCCAGGAAAGAGAGCCCAAAAAAGAGACTCTGTGGGTTCAAGATCGCTCACCAACCCTTCCACGAGTTCACGCGCGATGCTCGTTTCCACGGTAGTGACCCAACCAATCCAATAGCTGGAAAGGCGGGGGGTCAGGACCGGCACACCGATCATCGCTGGATTGGGGCGGCCGGTTGCCCGGGCCGCACGCAACAACATGTCACGGTGACTGATTCGCTCGGGGCCAGGAAGGTCGTAACAGACGCTCTTTCCCAGCGAAGGAAGCGAGAGCGCCTCAACCAGCGCCCAAGTGACATCATCAATGCTCACCGGCCAACTGTGCCGCAAGAGCCACTTGGGTAGAAGCATCGCCGGTAACCTGCGCGCCAGATCTCTGACCATCTGCCAGCTGACGCTCCCCTTGCCGACGATCATGGCCGCTCGCAACTCAACAACCTCCACGGTGCCGGCGCGTAGCACGTCGCCGGTAGCAAGCCGACTCGCCAAATGCCGGGAGACCTTGCCAGAAGGCGCGACTCCCCCCAGGTAGACGACACGAGAAACACCAGCAGCTGCGGCTGCCTGCGCAAACAGCTGAGCCGCGCGCCGTTCTTCTTCGGGATAATGTTCGCCCGTGCCGAGGCGGTGAACCAGATAGAAAGCTACGTTGCAACCCGCAACAGCGTTCTTGAAGGACTCCGGATCGCGCACGTCGAAGTGCACCCAGTGCGAGAGCGGCTCCGCGTTCCTCGCGCGATCCACATCGCGGGCACAACAGATGACTTCATATCCCCGCGCCTCGAGCCCGACGCGCAAATGCCGACCTACGAAACCAGTGGCCCCCGTGACGAGGACGCGAAGCCCGGGCTCAGGCACGGTGACGCCACCAGTAAACAGGCTCCTTTTCGCGCCGCATTCGCGCACGCTAGCATGGGGTGCCCCCAGCCGTCACCTTGACAAGTCCGAGTGGCGTTCGCGTGAGCTTGGGAAGCTCGCCTAGTATGACGAGCCGGTCGTAAGCCAAGAACACCAGTAGGTGGTAGAAGCCAAGAGCAACCAGAACGTGCCAAACGCTATGGAACTCAAGGTAAGGTATGCCGTTTTGCGGCAGAATGATGCTGACTAGATTGCAATAGCGCAGGTCCACTAACCAAACCACGATACCAATCAGGTAAGAACACATGCCAAACCAAAAGACGCCACGTGCTTTGGCCGCTGCATGGCTTCGGCTGATCTGAAATACGCGAACCAGCGCGAACAGTTCAAGGGTGCCAAAGCTGATGTGGAATGAGTAAAACTGCACCGGACCCTGGGTGAGGGATGTGAGCAGGGTGATGAGCAGTCCGTGCCCGCAGAGCAGCCACGGAAACCAGACACCAAAGCGTCGCTTAGGTCGCCTCTCGGTCAAGATGTAAACCATGATTAAGGCCGAATAGAGCATTGGCAGCTCATCCAGCATTTGGAGGCCAAAGCGCAACGTCGCGTGGAACGCGGCACTCCCTGCTCCCACCACCGCGACAGCCGCGAAGGCTGCGAGAAATCGGCGTTCAAGGAGCCGAATGTGCAAAACAATACCTGCCACGGCAACAGCTACGATCGCCAAACTGGAAACTGTATTGAAGAACTCCGCCACGTAAGGCGTGATCGCGTAGTTGGACTCGCACCAATCTATCGTCGACGTGGGTGCTCCCCAGAAGCCGTCTAGTTGCCGAGGCATCGTTTCCCCCACGCGCAAACGGAGCTGGGCATCACGCAGTCTTAAGGTAACGTTCTACTTTGTCCCAGACGATCGCGGGATCGAGCTGCGTGTTGGACTGCACTACGACAAACCAGGGTGGGCCTTGGCCTTGGAAACACGGCGCCGGATCCCACTCGCTAAAGTTGTCCTTGTCGCTTTGCCAGCAAGAGCGCTCGATGTCATAGATCGCCTGCGCTGTTTCCACGTGGAAGTTGCGGATGTGGCCCGTGACCTCAAGGTACGTGTAGTAAAGCGCATACTCGGTCCAGGGTGCGCCCGCCGCAAGCATGAGTCGCCAGCGCGCGAACTCTTTCTTTGTGAACCGGGAGCGCCCGAGTGCGATCGCTTGCTTGACCCCGCGAACGCTCAGGGTTAACGGCTTGTGCTCAAAATAGTCGCGGATTTCAAACACTGCGTCTCGCACTAAAATAGCGGGGGTGACATTATGCACCACGCCTTTTCGAAACGATTTCATCCCGAGCGCCGCTTCGGTGTGCCGATACCAACGCGGATGCCGATCTTCTGGGATCACGAAGTAAGGCACGAGGTCTGGAGCGGCCTCGGCGACGGTGAAGGCACGCGTGCAAATCACGTCGGCGTCCAGTGTGAGGTAAGCTCGCGACGCTACGTGCTCCGCGATCGCCAACTTGATGACCTGCTGCTTGTACCAGCCGCCGAGCGTTGGCGTGAGCCGAAACTCCGGAACGATCTCGGTTTCGGGCACGAGCCTAAGGTCCTCGGTTTCCACCTTCTGCTTGCAAAGCGCTTCGCGGATCGCCGGGAGTTGTGCATCCGGGACCACAACCCAAAGCGTACCAAGTTCGGGAAAGTACTTGGAAAGCGAAGAACGCAGGATCTCGGCACGCTCGACGTCGCGAAGTGTGAGCGGAAGAACTGCGTCCAATCTAGGCATGGCGCGGAGGCTAATCGTGCGAGAAGAGGGAGGCAACCGAGGGAAAGCATCTGAAGTATCTCGTTTACCTTGGGAGTGTGAATTGAGGATTACAACGTCTCCATGAATGCCGCTCCTGGGCCCCCAGCTGGCGTTTTTGGCTGGTCTGTCAATTGCGCTAAGGCCTTTCCAGGCGGACTCGTGACTTGCTCAAACAGTTTTGGCTCACTCCGCTATGCCTTGGCGCCTCGTGGCTCGCATTCGGCTGCGTCAGGACCCGCCGATCAGGTCTTCGATTCCGGGGTCGATTATGTCTCTGACTTCGCCGGGACGGATGAATGTCGGTGTTTCTTGATCGACTCTGCGGTGGCCAACCTGATCGACGCTATCGCGGTCTCCATCAGCGCAACCAACCGTTCCAGGGTGCACCACGTCTTCGTAGAGATGCCCAAAGGCGCGTATTTTGTGGTCGACGTTCACTACAACTTCCTAGCCAACCGTAACGCCAACCGCATGGATGTACAGGTGTGGTCCGCGAAGCAACCGATCACGGCGTTAAGCAAACTCCGCACATCGCGACTTGGGGCGAAAAACCAACCGACGAGATGTGTCTGGGGGGGCTGACGGTGACGGACTAACTCTGTCGCATCCAACCCTCCGCACCGTACATGTGCACGGCGTGCTCAGTCGCGTCGATTTGAAACAGCGTGAGCCAGCCGAGCGTTACCAGGTTTTTCACCTTCTGGTGTTTGCGCAAGACGGACTCCAACGCTGCACGCGGTGCCTCAATGAACACGCTTAAGCGAAGCGGGGTGTGCACCCATGTGTTCCCATCGTGCAGTGACTGCAGCGGCAGCCCGATGCGCAGATCGCCCGTGTTTCCTTCGAACACACCCAGGTGTCCACCGACCACATTGTGTAATACCTTGTTGCCACTGCCATAGCGAAGATTATCCACGGTGGAGGCGTAGTACTGAAAATTTATCCAATGCGTTACCAACATCGGTGCCGTCATGATCAGTTCCAGAATCGCAAATCCTTCATCTTCCTCATGCCGGTACTCGTGGAGAAAGGAACGTCCGTTGAGCTTGAGATGCCGGCAATGTTCGCGTGGAGCCACAATAAATGCGGCATTATTCGCTAGTCCCCATTCGGGGCGCACCTCGGCCCAATCGCGCGTTCGCTGGCGCACGCTTGCGAGGAGCGCATCTTCATCCAAACCTGAAAGCCCAAGGGAGGCTGAACGTTCGCGGCGCGCGCTGGCTCCTGCGTGCGCCAACCACACGCGAAGTTCCTCCGAGGCATTGGCGTGCGAGGCTGGAAGCTCGTCAAGATCGTACATCACGATCTCGTCGGTAGTCGTGTTGTGGAGCCCAGCGACAAACCGCGTGTTTTCCTCGATCGAAATGCCCCGTTCGGCTAGCCCAGCACGTACTTCCGGATCGTTCAGGAGGGCCGCCGCGGCGCGGGCATTCACTTCGCCAGTCTGCCCACAGCAAGCACCACAGTCGAGCCCGGAAGCGTGGGGATTATTCTTCGTTTCGCTCCCATGCCCCACTAGGAAAACGAGCGGAGCGAAGTCATGCGTGAGGCTCATGCCGCGCAGTATTCCAGCGGCCAGATCACAGCGCGTGTTCCGATCGAGCGCCGTCCCGTCCGCTAGCTGCGTAAGCCGCGGTTTGCGCAGCGCTCGTTCGTCGCGATTGAGGCCGGCCGTGTCGACGTCCAGCTGGGGGCTTTTGGCCAAACTGTCGGAGAGCAAACGCACGGCGTAGGGAAGGCCCATCGCTTCAACGAAGGCAAATGTTGAAGGCCCGCCCGTCTTGAAGGATTTCCAAGACTTGCTCAGGCTCAGCCGAAACGTTCGCTGTGCTTGGGTGCTTTCATTCAGCCCTGTATCGGTGATGCGGTACTGCGCTGGGAGCAAACCTGGGAGTTGCGGTCGCGCGTGCTCTGCACCGAATGCTTGGTACTCCACCGGTAGCCCGAAAAATCCCGCGAAACCCAGTGTTTGTACGGAAGCCGATTGCGATTCAAGCGAGCGGCGAAAGACTTCCGAGCGAACGTCGATGCAGAACACCGCCTGCACTCGCACTTCCTTCGGCCTGCGCTTGTCTAGGCCTCGGGGCAACTCGGCGATGATGGTTTCTTGAAAGGCGATTTCGAGGGCTTCTTGGAACAACCAATCTTGAGCCCGCGAGGTGCGTGACAGAGCGTCAATTTTTGACCAACTCGCTCGCGCCAGCTGCCAGCGCAACGCGAGGCTCCCGCCTCCTGAGCGGTGAAGGAGCCATTCCCAGGCTGCTCGAATGGCGAGCAAGTCGATGATGTGGTGGTCGTCTCCGCCGGCGAGTCGAGCAGTCCAGCGACGGTACATGCAGAGAGAAGCCCAGCCGTTGACATCGAGCAGCAGGCTCGTCAGATAGCTTTCATGCTCGGCCGGCGGCACCTCAAGATCCAAGAGCGTACGTTGCAGAAGCTCTCCTGCCGTGTCCGGCAATTCTCTCACGACGCTTGAGTACTCAGGAAAGCCCATGAGAAGCGCTGGGGCACGGTCGTTCTGTGCTTGCCTGCGCCAACTCCCGTAGAGCCCCAACGTGCGGTTGGGCCCGAGCAAGGCTTGCCCATCATCGAAGTAAGCGGCGCAATACTGGCTGATGCCGTTGGTCACGAACTCGTACCAGCGTAGGTTGCCTGTGCTATCGCGCTCGGCATCCAGCATGTCGGTCACCTTCGACCGCCTAGGGATCGCGGGCGCATCGCGCTCCAACAGCTCTAGGAGCTGAGCGCAAGTGATCGAGGCATCGTGACGCGCTATCGCCGATTCAAGGTGCTCGTGCCGAAGGAGCCCCTTTGCCAGTGCCTCACGAAACCAAGCTCGCGGCATGAGCAGCTGCGCGCTAGAGAGTGCGTGAAGCTCCGCCGATACCTCTTTTAGCGGTCGATCCGTGAGGCTCCACAGTGGGTTGACAGCAATGAAGCGATCAAGGGGCCAGCTGGGCGCAATGCGCGCGCACGCTTGCTCAATGGCTCGTTCGATGGCTGGATCCGGTGCACCGTGGTCGCTCGGGATAGCTGTGGCGCTGCTGGTTGACGTCTTGGTGTTCATGGTCATGTCTCCAATGACTCGGCCAGGGCAGGGAAGTTAAGCGAACGGGGCGCTGAGCTAACGCGCGGGGGCCAAATCGCGAACGTCCAGCGCGTGAAGCGTTCATCGAGGAAGAATCCGGCAAAAAGCTGAGGATGCAACCACGTGGCGAAGCGGCCGTGGGGGCTCAATTGCAAGCTCACTTGGACCAAGAAGAGCCCGGTTGTTCCCAGGGCTAAGAGACTCCACCCCCATTCGGTGTGCTCCACCTCAGGCACTGGCAAGAGCCAAATCGCGCTAGCATGCCAACCAACATAGAGCAGCGTGACGCCCAGGCCTCGCGTTAGCACGCTCTTCCAGCCGAGCAGGCTTGCCGCCGAGCTTTGCGCTAAGAGCGGGACTAAAGACAGCGTCATCAGCAAAGCGAGTACCGCCGAGGACACAGTGTGTCCCGGCAGGAACCTTGAGATGCCCAAAACGCCGGCTCCTAGGATCACTCCTGCTCCCAGGACGCTCACTGCCAAGCGCTGGATGGTCAGAGGCGGAGCCTTCGCCAGCAGCGACAGCGCACGCCACTCGGCCACCGTGTTTCCAGAACTTAGGAAGGCATGCGCTTTGTAGCAAGAATGCGCTACCAAGTGGACGAGCGCGAGCTGCCAGGCGCCCAAACCGCACTCGACCAGCATGAACCCCATCTGGGCGGCTGTGGACCAGGCCAGGCTAACCTTGATACTCACCCGCGTGGTCATGACCAACGCAGCCAGCACAGCCGTTGTGAGCCCCACCGCCACTAAGAGTAGTTGAGCTGCTGGTGCAGCCGCCATGAGCGGCGCCAATCGAATCATGAGAAATCCCCCGATATTGACCACGCCGGCGTGCAGTAATGCCGAGACGGGCGTCGGTGCTTCCATGACTTGAATCAACCACCCATGAAACGGCAACTGTGCCGACTTGAGGCAAACAGCAGCGGCAAACAGCAACGCCGCGACCTGCATTGGCATTGGCAAGCTCGGGTGTTGACGCACCCAAGCCTCTACCGCTTCAAGTTGCAGACTTCCGACATTCAATTGCACTAACACCAATGCACCAACCATGCAGAGATCGGCCAGGCGGCTTACGAGAAACTTCTTATGAGCCGCCAAGAGCGCGGCCGGACGCTGGCTGTAGAAGGTGAGCAGTTGGTGCAATGTCAGACTGGTCGTGGTCCACGCCAACGCGATTACAAGCAGATCGTTGCTCATGACCAGTGCGGTGACTGCGCCCAACGTGACCAAGAGCCAGCGCACATAGCGTGCCTGTTCAGGCTCAGCTTGGAGGTAGGTCCTTGAATAGCGAACGATGACCCAGCCGAGTGTGCAGACGAGCGGAAGCATCACCGCCGTCAACACGTTGAGTTGCACGCCCCAACCACGGAGCGAGCCGGGCGCGACGAGTGGAGCGAGCACAATCGTTAAGCTCACGAGCGCGGAGAGCAGCCACGCGGCACTCGCAGCGTTCGCCGCACGGCGAAACGGGGCTCGGGCATCCACGAAGACTGAGGCGATTCCGAAAGTAGCTGGAATCATTAGAGAAATAAGGCTGATCCAGAAAGACCAGGGGCCTTCAATATTCATGAGCGGAAGGTGTAGCTCTAGACATCGTTCTAATAAAACACATAATTAAGATTAATTTAATCGCTATTCGAGAACCTTGCATGAGCCTCGGAAGACTCAATTTTCACCACCTCCACTATTTCTGGGCTGTCGCAAAAGACGGCAACCTCACTCGAACGGCGCAGCGTTTGCGCGTTGCCCAGTCGGCGCTCTCCGCGCAGATCCAAAGCTTGGAAGCTCAACTCGGTGAGCAGCTGTTCGCACGCGAAGGGCGCAGGCTCGTTCTGACAGAAGCTGGCCGCATCGCACTCGACTACGCGGAGGACATCTTTGCGACGGGAGGAGAGCTGGTGGCTGCGCTTGAGCAGGGCCGGCAGCGGGAGCACCTGTTCCGAGTCGGCGCGGTTGCCACGCTTTCGCGCAACTTTCAAGAATCGTTCATCAAGCCGCTGCTGCTGCAGGATGAGGTCAAATTGAGCCTGCAGTCAGGCAGCTTCGACGAGCTATTGAGCAAGCTCGGAAGCCACAGCTTGGATCTCGTGCTTTCCAACCGTCCGAGTGCGCGCGGTTCGGAGACGGGCTGGCGTTGTCGCAGGCTTGCCAGTCAACCCGTGAGTTTGATCGGTCGCAACCGGCGACGTGCCTTTCGGTTCCCTGAGGATTTGCGCGATACTCCGCTGATTGTTCCCGGGCCTGATAGCGACATTCGCACAGAGTTCGACGCGCTCTGCCAGCAGCTCGGTGTTCCGTTGCGAATTCTTGCCGAAGTCGACGATATGGCCACGATGCGGCTGCTGGCGCGGGACGCAGAGGCCATCGCGGTCATGCCACGTGTGGTCGTGCGCGATGAGTTGCTGGCGCATACGCTCCATGAATACTGTGTTGTGCCCGGGCTACTTGAGACTTTCTACGCCATCACAGCGGAGCGCCACTATCAGCACCCGCTGTTGCAGCAGCTCTTCTCGCGCGACGAGGCCGACATTCTTGCGATGCGGCGCTAGCTTCAGGCTATCGCACGACATGTCGTATAAACCGACACTTCATGTAGTTATTCTGTTATTGCCGACACGAAGCCAAGGCCCTAAATGTACAGGAAGCATTATCTGGAACGAAAACCTTTACTCTCTACAAGGACGTTGACTATGCGTGTGGAAATCCGGTTTCGAGGCCTTCGCGGCACCAAAGAGCTTCGCCAGTATGTGGTGCGCAGGATCGGTTTTCAATTGAGCCGTTTCGGAGACAAGCTAAGTGCGGTGGTGGTGCGGATTGCCGACATTAACGGACCGAAAGGCGGCGTTGACAAAGAATGTCAGGTGACCGTGCATGGAGCACAGATTGGCACTTCGACCCTGACAGAACTCGGAACCACTAGTTTCGGCGCTGTGGACGCGGCCGTGGAAAGAATGGGGCGCTCCGTCAGCCGCAGCATTGAGCGAACTCAGAACTGGAACCGAGGGCGTTTGTGGCGAGGAGTCTGACCGCAAACGCGCGCTCCTATCTGGATGACTTGGAGGCGGGAAGCATCCACATCTTGAGGGAGACGGCTGCGCAATTCTCCAATCCAGTACTCATGTATTCGGTCGGGAAGGATTCGACGGCCCTGCTACACCTGGCCCGGAAGGCATTCCACCCGGGCCCCATTCCCTTTCCACTCCTGCACGTGGATACGACCTGGGAGTTCCAGGAACTCTACGAATTCCGCGACCAAACCGCCGCTAGCCTAGGTGTAAACCTGATCCGACACATCAATCACCAAGGTGTGAAGGATGGGCTAAACCCCTTTGATTCTGGCGGCGCCTACACGGACGTCATGAAGACGCAAGCGCTCCTCGACGCTCTACGAGAACACAAGTTCGATGCAGCGATTGGTGGGGCTCGCCGCGATGAAGAACGCTCACGGGCCAAGGAACGCGTTTTCTCATTTCGTGATGAGCACTTCCAATGGGAACCCAAAACTCAAAGACCAGAGTTGTGGCGCCTCTTCAACGGCAAGATAGGAAAAGGCGAATCGGTCCGCGTGTTTCCCCTCTCCGATTGGACAGAAGCCGATGTCTGGCTCTACATCCTGCGCGAGAATATCCCGGTCGTTCCGCTGTATTTTGCTCGCGAAAGGCCGGTGGTGGATCGGCAGGGAACGCTCATCGTTCCCGATCAGCCCGAACGCATGCGCTTCCTCCCCGGCGAGACGCCTCGCACGGAAAAGGTGCGGTTCCGCACGCTGGGTTGCTGGCCCAACACAGGCGCGATTCGCTCCTCCGCAGCCAGTGTCCAAGACATCGTTCGTGAAATCTTAGACACACGAACTTCCGAACGCCAAGGGCGTCTGATTGACAGTGATGAAGACGCGGCTATGGAGAAACGCAAGCGCGAGGGCTACTTCTGAACGAAGCCGAGGAGCGGGAACCGGGAGCACAGCCTTAGCCCCGGCTACCAACTTACCTGGTGACGAGCACCAGTGCGTCGTCGTTCGAGCGGCCGAACTTCTCGAGCAGGTGTGCTGCGATCACGATTGGGTGTCGGCGTAGGAGCTGCAGCTCACCCGAGATGTCCACGCGAGTCGTGAGGCCGTCGCTGAACATCACGATGACGTCCTGGTCCTGCAAGGGCTCGCGCTCGACGACGTACTTCCGACCTCGCTGCTCCGCCGCACCGAGCACGCCCGCGATCTGCGAGAACCGGTGGCACTCACGCGGCCGGTAGAGATGAGTGCGCACGTCGCCGACGCCAGCGTGCTCGATCTGTGGGCGCGATCGATCCATGTGCGCCACGGCCATCACGGCGCCACGAGTTCCGCTGAGCGCTTCGTCGACCGCGCGGAGGATCTCGACAGGCGAAAGCTCGGCACGGCTTCGGAGGATCGCCGCCGCCGGCGCCGCGACGTCGCGCGCCAGGATCCCATGTCCCAGGCCGTCGACAACGCCGATCGTCAAGGCGTCATTCCGCCGCACGAAGGCAGCATCGTCGCCACTCGCGCGTTCTCCCTCGCAGGGTCGCCCGAGGATTGCGACCTGCGAGCCATACGGAACCGGGGCGGCGAACTTACGTGCCCAAATGCAGGTTCCTTCGTCGAGCCGGATGTCGAAGTCGAGCTCGTCCATGAGGCGTTGAACGGCTGCGAGGCCACTGCCGAGCCCGCTGCCCGTCGAGATCGTGCCGTCGAGGGCGCTCGTCGGATCGGCAAGCCCCAGTCCGCAATCGGCCGCGATAAGCTCGAGACCCCGCACGCCGCGCCGTTCGATCGGCCTGGCCGCAAACCGCCCGCCACGCGCGTGAACAAGATGGTTCCGGGCGAGTTCGCTCGCGGCCACCGCGACGCTCTCGATGACCTCCCGGGGGAGTCCGAGCTCGCGGCCGAGCTTGCGTACGTACTCGCGCGCGACCGAAATCGAAGCATCGTCGAGAATCGGGATGGTCTCGGCACCCCCGACCCATGCGGTCAGGCGGGTCGCTTCCACTTGACCACCGTGACCACGGTGCCGCGCCCAACGATCGTCTCGATGCGAAACTCGTCGGCCAAACGCCGGCTTCCCGATAAACCGAGGCCGAGCGATCCTACGCTGCGCTGACCAGCGGAGAGCACGCGATCGATGTCGGCAATTCCGGGACCTTCATCCCGGACCTCCAAGCGGATGCCAGTCCGGCCACCGCTGCCGATCTGCTCCAAGCGGGCGGTACCTTTCACGGCATGGACACACACATTGCGACACAGCTCCGAGGTCGCCGTCGTGATCGCGGCAACCGTGAACGGGTCGAAGCCGAGGGTCTCGGCGAGCAGCCGTACCTTGCGACGCGCGAGCATCACATCGTCTTCGGACGCGAGGATCAGGTTTTCACTAGACAGGATTGTCATGGGTGATTACTGGCCGGCGCCGTGACGGCGCGCGATCAGCTCCGAGACGAGTGCGAGCCCAGCGTCCACGTTGAGCGCCGTCAAGACTCCTTCCATCCGAAACCCCATCCGCACGAGCGTGGCGGCGACCACCGGTCGCATCCCCACGACGACCGCATGCGTGCCCATGAGCGTTGCCATGCGGCCCGTGTTCGTCAGCACGCGCGCGACGTAGCTATCCACCATCTCGAGGCCGGTGATGTCGATCACGAGCCCGGTTGCGCCTGTCTTGGCGATCGTCTGGAGGATATCCTCCTGGAATGCGTCCGCGATGGTGTCGCGAAGCTCGACTTGGATCGACGCCAGCAGCGTCGAGCCGATGCGAAGTACAGGGATGGATCCGTGAGCGCTCACGATTTCTCCGTGGCTTCCGCGGCCGCCGCTGGATGGTTCTTGGCGATCGACGTGACACGCTTCCCGATGATCTCAAATGCGAGCTCCAGCGCTTCCGCTAGTCGACTCTTTGTATGCATCGCCGAGATATTCATGCCGAGGTTCACGATCGTCTTGGCGATGATCGGTGAGATCCCAGACAGAATCGTCTGCGCTCCGAGTAAGCGCACGGCTTCGGTAGTCTTGAGCAGGTGATCGGCGACCTTGGTGTCGACGAGCGGAACGCCGGCAATGTCGATGATGATGACGTGGGCCTGCTCCTCAACCACCTTGAGCAGCACCGCTTCCATCAGCTGGTCCGCGCGATGCGTGTCGATCGTTCCAATCAGCGGGAGCAGGAGCACCTGCTGATAGAGCCGGATGATCGGCGTCGAGAGTTCGCGAATAGCGGCTTGATGGCGCTCAAGCGCGCCGAGTTGCGCAGCGATGTAGGTGTCCATCGCGAGTGCCGTGTCGAACGCGACGAGCTTCTCGATGCTCTGGTACGCAGCACGTGCCTGGGCGGCATCGGGGAGCTCGACGGCAATCCGGTCGAAGATTGATCGCAGGTAGCGCGCGTACGCCCCGAGGTACCACTTCGGCGGCACTCCGACGCGCTCATGAGCGATCCCGATGCGGAGCCGGTCCTGAACGTAGGCCAGATCGCAGCGGCCAGAGAATAGCCCGAGGAAGTAATCGCGCTGTGCTTGTTTCACGCGCACCAGCGTCGCGTGCTCGGTGAACTGCTTCTTCGCTTCGGGATGCCCGAGGATCAGCCGGTAGAGATCTTCGACAATGTCGTCGGTATGCTTTTCGGCGAAGCTGTGGAGACCGGCCAGACGGGTCAGATCATCTGCGGTGATCTCGAAGAAATGACGACGACTCTCCACCTCTGCCTCGTCGAGATAAAGTTTTTCCATGTAGTATTGAAGTGGCATGACTCAGCGTTCCTTCTCGAGTGCGCGGTCGATTGCCGAGACCAGCTCGGCGATTTCGATGGGTTTGCGGATGTGGCTAGCTCGGAGCTCCATCTGGGCGGTAGCGATCACGTGGTCGCTGTGTCCGGTCATCAGGATCACCGGAAGCTCTGGTCGGTCTTCGCGGACCTTGCGTACAAGGTCGGGCCCCTTGAGTCCCGGCATCTCGACGTCGACGATCAGAACATCCGGCCTGAACTCAAGCGCTTTGGGTAAGGCGTGACACCCGTCAGTCGCGGTCTCGACGACGAAACCCTCTTCCTTGAGCAAGAAGGCCAACGCGGCCAAGGCGTTGGGCTCGTCGTCGACCACCAGCACGCGATGACCCGTCCGATGACCGGCACGATGGAGGCTCGCTTGGTGTTCGCTGAATTGGGCATCGACGTGGGCCGATGGAGCAGCGGCTGCGCGTGCCAGTGGCAGCGTGAACGAGAAGGTCGTGCCGAGGCCCACCCGGCTCTCGACCGAGACAGTGCCGCCATGCGCTTCGGCGATTCCCTTGGTGATCGCGAGGCCGAGCCCTGTCCCAAGACGGCTGGTCTTCTTGGCTTGCCAGTAGCGATCAAAGACGTGAGGCAGGTCCTCCTCTGGAATCCCGCAGCCGGTGTCCTCGACCGAGAATCGCGCGTACTCCGTGCCTGCCCGGGTCACGGTGACCGTGATCGAGCCACCCTCCGGAGTGAACTTGATGGCGTTCGTCAACAAGTTGGTCAGGACCTGCATGATCCGGCCACGGTCGCACGCCACGACGATGTCCTGCGCGGGCAGCCGCGTCTCGAGACGAACCGACTTCTCTGACACCGCCGGCTGCATCGCCTCGACCGCCTCAGCGATGAGAGAGCGTGATTCTTCGGGCTGGGTCTCGATTGAGAGGCGACCAGCCTCAATGCTGCCGACGTTCAGGAGGTCGTCGATCATGCGAAGCATCCGCTCGGCCGAACGCTTGATGATCGCTACTGGCTTAGCAAGGCGGGGGGCGGCGGCCGGGAGCAGGCACGTGCTCAACAGGATCGCGTTGAGCGGATTCCGAAGGTCGTGCGACACGAAACCCATCACAGCGTCCCGACTCGCGATCGCGCTCAGCGCCTGTTCGTAAAGGGTCGCGTTGTCGATGATCGT